>CDTY01015072.1_pt1 | contig 359796 bp, 324 predicted proteins | sample 557731 | NCBI WGS metagenome assembly CDTY01 (sample SAMEA3182101, study PRJEB8094) | gut metagenome | biome: human; feature: gut; material: Stool; isolation source: human stool | place: Canada | collected 2013-02-12
GTGAAACGGGCCATTCCATCGCCCGCCCTACTGCCTGCGGCAGCAGGGTCCCACCCCAGCGGACACTTGCTCAGGAAACTGCCCGCCGTCCTCCGAACATCGCCGTAACTGCAAGATTCCAACTTGCAGTTTTTTCAGCGCATGCTCCGGCGTGCGCTTTTGAGCGCCGGGAGGCGCACAAGGAGTTTTATTATGGCAGAAGAACGTATTCAGAAGATCATGGCCGAGCAGGGCTTGTGCTCCCGCCGCGCGGCCGAGCAGATCATTGCCGAGGGCCGTGTCAAGGTCAACGGCCACCCCGTCAAGGTGGGCGACAAGATGGACCCCAACCGGGATGTGCTGCATGTGGATGACGAGCGCATCTACATCCAGAAGAACCAGCAGCTCTACTATCTGGCCCTGTACAAGCCCCGCGGCTATGTGACCACCGCCAGCGATGAGCTGGGCCGCAAGACCGTTATGGAGCTGGTCAGTGATATCCCCGCCCGCCTGTACCCGGTGGGCCGCCTGGACAAGGACAGCGAGGGCCTGCTGCTGATGACCAACGACGGTGCCTTTGCGCAGGCTGTCACCCATCCGTCGGGCGGCATCTCCAAGCTGTACCGCGTCACCGTGCAGCCCCGGGCCGATGAGAGCCAGATCCTGAAGATGAGCTCCGGCGTTGTGCTGGACGATGGCACCAAGACCATGCCCTGCGCCATCAACGTGGTCACCGACGAACCCGGCCGCACCGTGATGGAGATGACCCTGAAAGAGGGCAAGAACCGCGAGATCCGCCGCATGTGCGAGGCCGTTGGTCTGGAGGTCGTCCGCCTGAAGCGCAACGCCGAGGGCGTGGTCAAGCTGGGAATGCTCAAGCCCGGCACCTATCGTGAACTGACCAAGGCAGAGGTCAACGGTCTGCGTGCCGCCGCCGCCAAGGGCCGCGCCCAGACCCGCAGCGCATCGCTGCAGTCCAAGGCTGCCGCCCACCGCCCCAAGGGCCCTGTGGGCAGCGGCAATGCCCCCGCAAAACGGAGAAAGTGATCGGCTTTTCAGCTTTCACGGCGCAAAAACCGTCTGATCCTGGAAAAGATTGTGAAATTTTTCCGCAAAATGGGCCTTTCAGCCCTTGTGAACGCTCTCAAAATAAGGTATAATGATACTAATTTTGAAAGCTCAAAATAAAAAGCTCAAAATAGAAAAGCAGGAGGTCTTACCATGGCTTCAAAGAGTAACAAAGGAGAAATCCTCGCCAAGTTTTTCGATGACGGGGAGTATACCGCACTGTTTGCGGACGGCGCAGTGAGTGCTGCCTGCGGCTATGCGGCTGGTCAGCAGGCTTATGCTGTTTACCAGAACGGCGAGGCTGTCTCTGTCAAGGACGTTGAGAAGAACATCAAGGTCCTGGAGATGGCTGCTCAGACCGGCTGCCCGGTGGTCACGTTCTACAACTCTGTCGGCGCTAAGCTGGCTGAGGGTCTGGATGTTCTGACCGCCAGCGCCAAGCTGAACGCCACCATCGCCAAGGTTTCCGGTGTCATCCCCCAGATCGCAGTCGTCACCGGCGTGTGCGGCGGCACCAGCGCACTGAGCGCTGCCAATGCTGACGTGTGCGTCATGGCTGAGGATGCAGAGCTGTTCTTCACCGCTCCGTTCACCTCCGCCGCCAAGGGCGACAAGGTCCCCGGCGCAGGCACTGCCGAGGCTGCTGCCAAGGCTGGTGTGGCTGCCATCGTGGCTGCCAACGCTGAGGAAGCTGCCGAGAAGGCTGCCCACATCGTGGGTCTGCTGCCCGCCAACAACCTGACCGGCCCTGCCATCTTCGAGTTCGAGCAGCCCACCAGCGTTCTGAGCGCCGGTGCTGCCCCCGAGAAGGCTGCCGCTGCTCTGATCGACAAGGACAGCGCTGTGGAGCTGTACGCAGGCTTCGGCAAGCACGTCTACACCGCATTCGCAACCATCGGCGGCAACGCTGTGGGTATTGTGGCCACGGGCGAGACCCTGTGCCACAACTGCGTGGCCAAGGCTTCCCGCTTTGTCCGCCTGTGCGATGCTTTCAGCGTGCCCGTGCTGACCATCGTCAACACCAATGGCTTTGTACCCAGCGCCACCGATGACATCGCAGGCGGCATCCGTGAGGCTGCCCGTCTGGCTGCCACCTATGCCGATGCTACCACCGCCAAGGTGGCTCTGCTGTCCGGCAAGGCTGTGGGCCCTGTCTACACCGCTCTGGCCAACGCTGATCTGAAGATCGCCGTCAACGGCTGCACCGTCAGCGCTCTGGAGCCCAACGCTGCCGTCTCCGTCCTGTACAAGGCCGAGATCGACGCTTCCGACAACATCATTGCCGCCACCAACGCCAAGGCTGCCCAGTACACCGCTGAGGTGTGCAGCGCTGCCAACGCCGTTGCCGCCGGTGCCGCTGATATGATCTGCGACGCTGCCAACGCCCGTGCAAGCGTGGTTGCCGCCTTTGAGCTGCTGAGCACCAAGCGTGCCGCACGCCTGCCCAAGAAGCACGGCAACATGGCTCTGTAAGCGGTTCCGGAACGTATACCGTACATCGAATCCATACATTGATTTTGTTCAGGAGGATCCTTCCATGAAGTACTACAATATTACCGTCAATGGCGTTGCTTACAGCGTTTCCGTTGAGGAGACCGCCGCAGGCGCTGCTCCCGTTGCAGCTCCCGCTGCTCCCGCCGCACCCAAGGCTCCGGCTGCTCCTGCTGCCGCTCCCAAGGCTGCTGCTCCCGCCGGTGCTGCCGGTGCCGTCACCGTCAAGGCTCCCATGCCCGGCAACATCCTGGATGTCAAGGTCGCAGCCGGTGCTTCCGTCAAGGCCGGTGACGTGCTGGTCATCCTCGAGGCCATGAAGATGGAGAACGAGATCGTTGCTCCTCAGGATGGCACTGTGGCCTCCGTCAACGTCAACAAGGGCGACACCGTCAACTCCGGTGACGTTCTGGTTTCCATGAACTGAGAACTGAGGAAGAGGTGACAACCATGGCCAAAAAGCCGATCAAGATTACGGAAGTCGTCCTGCGTGATGCTCACCAGTCTCTGCTGGCCACCCGTATGACGATGGATGAGATGCGTCCCATCCTGCCCGAAATGGATAAGATCCCTTACTTCTCTGTCGAGTGCTGGGGCGGCGCTACCTTTGATAGCTGCATCCGCTTCCTCGATGAGGACCCCTGGGAGCGTCTGCGCATCCTGCGCAAGGAGCTGCCCCACCAGAAGCTGCAGATGCTGTTCCGCGGCCAGAACATGCTGGGCTACCGCCCCTACGCCGATGATGCTGTCGAGTACTTTGTACAGAAGTCTGTTGCAAACGGCATCGATGTCATCCGCATCTTCGACGCACTGAACGATCCCCGCAACCTGCAGACCGCCATCAAGTCTGCCAACAAGGAAGGCGCACATGTTCAGGGCTGCATCAGCTACACCCTGAGCCCCGTGCACAACAACGAGTACTACGTCAAGTATGCCAAGACCCTGGAGGAGATGGGCGCAAACTCCATCTGCATCAAGGATATGGCCGGCCTGCTGACTCCCTACACCTGCTACGATCTGGTCAAGGAGCTGAAGAACACCCTGTCCATCCCGGTCGATATCCACAGCCACTACACTGCCGGTCTGGCTTCCATGTCCCTGCTGAAGGGCATTGAGGCAGGTGCCGACATCGTTGATACCGCCATGAGCCCCCTGAGCGGCGGCACCAGCCACATGGCCACCGAGAGCCTGGTCGCTGCCCTGCAGGGCACCGATTACGACACCGGCCTGGATCTGAAGCAGCTGAACGTTGTCCGCGCTTACTTTGCAAAGCTGCGCGAGAAGTACATCGCCAACGGCCAGATCAGCCCCAAGAGCCTGGGCGTGGATGCCAACACCCTGTTGTATCAGGTGCCCGGCGGCATGTTCTCCAACATGCTCAAGCAGCTGAAGGATGCAGGCAAGGAGGACAAGCTGGACGAAGTGCTGGCCGAGATTCCCCGCGTTCGTGAGGACGCAGGCTATCCTCCGCTGGTCACCCCCACCAGCCAGATCGTTGGCACGCAGGCTGTGTTCAACGTCATCCTGGGCGAGCGCTACAAGATGGTCACCAAGGAGTTCAAGGGCCTGGTCCACGGCGATTACGGCAAGACTCCCGCTCCCATCAGCCCCGAGTTCACCAAGAAGATCCTGGGCAACGAGCAGCCCATTACCTGCCGTTTTGCCGACACCCTGGCTCCCGAGATGGACAAGCTGAAGGCTGAGGCCGCCAAGTGGGCAACGCAGGAAGAGGATGTTCTGACCTACGCAATGTTCCCGCAGGTCGCACCCAAGTTCTTCGAGAAGCGCAATGCCAAGAAGCAGGGCGTGGACGCTGACCACGCTGATTACACCAATCAGTCTCACCCTGTCTAAATCATAATACCAGAAGGGGCTGCTGCACCGTTTGATGCAGCAGCCCCTTCTTTTTGTTATTGTTTTTTTGTGTTCCCGCAGGTCTCAGTTGTTCCTGCCGTTCTCGGCCTTCATGGCGTTGTAGCCGATCAGCACGGTCCAGACATAGGCGCAGGTCTTGGGGATCATCAGCATACCGATCAGGGGGTTGACATCTGCCCACAGCACCACCGGGAGATAGAAGCCGAAGCTCAGCACGATGGTCAGCCACATCCAGCGGAAAGCCTGATCCTTGTGTTCCCTGGCACTGCGGTAGAACAGCACGATGATCAGCAGGCCCAGCAGTGCAAAGGGGATGTTGCGCAGGATGCCCCAGGTCAGCGGGGTGTGGTTGGTCAGCCACTGGTTCTGCGGCATCATGCACAGCACGATGCGCACAGCGGAAAGGGCGTACACGGCAATGGTCAGATCCTTCTGGCCCTCGATCTGGTAGCGCTTGCGCCAGACGTAGTACAGCAGTACATAGAACACGGTCATGGTCACGGAGGTGATCCACTTGCCCAGGCCCAGAGGCACAGCGTAGTTTTCCAGGCCGGTGGTGCACAGTGCCAGGGCACGGGGCACCAGATGGAAGGAGTCACCTGCGCCCAGCACCACGGCCATCAGGCCGAACAGGCGGAACTGGGTGCCAGCCTTGCTGCCGCGGATCATGCGGATGCCCAAGGTCAGCACGGTGACCAGATAAAAGATGTCGAAAACGGTCTCAATGATTGCTCTCATAAGAATATTGCTCCTTTACGGTTGGTTTGTTTTGCTGCTCTATCGCGATCCGGTCAGCGATTGCCGACCGGACTGCATCGTTGTGATGTGCAGGCTGCCGTGGGTGAAATGCTGGGGGAGATATCCCGCATCACTCAATATGAACGTTGTTCACTTTTGGCCGTAAAAAACTCCCACAAGACTGTGGGATGTTTTTTACACTTCATAAATGGTCCTGCGGATGATCTCCAATACTGCTGTGGGGTCGAAATCCTGCTGCACCACGGCAGAAAGCATGAGGGAGAACAGGATGCCCGCAAATTTCTGGCGGGTGAACTCCTCAGTAAATGCGTCTGGCCGGATCTTTTTGTCCCTGGTCAGCACCATGGTCAGCGCATCCAGAATGTGCTGCCAGGTCTGCCGCATCTGCTGCTTGCCATCGGCGGTATCCTGCCGCACAAAGCCAAGCGCGTGGTGGGTGAAGAAGCCGGGGTATTGCTCAGAGCCGTACTCCATCTGCCGGTACATCCAGCGGATGCAGGACAGGGTATCCTCAAACACCGCCGGGTCGTCCGGGTGGCGGAAGATATCGCTCCAGATGCTTTCCACCGCCGCGCTCACCAGTTCGGTCTTGGAACCGAAGTAGTTGTAGATGCACCCCACGGATACCCCGCAGGCTGCTGCCACTGCACGGATGTTGACCGCTTCCCATCCATTCTGTTGGATGAGGACCCGGCTCGTTTTCAGGATCTCCTCCTTGGACGTTGCCATCGGATTCGTATGACCACCTCCTCAACATGAACACTGTTCACGATGCGTAGTATAGCGCTGTTCCTGCCCCTTGTCAAGGGGGTAAAATAGATTTTTTTCGCCGCATTGCTTGCAAAAAAAGGGGCGGCAGAGTAAAATATATAGTATATGTATCGTAACATGGGTCTGTGTGCCCCAAAGCGGATACATATACGAAGAATGTCCGCAGAAAACCCTTTGGAATACGAGGAAAAAAGCATGATTTTGAGCATGACCGGTTTTGGCCGGGGAACTGCTGTGCGCAATGGCCGTGAGATCACGGTGGAGCTGCGCAGCGTCAATTCCCGGTACTTTGAGTATTCTTCCCGGATGCCCCGCACCTGCAGCTATCTGGACAGCCGCCTGAAAAAGCAGCTGAACGAGCGGGTGACCCGCGGCAAGGTAGAACTGAGCCTGACGGTGCAGACCGTGGATGCCGCCGATACCGTGGTGGCTGTGAATCAGGAGTTGGCCAAGAGCTACCAGCAGGCCCTGCGGGACCTGTCTGAGACGCTGGAGGTCAAGAACGATGTGACCGCCGGGATGATCGCCCGTTTTCCCGATGTGCTGACCACCCGCCACGCCGATGTGGATGAGGAGCAGCTGTGGGAGGATGTTTCCGCTGTCACCGCCCAGGCACTGGATCGTTTTGTGGAGATGCGCGCCGCTGAGGGTGCCAAGATGAAGGCTGACGTGGAGAACCGCCTGCGCTTTCTGGAAGAATGCGTGGGCCGGGTGGAGACCCTGAGCGCCGGTCGGGTGGAGAACTACACCAACCGCCTGTACGAAAAGCTCAAGGTCATTCTGGAGGACCGGAACATCGATGATGCCCGTGTCCTGACCGAGGCCGCCATCTTTGGCGACAAGACCGCCGTGGATGAGGAGACCGTCCGCCTGCGCAGCCACATCGCCCAGTACCGCTCCATTCTGGAGCTGGACGAGCCCGTGGGCCGCAAGCTGGATTTCCTGACCCAGGAACTGAACCGTGAGACCAATACCATTGGTTCCAAGTGTCAGGATCTGGATATCACCCGCATTGTGGTGGATATGAAGGCGGAGATCGAGAAGATCCGTGAGCAGATCCAGAATCTGGAGTAAACCCTGAGATTCAGATGGTTCGGAGGAAAAGATGAAACTGATCAACATCGGCTTTGGCAATCTGGTCAGCGCGGGCCGGGTGGTGGCTGTGGTCAGCCCCGATTCTGCCCCGGTCAAGCGTCTGGTCAAGGAAGCGCGGGAGCGGGGGATGCTCATTGATGCGTCCTATGGCCGCAGCACCCGCGCCGTCCTCATCATGGACTCCGACCACGTTGTCCTTTCAGCCCTTCAGCCCGAAACGGTGGCCAGCCGTGCCGCCGGTCAGGCCGAGGGCAAAACAGTGACAGAAGAGGAGCAGTAAGACCATGGAAAATGAAAAATATCTGTTTGTCGTTTCCGGTGCCGCCGGTACCGGAAAGGACAGTGTGGTCAGCGCTTTGCGCAAGGCCCACCCCGAGATCGAAAAAACGGTTTCTGCCACCACCCGTTCCCCCCGCCCCGGGGAGCAGGAAGGGGTAGACTACTACTACCGCACCAAGGAGCAGTTCCAGCAGCTCATCGATCAGGATGAGGTCGTGGAGCACAACTTCTTCAACGGCAACTACTACGGCACCCTGAAGGAAGAGGTCAACAAGCGGCTGAACGCGGGCAAGCTGGTGGTCATGGTCATCGATGTGCATGGAGCGGCCAATATCCGCCGCATGTATCCCGGTGCCACCACCATCTTCCTGCTGCCCCCCTCCACTCAGGAGCTGGAGCGCCGCCTGCGCGGCCGCGGCACTGAGACCGAGGAGAGCATCCGGGAGCGCCTGGAGATCGCCCGCAATGAGCTGGCCCAGCAGGATGAATTCACCCTCAAGCTGGTCAACGACGAGGTGGATGCCTGTGCCGCCAGACTCTATGATGTTATCTGCCAGCGTGCGGGCCTGACCCGCTAAAACGCTTTGAAGGAGCTGCCTGAATGCCCAAAACGGTAGGCGTTGCAGTGAGCAACGCGACCTTTCATTTCGACAAACTCTATACCTATGCCGTCATGCCCGACCAGCAGGATACCGTCCGGCTGGGCAGCATGGTGCTGGTGCCCTTCGGGCGGGGGAGCCGTGCCCGGATGGGCGTGGTGCTGGCCTGCGATGCCGAACCGGAGAGCGCAAAGCTCAAGTTCCTGTTCGATGTGGCCCCGGCCTCTGCCTGCCTCACCCCGGAGCTGCTGCGGCTGGGGCACTTTTTGAAGGAGCGCACCTTCTGCACCTACTACGAGGCCGTCAAGGCGGTCATCCCTTACGGCGCACAGTACAAGCCCACCGTGGCGGAGGACGGCGTGACCCCGGTGCTACAAAAGCAGCTCGTCCGCCACACGGAAAATGCCTATAAGCTGGTGGGCACGCTGCCTCCAAAGCCCAGACCGACCGCCAAGCAGCTGGCCGCAGTGGCCCTGCTGGCCGGGGGAGAGCGCACCCTGTCTGCATTGGAGGAAAAGGGCATCAGCCGGGCGGTGCTGGACAACCTCTGCGCCAAGGGCGTGCTGGAATGCAGCAAGGTGAACAAATCCATTGACCTGTATTCTTCCATCCCGCTGAAGAACGAGCCCATCCTTCTCACGGAGGAGCAGCAGGCCGCCTATGACACGCTGCTGCCCGGGCTGGAGGATGCAGCTCCGCACTCGGCCTTGCTCTACGGCGTGACCGGCAGCGGCAAAACGCTGGTGTTCCTGAAGCTCATCGAGCACTGCCTGCAGATGGGCCGCCGGGCGCTGGTGCTGGTGCCTGAGATCAGCCTGACCCCTCAGATGATCCTGCGGCTGAAAAGCCAATTTGGCAAGCGGGTGGCTGTGCAGCATTCCGCCCTCAACCACACCGAGCGCCTGCTTCAATGGCAGATGATCCAGGACGGCGGCGCGGATATCGTGGTGGGCACCCGCAGTGCGATCTTCTCCCCGCTGGAAAACATCGGCCTTGTCATCATTGATGAGGAGCAGGAGCACACCTACCGCTCCGAATCTGCGCCCCGCTACTCGGCCCACGAGGTGGCCCGGCAGCGCGCGGCGGAGAACGGGGCCCTGCTCCTGCTGGCCAGCGCCACCCCCAGCACCGAGAGCTATTATGCCGCCCAGCATGGCCGCACCCAGCTGGTGCGCCTGACCAAACGCTATGGCGGCAACCCGCTGCCCAAAGTCCAGATCGTGGATATGCGGGCCGAGCTTGCCTCCGGCAACCCCAGGGAAATCAGCCTTGCCATGGAGGATGCCATCCGGCACAACCTTGAGGCAGGCAAGCAGACCATCCTGCTGCTCAACCGCCGGGGTTACCAGACCGTGGCTCAGTGCGAGGATTGCCGCGAGGTGCTCAAATGCCAGAAGTGCAGCGTGCCCATGGTCTACCACAAATCGGCCCACAAGCTGCTCTGCCATTACTGCGGCAGCCAGCTGGACCCGCCCCCTGCTAGATGCCCCGCCTGCGGCGGCAAACTGCAGTACCGGGGTTTTGGCACCCAGAAGGCCGAGGAGGAGCTGGCAAAGCTCTTTCCGGAGGCCCGCATCCTGCGGATGGATCAGGATACCACCGCCGCCAAGGATGCCCACGAAAAGCTGCTGGCAAAGTTTGCCCGGCATGAATATGACATTATGGTGGGCACCCAGATGGTGGCCAAGGGGCTGGATTTCGAGGATGTGACGCTGGTGGGCGTGCTGGGCATCGACTCGCTCCTGTTCGCCCAGGGCTTCCGGGCTTATGAGACCGTGTTCAGCCTCGTCACGCAGGTGGTGGGCCGGAGCGGCCGGGCAAAAGACCCCGGCTTTGCCATCATCCAGACCACAGACCCGGACAACCCGGTGCTCAACCTTGCCGCCGCGCAGGACTACGACGCGTTCTTCGAGCAGGAGATCGCCTACCGGAAGCTGGGGCTTTATCCGCCCTTCTGCGGGCTCTGCGTTGTGGGCTTTGCCGGGCCAAAGGAGAGCGAGGTGGCCCGGGCTTCCGCCCGCTTTGCGGCCCTGCTGGGCCGACAGGCGGCCAAACAGCCCGACCTGCCCCTGCGGGTGCTGGGCCCCACCCCCGGCAGCATTGAAAAGATCAACGATTCCTACCGCTATAAACTCACCGTCAAGTGCCGCAACGACCGCCGTTTCCGGGACCTTATCCGGGAAACGCTGACCCTCTACGAGCAGGAAAAGCTGCCCGGCAAGGCCACCGTTGTGGTCGATCTGCACTCGGACGGGGATATCTGATACAACACAACAAATTTTGGAGGTACCACTATGGCTATCCGTAACATCGTAAAAGAGGGCGACCCCATCCTGAACAAGGTCTGCCGCCCCGTGACCAACTTTGACGACCGCCTTGCCACCCTGCTGGATGACATGCGGGAGACGATGATCGCCGCCGACGGCGTGGGTCTGGCAGGCCCTCAGGTGGGCATGCTGCGCCGCGTTTTCGTGGTGTGGGACACCACCGATGCCCCCGAGGAGATCCCCGAGGATTATGAGTACAAGTTCATCGACTTTGTCAACCCCGAGATCCTGGCTGTTTCTGAGGATGAGGAGACCGCCTACGAGGGCTGCCTGTCCTTCCCCGGCCACAACGGTGCCGTGACCCGTCCCGTTGCCGTCAAGGTGCGTGCACAGGACCGCAACGGCAACTGGTTCGAGCTGGAGGCCGAGGACCTGCTGGCCCGCTGCATCCAGCACGAGAACGACCATCTGGACGGCATTACCATCATGGAGTCCAGCGAGTATTTCTACGAGGACACCGAGGAGGGCAAAAAGGCTGCCCGTGAAGCGAAAGGAAACAACTGATGCGCATTCTGTTCATGGGAACCCCGGATATCGCCGCGGAGTGCCTGAAGGCCTTGTATGCCGCCGGTCACGAGATCTGCGGCGTGTACACCCGGCGGGATAAGCCGGTGGGCCGCAAGCAGGTGCTCACCGCGCCCCCTGTCAAGGAAGTTGCTCTGGAGCATGGGACCCCCGTGTTCCAGCCCCGCACCCTGCGGGACGGCAGCGAGGATGCCAACATCCGGGCGCTGGCCCCTGACCTCATCGTGGTGGTGGCCTACGGCTGCATCCTGCCCAAATCCGTGCTGGAAGCTCCGAAGTATGGCTGCATCAACCTGCATGTGTCCCTGCTGCCCAAGTACCGCGGCAGCGCCCCTGTGCAGTGGGCTGTTCTGAACGGCGACACCGAGACCGGCGTTTCCATCATGCAGATGGACGAGGGGCTGGACACCGGCGATGTGCTGGTCTGCGAGAAGATCGCCATCGGCCCGGAGGAGACCAGCGGCGAGCTGTTCGACCGGGTCACCGCCGTAGGTGCCCGCGTCCTCTGTGAGGCGGTGCCCGCCATGGAAGCTGGCACCCTCAAGCCCCAGCCCCAGCAGCATGAGAATGCCACCCTGGCCCCCATGCTGGACAAGGAGCTGGCGGAGTTCAGGCTGACCGATACTGCCGCGCACATCCACAACTGGGTGCGCGGCATGAACCCCTGGCCCATGGCCTGGTTCGTGACCGCAGGCGGCAAAAAGGTCAAGGTGACCGAGTGCCGCGTGGCTGTCTCCAACGGTGAGGCTCCCGGCACGGTGCTTTCCACAAAGCCCCTGACGGTGGCCTGTGCCGATGGCGCGGTCCAGCTGCTCCATGTGGTGCCTGAGGGCAAAAAGCCGATGGATGGCACCTCCTTTGCGGCCGGTCTGCGTCTCAAAGCGGGGGATACCCTCTGATGGCGGCCAATCCACGGGCAGCGGCAGTGGCTGCACTGGTCCGGCAGGAGCAGGACGGCTTCTCAAACCTTGTGCTGGATGCCGAACTCCGCCGCCAGAAGCTGGAGGGCCGGGATAAGGCCTTTGCCGGTGCCATCTTCTACACCGTGCTGGAACATCAGGGCACGCTGGATTTCATTCTGGAACAGTTCCTGCCCAAGGGCCTTGCCAGGCTGGACCCGCAGGTGCGCGAGATCCTGCGGGCCGCGCTGGCGCAGGCCCGCTATATGCAGGTGCCGGTGTCGGCGGCGGTGAACGAGGCCGTCAAGCTGACACGCACCTTCAAAAAGGCAAGTGCGTCCGGGCTGGTCAATGCCGTCCTGCGCAAGGCCTGCAATTATGATCTGGAAACTGCCCGCTTCCGGAACGAGACCCAGCGCCTTATGGTGCTGGGCTCTGCGGGGCAGGATGTGGCAGAGTTTCTGCGCACCCATTACCCCGAGGAAGCGCTGGGCATCCTGACCCATACCGCCGACGGCGGCTGCACCAGCCTGCGGGCCAACTGCCTGAAAATGGATGCCACGGCCCTCTGCGAAAAGCTGCTGGAAAGCGGCGTGAAGAGCGCGCAGCCCGGCCTTGTGCCCGGCAGCGTGCTGGCAAAGTTTGAGGGCAGCCCGGCGGAGCACCCGCTCTTCAAGGAGGGCTGTTTCCATGTAGAGGGGCAGGCCAGCCAGCTGGCAGCCCTCTGTGTGGAGGCAAAGCCCGGCGATACCGTGATCGACCTCTGCGCGGCACCCGGCGGCAAAACGCTGCTGCTGGCCGAGGAGATGCAGGGGCAGGGCGCACTGTACAGCTGCGATGTGGCAGAGCACCGGGTCGGGCTCATCCGGAGCGCTGTGGAACGGATGGGCTTTGCCCATGTCACCGCCCTCTGCAATGATGCCACCCGCCCCAACCCAAAGCTGCCCGCCGCAGACCGCATTCTGGTGGATGCCCCCTGCAGCGGCCTGGGCATTCTGGCAAAAAAGCCGGATATCCGCTATAAGACGCTGGAAAAAGCACGCCACGATGAATTATTGGCCACCCAGTCGTCCATTCTGGACACAGCAGCCGCTCTGCTGAAAGCGGGCGGGCGGCTGGTCTACTCCACCTGTACCATCGACCCCGCCGAGAACGAGGAGCAGGTGGCGGCATTCCTTGCCCGCCACCCGGAGTTCCGGGTGGTCCGGCCCGCTGTGGCGTTCCCTGACGGAATGACAGTGGGGGAGCACGGGGCGCTCTCGGTGCCCACCCGCACCGGGATGGACGGCTTTTTCCTCTGCGCCATGCAGAAAACGCAATGAACCCGCCGTCCGGTTCGTATTGATTCATAGGAGAATACCATGGAACAAAAACGCTGTATCTCTTCCCTGACACTGGCCGAGCTGACCGCTGCGCTGAAAGCCATGGGTCAGCCGGGCTTCCGGGCAAAGCAGATCTTCCACTGGGTGCACCAGAAGCTGGTCACCGAGTTTTCTGCCATGACCGACCAGCCCAAGACCCTGCTGGCAAAGCTGGAAGAGCAGTTTTACATTGCTGCCCCCAAGATCGAGCGCCGGCAGGAAGCCAAGGACGGCACCGTGAAATATCTGCTGCGGATGGCCGATGGCAACTGCATCGAGACCGTTGTCATGCGCTACCACTACGGCAACACGGTCTGCGTCTCCACGCAGGTGGGCTGCCGGATGGGCTGCCGCTTCTGCGCCTCCACCCAGGCAGGCCGGGTGCGTAACCTGGAAGCCGGTGAGATCTGCTCTGAGATCTATACCGCCCAGAAGGACATCGGGGAGCGCATCTCCCACATCGTCCTCATGGGCATCGGGGAACCGCTGGATAATTTTGACGAGGTCATGCGCTTCCTTGAGAACATCTCCTCCCCGGAGGGTGTGAACATCGGAATGCGCAACATCAGCCTTTCCACCTGCGGCCTGGTGCCCAAGATCGACCAGCTGGCTGAGAAAAAGCTGCAGCTGACCCTTTCGGTCTCCCTGCACGCCCCCAACAACGAGATCCGCAGCGGCATGATGCCGGTCAATGATGCCTACCCCGTGGAGGTGCTGATGCCCGCCGTCCGCCGCTATCAGGAGACCACGGGCCGCCGGGTCAGCTTTGAGTATTCGATGGTGCGCGGTGTCAATGATTCCGATGCCTGTGCCAGACAGCTGGCCGACCTCATCCGGGGCATGGGTGCTCATGTGAACCTCATTCCCATCAACCCGGTGGACGGAAGCCCCTACTCGGCTACCGATGCCGCCAATGTCCAGCGCTTCCAGAAAAAGCTGGAGAGCCTGGGGGTCAACGCCACGGTACGCCGCCGTCTTGGCAGCGAGATCAGCGCCGCCTGCGGCCAGCTGCGCCGGGACGAAATGAATGGTAAGGCGTAAATCGCAAGAGGAGAAGCCTATGAAACTAGCAGGAAAAACGGATGTGGGCCGCGTCCGGCAGGAAAATCAGGATGATTACCGTGCCGGGGAGCTGCCTGGCGGTGCTGTCTGGGCACTGGTGTGTGATGGTATGGGCGGTGCCAAAGGCGGCCGCGAGGCCTCACAGGGGGCCTGCAATGTCATCGAGCAGGTGTTTCAGGAGCAGTACGCCCAGTGCGGAGCAGGGCAGGAGGGAGCTTTTTTGAAAAAGGCCCTCATCAGTGCCAACCGCTATGTGTTCAACAAAGCTGCCCACGAGGAATCGCTGGCCGGTATGGGCACCACGGCGGTCTGTGCCCTGGTGCGGGGTGGGGAAGCCACCCTCTGCCACGCGGGCGATTCCCGCGCCTACCTCTGCCGGGGCGGTAAACTGACCCAGCTCACCCACGACCACTCCTATGTGCAGGAGCTGGTGGACTGCGGTACCATCACGGAGGAGGAGGCCGAGCACCATCCCCAGAAGAACATCATCACCAGGGCGCTGGGCGTGGATTACCGGCTGGAGCCGGAGGTCACTTCGGTGCAGCTGCAGGCAAAGGATCTGCTGCTGCTCTGTTCGGACGGCCTGACCAACATGGTGCCGGTGGAGCAGATAGAGCAGCTGCTGGCGCAGGGCCCGTTCTACGATCTGCCCGACAGGCTGGTGGATGCCGCCAACGAGAACGGCGGCTCCGACAACATCACCGCCCTGCTGCTGGCTGTGGAACCTACGGAGGTGCACCATGGATAACCTGATCGGCAAAACGCTGGACGGCCTGTACACGGTGCGGGAACTCATCGGCACCGGCGGCATGGCCAATGTCTACAAGGCCGTTGTGGGGCCGGGCGGCCCGGTGCCGGAGGGCACGGTCGTGGCCGTCAAGGTGCTGCGGCAGGAGCTCATGCACGACCCCGACCTTGTGCGCCGTTTCAAGAACGAGTCCAAGGCCATCTCGCTGCTCAACCACCCCAACATCGTCAAGGTGTATGATGTCTCGGTGAGCGACCATCTGCAGTATATCGTCATGGAATATGTGGACGGTATGACCCTGCGCGAGTATCTGAACGAGCGGGGCGGCAAGCTGACCAGCCGGGAGACCGTCCACTTTATCTCCCAGATCCTGAAAGCGCTGGATCATGCCCACCGCAACGGTGTGGTGCACCGGGACATCAAGCCCCAGAATATCATGCTGCTGGACAACGGCCAGCTGCGGATGATGGATTTTGGCATTGCCCGCATCTCCCGGGCCGAGAACCAGCTCTCGGGCGGCAAGGCCATGGGCAGCGTCCACTATATCAGCCCGGAGCAGGCCAAGGGCGATGAGACCGACTTCACCAGTGACCTCTATTCGGTGGGCGTGATGATGTACGAGATGCTCTCGGGGCATCTGCCCTTCGATGCCGATGACGTGGTGGAGGTGGCCATCAAGCAGATCTCGGATCAGCCCAGGAGCCTGCGGGAACTGGCTCCCTGGGTGCCGGTGGGGCTGGTGGAAATCACCGAGCGCGCCATGGCAAAGCGGCCCGAAAACCGCTACAAGAGCGCCGCTGAGATGCTGGAAGCCCTCAACGCCTATGTAGAGAACCCGGCCATCGTGTTCAACTACACCTATCTCCCCGATGAAATTCCTGAAAAGGTGGTGGAACCCCCTATGCCCAGAAAAGAATCCCGTCCGGAGCGCGGCAGTGCCCCGGCAAAAGGCAGAAAAAAGAAAAAGCGCACCGTGTTCCTGCCGGTGCTGTTCGGCATCACTGTGGCCTTTGCACTGGCCTGCGCGGCCCTGTGCTGGATGATCCTGAATGATTCCAGCTCCCTGATGGGGGAAAAGGCCGATGTGGTGCTGGCAGATTACAGCGGCATGACCCAGGATGAGGTCAACGCTTCCCAGCAGGTGGCATCCGGCCAGATCGTCATCAACTGGGAGCAGGCCTACAGCAACGATTACGCCGCCGGTTATGTCTACCGGCAGTCCCCGGTGGCGGGCCGCACCGTCCGTGAGGGCCAGAGCGTGACCCTGACCGTCAGCCTGGGCATCCAGTATGTCACCGTGCCGGATGTCTCCAACTATGTGCAGGCAGATGGTGAGCAGCAGCTCAAGGATCTGGGGGTCTCTGTTTTGATCACCCAGGCGGTGGAACCCAGCGTGGCCGCAGGCTCCATCATCCGCACCGAACCTGCTGCGGGCAGTCAGGTGGCCGCAGGCTCCACAGTGGTGGTCTATGTCAGCCGCCCGCAGGTCAACACCACGGCCAAGGTGCCTGCCCTGACCGGTCTCAAGAGCGTGAACGATGCCCGCTCCGTGCTGGTGCAGAACAAGCTGGGCCTTGGCAGCACCACCGAGCAGTACAGCGACCAGCCCGCCGGTACCATCATCGGCCAGAGCCCGGCGGCAGGATCGACCGTCAAGGTGAACAGCCGTGTCAGCATTACCGTGAGCGCAGGCCCCGAGCCGGTGCCTGAGACCCCGGCTGAACAGCCGGGCAGCTCCTCCAGCGATTGGTGGAGCGGCCTGATCGGGGGCAGCTCTTCCAGCAGCAGCGATTCTTCCAGCAGTGAGGGCACCGGCCTGGGCGACTGGTGGAGCGCGCTGCTGTCCTGAGGGAGGAACGGATGAAGGGATATATCGTAAAAGGAATTGGCGGATTTTACTACGTCAAGACCGAAGAGGGTGTGATCGAGTGTAAGCCCCGGGGCATCTTCCGCAAACAGAAGATCACCCCCGTGGCGGGCGATGAGGTGACGCTGGAGACCGAGAACGGCGCGGCAGTCATTGCTGAGATCGCACCCCGCAAAAACGTGTTTGTCCGGCCGCCTGTGGCCAATCTGGATGTGCTGTTCCTTGTGGCCAGCACCACCCAGCCCACCCCCAGCACACTGGTGCTGGACAAGCTCTCGGCCATCGCCGTGGACAAGGGGGTGCAGCCCGTTATCGTCTGCACCAAGGCTGACCTCGGCGAGGTGGAGTTCCTGCGCAACGCCTATGAAAGATCCACTCTGCCCTTCATTGCCATCCGCTACGACAGCGGGGAAGGGCTGGACGAGGTCAGGCAGTGGATCAGCGGGCGGCTCTGTGCCTTCTGCGGCAACTCCGGTGTTGGCAAATCGACCCTGCTCAACACCCTGCTGCCTCAGGCCGAGCGGGAGACCAGTGCCATCAGCCAGAAGCTGGGGCGCGGCCGCCATACTACCCGCGAGGTGACCATCTTTGAGGCCTTTGGGGGCCGCATTGCGGATACCCCCGGCTTTGCCAGCCTGGAAGCCAACCGCGCCGGGTTCATCCCCAAGGAGAATCTGGAGCACGCCTTCCCGGAGTTCGGGCCCTACCTTGGGCAGTGTCAGTTCACCGGCTGCTCCCACCGCACGGAAAAGGGCTGTGCCATACGCGCCGCTCTGGCCGAGGGAAAGCTCTCCCAGACCCGGTACGACAGCTACTGTGCCATGTATGAGGAAGTCAAGGATGTCAAGGACTGGCAGAGGAGGGGAATGTGATGCGCTGCGTGATCCTCTCGGCCTGCCCGGTTTCGCCGGAGCTGAAGCGTCTGCTTCGCCCCGATGACTTCATCATCGCCTGTGATGCTGGCTACCGCAACTGCGCGCCGCTGGGCTGCAAGCCCAATATCATCCTGGGAGACTTCGATACCGCTCCCTGTCCGGTGCAGCAGAACGACGATATCATCGTCCTGCCTCACGTCAAGGACGACACCGACACCGAATATGCCGCTAAGCTTGCCAGTGAGAAGGGCTTTACCGAGGTGCTTCTTCTGGGGGCGCTGGGCGGCAGGCGGATCGAGCATACCCTCTCGAATCTTGCCACCGGCCTTGGGCTGGAAGAACGGGGCGTGCGGGCAACGCTTCAGGATGAGCGCAGCCGCATTACCTTTGTCCGCTCCGGCGAGACCCGTGCCTACCCGAAGGAGGAATTTTTCTATTTCTCCACTTTCCCCATGGAGGGCAGGGCGGAGGGCGTGTGGGAGCGCGGTTCCTACTATGAGCTCACCGATGATGTGCTGGTGGCCGGTTACCCGCTGGGGGTCAGCAATGAGTATGCCGAAGGCTCAGACTGCATCACCATCTCCACCCGCAAGGGGGCGCTGGTGGTCGTGGAAACGGTGCCGGATACACCGATCCTGACCGGGAACAAGGCCTGAGCCGCACACTTTGCCGTCCTGCTGCTTATATTGTGGTATCACACCACGAAAGGCGGGAGAGCGATGCAAGTGGTCGTTATCAAAAGCCCGAAGTGTCTGCGCGGCGTTCTGCGCAGGCTGTTCGGCATCAAAAAGGGATAAGAAAAATACCGGGGCAGGCGGCTGCTCCGGTATTTTTTGTGGTACATCATTCTTTTGTGGTATAGGTCAGATCCAGCACCGGGCCAAAGGGGTCAAAGATGAGGTTCTGGATGCCGGGTGCGATCAGCAGGCGCTTCTGCTGGGCAAACAGAGGAACCGCCACGGCATCGCTGAGCAGCTGGCGCTCACAATCGCCCAGCAGGCGGCAGCGGGAGCCTCCGTTGGCCTGGGTGCTGGCCTGCAGCTGGGTGGCATACAGGGAATCTGCATAGCCGGTCAAGCCGCCGCCCGCTGCGGTGAACTGGTTCAGCATGTTGTACACACTGCCGCCCTCGGCGCTGATGGGGGCCAAGGCGATGGTGTAGTCCCCCTCGGCCAGCCGTTTCGCAAAAGTCTCCTCGTCCACCTCCTCTACGGAGAAGAAGAGGGAGAATTCCTTCTGCCACACGCCGTTGATCTCCTCGGCGGCGCTGGTCACGCCGGAACCGGCAGGCACCATCAGGCTGACCTTGTTGAAGTCGGAGGTGGTCAGCGTCTGCCGCGCCGTGAGGTAGAGCGCCCGGGCATCCACCGCGGCGGGAGTCGCATCCCCGGCGGTATCCCGGTAGTTCATGCCGTCCACAGTCAGGCCGTCCGGTACCAGACCGTTGGCGGCGGCATAGAGCCCGCCGTCCGGCACCTCGGCTGCACCCCGCGCGGCGGAGGCCAGTGCCTGCCGCAGCTCGGTGGAAGCAAACACGCTGCTGCAGTTGAACAGCAGGCTCCATGTGGTATCGGAGTAGGAGAGGGAAGTCAGGGTGGTGGGCGCGGCGGTGTCGTCCGGGGCGGCAGAGCACTTCTCGTTGGCAATCAGCTCTGCGGCGGACTGCCCGGCGCTGTTGGTGTTCTGCACCAGCCGCAGGCTGTCGATGAGGCTGCCCGAGGGGGCACGCCGCAGGAACAGGCCGCTGGCTGTCCAGTTGTAGATGTAGAAGCTGCCGCTGGAAAGGGTGGACGAGGCATTCAGACCGTAGGTGCCCCGGGTGGAATTGAAAAATTCCTCATCGCAGGGCATGGCACCGGGCAGGGTGAGCTTCTCGAGGAAGTTGTCATCGGCACTGCTCAGGTGGAACACCAGCGTCAGCGGCCCGGAGGCCGTGACTCCCAGCGCGCTCTCGGGCATCTGCCCGGCCAGCACCGCGGCGCTGTTTTCAAGGGCCGCAAACTCCACCGCGTAGGGGGAGTTGGTCTCCGCCCGGAACAAGCGCCGGAAAGCGAACACAAAATCCTCAGCGGTGATGGCGTAGTCAGTGGCGTTGCCCTTGGCGGCGGTGTAAGTCAGGCCGTCCTTGAGGTAGAAGGTGTAGGTGAGGCCGTCGGAGGACTTCTCCCACCGTTCGCAGAGGGCAGGCTCATATTTGCCGCTGGGATCTTTGCGGACAAGGCCGCTGTACAGGTTCTCGCAGGCGATGACATCCGCAGAAGCCGAGGCCACCTGCGGGTCAAGGTTGGCTGGGATGCTGTCCACGAACCAGGTGAAGCTGTTGGAGCCCGAACCACAGCCGGTCAGGGCAAAAACAAACGCAATGGTCAGCACCACTGCGGAAAAGCGGATCAGGGAATGTTTCAAGAAAATGCGCTCCTTGTAAAATGATACGATTAAAGTATAGCGGAAACGGTCGGAAAAGACAATCGACATTTTGTGAATTCAGATAGGATTTCGGTGCATCCGGGGCCAGAACAAGGTTTGGCGTTGCCAATTGGCTGGAAAAGGTGTAAAATGGAGCAGTGAATCAATTTCAGCCTGAATTTTCATAGAGGAGGTTCTTTCCTTATGCAGAAAGATCAGCAGAAGCTTGCAGAACTCATCCGGGGCAAAAAGGTGGCGTTCATCGGTGCCGGTGTCAGCCACAAGACCCTTATCAAGGAGTTTGTGGAGCTGGGGGCCCATGTGACCCTGTGCGACCAGAAAAAGAGCGTGGAGGAGTTTGGCGATTATGCCGCTACCATCCGGGAACTGGGCATTGACCTGAGCCTGGGCGAACACTATCTGGACGGCTTCAAGGGCCAGGATATCATCATGCGCACCCCTGGCTTTGTGGGCTACTTTGAAAAGCCCCTGCAGGATGCCATGGCGGCGGGCACCATGGTCACCAGCGAGGTCGAGCTTTTCTTCGATTTCTGCCCCTGCGAGATCGTGGCCGTGACCGGCTCTGACGGCAAGACCACCACCACCACCCTCATCTCCAAGTTCTACGAGGCCGCAGGCCGCAAAGTACATCTGGGCGGCAACATCGGTGCGGCCCTGCTGCCCATGCTGCCCGAGGTCCGGCCGGAGGATGTGGCTGTGGTGGAGCTGTCCAGCTTCCAGCTCATCAGCATGCACCAGAGCCCGAAGATCGCGGTGGTGACCAACGTCACCCCCAACCACCTCGATCACCATAAGGATATGCAGGAGTACATCGACGCAAAACGCAACATCCTGCTCTACCAGAACCCGCCCTGCCGTGCCGTGCTGGGCTACGAAAACGAGATCAGCCGCTCCATGCAGAAGGACTGCAAGGGCAGGCAGGTCTGGTTCACCCGCCTGCACGATACCGACAACGGTGCCTTCCTGCGCAAAGAGGACAACATGCTCTGCATGGCCGAGGACGGCGTGGTAACGCCCTTCCTGGCCCAGAAGGACATCAAGCTGCGGGGCCTGCACAACATCGAGAATCTGCTGGCCGCTGCCGCCGCAGTCTGGGGAGAGGTGCCTGTAGAGGCCATCCAAAAGGTGGGCAGCACCTTTACCGGCGTGGAGCACCGCATTGAGCCGGTGCGCACGCTGGACGGCGTGCTCTACTACAACGATTCCATCGGCACCAGCCCCACCCGCACCATTGCGGGCCTGCGCAGCTTTGACCAGAAGGTCATCCTCATTGCGGGCGGCTACGATAAGCATATCCCCTATGAGCCGCTGGCTCCCGAGATCGTGGCCCACGTCAAGGATCTGGTGCTGATGGGTGCCACCGGCCCCCGCATTGAAAAGGCCCTGCGGGAGGACCCCGGCTTCAACGAGGCCGCATTGCCCATCCAGCACGCGGACAATATGCAGCACGCTGTGGAGCTGGCCCGTGCCGCCGCAAAGCCCGGCGATATCATCATCCTGTCTCCCGCCAGCGCCTCCTTCGACCTCTACCCCAACTTTGAGGTGCGCGGCCGCGAGTTCAAGAACATCGTCAACGCACTGAAATGATCACGCAGGTCAGAACGCCCCGCCAGAGGCAGCGGTTCCGCAGCGCCTGCCGCGGAAAGCTCTGCCTTGGGATCACGATGCCGCAGGCGCTGGAGCTTTTCGGCAAAAGCCAGCCGGGCCGGTTCTTCGCCGGGCCAACGCTGGCGCTGGATGTGGGCGGCAGCACCGCCTGGCTGGCGGGCCACGCCAACCCGGACGAACTGGCCAGCTTCCTGCATTTCTGCGGCTGTAAGGCGGTCATTCTGGACGAAGCCGAGTGCCCGCCGCCCACCGGCTGGGCCCGGGCAAAGTCCCTTTTTGTCTTTGGCCTGGCACCCGGAAAGCAGCTGCCGGAACCTGCTGTGGAAGAAACGCTCTGGGCCTCCCTGCATTTTGACCCGGAGTCCCCGGCGGGCCCCGTTGCACAGATGCTGTTTCCGGACCGCCCCACGCGGCGGGATGATTTTTACTCTGAGCTCTGCTCAAAGCGCGCCCGCGGCAGGGCTGTGGTCTGGGCTCTGGAGCAGGGAGGGGAGCTTGCCTGCACCGTGGGCGCTTACGCCATTGGAACGGAGCAGGCTTACATGGCCTGCGGCGAGACTGCGGAGCCATTGCGGGGGCGCGGCATCGGCGGGCGGCTTATCGTCCGTCTGGCCAACACCCTCTCGGCGCAGGGCCTGCAGCCCCTTTTCCTCTGCTCCCCGGAACGGGTGCACTTTTATACCCGCCTCGGCTTTGAAAAGCTGGGAGAGTATGCCCGGTACGAAGCCACAGTCTGACACGGCGGGAGTTTCTCTGAGGACCGTCCGCTGGGGTGGGACCCTGTTGCCGCAGGCAATAGGGCGGGCGATGGAATGGCCCGTTTCGTGTCCGAGGAGAAAGCTGCCGACGGGTCATCATAGCATAAACCTACAAAAAGATTAAGGAACCAAAATGTCAATGCTGAACCACTTTTTTGATTACAAACCCGAAGTTCTGGCGCTGGACGAAAAAGCCATGGAGCTCTGCCAGCCCTATTTCCGTCACATGGAGGAGATCCGGGACTACAACCAGCTGAAAATGCTCAAGGCCTTTGCCGATACCCAGATGTCCTCCACCGATATGCTGGGCACCACCGGCTACGGCCTGTGGGATACCGGCCGCGCCAAGCTCGAGCAGATCTTTGCCGAGGTGATGGGCGCGGAGGATGCCCTTGTTCGCAGTCAGTTCCAGAGCGGCACCCATACGCTGGCGGTGGCCCTGTTCGGCCTGCTGCGGGCAGGGGATACCCTGCTGGCCGCTACCGGCCGCCCCTACGATACGCTGGAGGGCGTGATCGGTCTGGACGGCAAGGGCAAGGGCACCGGTACCCTGATGGACTACGGCATCCGGTACGACGAAGCCCCCCTCAAGGCCGACTTCACCCCGGATTACGCGCTGATCGCTCAAAAGGCCCCGGGAGCAAAGGTCTGCCATATCCAGCGCAGCCGCGGCTACCTGCAGCGCAATGCCTTTGATCTGGATACCATTCAGAAGATCGCCGACACGGCCCGTGCCGCCAACCCTGAGATCATCATCTTTGTGGACAACTGCTATGGTGAGTTCACCCAGATGAAGGAGCCCTGCCAGGCAGGTGCGGACCTTGTGGTGGGCAGTCTCATCAAGAACCCGGGCGGCGGCATTGCCCCCACCGGCGGCTATATCGCTGGCCGGAAGGATCTGGTGGAGCTGTGTGCCTACCGCCTGAACGCCCCCGGTCTGGGCAAGGAGCTGGGCTGTACGCTGGAAACGCCCCGTGATATGTATCTTGGCTTCTACTATGCCCCCGGCGTGGTGTGTGAGGCCATCAAGACCGCCATCTATGCCCAGTGCCTGCTGGAGCTGGTGGGCAAAAAGCCCATCCCGCGCTACTGCGAGGACCACAACGATATCGTGACCTGCTTCGATGCCGATACCGCCGATGCCCTCATCGGCTTCTGCCGCGGCATTCAGGCCGCCAGCCCCGTGGACAGCTATGCCGCACCGGAACCCTCTCCGGAACCGGGCTATACCGATGAGGTCATCATGGCAAGCGGCAGCTTTACCCAGGGCAGCACCATCGAGCTCTCCTGCGACGGTCCCCTGCGTGAGCCTTACACCTGCTACCTGCAGGGCGGCCTGAACTTTGCCGCAAGCCGTGCCGGTGTCCTGCTGGCCGTGCAGAATGCTTATTTCAAGGATTGATCTTTTCAGAAAGAAAGCGTGAATCAAATGAATCGTGTTACTCCCATTGATGACCGGATGCTGGAACGCTTTGAGCAGGGCTATGCTGCCCGCCCGGAGCTGAATGTAATGTCCAATGCAGTTTCCCGCACGGCTCTGCCGGACGCGGCCTTTGTGCCCGCCGCCGCTGCCAAGCTGCGGATGGACTTCTCTGTGCTGGTCAAGACCAATAACATCACCAACCAGAAGCAGAGCGGCCGCTGCTGGATGTTCTCCACCCTGAACGTCCTGCGCCAGCGGGTGATCGCCAAGTGCAATCTGGAGGATTTCTCCTTCTCTCCCACCTATCTGGCGTTCTACGATAAGCTGGAAAAGGCAAATCTCTTCCTTGAGAACATCCTCCACTTTGCGGATCAGGACCTGACCGACCGTGAGACCTACACCCTGCTGGGCAACCCGCTGCCCGACGGCGGCCAGTGGGATATGGCCATCAGCCTGATCAAAAAATACGGCGTGGTGCCCTCCTGGGTCATGCCGGAGACAGTCCACTCCACCGGCACGGCCAAGTATCTGCCCATCCTGAACCGCAAGCTGCGGGAGGATGCGCTGGAACTGCGGGCCATGGCAAAAGAGGGAAAGGACACGGCCGCCCGCCGCGAGGAGATGCTGGCGGAGATCTACAACGCCCTGTGCATCCTCTACGGCCAGCCCCCCAGGAGCTTTGACTTTGAGTATACCGACAAGGATGAGCACTACCACTGCGACCGGAACCTGACCCCGCACACCTTCCTGGAGAAATATGTGGGCAATGATTTTGATGATTACGTCGTCATCATCTCCTCGCCCATCCATGCGCTGAACCGCACCTACTGCCAGCCCTTTATGGGTGACGTGGTGGAGGAGAATATGTTCTGGCTGAACCTCTCGCAGGAGGAGCTGGAGGATCTGACCATCCGTCAGCTGCAGGCAGGGGAGGGGGTCATGTTCAGCTGCGACTGCCACCCCGACGGTGACCGCGCCAACGGCTATTGGGACCCCGACTGCTTCCAGTACGGCGAGGTGCTGGGCGGCCTGACCTTTGGCATGACCAAGGCCGAGCGGCTGCTCACCCGTGAAAGCACCATGAACCATTGCATGATGTTCTGCGGTGTCAATCTGGACGAGAACGGCAAGGCTGACCGCTGGAAGATCGAGAACAGCTGGGGCGATGCCTCCGGCCAGAAGGGCTACTACATCGGCAGCGAGAAGTGGTTCAAGGCCAATGTCTACCAGATCACCGTCCGCAAGAGCCTGCTGAGCGATGCCCAGCGCGCCCTGCTGGATCAGGAGCCCCTGCCCATGAAGCTGTGGGACCCGCTGGCTTAAATTCAAATAGATGCTATAAAGAAATCCCCCCGCCTATGGCGGAGGGGATTTCTTTGTTAAGCGGATAATAGGGGAAGCTTCAACGTGAAGCAGCTGCCTTTGCCCACTTCGCTTTCCAATAGGATTTCTCCGTGGTGCAGGTGGGCAAGCTCCTGCGCAATGGTCAGTCCCAGACCGGTGGAGTCGTGCTTGGAAGAGGTGGTGGTGTGGAAATACCGGTCAAATACGGCGGCCTGATCCTCCGGCGCAATGCCGCAGCCCGTGTCCCGGACGCTCACCAGAGCAGCACCGGCCTCCACCCGGCTGTTGACGGTGATGTTCCCTCCTGCAGGGGTGTAGTGAATGGCATTTGTCACCAGGTTCTGCAGGATCTGCTGCAGCCGGATCTGGTCGCCCCACACCGGCAGCTCCGAAGCCGGGGGAGCCTGAAGCACCACGCCCTTCTGCTCAGCCTCCTCCCGGCAGCTGTCACAGACCGCAGCGATGACCTCCCCCAGAGATACCCGGTCCTCGTTGAGCATCACCTGTTTCTGCTCCAGCTTTGCAGCCAGAAACAGATCCTCCGTCAGGCGGCGGAGAAAGGCCGTCCGCTGCTGCAGGGCGGGCAGCAGGGCCGGCAGGGCCTCCGGAGCAGCCTCCAGCGTATCCAGGCCACTGCTGACCGCAAACAGGGGGCTTCGCAGGTCGTGGAAAATGTTCAGCATCATACTTTTCCGGGCCTCAGTCTCCTCTGTCAGGGCCTTTGTCCGCTGAATGACCCGGGCATCCAGCTCCCGGGCCAGCTGCTCCGCCCGGTCAAATTGCAGGGCATACCGGCGGCAGACGTAGGCCATGCAGCCCAGAGTAAAAGGAGCATCGTAGATCCGGGCACACCGGAACAGGTAGAAAAACACGCTCTCCTGAAAAAACGGCACGTGCATGCCCGGCAGGACCACCCATACCCGGAAGCCAATGGTGATGGCACAGGGAAACAGCATCAGCAGGGCAGCGTCGGAGCCCCGGGCATACATTGCCATCAGTATGCCCAGACAGTAGCCCATGCCCAAAAGCAGCCCCACCGCCCGTACACGGCTGGGGGGAATCAGCGTCAGAACAAGATACCCCAGCGTCAGAAGCAGGGAACGGAGCCGCTGCCCGTGAGACACCGGCACAGCCCCTGTCAGAGCGGCGCACAGCAGAATACCTGCCAGAACCGTGACGGTAAAGAATCCCCGGCGGAAAAAGACGCTCCAGCCGGAACTTCCCACCGGAGCCAGAATGATCACCAGAGCCCAGAGGGTCAGCACCGTCAGATACAGCAGAAAATACCCCAGTTCCTTCTGAGGCTTGTATCGGTACAGTGCCAGCACCACCGCTCCCAGAGTGCAGAATACCGCAATGGCCATCCACTGCAGCACCGTGCGGAAGGTCAGGGCAGCCACTCCTTTTTCCGGGAACAGGGCAGCCCATGCCATCAATTGGGCTTCGGAGTCCATGCCGGGGACCCCAAAATCCGCCAGCGCCGGCAGTCGCTGGTTGAACCAGATCCCTGCCAACCCAATGGCCAGTGCCAGTGCCCCGGCAGCAGCCGGAAGCAGAAATCGCTTTTTTATCATAAAGAGACCCCCTGCAAAACTTTGGAGAACCGGTTGAGAACAGCCCGGAAATACGGTATACTAGATAAAGATATTATAGCAAATTCACGCCGAAAAGGGGAGGGCAAACCGCATGATCCGCATTCTTCTGGTGGAAGATGATCCGGTGATCCGGGACACTACCAGCTATTTCTTGAAATGTCAGCAGAATTTTGAGGTGGTCTGTGCTGACACCGGCGGCGAAGCGCTGAGCCACGCCCGGGAAAAGTTCGATGTGATCCTGATGGATATCCTTCTGCCGGACACCAACGGCATGGATCTGTGTCAGCGCCTGCGCAGCTGGTACCACTGCCCCATCATTTTCACTTCCTGTCTGGACGATACAGACACAGTGGTACGGGCACTGGAATTGGGCGGCGATGATTTCCTGACCAAGCCCTACAACCACAAAGTTCTGCTGGCCCGCATCATGGCAAACATCCGTCGTGTTCAGATGGATGCCGCAGAGCCCAGCGTCAGCGGCTACCACTGTGCGGCCTTTACGCTGGATTCCAACAGCCATTGCGTGGAAAAGGATGGCCGGAGCATCCATCTGGCCGACATGGAGTACCGCATCCTGACCCTCTTCATCCGGCATCCCAACACCTTTTTTACCGCAAACGAGCTTTACCGGAAGATCTGGGGGAAGGAGAGCCTGGGGGATGTCCGCACTGTGCAAGTGCATATCCATAACCTCCGCAGTAAGATCGAGCCCGACCCTGCAAAGCCCATCTACCTCAAAAATGTCTGGGGCAAAGGCTATATTTTCCGCCCGGAAGGGGAGACGGAAGCCTGAAATGGTTTTGCTGTCTTAAATATCGTTAACCCTCAAAGCACCCACTTCTTAAGGAAACTTAAGCCGGGGGTGCTTTTTTCTGCTCTGATTTGACCGTTATTTATCAAACAAAGTGGGAAACGGGAATTTCCCAGCGAAGAAACGGCAAGGATGTTTAAGAATTCTTAAAAGACAACAGGCGGACTTTGTGTTAATTTATTATCGAACGAAGTCTGCACCGCATTGTGGCGGTACGTTTCGGATAAGAAGGAAAATCAAAGAATAAGAACAGAAAAAGAGAAGAAAGGATCATCCAAGCATGAACAAGATCTCGCGTAAAGGCTTTCTGAAGATCGCCGCTGCCGCTGCCATGTCCGGTGTCACCGCCGGTGCACTGGCTGCCTGCAACGCTGCAAGCTCCTCCACCGCCGCTTCCTCCGGTGCAGCAGGCAGCTACACCCCCGGTACCTACACTGGCACTGCTGAGGGCATTTCCTCTACCGTCAAGGTCACCATGACCTTCTCTGACAGTGCTGTGACCGACGTTGTGGTCGATACCTCCGGCGAGACCGCTTCCTACGGTGCTACTGCTGCCGAGGAGCTGAAGAACCAGCTGCTGAACGCCGGCTCTGACGAGATCGACGGCGTGTCCGGCTCCACCATCACCTCCGATGCCGTGAAGAAGGCCGCCAAGAGCTGCTTTGCACAGGCAAAGGGAGAGGCAACTGTAACTTCCGTTCAGCTGCCCACCGGTGACGAGACCGATTGGCTGGGCAAGGAGCCTGACATCGACGAGGCTGCCATCACCGAGACCGTGGACACCGATATCCTCATCGTGGGTGCCGGCAACGGCGGTATGTTCGCTGCTGCTTATGCCGCTGCCAAGGGCCTGAACTTCCGTGTCATCGAGCAGAACGGCAATGTGCAGGATACCCGTCACTGGGTGGGTGCCGTGGACGGCTTTGGCGCTCAGGAACAGGGCATCAAGATGGATCGTGCCAAGCTGCTGAGCGAGGTCTCCCGTTACGCCTCCGGCAAGTGTGATCAGCGCGTGGTCAAGACCTGGATCAACGAGTCTGCCGAGATGATCGAATTTGTCCGCTCCATCATGGAGGACAAGTACGGCGTGAAGATGATCTACACCTACGGTGACGAGGCCAAATGGCCTGCAGAAAACGCCGAGCACAACACCGATTATATGTACCCCGAGATCGAGTATACCTATGATCGCTCCAGTGGTGCCGCCCGGAACGAGCTGCTGCTTCAGTACATTCAGGAGCTGGGCTACGATGTGGACTTCAAGACCAGTCTGGCCAAGCTGGAAAAGAACAGCGATGGCCGCATTACCGGCATCATCGCCCAGAGCACCGAGGATGACCACTTCATCCGCTACAACGCCAACAAGGGCGTGCTGCTGGCCTGCGGCGGCTTCCCCGGCAACCCCTACATGATGGAGCAGCTGGACCCGCTGGGCACTTCCGTCACCACCGCGTGCTCCTACTCTCCCTCCGATAAGGGCTACGGCATCCGGGCTGCAATGTGGGCAGGTGCCAATCTGGACAAGGAGGCCGCTCCCATGCTGTTTGACCGCGGCATCGTGGCCCCCGGCGTGGATGGCGGCTATGTGGACAGCGACACTGCCTTTGGCGGCAAGGCTTTCCCTGGTACCATCCGTCAGTACAACCCCGGCACCCAGCCCTTCCTGAAGGTGAACCGCAACGGCGAGCGCTTTGCCAACGAGAGCAGCCCCTATAATGACATCGTCTACGCCGCTGCTCACCAGCCGGGCCGTGTTTACGCACAGATCTGCGATGCCAACATTCTGGAGGACGCAAAGCGTTTCCACACCATCGGCTGCTCTGCCCAGACCCGTAACGGCGGTGAGAAGTACATTCAGGGTAAGATGGACGAGGCGATCGAGGCCGGTGCATTGTTCAAGTGCGATACGCTGGACGAGCTGGCTGACAAGATGGGCTTTACCGGTGCTGCCAAGGACACCTTCCTTGCCACCGTGGAGCGCTACAACGAGCTCTACGACAAGCAGAACGATGAGGACTTCGGCAAGCCCGCTTACCGCCTCAGCGCCATCCGCACCGCTCCCTTCTACGGCTGCTGGCTGGGTGCCTCTCTGCTGACCACTGAGCAGGGCATTGCCATCAACGAAAAGGGTCAGGCTCTGGACAACGATAACAAGCCCATGCCCGGCCTGTATATCACCGGCGATATGTCCGGCAGCTTCTTTGCCAACAACTATCCCTGCCTGATGGCTGGTGTTGCCATGGGCCGCACCCTGACCTTCGCTATGAAGAGCATCAAGCAGATGGCCGGTCTGGAATGATGTCACTCCCCGGAAAATGAACTGAAAACTGCATAAAAATGCAGCGCCGCTGAAGCCCTGAAAAGCTTCGGCGGCGCTGTTTTACGTTTCCCTCTATACACAAAAAATGTCAGGCAGTCCTCAGCACACGGCGCGGCGGGGAGCGGCCAGAGGCTCGATCACCGGCGGGTGCATCCCTTCCCGGTAGTCCAGATCCCCCTGATCCATGCCGCGGAGCAGTACCTCGGCGGTGGCAATGTTGGTGGCAATGGGTACGCTGTGCATATCGCACAGGCGGAGCAGGTTCTGCTCGTTGGAGCTGCCGCTGTCGGCTCGGAGCGGATCGCGGAAGAACAGCACCAGATCCACTTCATCGCAGGCAACACGGGCGGTGATCTGCTGGATGCCGCCCAGCTTTCCGGAGAGGTAACAGTGAACTGGCAAGCCGGTGGCCTGGTTCAACATCCGGCCGGTGGTACCGGTGGCAATGACAGTGTTCCGGGACAGGATGCCACTGTAGGCGGTGCAGAACTGAAGTGCAAGTTCTTTGCGGGAATCATGTGCAAGAATGGCAATTGTCATAATTCGCTCTCTCCTTTGTACTAGTGTCGTCATGCGGACATCTGTTTGAAATGGATTGCAGTTGTGAGAAGGACAGTTCCGGGCGCACTTCAGAGCGCCCCGCCGAACTTGTTTCCATACTTTCCAATATAGTTTTACCGCGTCGAAATAGGGGTTGTCAAGGGGAAAATGAGAATTTTTACCCTAATTTCCGCTAAAAGTACGACTTTATTTTTGTACAGAATGGAGAAATGAAAAATACATCATGGAACAAACGGAAAAATAATTTCCGAAATTCTGGGGTGAAAGTGTTTCTATGACAAAAACAGTCCATCCCTGTAAAACAAAAATACAGGCCGCTGTCCTTCCACTGCGGCCTGTAAGAAAAAAACGGAAAAATGTTTTCGCAATTGAACGGTTCAGCGGATCTGGCCGCTGCCGTGAATGATGTACTTGTAGCTGCACAGCTCTTCCAGCCCCATGGGGCCACGGGCGTGGAGCTTCTGGGTGGAAATGCCCATCTCGCACCCCAGCCCGAACTCCCCGCCATCAGTAAAGCGGGTGGAGCAGTTGACGTAGACCGCCGCACTGTCCACCGCCGCCGTAAAGAGGGCGGCATGGGCCTCGTCCCGGGTCAGGATGGCTTCGCTGTGGCCGGTGGAGTGCGCGGCGATGTGGCTGACGGCCTCCTCCACGCTGTCCACGACCTTGACAGCCAGGATGTAGTCCAGGAACTCGGTGTCAAAATCGGCAGGGCCTGCAGGGGTGCCGGGGATGATGGCGGCTGCACGCGGGTCCAGCCGCAGCTCCACCGGGTGCAGCCCCTTTGCCGCGCGGTCAGGGCCCAGCCGCCGGGCCAGCTTGGGCAGGAACTCTGCCGCAATGTCACGGTGCACCAGGCACACCTCCTCCGCGTTGCAGACGCTGGGGCGGCTGGCCTTGGCGTTTTCGATGATGTCCAGTGCCTTGTCCTGTTCGGCAGAAGCATCCACGAAGATGTGGCAGATGCCGGTGCCGGTCTGGATGCAGGGGACTTTTGCATTTTCCACACAGGCGCGGATGAGCCCGGCCCCGCCGCGCGGGATGAGCAGATCCACATAGCCCACCGCTGTCATCAGGGCGTTGGCCGAGGCGTGGGTGGTGTCCTCGATCAGGCAGACCGCTGTTTCGGGCAGGCCGTTTGCCCGCAGGCCCTCCCGCAGAGCCGTTACAATGGCGTTGGCACTGCGCCATGCCTCCCTGCCGCACCGCAGGATGCAGGCATTGCCGCTCTTGATGGCAAGGGCGGCGGCATCGCTGGTCACGTTGGGGCGGCTCTCGTAGATGATGGCGATCACGCCCATGGGCACGGCGGTCTTTTCAATGACCAGCCCGTTGGGGCGCTCCACCCGGCGCAGAACTTTGCCCACCGGGTCGGGCAGGTCAGCCACTTCCCGGATGCCCTTTGCCATGGCGCTGATGCGTTCCGGTGTCAGGGCCAGCCGGTCCAGCATGACCTCCGAAATGTGTCCTCTGGCTGCTTCCAGATCGGCGGCATTGGCCTCCAGAATGGCCTGCTGGCGGGCAGGGGAGCAGAGCGCCTCTGCCATGCCCAGCAGGGCGGCGCGGCGCACCTCGCCCGAGGAGAGGCCCAGCGCGCTTCTTGCCGCGCGAGCGGCTTCCAGGATCTCCTGTGTCGTCATGGATCAGCCCTCCTTTCTGCCCGCAAAGCGGGTGCCTGCAGGTCTGCCGTCTGCAATGTCGTAGAGCAGCTCCGGGTGGGAACCGTTGGCGATCACCATGTCCGCGCCCTCTGCCGTTACCATCTGGGCGGCACGGAGCTTGGTGGACATGCCGCCGGTGCCCAATGCGGAGCCTGCCCCATCTGCCAGCGCCAGCACCTCCGGAGTGATGCGCTCTACCAGCGGGATGAGCTTTGCGTCCGGGTGGGTGTGGGGGTTGGCGGTGTACAGGCCGTTGATGTCGCTCAGCAGCACCAGCAGATCCGCATGGATGCAGCAGGTGACGATGGCGGCCAGCGTGTCATTGTCGCCGATAGAGGTGATCTCATCGGTGGCAACGGTGTCGTTCTCGTTGATGATGGGCAGCGCACCAAGCTCCAGCAGCCGGGTCAGGGTGTTCTGGAAATTCAGCCGCCGTCCCTCGTGCTCCACATCCACGCCGGTGAGCAGGATCTGCGCCACGTTGTGGTTGTAGGCGGTGAACAGGCGGTCGTAGGTGTACATCAGCTCACATTGGCCCACAGCGGCGCAGGCCTGCTTGGTGGCCATATCACCGGGGCGGGAGGGCAGGGACAGCTTGCCCACCCCCATGCCGATGGCACCGGACGAGACGAGGATGACCTGGTGCCCTGCGTTCTTCAGGTCGCTCAGCACCTTGACCAGATCCTCTGTGTGGCGGATGTTCAGCCGCCCGGTGGAGTGTGCCAGCGTGGAGGTGCCCACTTTGACGACGATGCGCATAAACTTAACCCTTTCCCATTTCCTTTGTCTTGTCGTAGGCGGCGATCACTGCATCGGTCACCGCGCCGCGGAAGCCGTGCTCTTCCAGCACGCGCACGCCCTGAATGGTGCTGCCGCCGGGGCTGCACACCGCATCCTTGAGCTCACCGGGGTGTTTTCCGCTTTCCAGCACCAGCTTGGCGCTGCCCAATACCATCTGGGCTGCGTATTCCTGTGCCTTGGCCCGGGGCAGGCCGCAGGCCACGCCGCCATCGGCCAGCGCTTCAATGAACTGATACACCCAGGCCGGGCCGCAGCCGGAAACGCTGCTTGCCGCGTCGATCAGGGCCTCAGGCACAGCGTCCAGCCGCCCGGCGGGTGCCATCAGCTTCAGAAACTCCTGCTCCTCCTCCGCTGTCACATTGGCGGAGCAATACTGGATCATGCCTGCCCCCACCGAAGCCGGGGTGTTGGGCATGATGCGGATCACGGGGTAATCTTCCCCCGCCATCTCCTGGATGCGCGCGATGGAAAGCCCTGCCGCCATGCTGCACAGGATGAAGCGGCTCGGACGCTCGTTCAGGGTGAACTTAAGCGGAGCCAGCAGAGCCTCCATCATCTGGGGCTTGACCGCCAGAAAGATCAGGTCGGAGCGGCCCGCTACCTCGGCATTCGTGGTGGTGTTGCAGCCCAGCTCTGCGGCCAACGCCTCTGCCTTGGCGGCAGTGCGGTTGGCAAGATAAACGTTCTGTGGGTCGGCAGCCTTGCAGACGGCCCGCGCAATGGCACCGCCCATGTTCCCACAGCCTAAAAATCCGATGGTCTTGATCATACTGACTTTCCCTTCCTTTCTCACTCAGAAAGAAATAAATGGAACGCACATTCGTTCCACTCCATCCATTGTAAGCATCCGGAGCCAGAAAATCAAGAGGAACCTCCCGGAAACCCGGCAAAAAGGCGGCGGGACGGCTGCAAAATGGAGAAGAACGTGAAAAAAATATCAAAATGAGAGATTTTGAACTTGCAAAACGGGGGGCATTTGCGTTATAGTATAAAGGAAGTATTCTTACTTCTCTGGCCCCATAGGGCGGCTACCACGGTCAGCGGCACAGTGTGTGCCGCTGGGAAAGGATGGATCTCGTGTCGCAAACTACAAAAAGGGCGTTGGAGGCATCGCTGAAAAAGCTGCTGCTTCAAAAGCCGCTGAATAAGATCACCATCAATGATATCACCGAGGACTGCGGCGTGAACCGTATGACCTTCTACTACCATTTCAAGGACATCTACGACCTCGTGGATTGGATTATGGTCGAAGATGCCGCCAAGGCGCTGGAGGGCAGACAGAGCTTTGAGAACTGGACAGATGCCTTTCTGGACATCCTGCATCAGGTGCAGGACAACAAGGTTCTGGTGATGAATGTTTACCGCTCCGTGAGCCGTGAGCAGGTGGAACAGTACTTATATAAACTGCTGGACTCCATGCTGCGGGACTTTGTGGACCGCAGTGCGCAGGGCTTTACCGTGCAGGATTCCGACAAGCAGTTCATCATCGACTTTTACAAATACGCGCTGGTGGGCATGGCACTGGAATGGATCCGCAGGGATATGAAGGAGGACCCCGTCCGGATGACCGAGCGGCTGAATGTTCTGCTTCATGGCGAGCTTGAGCGGGCGCTCCGCCGCTTCCGCACCGACCGCAGCCCCGCAGATCTTGACGACTGACAATATTTTATCAATCCGGGCACCGTGATGGGTTTTCCATCACGGTGCTTTTTCTGTTTATGGCCTTCCGTTTGACAAAATGTTACAGTATGGTCAGCGCAAAATGAAAGGTGAAAACCTGGAAACCACAGCAAACGGAGGGAATAAAATGTATTATTCCAGCGGGAACTATGAGGCCTTTGCGCGCCCGAAAAAGCCTGTGGGAGTGGATCGGAAATCGGCCTATCTCGTGGGCACCGGTCTGGCAGCGCTGACAGCTGCCTGCTACCTGGTCCGTGACGGTCAGATGAAAGGGGAACATATCCATCTGTTTGAAAAGGGAGCCATCCCCGGTGGTGCCTGTGATGGCTGCCAGTACCCCGGCATCGGTTATGTGATGCGGGGCGGCCGGGAGATGGATGACCATTTTGAAGTCATGTGGGATCTGTTCCGTTCCATCCCGTCGCTTGAGACCGAGGGCGCAAGCGTGCTGGATGAGTACTACTGGCTGAACAAGGCAGACCCCAACTACTCGCTCTGCCGCGCCACGGAAAACCGGGGGCAGAACGCCCACACCGATGGGAAGTTCGGCCTTTCGGATCAGGGCTGCATGGAACTCATCAAGCTCTTTTTTACCCCGGATGAGCAGCTCTATGATAAGCGCATCACCGATGTCTTTGACGCGGAGGTGTTCTCTTCCAACTTCTGGCTCTATTGGCGCACCATGTTCGCCTTTGAGAACTGGCACAGCGCACTGGAAATGAAGCTCTATCTGAAGCGCTACATCCACCATGTGGGTGGTCTGCCTGATCTGCGGGCACTGCGCTTTACCCGGTACAACCAGTACGAGAGCATGATCCTGCCCATGATCCGCTATCTGGAAGGGCACGGCGTGCGCTTCCACTACAACACCAAGGTCACCAACATTGAGTTTGAGTTGACCGAGGGCAAAAAGCAGGCCAGGACCATCTGCCTGCTGGTGGACGATGAAGCGGAACGGGTGGACCTGACCGAGAATGATCTGGTGTTCATCACCAACGGCGGCTGCGTGGAAAGCACTTCCATCGGCTCCCAGGATCAGCCTGCAGTGTTCAACCCCACGCTCCGGCCCGGCAACGGCTGGGATCTGTGGAAGAAGATCGCCGCGCAGGATGAGGCCTTTGGCCGCCCGGAAAAGTTCTGCTCCGATCCGGAACAGACCAACTGGATGAGCGCCACGGTCACCACGCTGGACGAACGCATCGTGCCCTACATCCAGAACATCTGCCAGCGTGACCCGTTCAGCGGCAGGACTGTCACGGGCGGCATCGTCACGGCGCGGGATTCCGGCTGGCTGCTCAGCTGGACGTTCAACCGTCAGCCCCAGTTCCGGGATCAGCCCAAGGGCCAGCTCGTGGGCTGGATCTACGGTCTGTTCAGCAACACGCCCGGTGACTACATCAAAAAGCCCATGCGGGATTGCACCGGCAAGGAGATCTGCATGGAGTGGCTGTATCATCTGGGGGTCCCCGAAAATCAGATCGAGGACCTGGCGGAGCACAGTGCCAATACTGTGCCCGTAATGATGCCCTATATCACAGCCTTTTTCATGCCCCGCGCGGCAGGCGACCGCCCGGCGGTGGTGCCGGAGGGCGCAGTGAACTTTGCCTTCATCGGCCAGTTTGCCGAGACGAAGCGGGATACCATCTTCACCACCGAGTATTCCATGCGCACCGGCATGGAAGCCGTGTACACCCTGCTGGATATCGACCGGGGCGTGCCGGAGGTCTGGGGCAGCACCTACGATGTCCGCGACCTGCTGAACGCCGCTGTTCAGCTGCGGGATGGCAAACCCCTGAGTGATCTGAAAATGAACTGGATCAAAAAATTCGCACTGGGCAAAGCGGTAGAAAAGGTACAGGACACCGACCTGGGCCGTCTGCTGCTGGAGTATAAGATCATCTGAGCGCCGGGAATTCAGCCCGGCAGGCAGGGAAGAGAGCCCTGTAAAATTCTATTGAATCTGGAGGAAATAAAAATGAATACCGCATTTGATTCTCTGACGCACAAAATGCAGCGTGCTGCACTGGGCAAGACTGTGGATCTCGTGCTTTCTCACGCTGAGAAGGACCCCGCCAAGACGGTTGGACAGATCGTAGATCTTTCAAAGCAGTTCTACGGCGATTCCTTCAGCGAGGAGACCTATGCACATGCCAAGCAGACCCTGACCGACCCCAACAGCAAGTGGTCGAAGCTCATCAACTGTATGCTGAACCAGCTGGACCCCAACGTGGCCCGCACCACGGCCCTGAACCTGGGCTATGAGGCCTTCTTCCGCGGTACCAAGACCATCCGCGAGAATCGTGTCAAATATCAGTGCAACATTCCCTGGCTGATCCTGTTTGACCCCACCTCTGCCTGCAATATGCACTGCGTGGGCTGCTGGGCCGGTGAGTACGGCCACAAGAACAACCTGAGCTTTGACGATATGGATAAGATCGTCACCGAGGGCAAGGAGCTGGGCGTTTATCTGTACATGCTCACCGGCGGTGAGCCGCTGGTGCGCAAGGCTGATATCCTCAAGCTGGCCGAGAAGCACAACGATGTGCAGTTTGCTATCTATACCAACTCCACCCTGATTGATGAACCTTTCTGCAAGGAAGTGGTTCGTCTGGGCAACATCGCCTTCATGCTGTCCATCGAGGGTACCCCCGAGACCAACGATGCCCGCCGTGGTGAGGGCCACTATGCTGCCGTTATGCGCGCGATGGATCTGCTCAAGGAGCACGGCATCCTGTTCGGCACCTCCATCTGCTACACCCGCGACAACATCGAAGCCGTTACCAGCGATGAGTTCATGCGTTTCCTCTGCGATAAGGGTGCACACTTCGGCTTCTACTTCCACTACATGCCCGTGGGCAACGAGGCAGCGCCTGAACTGATGCCCTCTCCCGAGCAGCGCAAGTACATGATCCAGCGCATCCGCTATCTGCGCAGTGAAGCCTGCGATATCCCGTTCTACCCCATGGACTTCCAGAACGACGGCGAGTTTGTGGGCGGCTGCATTGCCGGCGGCCGCAACTACTTCCACATCAACTCGGCCGGTGACGCTGAACCCTGCGTGTTCATCCACTATTCCAACGCCAACATCCACGACAGCAGCATCCTGGAGATCCTGCAGAGCCCGCTGTTCATGGCATACCACAACGGCCAGCCGTTCAATAAGAACCATCTGCGCCCCTGCCCGATGCTGGAAAACCCCGAGCTGCTGCGCAAGATGGTTCACGAGACCGGTGCTCACAGCACCGACCTGCAGTCCCCGGAAAGCGTCGATCATCTGTGCGACAAGTGCAAGTCCTATGCCGCCAACTGGCAGCCGACCGCCGACGAGATCTGGTCTCATACCAAGATCCGCGAGAGCCGTTACGAGAACTATAAGGATTGGAAGCCCAATCAGCAGTAATTGCAGGTACTCCCCCTGAAATCCCCCTTTTGGTATATCTGCCCTGAAAGCCGAAGCTCCCCCTTCCCCAAGCGCCGAGACAGCGCCGGGAAGGGGGAGCTTTGCGTTTCTCGGCTGCTCTGAGAAAATCATGCGGTAGGAATACAAAAACCGGCCCCGCCTCCCATGCAGGAGACAGAGCCGGTTTTGCGATTCTATTGTGTTTGGGATCACTCGTCGTCGGGGTCACCGAAGGCATCGTGATAGAGGTTTACCATGCCGGATTCGTCGTTGCGATTCAGGCCGTGGAACACCAGCTTTTTGATGACATCATAGATGACAGCAAACAGCGGCACGCCGATGATCATGCCCACAAAGCCCCACAGGCCGCCGAACAGCAGGATGGCGAACAGTACCCAGAAGCTGGAGAGGCCGGTGGTGTTGCCCAGGATCTTGGGTCCGATGATGTTGCCGTCCACCTGCTGCAGCACCAGCACGAACAGCACGAACCAGAGCGCCTTGATGGGGTTCTGGATCAGGATGAGCAGGGTGGCGGGAATGGCACCGATGAAGGGGCCGAAGAAGGGGATAACATTGGTCACGCCGATGATAACCGACACCAGCAGGGCGCTGGGGAACTTGAAGATCAGGCAGGCAATATAGCACAGCACGCCGATGATGGCAGAATCCAGGATCTTGCCGTTGATGAAGCCGCCGAACATCCGGTCAGCGTAACGGACTTCCTCCATGATGAGGTCGGCCCAGCGGGGCTTGACCAAACTATAAAGGATGAGCTTGCCCTGCTGCCCGAACTTCTTCCGGCTGGCCAGCAGATACACCGAAACGATGAGGCCGATGACGAAATTCTTGATCCAGGTCACCACATTCACCACGCCCACAGCGGCACCGCTGAGGATGTTCTGCATGGAGGGGAGCAGGGTGTTCTTGATCCAGGCATCCAGGTTGGCATCCAGGCTGTCGTAAGAGCTCTCGATGAAGTCCAGCAGCTTTTTGTTGTTGGCAATGAACTCCTGCTTGGAGATCCACTCCACAAAGTCGCCGATGTTGTCCCGCGCCGTGAAGTACAGGGCGGTCACACTGTTGATGAGCTGCGGCACGATCATCATGATCAGCGCGTAGATCAGCAGCAGGCCGAACAGGATGGTCAGAGCAACGGCCAGCATGTTGGCAAAGCGGTGCATCTTTTCCGGGAACAGCTTGTGGAGAAATGCTTCAAGCCAGTTGCACACCGGCTTGAGCAGATAGGCAATGACACTGCCGTAGATAAAGGGCATCAGGATGCCGGTCAGGGTTGAAACGGCATTGCCGAAGCCCTGAAAGCGGTAGATCAGGAAAAAGAAGAGGATGCTCAGGCTGATCGCGCCAAAGCCCGCGAACATTCCGTAGAGATAGGGTTTGATATGCGGTTTTTTGTCCATCATGTCATAGAAACTCCATTCCTGCCGCAGACAGCAGGATTCCCTGCGGCAATGTCAGCGCTTGTTGCTCCTGCGCCAGATGTGCAGTTTTTCGGCTTCGGCGATCAGCTCGTCCCGGAAATCGGGGTGTGCCACGCTGATCAGTGCTTCTGCCTTTTCCCAGCTGGTCAGTCCCTTCAGGTTCACACAGCCGTACTCGGTGCACAGGTAGTGCACGTTTGCGCGGGTGTCGGTGACGATGCTGCCGTTTTCCAGGGTAGGACGGATGCGGCTCTCCAGCTTGCCGGTCTTTTTATTCATAAAGGTAGAGGACAGGCAGATGAAGCTCTTGCCGCCGTTGGAAAGGTATGCGCCCAGAACAAAGTCCAGCTGACCGCCTGCACCGGAAATGTGCTTGATGCCTGCGCTCTCCGCGTTCACCTGACCGAACAGGTCAATATCCACCGCATTGTTGATGGAGATGAAGTTGTCGATGGCGGAGATGCTGCGGATGTCGTTGGTGTACTCCACGGGAGCAGCCATGCACTCCGGGTTGTCGTTCAGGTAATCGTACATCTTCTGGGTACCGGCACCAAAGGCATAGACCTGACGGCCCTTGTCCAGATTCTTGTGGCGGCCGGTGATCTTGCCTGCCTTTGCAATATCCACAAAGGCATCCACATACATCTCGGTGTGCACGCCCAGATCCTTCAGGTCGCTCTGCGCGATCAGGTTGCCGATGGCGTTGGGCATACCGCCGATGCCCAGCTGCAGGCAGGCACCGTCGGGGATCTGCGGGACGATGAGGTTTGCCACCTTCAGATCGACCTCGGTGGCGGCACCGGCAGCGGCCATCTGGCCGATGGGCGGGTTGCTGCCCTCCACAACACCGGCAACCTGGGAGATGTGCACCCAGTTCTCGGTGCCGCCCAGGCATTTGGGCATGTTCTGGTTGACCTCAACGATGATCTTTTTGGCCTTATCGCAGACGGCACCCAGGTGGGAAGCACAGGGGCCAAAGTTGAAATAGCCGTGCTCGTCCATGGGGGTCACCTGGAACACCGCCATATCCACGGGGTCAGAGCTGTCGCGATAGTAGCGGGGCAGTTCAGAGTAGCGGATGGGGGAGTAGAAGGAGAAGCCCTGGGCAATGGCCTTGCGCTCAATGCCGCCCATGTGCCAGCTGTTCCAGGTCATGTGGGCAGCAGGATCCTCGATCTGGAAGATGGCGGGCACCCACATCAGGATGCCGCCGCGGAAGTTGACATCCTCCAGCTCAGGCAGACGCTTTGCAATGGCAGCGTCCACTGCAACGGGGGTGTTCACGGCCCAGCCGTAATCCACCCAGTCGCCGCTTTTGACCAACGCGGCAGCCTGGTCAGCTGTCATTTTCTTCTGCGCATACAATTCCGTAAAATCCATTATAAACCATCCTCTCTTACAATAACATAAAGGAATTGTAAATTCCAACTTAGTTATATCATTAACAAACGGGAGAATCAATACTTTCCTGGCAAAAAACAGGGCTGAATGCAATATGACTAAAAATCTTAGCTTTTTGTAGAGATTCTTTGGTGCACAAAAAATAAATTTTACACAAAAAATACTTGATAAAATTTTGACGATGTGCTTTACTTATAGCGTAGCAGGATGCAGCGTGGCACTGCGGGTAAGATTGTTTAAAAATTAACGATACACCGTAGCAGAAGAAAAGAACATCTTGCACAGCAAACTGGAAAGTGCTATCATGTCAGAACCAATGCGCTTTTCAAAGGCGCGCAAGGAGGACAAAACCGATGGCAACTGCAGTTTACCCCGGGTCGTTCGATCCGGTCACACGAGGTCATCTCGATATCATCAAGCGCGCGGCAAAGATCAACGATCATCTGATCGTGGCCGTGCTCATCAACAGTGCAAAGCACCCATTGTTCACCGTGGAGGAGCGGGTGGCCCTGCTGCAGGAATGCTGCAAGGGTATCCCCAATGTCACGGTGGAGAGCTTCGACGGCCTGACCGTGGAGTTCGCCAAGAAGCGCCACGCTTCGGTCATGGTGCGGGGCCTGCGGGCGGTAACGGATTTTGAAAACGAGATCCAGCTGGCGCAGACCAATCACGCGCTGATGCCCGGTATTGAGACCATGTTCCTTGCAACCAGCATCAAGTGGAGCTATCTTTCCTCTACCATTGTAAAGGAAGCCGCCCGCTACGGCAGCAGCATCTCCAAGTTCGTTACTCCGAATGTGGAAGCCGCCGTGGAGCAGAAGATGGCCGAGCTGCGCAGCAGGGGAGAGAATGTCTGACCCCCATTCCTTATGCAAGAAACGCTTCGGCGTTTTGATAAAACAGTCTTTCTAAAATCACAACATACACAATCAGGAGGCTATTCACATGAAAAAGATCGTTATCGCATCTGCATGCCGTACCGCCATTGGTAAGTTCGGTGGCACCCTTGCCAACGTCCCCGCTGCTGAGCTGGGCTCCATCGTCATCAAGGAGGCTCTGAACCGCGCAAACGTCAAGCCTGAGCAGGTCGATCATGTTTACATGGGCTGCGTGATCCAGGCTGGTCTGGGCCAGAACGTTGCCCGTCAGGCTTCCCTGAAGGCTGGCCTGCCCATCGAGACCCCCGCTGTCACCGTCAACGTGGTCTGCGGTTCCGGTCTGAACTGCGTGAACATGGCTGCTCAGATGATCGAGGCAGGCGATGCTGATATCGTGGTCGCAGGCGGCATGGAGAATATGGACATGGCTCCCTTTGCAATGATGAAGGGCCGTTACGGCTACCGCATGGGCGCTCCCATGGGCAAGAGCGAGCTGGTCGATACCATGGTCAACGATGCTCTGTGGGATGCCACCGGCTTTAACAAGCACATGGGCATGACCGCTGAGAATGTCTGCACCAACGAGACCTTCCAGAAGAAGTACGGCTACAGCCCCATCACCCGCGAGATGCTGGATGAGTTCTCCTACAACAGCCAGGTCAAGGCTGACAAGGCCATCAAGGAAGGCGCTTTCAAGGACGAGATCGTTCCTGTTGTCATCAAGGGCAAGAAGGGCGACACCGTGTTCGATACCGATGAAGGCCCCCGCCTGACCCCGGTCGAGAAGCTGGCTACCCTGAAGCCCGCCTTCACCAAGGACGGCATCGTGACCGCAGGCAACTCTTCCGCCATCAACGATGGCGCTGCTGCTCTGGTCATTATGAGCGAGGAGAAGGCCAAGGAGCTGGGCGTTGAGCCTCTGGCAACCTGGGTCGCCGGTGCTCTGGCCGGTGTTGAGCCTGAGGTCATGGGTCTGGGCCCCATCGCAGCAACCAAGAAGGTCATGGCAAAGACTGGTCTGACTGTTGCTGACATGGACCTGATCGAGGCAAACGAGGCATTTGCTGCACAGTCTGTGGCTGTCAGCCAGGCTCTGAACTTCGATATGAGCAAGGTGAACGTCAACGGCGGCGCAATCGCTCTGGGCCACCCGGTCGGCGCTTCCGGCGCTCGTATCCTGGTCACTCTGCTGTACGCTATGAAGCATCGTGGTGCTCACAAGGGTCTGGCTACCCTGTGCATCGGCGGCGGCATGGGCTGCGCTACCATCGTTGAGATGTAAGCTCCCCCTTTGGAATTGAATTGAATGACAGCCCGCGCCCCGGCTCAGACCGGAGACTCTGCCGGGGCGCGGGAGCTGTTTTGAAACACTGAGAATCTGAATTGGAGGTTTTCACAATGGCTTTTGTAAAAACCGAGGTGCAGGGCGCTGTCGAGATCATCACCATCGACCGTCCCAAGGCACTGAATGCCCTGAACCCTGAGGTTCTGGCAGACCTGAAGGCAGCTTTTGAGGCTGTCGATCAGGAGACCATCCGCTGCATCGTCCTGACCGGCGAAGGCGACAAGAGCTTCGTTGCAGGCGCTGATATCGGCTCCATGAGCACCATGACCAAGGCAGAGGGTGAGGCCTTCGGCAAGCTGGGCAATGACGTGTTCCTGATGATCGAGAGCTTCCCCATCCCCGTCATTGCAGCCGTCAACGGCTTTGCACTGGGCGGCGGCAATGAGCTGGCCATGAGCTGCGATATCCGCATCTGCTCTGACAACGCCGTGTTTGGTCAGCCCGAAGTTGGTCTGGGTATCACCCCGGGCTTCGGCGGCACCCAGCGTCTGGCACGTCTGGTCGGCATGGGCATGGCAAAGCAGCTGGTCTACTCTGCCCTGAACATCAAGGCAGACGAGGCATACCGCATTGGTCTGGTCAACGCCGTGTATCCGCAGGCTGAACTGATGGAGAACGTGCTGAAGCTGGCCGGCAAGATCGCCAAGAACGCTCCCATTGCAGTGCGCAACTGCAAGAAGGCCATCAACGATGGCATCAGCCTGCCCATTGAGAAGGCTGTGGAAGTCGAGGAGAAGCTGTTCGGTGCTTGCTTCGAGACCCACGATCAGCAGGAAGGCATGGCCTGCTTCCTGAGCCGTGAGAAACCGAAGCCCAAGGCAGTGTTTACCAACAACTAATCCATTACATAATTTTTGATATTAAAGGAGAGATTTCCTATGAAGATCGGTGTTATCGGCGCTGGCACTATGGGCCAGGGCATCGCAAAGGCATTTGCACAGGTTGAGGGCAACACCGTTGCTCTGTGCGACATCAAGCAGGAGTGGGCTGAGAACGGCCTGGCAAAGATCAAGAAGGGCTACGAGAAGCTGGTTGCTAAGGGCAAGATCCCCCAGGAAAAGGCTGACGCGATCGTTGCAGCCATCACTCCGGGCCTGAAGGAAGATCTGTGCGCAGACTGCGACCTGATCGTTGAGGCTGCTTTTGAGGATATGAAGGTCAAGCAGACCACTTTCGGCGAGCTGGATAAGATCTGCAAGCCCGAGTGCATCTTCGCTTCCAACACTTCTTCTCTGTCCATCACCGAGATCGGCAAGGGCCTGAGCCGTCCTCTGGTCGGTATGCACTTCTTCAACCCCGCTGACCGCATGAAGCTGATCGAGGTCATCGCCGGCTGCAACACCCCCGCAGAGACCGTTGAGAAGATCAAGGAGATCTCCGTGGCCATCGGCAAGAACCCTGTTCAGGTCAACGAGGCTGCAGGCTTTGTGGTCAACCGCATCCTGATCCCCATGATCAACGAGGCTGCCTTCATCAAGATGGAGGGCGTTTCTGATATCGCAGGCATCGACACCGCTATGAAGCTGGGTGCCAACCACCCCATGGGACCCCTGGAGCTGGGCGACTTCATCGGCCTGGATATCTGCCTGGCCATCATGGATGTCCTGTACCATGAGACCGGCGACAGCAAGTATCGCGCCTGCCCGCTGATCCGCAAGATGGTCCGCGGCGGCAACCTGGGCTGCAAGACCGGCAAGGGCTTCTACGTTTACAACGCAGACCGCACCAAGACTCCTGTTGACCAGCTGTAATTTCTGATAAACATTTCTCCTGGCCGTGGGGAAAGCGGTCAGGAGGAATTTGTTTGCAACCGGGTAGGAGAGAACCCCGACCCCGGGAGATAAAAAACACCCGTTAGGAGGATATAGCGATGGATTTTACTCTGTCCAAGCAGCAGCAGATGGTGCAGAAGATGTACCGCGAGTTTGCTGAAAACGAAGTCAAGCCCCTGGCTAAGAAGGTTGATGCAGAAGAGTACTTCCCCAAAGAGACCGTCGAGAAGATGGGCAAGCTGGGCATGATGGGCATTTACTTCCCCACCTCTGTCGGCGGTGCAGGCGGCGATGTGCTGTCCTACGTCATGGCAGTGGAGGAGCTGAGCAAGGTCTGTGGCACCACCGGTGTCATCGTCTCCGCTCACACCAGCCTGTGCGCTGCTCCTATTTATGAGAACGGCACCCCCGAGCAGAAGGCAAAGTACCTGCCCAAGCTGTGCAGCGGCGAGTGGCTGGGCGCTTTCGGCCTGACCGAGCCGGGCGCTGGTACCGATGCACAGGGTCAGCAGACCATTGCCAAGGAAGAGGATGACTGCTGGGTTCTGAATGGCTCCAAGATCTTCATCACCAACGCCGGTTTCGCTGATGTCTTTATCGTCATCGCTGTCACCGACCACGTTCTGGATAAGAAGGGCCGTCCCACCAAGCTGTGCTCTGCCTTCATCGTAGAGCGCACCGATCCGGGCTTCTCCGTCGGTAAGGCTGAGGATAAGATGGGCATCCGTGGTTCTTCCACCTGCGAGCTGATCTTCGAGGATTGCCGTATCCCGAAGGATCGTATGCTGGGCGTGCGCGGCAAGGGCTTCCAGCTGGCCATGGCTACCCTGGATGGCGGCCGTATCGGCATCGCTTCTCAGGCTCTGGGCATTGCCGAGGGCGCTCTGGAGGAGACCGTTGCCTACGTCAAGGAGCGCAAGCAGTTTGGCCGCAGCATCTCTGCATTCCAGAACACCCAGTTCGAGCTGGCTGAGATGAAGGCTCGCGTTGAGGCTGCCAAGTATCTGGTCTACGCTGCCGCTCTGAAGAAGCAGCAGGCCATGGACGGCGCAAAGGTCCGTTACAGCGTGGAGGCTGCTCAGGCTAAGCTGATCGCAGCCCGCACCGCAAGCGATGTGACCCGCCGCTGCCTGCAGCTGTTCGGCGGTTACGGCTACACCCGTGACTACCCCATCGAGCGCATGATGCGTGATGCCAAGATCACTGAGATCTATGAGGGCACCAGCGAAGTGCAGATGATGGTCATTTCCGGCGCTCTGCTGAAGTAAGGGAGGTAAGATTTACAATGAAAGCAATTGTTTGTGTAAAGCAGGTTCCTGATACCTCCGGCAAGGTCGCCGTCAAGGCAGACGGTACTCTGGATCGTGCCTCTATGGCCACCATCACCAACCCCGATGACTTGAACGCTCTGGAGGCTGCTCTGAAGCTCAAGGACGCTACCGGCTGCGAAGTCGTTGTCATTACCATGGGTCCTCCTCCGGCCGAGGGAATGCTGCGTGAGCTGCTGGCCCGCGGCGCGGACAAGGCTGTTCTGGTCTCCGGCCGTGAGTTCGGCGGTTCCGATACCTTTGCAACCAGCCAGATCCTGGCTGCTGCTGTCAATAAGATCGGCGTTGGCCCCGAGGACGTTGTGTTCTGCGGTCGTCAGGCAATTGATGGTGATACCGCACAGGTTGGCCCCCAGATCGCTGAAAAGCTGCATCTGCCTCAGGTTACCTATGTGGCTGACATCCAGAAGGATGGCAACACCCTGACCGTGAAGCGTATGCTGGAAGACGGCTACATGATGGTCAAGGTGCAGACTCCCTGCCTGCTGACCTGCATCAAGGAGCTGAACCAGCCCCGTTACATGAGCGTCAATGGCATCTTCACCTGCTACGACAAGCCCATGGAAGTGTTCGATTACAACGCTCTGAAGGACGATCCGCTGATCGAGGTCGATACCATCGGTCTGAAGGGTTCTCCGACGAACGTCTTTAAGTCCTTCACTCCTCCGCAGAAGGGCGCAGGCACCATGCTGACTGGCGACGACACCGCCGCACAGCTGGCAGGTATCCTGGCCAAGAAGCACCTGATCTGATGAAAGGAGCATAGGATTACAATGGCTGATTTTAACGAGTACAAGGGCGTTTGGGTCTTTTGTGAGCAGCGCCAGGGCAAACTGATGCCCACCGATTTCGAGCTGGTCAGCGAGGCCCGCAAGCTGGCTGATGAGCTGAACTGCGAAGTCACCGGCCTGCTGCTGGGCGATAACGTGGACGGCATTGCCAAGGAACTGGGCGGCTATGGCGCTGATAAGGTCATGGTCTGCGACAGCCCCCTGCTGAAGGATTACACCACGGACGCATACGCCAAGGTCGTCTGCGACATGGTCAACGAGTACAAGCCCGAGGTTCTGCTGATCGGTGCCACCAACATTGGCCGCGATCTGGGTCCCCGCTGCGCAGCCCGCCTGCACACCGGCCTGACCGCTGATGCTACCCACCTGGATATCGACACTGCAAAGTACATCGACTTCCTGAAGGAGAGCTCCACCATCGACCTGTCCAAGCAGAAGTTCGATATGGAAGACCGCAACCTGAAGATGACCCGTCCCGCATTCGGCGGCCATCTGATGGCTACCATCATCTGCCCCCGCTTCCGTCCTCAGATGTCCACCGTGCGCCCCGGCGTTATGAAGAAGGCTCCCTTCGATCAGGCCAAGGCAGATGCCTGCCAGATCGTGAAGCCCGCTTTCGAGCTGTCCGCTGCTGACATCAAGACCGAGGTCCTGAGCGTCGAGAAGGCTGCTGAGAAGCTGGTCGATCTGATCGGTGCCGATGTCATCGTCTCCGTTGGCCGCGGCATCAGCAAGGATGTCAACAAGGGCATCGAGCTGGCTGAGCAGCTGGCTGCTGCACTGGGCGGCGGCGTTGTGGGTGCTTCCCGTGCCGTTACCGATGCAGGCTGGATGACCGCTGACCATCAGGTCGGTCAGACCGGTAAGACGGTCCACCCCAAGATCTATGTTGCTCTGGGCATTTCCGGCGCCATCCAGCACACCGCTGGTATGCAGGATTCCGAGTGCATCATCGCCGTCAACAAGAACGAGAGCGCACCTATCTTCGGTGTTGCTGACTACGGCATCGTGGGCGATCTGTTCAAGGTCGTTCCCGAGCTGATCAAGCAGATCGAGGCTGCCAAGGCTGCTGAATAAGCACCTGATTTTCCCCGAACCCTGATTGTGATAAGGCCGCCGCGCAGTGGAAACGCTGTGCGGCGGCTTTTTGCGTCTCCGGAAAATCGCTCCGTTCTATCCTGCCGGTTCCCGGAATAAAATGACACCAAGAGTGGACAGGAAAGGAGCGCGTACCATGGAGTTGAAGATCTTTCGGGATGCCCTGCCGGCGGCGGGGACAAACTGTACCCTCAAGGCAGAGCTGCCGCTGGAAACAGAGATCCTGATCTCTGATTATCTGCCACCGGTGTTCAAACTGGTCAAGTGCTTTGTCAGGCCGGTGGTGCTGCAAAAGCGGCTGCAGCCCGGCAAGCTGCAATTGGAGGGATATCTGCGCTGTGTGGTCTATTATCAGGGGGAAGAGGGGACGGGCCTGTGCCAGACCGAGCAGAAGCTCCCTTTTACCAAGCTGCTGGATCTGCCGGAGTTCGTCTTCACGGCATGGGCCGTGCAGGTGGAAGGCCAGACCGAATATCTGAACTGCCGCACCGTTAACCCGCGCCGCATCGAGGTGCGGGGGGCGTATGGGCTGGTGGTATCGGTGCATACGCAGGTCAAAACGGATGTCATCACGGCTCTGTCGGATGGTGGTGTGGAGCAGAAACTGGTCACCCTTTCCGGGGTGCGGCGTGCCGCTGTGCTGGAAAAGCTGGTCACGGTCGAGGGCGAGATCCGCTTTCCCACGCCGCCCGCCGCCGTTTTGGACCTCAGCGGCAATGCCTCTGTCGGAGACCTCAAGCTCCTGAACGGGAAAGCCGTTGCCAAGGGCGTGCTGGTCGTTTCCTGCGCCTGGCGTGCCGAGGGCGACCCTGCACTGCAAGGCCAGAGCGTGAACCTGAACTTCAATCAGGTGCTGGATGTGGACGGCCTGAGCGAGGACTGCCGTTGCCTCTGCGTGGCCGAGCCGGTGGGCTTTACACTTACGGAGGGAGAAGGGGAGGAACCCAGCCGCCTGACCGCCACCCTGATGCTGCGCCTGCGGGCATGGAGGCCCTATCAGCTGCAGTGCGTGGCGGATGCCTTCTCCACGAAATTTGAGACAGAACAGACCCCGCAGACGGTACAGACGGAATCGCTGGCCTGCACCCTGGATGAGACCGTGACCCTGACCGGCTCCGGCCCTCTGCCGGACGCTGGGGCTAAAATTCTGGCCTGCTTTGCCTCCTTTGGCCCGGCCCTGCTGGCATACAGGGAAAACAACTGGGATCTGACCAGCCGGGTGACCGTGACTGCCTTTGGGGAGAACAGCCTTTCGGAGCTGGAAAGCTATGAAAAGGTGTTGGAGCTTGCCCTGCCGCTGGGGCGGGAGCTACCCTCGGACGCGGAGCTGATCCCGGAGTGCTGGCTCCGTGCCGAGGACCTGCGCTGTGTCTGCGCAAACGGCACACTGGAGGTCAACCTTTCCGTCAAGGCAGAAGGAGCCATCCTACAGCGGAGCGAAAACACCTGTGTGGGCTCCATCGCGCTGGGAGAGCCGTTGACCCCGGCAGACCCGGAGATCAGCCTGCGCATCTATTATGCACAGGCGGGGGAGGAGCTGTTTGCCATCGCCAGGCGGTTCCATGTCTCCCCGGCCCAGATGCTTGCCGCCAACGACCTTGCGGAGGGCACCACGGCCATTGATGCGCCTCGGAGACTTCTGGTGCCGGGAGCAGGGGGCTGATCTATCTGAATTTGTGCTTCACAGAAGAACAATTTAAGGTTAAAGTATGACTTATGAACTAAAAATGAACAAAAAACATCCCGGACCTCTCCCAATTTGAGAAAGGCTCTGCTATAATAATTTTTGTCGTGTAAAAAAGCCTTTTGGATAAAGGAGAAGTTATGATCAAAAATATCGAGTTGGAGAAGGGCGCATACCAGTTTGATGCCAAGATGCCCCTTCGCCAGGCCATCCCGCTGGGCCTGCAGCATGTATTTGCCATGTTCGTGGGCAACCTGACCCCGCTTCTTATCATCACCAGTGCCTGCGGCCTTGCAGGCGGTGAGTTTGCTGACCTGCAGGTCAGCCTGCTGCAGAACGCCATGTTCGTGGCCGGTGTGGTCACGCTGGTGCAGCTGTTCTCCATCGGCCCTGTGGGCGGTCAGGTTCCCATCATCATGGGCACCAGCTCCGGCTTCCTGGGCGTGTTCAACAGTGTGGCTGCTTCCATGGGCGGTGGCGTGCTGGCCTACGGTGCCATCATGGGCGCTTCCATTCTGGGCGGCCTGTTTGAGACTGTGCTGGGCTTCTTCCTCAAGCCCCTGCGCAAGTTCTTCCCCACGGTGGTCACCGGCACGGTGGTGCTGTCCATCGGTCTGTCCCTGATCTCCGTGGGTGTCAACTCCTTTGGCGGCGGCAACGCAGCCAAGGACTTCGGTTCCGCGGAAAACCTGCTGCTGGCCGTATTCGTGCTGGTGGTGATCCTGTTCTTCAAGCATTGGACCACGGGCTTTCTGAGCTCCTCCTCCATCCTCATCGGCATCGTAGCGGGCTATCTGGCAGCCTTTATCATGGGCTTTGTCCTGCCCACCACCGGTGTCACTGCCGAGGGTGCGGAGTTCACCAAGGCATGGGTGCTGAACTGGAGCAAGGTGGCACAGGCCGACTGGTTTGCCATCCCCAAGCTGGTTCCCGTCAAGATCGTTTTTGATATGCGCGCCATCCTGCCCGTGCTGATCATGTTCATCGTCACCGCTGTGGAGACCGTGGGCGATATCTCCGGCGTGATGGAGGGCGGCATGAGCCGTGAGGCCACCGATAAGGAGCTGTCCGGCGGTGTTATCTGCGACGGCCTGGGCTCTTCCTTTGCCGCCTGCTTCGGTGTTCTGCCCAACACCTCCTTCAGCCAGAACGTGGGTCTGGTTTCCATGACCAAGGTCGTCAACCGCGGTGCACTGGCTACCGGTGCCATCTTCCTGATCCTCTGCGGCCTGATCCCCAAGCTGGGCGCACTGGTTTCCATCATGCCGCAGGCCGTTCTGGGCGGTGCTGCCGTGATGATGTTCTCTTCCATCGTGGTGTCCGGCATCCAGCTCATTACCAAGGAAAAGATGACCCCGCGCACCCTGACCATCGTTTCCGTTGCACTGGGCGTGGGTTACGGCATGGGTGCAAATGCCAGCATCCTGGCACACACCCCCCAGTTCTTCCAGCTGATCTGCGGCGAGAGCGGCATCGTGCCCGCAGCCTTTGTGGCCATTGTGCTGAATGTGCTGCTGCCCAAGGACGATAAGGCCGAATAAACCTCTCAGTCACCTTCGGTGACAGCTCACCTGACAGGGGAGCCAAGAAGTGCCCTTGCCTCTCCTGTCAGGTGACGCACCATTGCGCTGCAATGGCGGAGAGCTCCTCCAGAGCTTCCGGCGTATCTGCATCCAGCAGTTCTTCCCGCCGCTGGGCGTAAACGATCTGTACCTGCTCAGGGTGAGCCTTGAGCACAACACTGCCGCCCTTGCCCTCGGGCAGGGTGCGCAGAGCGGGAAAATATCCGCATCCAAACAGAACGGGACTTCCGACAACGGTGTCCGGGCCATGTGCGGCCCGGGCTCCCAGCCGGAAGATCGCCCGCTCTGTTTCTTTTTGTGTCTGGGCAAAAGCAGTGATCAGCGCTTCCAGCGTCTCCCGCTGCAGCAGGGGCTGATCTCCGGGCAGGAAGATGCAGCCTGCAAGACCGGAGCGTTGCTCCAGCAGCGCCTCCAGCCCCAGCCGGACAGTGTCGTTCCGGGCCGGCAGGCTGTGGAGCAGGCAGGGAACGGCCTGTGCGTCACACAGGGCCTTGACCTCGGCAGAGCGGGTCACGACCACCCGGGCGGCAAGGGCGGGGGTGGCGGTGACCTCCAGCGCCCGGCAGAGCAGGGGACGGCCCCCGAAATCGGCCAGCAGCTTGTTGGAGCCGAACCGCCGGGCCAGCCCCGATGCCATGATGACGCATCCCACCGAAGGGCGGGCGTTTTTTCTGCACAACTCTGCCATAAAATCATTCCTCCTGAACCTGCCGGATCTGTGGCAGTCTTTCCAGTGGCATTATAAGGGATTTTGTGATAAAATAAAAGTAGCAATCGAAAAAAGAGAGGTACTGCGTATGATGACGATCCGGGAATACAAACGGGCCGAAAGCCTCGAGGAAGCCTGGCAGCTCAACCAGAAGCGAAACAATCGGGTCATCGGCGGCATGATCTGGCTCAAGATGGAGAACATCAATGTCGGCACCGCCATCGACCTGTCGGGCCTTGGGCTGGACAAAATTGAGGAAACGGCCGAGGGCTTTTCCATCGGGGCTATGGTGCCCCTGCGGCAGATCGAGCTCCACGAGGGGCTCAATGCCTACACGGAGGGTGCTGTGCGGGAATCTGTGCGCCACATTGTGGGTGTGCAGCTGCGCAACCTTGCCACCGTGGGCGGCAGCATTTACAGCCGTTTTGGCTTTTCCGATGTTCTGACCATGTTCCTGGCCCTGAACGCTTCGGTGGAGCTCTACAAGGGCGGCATCGTGCCGCTTTCGGAGTATGCTCAGCGCCCGTACGACAGGGATATCCTGGTACGGGTCATCGTGCCGAAGGAGCAGGCAGCATTCTGCTATCAGTCGGTGCGCAACAGCCAGACGGATTTCCCGGTGCTGACCTGTGCCGCCGCGAAAACGGCCGGGGGCTTCCGGGTCGCCATTGGTGCCCGGCCCGGTAAGGCAGTGCTGTATACCCTGCAGCCCAATGCCGCCGAAACGCCGGAGCTGACCGCCGCCCGCTTTGCCGCTGAGGTGCGGGCAAACATCCGGACGGAGAGCAACATGCGCGGCAGTGCGGAATACCGCAATCATCTGGCCGGGGTGCTGGTCAAGCGCGCTGTGCTGAAATTGGAAGGGAATAGGTGAGACAAGATGCAGGTGAATATTATTCTGAACGGAACCAAAGTCACGGCAGAGGCCGCACCGGACACCCTGCTCATCGATTTTGTCCGCGCACACGGCTGTTACAGTGTCAAGCGCGGCTGTGAGACCTCCAACTGCGGCCTGTGCACCGTCTTTCTGGACGATGTGCCGGTGCTGTCCTGCTCTGTGCTGGCAGCCCGTGCCGACGGCCACAGGGTGACCACGCTGGAGGGCCTGCAGGAGGAGGCTGCTGAGTTCGGTGCTTTTATCGCCGATCAGGGTGCAGAGCAGTGCGGCTTCTGCAACCCGGGCTTTATTATGAACGCCCTCGCCCTCTTCCGGGAAAAGGAATACCCCACTGAGGAGGAGATCAAGGAATATCTTGCGGGCAACCTCTGCCGCTGCTCCGGCTACGAGGGTCAGCTGCGAGGCATCCAGAATTTCCTCGCCTGGAAAAAAGCAAAACAGGAGGGTGCCGAATGAAAAACGTCAACAAAGCATTCCGCAAAAAGGATGCCATGCAGCTTGTGACCGGCAAGCCCGTTTACATGGATGATCTGGCCCCGGCAGACTGCCTGATCGTCAAGCTGTACCGTTCGCCCCATGCCAACGCCATGGTGGAGCGCATCGACACGTCCGTGGCCAAAAAGGTGCCCGGCATCGAGGCCATCTTCACCTGGGAGGATGTGGACCAGAACGCCCGCCGCTACACGCAGGCCGGCCAGACCTACCCCGAAGCCAGCCCCTACGACCGCCTGGTCATCGACCGCCACGTCCGCTTTGTGGGGGACGTGGTGGCCATTGTGGTGGGCAAGGATGAGAAGTGTGTCGAGAAAGCCATGAAGCTCATCAAGGTGGAGTATCAGGTGCTGGAGCCGGTGCTGGATTTCCACACTGCGAAGGACAACCCCATCCTTGTCCATCCGGAGGACAACTGGGAGAGCCTGAGCCCTGTGGGTGCCGATAACAAGCGCAACCTCTGTGCCCACGATGCGTGCGGCGACGGCGACATCGATGCCGTGCTGGCAAAGTGCGATGTTGTCATCGACCGTGTCTACCACACCAAGGCCTGTCAGCAGGCCATGATGGAGACCTTCCGCACCTGCTGCTGGATGGACCTGTACGGACGGCTGAACATCCTCAGCTCGACCCAGATCGTGTTCCATACCCGCCGCAATGTGGCAAACGCCCTGCACATCCCCAAATCCATGATCCGCGTCATCAAACCCCGCATCGGCGGCGGCTTTGGTGCCAAGCAGACGGCGGTCTCGGCCATCTATCCGGCCTTTGTTACCTGGAAGACCAAGAAGCCCTGCAAGCTGATCTTCCCCCGCGAAGAGAGCCAGACCGCATCTTCGCCCCGCCATGAGATGGAGATGCACGTCCGTCTGGGTGCCACCAAGGACGGCATCGTGAAGGGCATCGACCTCTACACCCTGTCCAACACCGGTGCTTATGGTGAGCACGGCCCCACAACGGTGGGCCTTTCCGGCCACAAGTCCATCCCGCTGTACGGCAAGGCCGAAGCCTTCCGTTTTGTCAGCGACGTGGTCTACACCAACCATATGTCTGCCGGTGCGTACCGCGGCTATGGTGCGACCCAGGGCCTGTTTGCGGTGGAATCTGCTGTCAACGAGCTGGCCGCCAGACTTCACATGGACCCCTTCAAGATCCGTGAAATGAACATCGTCAAAGAGGGCGATGTGATGCCTGCCTATTACGGCGCTGTGAATACCAGCTGCGCGCTGGACCGCTGCCTGAAAAAAGTCCACGAGATGATCGACTGGGACAACAAATACCCTGTGCGCGACCTTGGCAATGGCAAGGTGCGTGCCGTGGGTATGGGCATGGCCATGCAGGGCTCCGGCATTTCCGGCATGGACGTGGGCAGTGCCACCCTCAAGGTAAACGATGACGGGTTCTACTCCCTCATCATCGGTGCGGCCGATATGGGTACCGGCTGTGACACCACGCTGGCTCAGATCGCCGCCGAGGTGCTGGACTGTGACCTGGACAATATCACCGTCTTTGGCGCGGATACCGACACCTCGCCCTATGACTCCGGCTCCTACGCTTCTTCTACCACCTATGTCACCGGCAAGGCAGTGGAGAAGTGCGCCCTCCGGCTGCGCGGCCAGATCTGCAAGCTGGGCGCGGAGCTGCTCCATACGACCGAAGATGCCGTGGATTTTGACGGCAAGTTCGTCTCCCTGAACGCAGACCCGGAGAAGAGGGTCTCTCTCTCTGAGGTGGCTTTCGCCTCCCAGTTCGGCCACATGGTGCCGCTGGAGATCACCGAGACCCACACCTCGCCCCTTTCGCCCCCGCCCTACATGGTCGGTGCAGCTGAAATTGAGCTGGACAAGGAGACCGGCGAGGTCAAGGTGGTGGATTATGCCGCCTGCGTGGACTGCGGCACCCCCATCAACCCCAACCTGACCCGTGTGCAGACCGAGGGCGGCATCCTGCAGGGTATCGGCATGGCCCTGACCGAGAACATCACCTACGATGCCAAGGGCTGGCCGATGGAGAATTCCTTTATGCAGTATAAGATCCCCGCCCGTGTGGACATCGGCCACATCCGGGTGGAGTTTGAGAGCAGCTACGAGCCCAACGGCCCGTTTGGTGCAAAGTCCATCGGTGAGGTGGTCATCAATACCCCGCTGCCCGCCATCGCGGATGCCATCTACAATGCCATCGGCACCCGCTTCTATGAGCTGCCCATCACCCCGGAGCAGGTCGCCATGGCGGTGGAAGAAAACCGCTGATGCTTTCGGAAAAACAGTTTCCGTTTCTGGCTGAAAAGGGCCATGTGGTCTCGCTGGTGGGCGGCGGCGGAAAAACCACCCTGCTCTATGCCTTTGCCCGGCATTGTGCCGCCAAAGGCTGGCGGGTGCTGGTGAGCACCACCACCCACATCCGGCAGCCGGGGGAGAATTATGCCGCAGATGAAGCCGCTCTTGCGTCCCTCTGGGCGGCAGGGCGATATGCCGTGGCCGGTGTCCCGGCAGAGCAGGGCAAGCTGACCGCCCTGCCGCCGGAGCAGCTGACCCGCTGGATGGCACAGGCGGATATGGTTCTTCTGGAAGCGGACGGTGCAAAACGGATGCCCTGCAAAGTTCCGGCGGCCCATGAACCGGTGCTGTTGCCGGAAAGCGATATCGTGCTGGCCGTGGCAGGGTTGTCCGCGCTGGGCAGACCTCTGCGGGAGGTCTGCTTCCGGCTGGAGCAGGCCTGCGCCCTGCTGGGCGCTGCCCCCGAAACGCTTCTGACCCCGGAGCTGCTGGCAAGGCTGCTGGCCAGTGAGCAGGGGGGACGAAAACTGGTGGGGAACCGCCGTTTTTCTGTGGTGCTCAATCAGGCGGATGCCCCCGCCCGCATTGCTGCCGGAGAACAGACCCTCGCGCTCCTGCGCGAAAAATATGAGATGCAGGGCGTGTTGACTTATTTTGATGAAAGGGAGCGTGCATGAAATGGCAGAACAAGGCCCCATTGTCTTCTGCACCGGCGGCGGATGCACCGCCAAGCTGGGTGCCGGGGTACTGAGCCGCATTCTGGAAAAGCTGCCCCGGGGCGAAAAAGACCCCGACCTTCTGGTTGGCTACGACAGCCGGGACGATGCTGCCGTCTACCGCATCACCGAGGAAATTGCTCTGGTGCAGACGGTGGATTTCTTCCCGCCGATGGTCGATGACCCCTATACCTTCGGGCAGATCGCCGCGGCCAATGCCCTGAGCGATGTCTACGCCATGGGCGGTGAGGTCAAAACGGCACTAAATCTCGTCTGCTTCCCCGAGAGCATGGATCTGAACGTGTTGGGGGAGATCCTGCGCGGCGGTGCCGAAAAGGTGGCCGAAGCCGGGGGTACGCTGGCGGGTGGGCACTCCATTGCCGATACCGGCGTGAAGTACGGCCTGTCGGTGACCGGTCTTGTAGACCCGCACCGCCTGACGGCCAACGATACCGGCCGCCCGGGCGACAAGCTTCTTCTGACCAAGGCGCTTGGCGTGGGGCTGATCTGCACTGCCAACCGGGTGGGCGAAGCCGCTCCGGAACAGATGGAAGCAGCAGTCCGTTCCATGACCACCCTGAACAAAACGGCGGCAGAGATCGCACGCAGGTACGAGGTGCACGCCGCCACGGATGTGACCGGGTTCAGCTTCCTGGGCCATCTGCACGAGATGATGGGGGAAAAGCTCTCCTGCGTCATCGATGCCCATGCGGTGCCGGTTTTGCCCGGGGCGTGGGAGGCCGCAGATGCCTGCCTGTACACCGCCGCCGGTCAGCGCAACCGTAATCATACCGGGCCCTTTGTCCGGTTTGAGAAAGTGCCCTTCCCGATGGAAGAAATCCTGTTTGATCCCCAGACCTCCGGCGGCCTGCTGTTTGCCGTGGCCCCGCAGGATGCCGCTGCCCTGGAAGCAGAGCTGCAGGCGGCGGGTCTGCCCGCAAAGGTTGTGGGCACCATTGGGGAAAAGCAGACACCGGAGATCACAGTAACATACGAATGAGGGAGGAACAACCGATGATCAAGATCGATGCCCGTGGAGATGCCTGTCCGCTGCCCGTGGTCAAGGCCAAAAAGGCCATTGCAGAGCTGCACGGCCCCGGCGAGGTGGAAGTGCTGGTGGACAATGAGATCGCTGTCCAGAACCTGACCAAGATGGCCCAGCAGAAGGGCTATCTGTCCAGCTCTGAAAAGCTGGCCGAGCAGGAATACCGTGTCCGCTTTACCATCAAGGACACGCCCGTTGCGGATACCGCTGTGCCGGGCAAGGTGAAACAGCAGGCAGAAGCGGAAACCTGCATCCCGGATGCCCGCACCGATACAGTGGTGGTCATCGCGTCCGACAAGATGGGGGAAGGGGACGAGGAGCTGGGCAAGACCCTGCTCAAGGCCTTCGTGTTCTCCCTGACCCAGCAGGACAAGCTGCCCAAGACGATCCTCTTCTATAACGGCGGCGCATCCCTGACCTGTGAGGGTTCGCCTATGCTGGAAGACCTGAAGGCACTGGAAGCTGAGGGCGTGGAGATCCTGACCTGCGGCACCTGCCTGAACTTCTACGGCATAACGGAGAAGCTGGCCGTGGGCGGCGTGACCAATATGTATGTCATCGCTGAAAAGATGCTGAACGCCGGGAACGTGGTCAAGCCGTGATCTACCTTGATAACGCCGCAACCACCTTGTACAAGCCCCCGGAGGTGGGGCAGGCGATGCTGGATGCGTTGCAGACAGCGGGCAACCCGGGCCGTGGAGCCCATGCGCCCACCCTGCACGCCTCCCGCATCGTCTACGAGACCCGGGAAGCGCTGGCTCGGCTCTTCCACGCCGAAGGCCCGGCCTGCATCGCCTTTGCATCCAATGCGACCCAGGCGCTGAACACGGCCATCAACGGGCTCTTTGGCCCGGGAGATCATGTCATCACCACGGTCTGTGAGCACAATTCCGTCCTGCGGCCCCTCTACCGCCTCCAAAGACAGGGGGTTGAGGTGAGCTTTGTGGATGTGGACGCAAACGGTGTGCTCTGCTATGCGCAGTTTGAGCAGTTGCTCCGTCCCAACACCAGGGGAGTGGTTGTGACTGGTGCTTCCAATGTTACCGGCAACCGCACGGACCTGGCGTTCGTGTCCGCTTTTGCAAAAAAGCACGGCCTGTTGTTTCTCGTGGATGCCGCCCAGACAGCGGGTGCCATGCCGGTGGACGTGCAGGCACTGGGGATCGATGTGCTCTGCTTTACCGGGCACAAGGCGCTGCTGGGCCCGCAGGGCACCGGTGGGCTGTATGTCCGGCCCGGGCTGCAGGTTGCCCCCCTTGTGGTGGGCGGCAGCGGAGTCCACAGCTTTGATGAACACCACCCCGCCGAAATGCCCACTGCTCTGGAAGCCGGAACGCTGAATGCGCCGGGAATCGCCGGGCTGGGGGCCGGGGTGCGCTGGCTCCTGACACAGGGCGTGGAAGCGTTGGAAACAAAAGAAAATGCGCTTGCACGCCTGTTTTATGAAACTGTCCGGGAAATTCCCGGTGTGCGGCTCTATGGTGACTTCACTGCGCCGCGTGCGCCCATCGTCTCACTGAACCTGGCGGGCGAAGATTCCGCCCGGGTGGCGGATGCGCTCTGGGAAGAGTACGGCATCTGTGTGCGGGCCGGTGCGCACTGTGCTCCGCTGATGCACAGGGCGCTGGGCACCGTGGAGCAGGGCGTGGTGCGGTTCAGCTTCTCCCACACCAACACCCGGGAGGAGACGCTTGCCGCTGCCTGTGCGGTGCGCAGCCTTGCGGAGGAATAAATAATGCGTGCAAAGAGACCCTATATCGTGTTATCCTTCCGTACCACAGTGGAAGCGATGGCATGGGAAAAACACTGCGAAGCGGAACACATCCCCGGGCGGCTCATTCCGCTGCCCCGGGAGCTCTCTGCCGGGTGCGGCCTTGCGTGGCGGATGCCGCCCGAGGACTGGCCGCTGTGGCAGAGCCGCATCGACCCCGCCGCCTATGATGCCGCAGCGGTGGTAGAACAATAACAAATAAAGGAGAATTGGATGGGAAACCGTTCTTTTTTCAATGCACTCCATGACCGGGAGGGGGATTTTCTGCTGGCCACGGTGCTGGAAGGCCCGGCGCAGGGGGAACGTGTCCTGCTGTGGAACACAGCACCGGTCTGGCCGGAGGAACTGCCTGCGTTCTGGGGGGAACATCTGCCTGCCTTGGCCGCTGTGACCTCCAGTGGAATTCTGAAATCAGCCGGACAGCGCATCTTTGTGGAGCGCTTTGGCGCAGCCCCGCAGCTTGTGATCTGCGGCGGCGGCCATGTGGGCGCGTCGGTGGTGCGGCTGGCAAAGCTGCTGGGTCTGCCGGTCACAGCGCTGGAGGACCGCCCCGAGTTTGCGGAGGAGCAGCGTCAGGCCGGGGCCGATGCTGTGCTCTGCCTGCCCTTTGCAGAGGGCCTTGCGCAGATCCCCGGCGGGCAGGAGACATACTTTGTGGTCGTGACCCGTGCCCACAGCTGTGATATTGCCTGCCTGCGTTCTATTCTGCAAAAGCCCGCCGCCTATGTGGGCATGATGGGCAGCCGGAAACGCGCGGCTCTGGTGCACACACAACTGGCCGAGCTGGGGCTGCCGCAAGAGCGCATTGATGCCCTGCACGCGCCCATTGGGCTTTCCATTGGCGCAAAAACCGCACAGGAGATTGCACTTTCTATTCTTGCGGAGATCGTCTCCGTTAAAAACAGCCGCCAGCAGACCGAGGGCTTTTCCCCGGCGCTGCTGGCCGCGCTGGAACAGCAGACCGCCCCGGCGGTGCTGGCGACCATCGTAGGCCGCCATGGCTCCACGCCACGGGAGGAAGGCTCCAAGATGTTGGTCCTGCCCGATGGCTCTGCCGTGGGCAGCGTGGGCGGCGGCATCATGGAGTACCGCACCCAGCAGCTGGCGCGGGAATTGCTGGAGCCGGGGGCTGCCCCGTGCAGGCTGGCTGCCTTTACCACAGAGGGGGCCAGCGATGCCGCCGCCATTGCGGCCTGCGGCGGCTCCATGGAAGTCTTTTTGCAGCGTCTGGAACCGGAGGGATGAGCCATGAAGCGTGATGACCTGATCGTTGTCCGGGGCGGGGGAGACCTTGCCACCGGTGTTGTGCATCGGCTCTGGTCGGCTGGCCTGCGGGTGCTGGTGCTGGAGACGGCCCACCCCGCCGCCATCCGTCGGCAGGTGTCTCTCTGCGAGGCTGTTTACGAAGGCGAGACCGCTGTGGAAGGAATGCGGGGCATCCGGGTGGAGACGCTGGCGGATGCCGATGCCGTCTGGGCACAGAACGCAGTGCCGGTCCTGATAGACCCAACGGGTGCTTGCCTGCCGCAGGCAAGGCCAGCTGTTCTGGTGGATGCCATCATCGCAAAGAAAAATCTGGGCACCACCCGGGAGATGGCTCCGCTGACCATTGCCCTTGGCCCCGGCTTTGCGGCGGGGCAGGATGTGGACGTGGTGGTGGAGACCAAGCGCGGCCACAAGCTGGGCCGCATCATCCGGGAGGGATCTGCCGCACCCAACTCCGGCGTGCCGGGCATCATCGGTGGCTATGGTGCCGAGCGTGTGCTTCATGCACAGGCCGCGGGTATCTTCCGCAACCTGCATTCTATCGCTGATTTTGTGGAGGTGGGCGAGGCTGTGGCCGAGATCGAAACGCCGGACGGTCAGCGTCTGCCGGTGGTCACACAGATCTCCGGCATCCTGCGGGGGCTGCTGCGGGATGGCTACCCGGTGACCAAAGGGTTCAAGGTAGCTGATGTGGACCCCCGCCGCGCAGAGCTGGAAAACTGCTTCCTCATCTCGGATAAGGCCCGCTGCATTGCGGGCAGTGTGCTGGAACTGATTGCCGCAGAGTGCTGGAACTAAAAGAAACGGGACTGTTTTTGCAACAGCCCCGTTTCTTTGTTACTCTGTCAGTTTGGTGATGAGCATCTGATAGATCTCGTTGCCCTTGAGGATGAACTGCTTCTTGACCAGATCGGCACTCAGCCGGTCAGGCGTGCCGATGTCCAGACAAAACAGCTCCTGATCCAGTGCCTTGATGGTGCAGCGGATGGAGCAGTGGCCGTCCGGCTTTTCGGTGATGCGGGCGCTGTACTCGGCTTCCTTGCGGGTCCAGGTCTGGCTGCGCAGAACCGCCGCCACCGCGCGCTCCCGCACACTGCGGGGTAGGTCATAGGCAAGCTCCTGCGCGACCTTGCGTCCTTTTTCGGTGATGGAATAGCGATCTTCCTTCAGCGTGACCAGCTGCTGGCGGGTGATATCATCCAGACAGGAGCCGATCTCAAAATAGTTGACCAGCTGTTCTTCCATCAGCGCGTTCTCGATCTCCGTCCGGGTGATCGGCCCGGCATTCTTTACCAGATAACACAACAGCAACCGGATCTCCGTGCTGTCGGTCAGCCCGCCGGGACGAACACCGGCGGTAAAAGCATCGTTGGCGGCCATCGTTCTGCACATCCCCCTGTCATTTCAAATTGCTGCCCGGCACTGCCTCAGGGCAGGCCGTAAAGAATCACTTTCTTATAGTATAAAGGGTTTCAGACAGGATTGCAAGCCGCAACCGCAAAATCTGTTTCAATGCGCTTGCGGCTTTCGGGGGTGGAATACAGCCAGTGGTCGATATGCCCCTCGGTGATGAAATAGCGCAGGTCGAACCGGTGGCTCTGGCCCAGGCTGTGGTTGACGATGACCAGCTTGATCTTCATTTTATCGGGCAGGATGTTTTTGATGTAGACGCTCACCGCCTGCCCGGGGTGCAGGTCGGGGCAGGTCTCGGCAAGGCCGGCCAGATTGGGGGCGATCTCCACAAAGGTGCCGTATTCCTCCACGCTCCGCACAATGCCCACCACGGTCTCGCCCACGGTGAACCCGGCGGCGTTCTCCTCCCAGGTGCCCAGCAGCTCACGGATGGTCAGCACGAATCGCCCCTGCACATCCCGGCTTTTGATGGCGCACAGGATCTGCTGGCCCACACTCACCCGGTCGGCAGGGGAGGAGATGCGGCTGACCGACATGCAGTCGATGGGCAGCAGGGCGCTGATGCCGCACCCAACGTCACAAAAGGCACCAAACGGCTCGATGTGGGTCACAGTGCAGGGCAGGATGTCCCCGGGCTGTAAGGTGTCCAGATACTCTGCCTTGCACATCCGCTGTGCCTCAGCCCGGGAAAGCAGGTAGCAGGGCTGGCCGTTTTCCCCGGTCTCCATCCCTTCAATCACAAAGCAGGTGGGGCGGCCCACCCGCGTCAGCACCGCAATGTCCCGCACGGTGCCGCTCTCGGCCCCATCGGCACACTGACCAAAGGGCATCACGGCCTTTACCCCGCCCAGGTCGAACCGGAGCTGGCGCTGGGTGTCAAAGGCAAGGGCAGTGCTCTGTAAAATTTCGCGGCTGGCGATGGCGGCGCGCAGTTCTGCGGGGCTGAGCCGGTCTGCGGAACGGTAATTGCCTTCAGTACGAAATGTCTGCATCATGGTTTGTTCCTCTTTCTGTGTTATTTTAGCGTTTTCCGCTGCACGTCGGCACACAAAGCAGGTGTCGGCATTAAAACTCTATGCGCGGACAATTGCATTTTATACGAGTTTGGTTTATACTATATCTGTATGTGCGGCATGGAAACCTGCTGCACAGGGTACTGCCCCGCAAAGGGGCGGCAGGAGGGAAAGAAATATGGATATCGCAGTGGGAGATACCATCCAGACCCGCAAAAAACACCCGTGCGGAGCTTCCAGCTTCGAGGTGCTCCGGGTCGGTATGGATTTCAAGATCCGCTGCACGGGCTGCGGCCGTGAGGTCATGCTGCCCCGCGCGAAAATTGAAAAAAACATCAAGAAAGTGCTCAAGCCCGGCGCTGCCGAGTAACCATTGGGTCATGTAAGGAGAACTGCACAGTATGTCAAGACTGCTTTCCCAAATGGAGGCTGTCAGCCACCGGTTTGAAGAACTTTCCATCCGCCTGAACCAGCCGGAAACAGCGGCAGATCCCGCACTGTTCCGCCGCTTGATGCAGGAGTATCACGAGGCGGAACCTGTGGTGCAGGCCTATCAGGCCCTGACCACGGCGCAGGATCATCTTGCTCAGGCCAAAGCCCTGCTCGAGGGCGAGACCCTTGATCCGGACTTTAAGGAAATGGTACAGCAGGAGATCGGCGAAAAAAGTCAGGAAGTGGCGCAGCTGGAAAATAATCTTAAAATTTTGCTGCTGCCCAAGGATGTCAACGATGATAAAAGTGTCATCATGGAGCTGCGCGGCGGTGCGGGCGGCGAAGAAGCCGCGCTGTTTGCCCACAGCCTGATGCGGATGTACACCATGTACGTCCAGAGCAGGGGCTGGGAGCTGGAGGTGCTGAACCTCAACGAGACGGAGCTGGGCGGTGTCAAGGAAGCCATCCTTGCCGTGAACGGCGCAGGGGCCTATAACCGGCTCAAGTATGAGAGCGGGGTGCACCGTGTCCAACGTGTGCCCGAGACCGAAACGCAGGGCCGCATCCACACCTCCACGGCAACCGTGGCGGTGATGCCGCAGGCCGAAGAGGTGGATCTTGTCATCGACCCCAAGGATCTGCGCATCGATACCTTCCGCTCCTCGGGTGCGGGCGGCCAGCACATCAACAAAACGTCCAGCGCCATCCGGGTCACGCACATCCCAACCGGAATGGTGGTGGAGTGCCAGAACGAGCGCAGCCAGTTCCAGAATAAGGATAAGGCACTGGAGGTCCTGCGCAGCCGCCTGCTGGCCCAGAAGCAGAAGGAACAGCAGGATGCCATCAATGCCAACCGCGCGGGGCAGGTGGGAACCGGTGACCGCAGCGAGAAGATCCGGACTTACAACTTCCCGCAGGATCGCTGCACTGACCACCGCATTGGCCTGACGGTCCACAATCTGGATAAGATCATGGACGGCAATCTGGACGAGATCATTGATGCACTGGCAACCCATGAACAGGCTGAAAAACTGCGTCAGCTCAACGCACAGGCTGAATGATACTGCAGTGAAAAATAACATGCTTGCGTTGATTTGATGATTGAAAAGTATTTTTACTTTACAGATAGAAAGAACGATGAATCGCATGAAAATGAAAACTGAAATTTTACCTGCTGAGGGCGAAGCAATCGCCAAAGCGGCTGATCTGCTGCGCAGAGGGGAGCTGGTGGCCCTGCCCACCGAGACGGTCTACGGCATTGCCGCCGATGCACGCAACGGCGCGGCAGTCGCAAAGATCTTTGTGGCCAAGGGCCGCCCGCAGGACAACCCCCTGATCGTCCATGTCACCGGCCCGGAGATGCTGCCCGGCCTTGTCAGCGAGGTGCCTGAGCGTGCCCAGCTGCTGATGGCCGCGTTCTGCCCCGGCCCTCTGACCATCATCATGCCCCGCGGCCCGGAGGTGGCCGCGGAGTGCTGTGCCGGTCTGGACACGGTGGGCATCCGGATGCCCAGCCACCCGGTGGCACGGGCTGTCATTGCGCAGAGCGGCTGTGCCTTTGCGGCCCCCAGCGCGAACCTTTCCGGCAAGCCCAGCCCCACCAACGCACAGGATGTGTTCACCGATATGGATGGCCGTCTGCCCCTGATCCTGGATGGCGGCGAGTGCGATGTGGGTGTGGAGAGTACCGTGATCTCTGTGGTAGGCGAAAAGCCCACCTTGTTCCGCCCCGGCCATATCACGCTGGAAGATCTGGAGCGCGCTCTGGGTGAGGAGGTCGAGGTCTCCAAAGCCATCCTCGAAAAGCTGCCCGAGGGTGCTGTTGTCCGCAGCCCCGGCATGAAGTATAAGCATTACGCCCCTAAGGCAGATGTCACCCTGCTGGACGGCACCTTTGAGCAGTTCAAGGCCTATGTGGATGCCCATGCCGACCAGAACCCCAGCTGCCTCTGCTTTACCGGCGAGGCCGAAAAGCTCGGCTGGCCCTGCGTGGAGTATGGCAGGGAGGGCGATGGTGCCGATCAGGCAAAGCATATCTTCCGCAGCCTGCGCGCCCTGGATGAGCAGGGGGACGGGGTGGTCTATGCCCGCTGCCCCAAAAAGGACGGCCTGTCCATGGCGGTGTACAACCGCCTGATCCGTGCAGCAGCGTTCCGGGTGATCCAGCTATGATCACGCTTGGGATCACCGGCCGCAGCGGCTGCGGCAAATCGACCGTGACGGCGGTGTTTGCCGCCCATGGTGTCCCGCTGGTGGATGCTGACCAGATCTCCCGCGAGATCCTGCTGCCCGGTTCTCCGCTGCTGCCAGTGTTGGCCCAGCGGTTCGGGGCAGATATCCTGTATGCCGACGGCAGCCTGAATCGCCGCCTGCTGGCAGACCGCGCCTTTGCTGCGCCGGAAGGAAAGGCCGCTCTGGATTCTCTCGTGCTTCCGGAGATCATCCGGCGGGTCTGCAGATTGAAGCAGGCCGCCCGGGAAGCCGGAGCACCGCTTTTTGTGATAGACGGAGCCGTGATCGTGGGCACTGATGCGGAAAAAGAGTGCGACCACCTCTGCGTGGTCACTGCGCCCTTTGCCACCAGTGTGGCCCGCATTGCGGCCCGGGACGGTATCGCCCCGGAGATGGCGGCACGGCGGCTCAACGCCCAGACCCCGGAAGAGGTCCTGCTTGCCAGGGCCGATCTTGTCCTGCGCAACGATGCTGACCTTGCTTCGCTGGAAGCGGCGGCAGCGGCGCTCTGTGAGCAGCTGCAGGCTGAGGGTGCACGGAAAGGGGGCGCGGACACGTCGCTTTGAAAAAGTTTTTGAAAACGCTGGTGCTGCTCTTTCTGCTCTGTGTGGTCCTGCTGGCGCTGCCGCCGGTGCGCCGTCAGGTGGAACAGCGGCTCTACCCGCGGAAATACAACGACCTTGTGGAGCAGTACGCCGCCGAGTATGACCTTGACCCGCTGCTGGTCTATTCCTTCATCCGCACCGAGAGCGGCTTTGACCCGGGCGCAACTTCCAGTGTCGATGCGCGCGGCCTGATGCAGATGACAGAGGAGACCTTCCTCTGGCTCCGCAGTAAGCTGGGCCTGGGGGAGGAGGTTTCCTTTGGCAACCTGTACGACCCTGATGTGAGCATCCGCTTTGGATGCTATTACCTCCACCTCTGCCTGGTGCGTTACAACGGCGATATCTCCACGGCCGCCGCAGCCTACCACAGCGGGTGGGGCACTGTGGATGCCCTGCTTCAGAAGGAGGAACATTCAGAGGACGGGTTGACCCTGTCGGGTTTCCCCTATAACCAGATGCACCACTATGTGGAAAAGATCACCGCCTGCTATGCCAAGTACACCGAGCTGTACGGAGCCTGAGCAGGCTGCAAACCCGCTTGAACCGGCTTGCGCCGGTTTGAAATATTTAGGAATACCGAAAGAGAAAGGCAGGAGAAATTCTATGGCAGAAAAAACTCCGAACCAGCAGCTGGCTGAAAAGCTGCTCTATAAGCCTGCTTACGTCGCCGATAAGGACGCTGACGTGAAGCAGAAGGCCCACGACTTTGCCGAGGGCTACAAGAAGTTCCTGGATGCAGGCAAGACCGAGCGCGAGGTCGCCGCCGAGAGCGAGCAGATGCTCAAGGATGCAGGCTACCAGCAGTTCGACCCGAAAAAAACCTACAAGCCCGGCGACAAGATCTACTTTGTCCAGTGCAACAAGGCTGTGGTGGCTTCCACCATCGGTACCAAGAGCTTTGAGGATGGCTTCCATCTGGTCATTGCCCACACCGACAGCCCCCGTCTGGACCTGCGTCCCACCCCGCTGTATGAGTCTGACCACCTGAGCTACTTCAAGACCCATTACTACGGTGGTATCCGCAAGTATCAGTGGGGCACTATCCCTCTGTCCATCCACGGCGTGTTCACCCGTGAGGATGGCTCCACCGTCACCGTCCGTGTGGGCGAGGATGAGAACGATCCCGTCTTCTGCATCACCGACCTGTTGCCCCATCTGGGTGCCGAGCAGAACGCCCGTCCCCTGAAGGACGGCATCAAGGCTGAGGAGCTGAACATCCTCATCGGCTCCGATGCTGTTGATGACGAGAACGTCAAGGAAGCTGTCAAGCTGAACACCATGATCCTGCTCAACGAGAAGTACGGCATCACTGAGAAGGAGTTCATGCGCGCTGAGATCGAGATCACCCCGGCTTACAAGAGCCGCGACGTTGGCTTCGACCGCTCCATGGTGGGCGGCTATGGCCACGATGACCGTGTGGACGCTTATCCCGCACTGATGGCCGAGATCGAGACCAAGAACCCCGCTTACACCACTGTCTGCGTCCTGACCGATAAGGAAGAGATCGGCTCCGACGGCGTGACCGGTATGCAGAGCATGTACGCCTTCCACTTCATGCAGGAGCTCTGCCGTACCGCCGGTCAGGATGATATCCTGGCCTTCCGTCACAGCGTCTGCCTGTCCGCTGACGTGACCGCTGCCTACGATCCCACCTGGGCAAGTGCATTCGAGCCTATGAACGGCACTTATGCAGGCCGCGGCGTTGCCATCTTCAAGTACACCGGCGGCGGCAGCAAGGGCTCCGCAAGCGATGCCTGCGCTGAGCTGGTCAGTGATATTACCCGGATGCTGGACAACGGTAACGTTGCATGGCAGATCGGTGAGCTGGGCCGTCTGGATCTGGGCGGCGGCGGCACCATCGCCAAGTATGTCGCAAACCGCGGCATCCCCGTGCTGGATATCGGTGTGCCTGTGCTGTCCATGCACTCTCCGTTTGAGGTCATCCACAAGAACGATCTGTACATGGCTTACCGCGCCTTCTCTCTGTTCAACAACGCACAGTAAGCGCGATCCAGAATGAATGCCCCGGCAGGTTTTGCGCCCGCCGGGGCATTTTTGCGCTATTTTTTGAAAAATGCTTGACCTTCAACCGACTTTATGGTGTAGTGTAAGGGCGGAGGTGAAGCAAATGAACATCAAACAGGCTGCGGAACAGAGTGGAGTTTCCAGCCCCAACATCCGCTTCTACGAAAAAGAAGGGCTGATGACCCCTGCCCGTAACCGGGGCAATGCCTACCGGGATTACACCGCCGGGGATATCCGGACCCTGAAACTGATCCGGATGCTTCGGATGCTGGATATGCCGCTGCCCACCATCAAGGCGGTGCTGCGCGGGGAACAGCCCCTGCAGCAGGCGCTGCAAGCCCAGCAGACTGTGCTGGAGCAGCAGGCGGCACAGCTGGCGGGTGCGATCCGCTTTTGCGCAGAGCTGACCCAACAGACTCCTCAGGTGGATCAGCTGGATGTGGACGACTGCCTGAAACGGATGCAGGACCCGCAGGAGCCGGGCAGATTTTTCTCCGGCTGGCTCAGGGATTACCGTACCGTGGCAGAAAACGAACAGAAAAAACGCTTTTTCATCGTATCGGAACAGTCCATCAATACCCCGGAGGATTTTGCAGCCGTGCTGCTGCGCTATGGGGAAGCTCAAGGGAGCCCCGTCTGCATCACAAAAGGGGGAATGTACCCGGAGTTTGAGTGGCACGGTATCCGGTATAAGGCATGGCGCGGGCAGGGCCGCTATTGCGATTCTATCTGCTGCGAAGCACTCTTCCCGGAATCTCTCAAAACGGGACTGCCGCTCAGGCGGGAACGCCTGCTGCGCTGGCTACGGCGGCTGCTCCCTGTGGCAGTGGCCGCTATGGTGCTGGGAGCACTTGCTCTACGCGGCAGAATGTGAACCCCTGATCCCGATACCACTGGATGATGTCCGGCAGCGCCTCGGCGGTGGTGCGGGTGGTGGCGGAATCATGCATCAGAACGATGCACTGGGTCTGCTCGCCGGTCTCACGCACCACATTCCGGTAGATGGTCCCGGCACTGGGCTTGCCGCCCACGGCATCCTCAGCGCAGACATTCCAGTCTACATAGGCATATCCCTTCTCGGCACACTGCTGTTTCAGCTCGGCCATCACACCGCGCCCGCCGTAGCGGCGGCTGACCGTGTTGGTGCTGCCGCCCGGAAAGCGCAGGTAATGCAGAGAAGCTGTGTTGACATAGGGCGAGATGCGCTCTTTCAACAGGGTGATATCCTGCCAGTAAGCATCTGCACTCTGGTAGATGCCACTGTATTCATGGGAAGCGGAATGCAGCGCGATCTGGTGGCCTGCTGCCGCTGCATCCGCAATAAGTGGCAGATACTTTTCATTGTAGCCCGTGGCCACCACAAAAAAGGTGGCCTTGACCCCGGCGGCGTTCAGCGCATCCAGAACCGCCGGGGTCGTTTTGCTGGGGCCGTCATCGAAGGTCAGGCAGACCCATTTCTCCGGCACCGACTCCTCCTGCGGCAATGAGCTTGCAGGGGCCGCCTCCGGAGCAGGGGAGGCAAAGCCGGTATCCGGTACCGGGGTCAGGTCGCTTTCCTGGCAGCTGGGCCCCGCCGGCACAGCAAAGAACAGCCCCAGCCCAAAGCCTGCCGCCGCGCCCGCCAGAAGCAGAGCTGCCCCGCGAAATAAAATCTTCCCGTTTGCTCTCAGCCATGAAACCATCTCCCAAACCTCCTTGACAAATCGCATTGGATCTGCAGTATCTCTTATAGGATATGACCTGCTGAAAATTTGTAGAATACAAAAGCAGGCAGAGGAATTGACATTTCCCGCAAAAATTGATAAACTAAATAAGTTCTCCATGCAGGAGTGGCGGAATGGCAGACGCGCTGGTTTTAGGCACCAGTTCCCAGTGAGTGAGGGTTCAAGTCCCTTCTCCTGCATACACAAAAACGGCAGGCCCTTGGATAGAAATCCGGGCCTGCCGTTTTGTTTGCGGCTTTGGTTGGAAAGCATAAAAGAAAGCCCACGATCTATCGCTAGACCGTGGGCTTTCTTTTATGCGAGGGAGGGGACTCGAACCCCCAAGGATAAACCACACGCACCTCAAACGTGCGCGTCTGCCAGTTCCGCCACCCTCGCACAACTATAAAATTGTTGCAATCCTGGATTTCTGAGGCTTGAAACCGTTGTTGCGGACTGCTTGAATATACTACCACATTGCCCCGGGAAAGTCAAGCGATTTTGATAGAAATTTCCTCGTTTCATATTCGATCGTGTCCCGGTGCATACTAGAACAAATTATCACCGGGGAGGCAGGACCGTGAAACGACGCAACAGAGCATACCGATTGCTGAGACTGACAGCAGTATATCTGCTCCTGCTGCCGTTTCTGCTGCTGGGTTGGCTGTACAGCCGCCTGCCGGATCGTGTTTATCTGGAACCCGGACAGACCTTGCTTTTGCCCCGCTTTGGCTGGGTGGAACCTATGGGGCTTCACGGCAGCCAGAATGCGGCCAGTACCCGGGTCGTGGGCAGTTACCAGACCACTCTGTCACTGGGCGGCTGGCTTCCCATCAAGAATATCCGCACGGTGGTCACGGAGCGCACGCAGGTCACGGTCTGCGGTACGCCGTTCGGGGTCAAAATGTTCTCCGAGGGGGCACTGATCGTTGGCTTTTCCGATATTGACAGCCCCGGCGGGAGCACAGTGAACCCGGCAAAGGCAGCGGGACTGCGCCTGGGAGACCGCGTGATCCGCATTGGACAGATCAGGACGGAAAACAATGATGCCGTGAAGGAAGCGCTGGAGGCCGCCCGGGGAAGCGCCGCAGAGGTCATCTATGTCCGCAGCGGGGAACAGCGCAGCACCACCCTGACCCCTGTCTGGGATGCCGCTGCCGCCCAGTGGCGGGCAGGCATGTGGGTGCGGGATTCCTCCGCCGGTGTGGGCACTTTGACCTTTGTGGACCCGGAAAAGGGTGTCTTTGCAGGGCTGGGGCATCCCATCAGCGACGGCGACACCGGCGAAAGCATCGCTCTGCGCAGCGGGGAGATCGTGCCGTGTGAGATCACCGGGTGCAGCATGGGCACTGTGGGCAGCCCAGGGGAGCTGAAGGGGAAGTTCCTGAGCGCCCACGCCATTGGCAGCATCCGGATCAATGGAGAAAACGGTGTTTATGGCACAACACGGACAGGCTTTTCCGGGCAAACCATGCCGGTGGCGTTTGCGCAGGAGGTCGAGACGGGGGATGCACAGATCCTGGCTACCGTCGCCGGGGAAACACCCCGTACCTACCATGTCCGCATCGAGAAGATCAGCGATGCCGATCCGCGCCGCAATATGGTCGTCCGGGTGGTGGACAAAGCCCTGCTTTCCCGGACCGGCGGCATTGTGCAGGGGATGAGCGGCAGTCCCATTTTGCAGAATGGGCGGCTGGTCGGCGCAGTGACCCATGTTCTCGTCAACGATCCGACACGGGGCTATGGAATTTTCGCGCAGACCATGTTGGAGCAGGCTGAACAGGTTGCAACGGCGGAAAAATGAGCAGATTTGGTAAAACAAAACAGGCTGATTCGACTGAAGATTCCATAATATGGCAAAAATAACAGTTGAAATCCATGGGAATTTATGGTAAAATCAGAAACGTAAGGAAAACCGCACACATTGGAGGAATGAACGATGGACAAGATCAAATTTTTGATGTCGGATACTGGCGCAGAGATCACGGCAGCCTGTCGTGAAGCTTTGGAGCAGAAGGGCGTAGAGGTGACCGTGGTGGAAAAAGACGGCCTGAAGGTCCTGCAGAAAATGCTTGCAGTGCGGCCCCAGGTGGTGTTGCTGGATGCCTTTATGCCCGGGCTGGATGCACTGGCTGTGAAACAGAAGTACAATGCAGCCGGTGAGCGTCACACCTCTTTCTTTGTGACGGGGGCGTTTCAGAGCGAGGAAATGGTGCAGGAGCTGCTGGACGAGGGCTTTGCTTACTACTTCGTCAAGCCCTTTGACGAGACGGTTCTGGCAAACCGCGTGCTGAAGGTGGCTGCCGGGCAGGAAAAGCGCATCCTGCACACCAGCGTGGACAGCGATGAACTGACAGTCACTGAGATCCTGCACCAGATCGGTGTTCCCGCCCACATCAAAGGCTACCAGTTCCTGCGGGATGCCATCCTGCTCACCATGAACGAGCCGGAGTACATCAACGCTGTGACAAAACGCCTCTACCCGGAAATTGCCAAGAAAAACGGCACCACTGCCAGCCGCGTGGAGCGCGCCATCCGCCATGCCATTGAGGTGGCGTGGGACCGGGGCGATGTGGATACCCTCAACAGCTACTTCGGCTATACCATCCACAACCTGCGGGGCAAGCCCACCAACAGCGAATTCATCGCGATGATCGCTGACAAGATGCGGCTGGATAAGCGGCAGAGAGCAGTGTGATGGATGTGCATGCCGACGTGATATTTTGTGCGCAAAGCTGGTGATTTTGGGATGGTGAAAAATGTTTATCGCTATGGAATTATAGAATTATGGATTCTGTAGCGATAAACTGATTGTTGATAGGACAATAAATCTCCGGAATTTATTGGGTGTGGAGCCGAATGGATTCCGGAGGTTTTTTATGGTGGAAAAAGATGTAGAAATGTTTCTGGAGGCGTGCGAGTTAAAGGGACTGAGCATGAAGACGATTGGAAGCTACGAGCAGACGTTGAGGTTGTTCATGCAACATTTGTACAAAAATGGAATTGAGCGCACGGAGGATGTGACGCACATGATGGTACAGAACTATATTAGCGTCAACTAATGTGGTTGAACGAAGGTTGATAAAATGACTGCTCTATGATAAAATAAACAATAGAAACAGGAGGTGAGGGAAGTTGCGGGAAACCGAAGCACAGAAGCGTGAACGGCATCATCAGGAAGACCTTCAGCGATTGAGAGGGTTCCGGCCTATCGACGATACGTTTATGCGCGGGATGTTCAAGGATAATATTCCATTGGCAGAACTGGTGCTCCGCATCATTGTGGGTAAACCTGATCTGACGCTGACCAAATGTGAAACGCAGGCCGACCTGAAGCGCGTGACTGGAGCACGGTCAATTTGTCTGGATGCATATGCCACCGACAGCACGGGCAAGAAATATGATATCGAGATTCAGCGCTCTGACAATGGAGCTGACCCACACCGGGCAAGATATCATTCCAGTGTGATGGATGTAGAAAATCTGGACAAGGATCAGGATTACCGAGAACTGCCGGATACCTATGTCATTTTTATCACGGAAAAAGATTACTATAAGGCCGGAAAACCTGTATATGTCGTTCAGAACATGAACCTGACATTAGGAGAGCCATTTGAAGACGGAACTCATATTCTGTATGTGAATGGCGAGTACCGTGGCGATTCGGACATCGGAAGACTGATGCACGATTTCAATTGTACCAGTGCAGAGGATATGAACTTTGACCTGATGGCAGAACGAACGCGCTACTTGAAAGAAAACCCGAAAGGAGTGGGCAGCATGTGCAAGGCTATGGAAGAATTGAGAGTTGAAAGCTATGCCGAGGGAAAAGCTGAAGGCGTAGAAATCGGTAAAATGGAACAGGCAAAAAAGACTGCCTTGAAACTCAGTCGGAAGGGAAATTCCGTAGAAGAAATCGCAGACCTTCTTGGCTATGATGTTGATACTGTAAGCAGTTGGATCGCCCCGAAAGCATGTTGAGCGAAATGTGCAAGGCTATGGAAGAGCTGAGAGTAGAAAGCCGAAAAGAAATGGCAGTTGAGATGGCACAGAGCCTTTATGAACAGGGTGTATCGATTGAGCAGATTGCAAAAGTAAGCAAGGTCGATGTGGACACTGTAAAAGGATGGCTCACACCGAAGGCTGGGTAACAGCAGAACAATAAGACACCAGCGTATCGTGTTACGAAAACATGGTACGCTGGCGTTTTTGTTTGAAGAAATTGCTATGTTCTCTTATTGCTGGTAAAATAGGGGCGGATGTACGAATAAGAATGAATGTGGGAGCGTGATGGAAAGTGGATATCTCTTTTAAGATGGGCGATGAAAAGTTCAATTATAGAGTGAGTGCAATCATAATTTCTAACGGAAGAATTTTGGCAATGTCCCATGACAAACCGTCAGAGTACTACTCTCTGCCCGGGGGTAGAGTGATGATGGAGGAAACGGCCGAACAAGCGATGATACGGGAAGTTCGGGAAGAGCTTGGTGTTTCACTGAAGATATCCCGGCCATTATGGTTGAATCAATCTTTTTTCACAAAAGATACAGATGGTCTCCGATATCACGAGATATGTATTTATTTTTTGATGGATACCGCAGATGCTGGCCTGCTGGAAAGGCAAAACACGTTCACTCGAACAGAGGGAACCGATACGCATATATTTAAATGGTTAGAGATTGCTCAATTAAAGGATGAAACTTTTTATCCATTGTTCCTGAAAAAAGAAATTTCCAACCTTCCGGATGGGTTCACGATCCGAACGGAAGTGCGATGATGAATCTGTGCTTTCAATGTTGACGTTTTTGTTGTACAAAATTGAGGAATTTATCCTAATGGCATTTCTTCTGTTGTGATATAATTGTATCGATCAAAAGGAGGAATGCAAGATGATCCATCTGCTGTTAGCGGTGATCTATGTTTCTTTTATCAGTCTGGGCCTGCCGGATTCTCTGCTGGGGGCAGCGTGGCCTTCGATCTATCAGGGATTTGGGGTTCCGGTCTCCTATTCCGGCGTGATCTTCTGCATCATATCGGTGGGAACAGTGCTCTCCAGCCTGCAAAGTGACCGGATGACCCGCCGGTTTGGAGCAGGCGGTGTTACAGCCATCAGCGTGGCCATGACCGCCGCAGCACTGTTCGGGTTCTCTGTCAGCAGCTCATTCTGGGCCATGTGCCTGTGGGCGATCCCTTATGGACTTGGGGCTGGAAGCGTGGATGCTGCACTCAACAACTATGTGGCGCTCCATTTTGCCAGCCGCCACATGAGCTGGCTCCATTGTATGTGGGGGATCGGAGCCTCGGTCGGGCCCTACATCATGGGCGCGGCGCTTTCTTCCCGTGCCGGGTGGCAGACGGGGTATCGGGTCATCAGTGTGATGCAGATGGTGCTGACGATCATTATTCTGCTGAGCCTCCCGCTCTGGAAAACGAAATCGGGTGCGAATGCCGAGGAGAGGGAAGCAGCTCCGGCAGAAGCGCTGACCCTGAAACAGATTTTTCGGATCTCCGGCGTAAAAGAGGTTCTGGTCACATTTTTCTGCTACTGTTCTCTGGAGCAGACCACCAGTCTGTGGGCCAGCAGTTATCTGGTGCTGAACAGGGGAATCGCGCCGGAGACCGCCGCCGGCTTTGCCAGTCTTTTCTTTGTCGGCATCACCGTGGGACGGGCGTTGTGCGGCTTCCTGACCTTAAAATTCGATGATACCCAGATGGTTCGTATGGGGCAGGGGATCATCGCGATTGGGATAGCGGCGTTTCTTCTGCCGCTTGGGGAAGCGGTGACACTGGCAGGGTTGCTGCTGGTTGGTCTTGGCTGTGCTCCAATCTATCCCAGCATCATTCATGCGACGCCGGGCCGCTTCGGTGCGGACAGGTCACAGGCGATCATTGGGGTTCAGATGGCCAGCGCCTATATTGGCAACTGCCTGATGCCGCCGTTGTTCGGCGTAATCGCAAACCACACCACGATTGCAATTTTTCCGTATTATCTGCTGGTGATCCTGATTTTGATGGGATATATGCACGAAGCGCTGCAAAAGAAAACGAAAACGGCGCAATAAAATACCGCTGCTCTTGCATTTGGGGAAATGCACAAGAGCAGCGGTATTTTTTGTATGCATATCAATCCCGCACCTGCACCGGAACAGTCGGCAGATTTCGCAATCGGATGCGGCACACCACGATGATGGTTCTGGATGCGGCACTGGGGGGAAAACCTTTACTCAGACGGCCCGGATCGCTGGGGTTCTCTTGCCTGTATGCGTCGGCAGGCATCCTCCTTCACAAGCTCAATGATCACCGCCGTCAGGGGGATAAAGAAGATGATGCCGATGATGCCAAAGAGCTCTCCGCCGATCATAGCTGCCACAAGGGTGTACAGCGGAGAAAGCCCCACGGATTTTCCCACCACCCGGGGGTAGATGAACTGGTTTTCAATAAACTGTACGGCAAGGTAAACAATGAGACAGCGCACGGCCAGAACGGGATCCACCAACAGCACGAGGAACACGCTGACCACGCAGGAGATCAGCGCTCCAACGTAGGGGATGATGGCGCAGATGGCGGTCAGCATTCCCACCAGGCTGCCGTAGGGGATCTTGAAAACGGAAAACGCAAGAGCCATGAGAACGCCAAGGATCACGGCCTCGCTGCATTGCCCTGTCAGAAAGTTTGCAAAGGATTGCCGGAACAGCCGGCAGAACTTCAGCAGCCAGGCGGAGTGGCTGGGTTTCAGGTAGGCGCAGACCAATGTGCGGGCGTGGTGGCAGAGACTCTCCGAGCCAACGGACATATAAACAGAGATGATCAGAGCAAAGGATGCGGTCACTACGATATTTACCGTGGCAGATACGGCACCTACCACATTGACCAGCATGGTATCGATGCTGTCGGTGACCCTGTGAAGCAGCTGCTCCCAGTCGATGCCCTCCAGCCAGCTCATCAGCCACCCCGTGTCGGCATCCTGTGCGCTGAGATAGGCGGTCCAGCGGGGGATGTTTGCTTCGATCTGTACATAGAGGCTGTGAAAAGACTGCACCAGCTCCGGGATCAGCAATGTCAGCGCCAGCACCAACACCAGCACAACACCCAGCAGGGTGATGAAGAAGCTCAGGAGATGGAGTACTTTATCCGAGGGCTGTTTTTTGGCCTTGCAGAACAGGCGTTTCAGCCGTTTTTCCAGCCCGGTCATAGGCACATTGATAAATAGTGCCAGAATGCCGCCTGCCAGAATGGGCAATACCAGGTCTACCAGCTGTGCAGCAAATGCCAGAACGGAAGAAAGCCGCAGCAGCGCCACAAAAAGCGTGACTCCTACAACAGTTATGAGCAGATATTGTTTTGTTTTTGGTTCCATGAAAAAATCCTTTCCCGGAGCTGATGGCTGAAATATGCAAAGAGAACGTCTGCGAACTCTTTTTCGTATTGTAATCAGAAGCAGCTGGCTTGTCAAGAAGTCGGGAACTGCGGGGTTTTCTTTTTGGGCTGGGCGTGATATAATATATAGGTCGCAATTCTGCGAAAAAACTCAAAATAAACGGGAATGCGTGGAAAAACAAAGGAATATAACAGAGAGTATCTTTGCTGCTTACATAAGGTTGAATGAAAATCAACTTAATACAAAATTCCATAGTACAGTCTGTATAAAAATGACACGAAAAAAGCTGAAATTTCCTCTTGCTTTTTCCGAGATCTGTGCTATAATATTAAGGCAATCGTTTCCAAGGCCGCTCGCGGGGGTAGCCGATATTGAAGGTTGTGATGGGCACATACATTTATAATATGGCCCCAATAAGTCAGAACCAGAAATGAGGTGAAAAAGAATGAAACAGGGTATCCATCCGAACTACGTTGACTGCACCATCACTTGTGCTTGCGGCAACGTCATTAAGACTCGTTCTACCAAGCCCGAGATCCACGTCGAAGTTTGCTCCAAGTGCCACCCCTTCTACACTGGTAAGCAGAAGCTGGTTGACACCGGCGGACGTGTTGAGCGCTTCAACAAGCGTTTCGGCCGTAAGTAATTACTGGTCTTTTCAGCGCCGTCTCCTTTGGGAGACGGCGTTTTTTGTTGTTATGCCGCACAAAAGCTCTCTTTCTGTAATCTACACGCCGTTCCCTTATTTTGAACACATTTCCGGACTAAAATAAACCAGTATCTTCAAAAAGCGCTTTGCGCTGCCTTAGAAAGGAGCGTTGTGAACGTGATCGAAGTTTCTCATCTCACCAAACAGTATGGCAATCATCTTGCCGTGGACGATGTCTCGTTTACCGTGGCAGATGGCCAGATCTGTGGTCTGCTGGGGCCCAACGGCGCGGGCAAATCCACCATTATGAACATCCTCACCGGCTATCTCTCTGCCACCAGTGGGCAGGTGACGGTGGCAGGGCACCCTCTGCCCGAGGAGGCCGATGCTGCCAAGGCCTGTGTGGGCTATCTGCCCGAACAGCCGCCCCTTTACCCGGAAATGACGGTGCAGGAGTACCTGACCTTTGCCGCCGAGCTGAAGGGTGTGAAAAAGGCGGAACGGAAGGAGCAGGTGTGCAGGGCTGCCCGCCGTACCGGGCTGGAAGCCGTTCTGCCCCGGCTCATCCGCAGCCTTTCCAAGGGCTACAAGCAGCGGGTGGGCATTGCACAGGCATTGCTGGGCAGTCCCAGGCTCATCATTCTGGACGAGCCGACGGTCGGCCTGGACCCGGCACAGGTCATCGAGATCCGCAAGCTCATCCGGGAGCTGGGCCGGGCACATACAGTTATCCTGTCCAGCCATATCCTCAGTGAGGTGCAGGCAGTCTGCCAGCAGATCCTGATCCTTTCCAAAGGGCATCTGGCGGCAGCAGGCAGTCTGGAGGAGCTGACCGCCGATGGCAAGAGCCTGGAAGAGGTGTTTCTGAAACTAACCGACGGTGAACCGGAAGAAGCAACCGGAGAGGAGGAAGCAGAATGACAGCTATTTTCAAGCGGGAATTCCGCAGCTTCTTTCACGGGATGCTGGGGTACGTCCTCACGGCGTTTCTGGTGGCGAGTTCCGGCCTGTATTTTCTGGCCCGGTGCCTGATCTACGGCCTGACGGATTTCAGTTATTACACCCTCTACCAGACCATTTTCATGCTGCTGCTCTATATCCCGGTGCTGACGATGCGCTCACTGGCCGAGGAGCGCCACAGCCGCACCGACCAGCTGCTGCTCACCAGCCCGGTCTCAGTGTGGGGCATCGTGCTGGGCAAGTTCTTTGCCATGGCGGCTGTGTTCGCTCTGCCCTGCGCTGTGGATGCGGTGATGATCTTCATCCTCTGGGCGCTGGGCGGCACCGTGTCTGCTCTGCTCGCAAACCTTGCGGGGCTGCTCTGCTACTTTTTGCTGGGCTGTGCGGCCATTGCATTGTGTGAGTTTCTCTCCGGCCTGACCGAGAACCAGATCATTGCCGCCGTGGCGGGCTTTTCAGCCTTGCTGCTGGCCTACCTGATGCCCAGTCTGCGCAGCATGTTCAATGCGGGCAGCGCCGTGGCGCTGGCAGTGTTCACCGGGATCGCAGGCGCGGCTTCTCTGGCGGCCGGTCTGCGCACCCGCAGTTTTGTGCTGGGGTGCCTGACCTTTGCGGCGCTCTGCCTGGGCCTGACGGGGCTGTTTCTGCTCCGCAGTGCATGGCTTACCGAGGCTTTCAGCGCCGTGCTGAGTGCCCTGTGCCTGTTTACACCCTTTGAGGATTTTGTCAACAACAGCTTCTCCATCCCTGCCGTGGTCTATTATCTGACCGTGACGGCGGTGTTCCTGTTCTTTACGGCGCAGGACATTGAGAAGCGCCGCTGGAACTGAGAGGAGGGAACACAGATGAAGCTTTTTGCAAAGCAGAGCTCCTCGGGTGATGGGCGGGTGTTCCGCAGCGGGGTGTGGTCGGCAGCCATTGCCGCGGCTGTGATCGTGCTGGCCGTGCTGGTCAATCTCATTGTCCGGGCCATTCCTTCCAGATATACCGAGTTCGATCTCTCCGAGGCGGGGCTCTACACCCTGAGCGAGAGCTCCAGACAGGTGGCCGACGATCTGACGCAGGATGTGACCATTTACTATCTGGCCCAGACCGGCAATGAGGACCAGATCATCTCCAAGCTGCTGGACAAATACGCCGCCCAGAGCAGCCATATCACTTGGGAGCTGAAAGATCCGGCAGTCTACCCGACCTTTGCGGCCCAGTACGGCGCACAGGATCTGACCTCCGGTGGGCTGATCCTGGTCTGCGGGGAACAGAGCAAGGTGCTGGATGCCGCAGAGCTTTACGACTACGATTACAGCGATTATGCCGCCACCGGTGCGGCCAACGTGACCTTTGACGGTGAAAGCAGGATCACCTCTGCCATCTACCAGCTGACCAGCGGAGAGAGCCGCCATGTGTACTACACCACCAACCACGGCGAGCAGGCGCTGACTTCCACCCTGACCGATGCGCTGGAAAGCCAGAACCTGACCGTCTCGGCACTTGACCTGCTCTCCCAGACCATCCCCGAGGACTGTGACCTGCTTGTCATCAACGATCCGGCGCAGGACTTTTCCGGCGCAGGCAGTCTGGTGGATGAGCTGGGCCAGCTGCGCAGCTATCTGAGCAACGGAGGCCGCGTGCTGCTGCTGACGGATTCCTATTATAGTACCCCCAATCTGGATGCTGTGATGGCCGAGTTCGGCCTGACCCGCACCGAGGGCCTTGTGGTGGAGGGCGATACCAACCACTACCTCAATGGCTACCCGGCCCTTTACCTGCTGCCGGATTATGCCAGTACAGAGGAATCCACCGCGCTGGACGGCGTGAACACCAGCCGCAGAGTTCTGCTGCAGATGGCACAGGGCATCACCCTGACCGAGACAGAGCATGTGGTCTCGGATGCCCTTCTGGTCAGCTCGGACAGTGCTTACAGCAAACCGGAAGGCTACGAGATGACCACCACCGAGAAGGCGGACGGCGACATTGCCGGTCCCTTCACGCTGGCGGCATACGCCCGCAATGAGGACACGGGTGCCCAGGTCATCTGGGTCAACTGCGGCAATATGGACAATGAGGGCATCTATCAGGTCATCCCGGGCAATGTGACCTTCCTGCAGGGGTGTGCGGCTTCGCTGGCCGGGCAGGAGAGCGCTGTCCTCATCGACAGCAAGGCACTGGAAGCAGCTCCGTTGGAAGTGCCCAGCATTGCCGCCTCTACGCTGGGCCTGCTCTTTGTCATCGTTCTGCCTGCGGCCCTGCTGGCTGTGGGTGCCGTGGTGGTCGTGCTGCGGCGCAGAAAGTGAGGACCTGTCCATGAAAGCAAAACGGCGTACCCTCGGGGTGCTGCTTTTCCTCATCCTGCTGGCAGGCGGCGTGTTTGCCCTGCTGACGCTGCGGAATGCCCGGGAAGAACAGGCTGCCAGTGCGGCCGCAGATGGAACCATTCCGCTGGCGGCAGTTTCGGGCAATGACCTGACGCAGATCGTGCTCCACTATCAGGGCGAGACGAACACCCTGCTCTATACCGCCGCTGGCTGGACGCTGGCCGAAGATCCCGCTTACCATCTGGACACCTCTGCCTGCAACACGATGCTCACCGCGCTTTCCTCTTTGAACGCAAAGCGGGAGTTGAGCCCGCAGGCAGGGGAGGACTACGGCTTTGCGGAGCCTGCGCTGACCATAGAGGTGACGGCAGCGGGCGAAACGGACACCTATACCTTCGGGGCCAGCAATACCATGACAGGGGATCTCTATGTCCGCAAGAATAACAGCGATGTCGTTTATACGGTATCGGGGACCAAAGCCGCCTGCTTTGAGTTAACCAGGGTGGAGCTATTCGGTGCCTTCAACCCGGCGGGGCTGACGGCCTCGGAGATCGAAGCCGTCTCCTATACGCTGGCCGATGGCGAGACCGTGACCCTGAAAGCAAACTCGGAGCCTGCAGCAGAGAGCGGCAGCAACGCCTACCAGACTGTCTGGCGGCTGGCGGGGGATACCGCCGCAGAACTCGACGAGACAAAGGTGGATGCCATCCTCTCGGCGCTCTGCACCTATGTCTCGGCACAGGCAACAGATGCCGACCCGGCGGCGTATGGTTTTGAGGCCCCGCTGGTCACAGCAGAGGTCACCACAGCCGATGGCACAATAAATCTGACCTATGCCATGGGGACAGACAGCTGTTACCTGATGGTGGAAGGCGACAGCTCCGTTTATACGGTGGATGCCAGTGTGGTGAGTGCGCTTTTGTATCCCGCGGATCAGCTGAAAGCAGAATAAAACGTTTCACTCCCGCGCTGTGCGAATTCTTGGTACAGCGCGGGATTTTTTTGCGCCGGATGTAAAGTTTCGGCAAACCTCGACAGAGTGATTGACATTTCAGTTCGGATTGTTTATGATAGGCGATGACAGGGCAGAATAACTGCACAATATTACGGATGTCATGGATGTTGTGCGGGGCTGGGTCGCCCTGGTACGAAGGATGGGGTGGATGCCCTGTCTTTTTTCGTATCTGAGTTTAAGGAGGAAAAGTAAAAAATGGACAACTCGGTGATCGTTTCACTGCGCGATATCGTGGTGGAATTTGACGGTCAGCGCATTCTGGATGGGCTGAACCTGGACATCCATGACAAAGAGTTCGTAACGCTGCTGGGTTCTTCCGGCTGCGGCAAGACCACCACCCTGCGCCTGATCGCAGGCTTCCTGGAACCCAACGCGGGTCAGGTGCTGCTGAAGGGCCAGGATATTACCGGTGTGCCCCCCTATAAGCGGCCGGTGAATACCGTGTTCCAGAAGTACGCGCTGTTCCCGCACCTGAACGTGTTTGAGAATGTGGCCTTTGGCCTGCGCCTGAAGAAGATGGACGAAGAGACCATCCGCCGCAAGGTGCGCGATATGCTGGAGGTGGTCGGTCTGAAGGGTTTTGAGCGCCGCAGCATCGGCCAGATGTCCGGCGGCCAGCAGCAGCGTGTGGCCATTGCCCGCAGTCTGGTCAACGAGCCTGAGATCCTGCTGCTGGACGAGCCTCTGGGTGCACTGGACCTCAAGCTCCGCAAGGAGATGCAGCTGGAGCTCAAGCGCCTGCAGCGTGAGATGAACATCACCTTTGTTTATGTTACCCACGATCAGGAAGAGGCCCTGACCATGTCTGATACCGTTGTTGTGATGAACGGCGGCAAGGTGCAGCAGATCGGTACCCCCGAGGATATCTACAACGAGCCTAAAAATGCCTTTGTGGCGGACTTTATCGGCGATTCCAACATTGTGGATGGCGTGATGCACCGCGACTTCCTGGTCTCCTTCTCGGGTGTGCAGTTCCCCTGCGTGGACCGCGGCTTTGCCCGGGAACAGAGCGTACAGGTGGTGGTCCGCCCCGAGGACATTGAAGTGGTCAGCCCCGTGGAGGGTCAGCTGGTGGGCGTGGTCAATGATGTTATCTTCAAGGGCGTTCACTTTGAGATGCACGTTGAGTGCGAGGGCCGTGAGTGGCTGATCCACTCCACCCGCGCCTGCACCCCCGGTGAGACCATTGGTATGCGCATCGGCCCCAACGAGATCCATATCATGGCACGTTCGGAGGGCTGAATGGGAAATGATGAAAATTTACGATAAGAAGCTGGCCTATCCTTATTTTATCTGGATGGTGCTGTTCACGGTGGTTCCGCTGATCATCGTGGTCTATTATGCCCTGACCGATGGCAACGGCAATTTCACCATTGCCAATCTGACCAGCGTCAGCGGCTACGGCTCCGTGTTTGCCCGCAGCCTGCTGCTGGCCCTTGTGGCTACCGTGATCTGCCTGGTCATTGCATTTCCGGTGGGCTATTTCCTGTCCCGCCTGCGGGTGAACAAGCAGCATATCATGCTGATGCTGGTCATGCTGCCCATGTGGATGAACTTCCTGCTCCGCACCTATGCCTGGATGGGCCTGCTGAGCATCAACGGCCCTGTGAACGCGGTGCTGGGCTTTTTTGGTCTGGGCCCCTATACCATGCTGAACACCTCCGGCGCGGTGGTGCTGGGCATGGTGTATAACTATGTGCCCTACATGATTCTGCCCCTCTACACCAGTATGACCAAGATCGATCAGAGCCTGGTGGAAGCGGCACAGGATCTGGGGGCCTCCACCACCCAGACCCTTTTCCGGGTGCTCATCCCCATGAGCGTGCCCGGCATCAGCACCGGCATCACCATGGTGTTCGTTCCGGCGGTGTCTACCTTTGTCATCAGCCGTATGCTGGGCGGCGGCTCCAACCTGATGATCGGCGACCTGATCGAGATGCAGTTCCTGGGCAACAGCTACAACCTGAACGTCGGTTCGGCCATGAGCCTTGTGCTGATGATCATCGTCCTGCTCTGCATGAGCTTCACATCCAGCTTTGATGAAGATGAAATGGAGGGCGTGTCCTGATGAAAACGAAACATCTGCGCCTGATGCAGCGGGCCTACGTCATCCTCTTCTTCTGCTTCATGTACCTGCCCATTGCCTATATGATCGTGTTCAGCTTCAACCAAAGCAAGGGCTACGCACTGTTCACAGGCTTTACCCTCAAGTGGTACACCAGCCTGCTCCATAACTCTGCCATCCTGAGCGCTTTGCGCGTCTCACTGGAGGTGGCCCTCATCTCTGCGGTCATTGCCACGGTGCTTGGCACTGCGGCCTCGCTGGGCATTGCGTCCATGAGCCGCAAGAGCCGCCTGGTGATCACCAACATCACCTATATCCCGGTGGTCAACCCGGAGATCATCACCGGCATCTCCCTGATGCTGCTGTTCGTGGCTTACCAGCGCTTTGCCGAGGGAGTCTCCTGGCTGCCCGATACCATCATGGGAATGCCTACGCTGCTGATCGCGCATATCGCCTTCAATGTGCCCTATGTCATCTTCAACGTGACCCCCAAGCTCAAGCAGTTGGACATCAAGCTGTATGAGGCGGCTCTGGATCTGGGCTGTGACCCCAGGCAGGCGTTCTTCAAGGTCATTCTGCCCGAGATCAGCCCGGCCATCCTGTCGGCCTTCCTCATCTGCCTGACCTACTCCATCGATGATTTTATGATCTCCTATTTCAACTGCGGCACGGTGGAGACCCTGCCCATTGCCATCTATTCCATGACCCGAAAAAAGGTCAGCCCGGAGATCTATGCCCTGTCCACCATCATGTTTGTGGTGATCCTGACCATCATCCTCATCTCCAATGCCATGGAGAGCCGGGAGTACCGCCGGGATCAGAGGGCACTGAGAGGGGAGGACGTAAAATGAAACGTTTTGCTGTTCTGCTGCTGACGCTGGCCATGGCGTTCTGCTGTGCTGCGCCCGCCTTTGCCGCCGGAACCATTGAGGTGACCGAGGACGTTTCGGTCTCGGACGATTACGACTGGACCCGCTTTCAGGGCCAGAATCTCACCCTCAACGTTTACAACTGGGGCGAATACATCTCTAACGGCTCCGATGACAGCGTGGATGTGGTGGCCGCCTTCGAGAAGCTTACCGGCATCAAGGTCAACTACACCACCTTTGATTCCAACGAGTCCATGTACGCTAAACTGAAATCCGGTGCGGCCAACTACGATGTGGTCATCCCTTCGGATTACATGGTGGCAAAGATGATCGCCGAGGGAATGCTTGCACCGCTGGATTACAGCAACATCCCCAACTCCCAGAACATCGATGCGGTCTACCGTGATCCGGATTATGACCCCACCAACGCCTATACCGTGCCCTATATGCTCTGTACCACCGGCATCATCTACAACACCACCATGGTGGAGAATGCCCCCACCAAATGGGCTGACCTGTGGGACGAGCAGTACGCGGGCAACATCCTGATGTTCAATAACAGCCGTGATGCTTACGCCATTGCAGCGTTCAAGAATGGCACCAGCATCAACCCCGAGACCCCGGAAGAGGTGGACGAGGTGGTGGAGACCCTGAAAGCGCAAAAACCGCTGGTGCAGGCCTACGTCATGGATGAGATCTTTGATAAGATGATCGGCGGCGAGGCAGCCATCGGCGTGTACTACTCCGGCGATGCCATTACCATGATCGATGATAACCCGGATCTGGCCTGGGTGTTCCCGGAGGAGGGCAGTGTGCTGTCGGTGGACTGCATGGCGGTGCCTGCCACCAGTGAGCACAAGGAAGCTGCGGAGATGTTCATCAACTTCATGTGCGAGCCGGACATCGGAAAGGCCAATGCGGAGTATATCGGCTATACCACCCCCATGCAGAAGGTGTGGGATATCCTGGACGAGGATCTGAAGTACAGTGAGATCGCATACCCCTCTGAGGAAGTGGAAGCCAAGGAAAAGGTGTTCACCGCCCTGAGCGATGAGGTCAACAACGAGCTCGATGTAAAGTGGAGCGAGATGAAGAGCTACAATGAGGGCGGCAGCGGCGTTGTGTTCCTGCTGCTGCTGCTTGCCATGGTAGCGCTGGCCTGCTTCAACATCTGGCGCAAGCTGCGCAAAAAGACCCGGAATCAGTATTGAGAAGAAAGGGCCCTCTCCGTCAAAGCCTCTGGCAATGCGAAGCAATGACGGAGAGGGTCCTCTTTTGGAAAGGAAACGTATGAATCAATATACCTATCATACAACTGTCCTGAACGCAGACGGCGACTTTCGCCGGATGATCAAGCCCAGCGCCCTGTTCCGCTATGTGGAGCAGGCTGCGGCAGACCACGCCCGTGCCTACGGCATGGATGATGCTTTTTTCAAAGCACACCACACGGCGTTTCTGGTGGGCAAGCAGGCGGCGCAGATCACCCGGATGCCCCTGCGCGCCGAAAAGCTGACATTTGTTACCGCCTGTGAGCCGTGCAAGAAGGGTTCGATGAAGCGGCTGACCCGCATTCTGGACGAAGCAGGGAAGGAGTGTGCTCTGATCGACAGCCGGTGGATCATGGTGGATACCGATCGCGAGTGCATCCTGCGCCAGCCCTCCTGGCATACGCCCGGTTACTGGAACGAGGATCTGGAAGGGGAGCTGCCCCAGCTGGTACACAAAGCAAAGGAACTGACCTGTGCGGGCAGCCGGACAGCCAGCTACTCCCTGTGCGACCTGAACGGCCATGTGAACAACGCCTGCTATCTGGACATCGCCTGTGATGCCCTGCCGCTGGAGGTGGTCGAGGCCGGGCCGCTGAAATTCGTCTCCGTCAAGTACCACCGGGAGATCCCGCTGGGCAGTCAGGTCGAGGTGTTTTATGCGCCCTCGGCCGATGGCTGGTATGTGGTGGGCCGCCGCGAAGAGCACGCCGCGTTTGAATGCTACCTGGAATTTACAAAATAAATCCGGGAAAATTACAAAAATGTTACAAAATCTGCGAAAAAGGTCTTGCAAAACGGAAACAAAAGAGTTACAATATGGTTACAGAAAGCGATGAGCGCTTTTTGAGACTGAAATCTTTTTCTTCTTGTTGAATAAGAGATATCGGGTGCAGGGCCTTCTCCTCCTCCGGCTGTTCTCCTTCACAGCTGTCGGCACTGTACCGCACAGGCGGTATCTCGCTTCGTGTGCAAAAAAGTCCGTCCGGTTTTCCGGTACGGACTTTTTTGCATTCCACTTTGTGCCAGAAAACCTGCCTATCAGGCCGAAAAGTATGACCTTGCACGTTTTTGGTGGTCAATTTTACTGTTTTTCCGCAAAGGACAGTTCTAAAGTTTGTTGCCACTGGGGTTTGTATTCTGACGGGGTTTGTGGTAAAGTATAGTCAATCAATTTATAAGCAGCAAACATGAATTATTTTGATGCTGGCCCGTTGTTGATGCGTTAAGAAAAAAGGAGTTTAGAGTATGGCTTATTTCTATGAAGAACCTTCCCGCACCTTTGGCGAGTACCTGCTTGTTCCGGGCTATTCCTCTGCAGAGAATGTCCCCACGGCAGTCAGCCTGAAGACCCCGCTGGTCAAGTACCGCAAGGGGGAAGAGGCCTGCCCGCTGGAAATGAACATCCCCATGATCAGTGCCATCATGCAGTCGGTCTCCGGCGATAAGCTGGCCATTGCACTGGCACGTGAGGGCGGCGTGTCCTTCATTTACGGCTCCCAGAGCATTGAGAGCGAGGCTGCCATGGTGCGCCGCGTCAAGAGCTATAAGGCCGGTTATGTGGTCTCCGATTCCAACCTGGCTCCTACCGCCACCCTGCACGATGTGCTGGAGCTCAAGGCCCGCACCGGCCACTCCACCATTGCAATTACTGCCGACGGCACTCCTCATGGCAAGCTGATGGGCATTGTGGCCTCCCGTGATTACCGTGTCAACCACACCCCCGATGATGCTTCCGTTACCACCTTTATGACTCCCATCGAGAAGCTGGTCACCGCACCGGAGAATACCTCCCTGCACGACTGCAACAACATCATCTGGGACAACAAGATCAACACGCTGCCGCTGGTGGATGCTGAGGGCAACCTGAAATACTTCGTGTTCCGCAAGGACTACGATTCCCACAAGAAGAACGTCAACGAGCTGCTGGATGCCAACAAGAGCTATGTGGTCGGTGCTGGCATCAACACCCGCGACTATGCCCAGCGCGTTCCCGCACTGGTCGAGGCTGGCGTGGATGTGCTCTGCATCGACTCCTCCGAGGGCTACTCCGAGTGGCAGAGCCGTACCATCGCCTGGATCCGTGAGCACTACGGCGACACCGTGAAGGTGGGCGCAGGCAACGTTGTGGATGCCGAGGGCTTCCGTTTCTTGGCAAAGGCCGGTGCAGACTTCGTCAAGATCGGCATTGGCGGCGGTTCCATCTGCATTACCCGTGAGACCAAGGGCATCGGCCGTGGCCAGGCCACCGCAGTCATCGAGGTCGCAAAGGCCCGTGACGAGTACTACAAGGAGACCGGCATCTATGTGCCCATCTGCTCCGATGGCGGCATCGTCCACGATTATCACATCACTCTGGCTCTGGCCATGGGCGCTGACTTTGTCATGCTGGGCCGCTACTTCGCCCGCTTTGACGAGAGCCCCACGAACAAGGTGCGCATCAATGGCCAGTATATGAAGGAGTACTGGGGCGAGGGCTCCAACCGTGCCCGCAACTGGCAGCGTTACGACCTGGGCGGTTCCACCAAGCTGAGCTTTGAGGAAGGCGTGGACAGCTATGTTCCTTACGCAGGTCCTCTGGCCGATGGTGTCCAGACCACCCTGTACAAGGTCAAGAGCACCATGTGCAACTGCGGCGCACTCTCCATCCCCGAGCTGCAGCAGAAGGCCAAGCTGACTGTGGTTTCCTCCACCTCCATCGTGGAGGGCGGCAGCCATGACGTTGTGCTGAAAAATGCGACCCCCAATATTATAAACGGCTGAGCCTGAACAGGCTTGCAGGGCCGCTCCCGGAGCTTTCGGGGGCGGCCCTTTTGGCAGTACCGAAAAAAGATTTTTCTTTCTGCACGCAGGAAATTTACAAAAGCCCTTGCACCCGGGCGGCAAAGATGCTATCATGGTACAAACGTCCTGTCAAGACAGGGTGCAGGCCCACGCACTGCCGGAACAAAGGCAGGGGAGAAGGGGCTGTTTTTTCAGCAGCGGCAAGGCTTTTTCGCTGCTGCGAAGTACAAGGAGAGGAAACTTTTCATGGACGAGATCAAAGTTGTTCCGTACATTCCGGACGAAGATTATGATAACCCTGCCATGGTGGTGGATTTCTACGAATTCACGATGGCAAACTGCCTGTTCCTGCACGGCTTTAAGAACACCACCCTTGTGTTCGATATGTTCTTCCGTAAGAACCCGGACAACATGGGTTACTCCATCAGCGCAGGCCAACGCAAGCTGACCCGGTTCCTGCTGAATTATCACTTCAACGAGCAGGATATCCGCTGGCTGCGCACCAAGGGTATGAGCGAGGAATTCTGCGAGTATCTGCGCACCTACAAGTGGAAGGGCGATATGTACGCTCTGCCCGAGGGCACGGTTTGCTACCCCCATGTGCAGATGGTCCGCATTGAGTGCGACCTGGTGGGTGCGATCCTGATCGAGACCTACCTGCTGCAGACGATGAACTTCCACAGCCTGATCACCACCAAGGCGACCCGTGTGACCGGCCTGAACACCCATACGCCCCGCAGTGTCATGGAGTTTGGCACCCGCCGCGCACAGGGCGAGAGCGCAGGCAATGATGGCGCGTATGCCGCTGTTCTGGGCGGCTGCATCGGCACTGCCAACTGCCTGGCTGAGATGAAGTATGGCTCTGAGGTCAAGGCAGTTGGCACCGTGGCACACAGCTTCATCGAGTTCTTCCCGACGGAGTTTGATGCCTTCAAGGCCTTTGCGGATACCTACCCGGATTCCGTCAGCCTGCTGCTGGATACCTACAACATCATGGAGAGCGGCCTGCCCAACCTCATTAAGCTGGACGACTACCTGATCGAGAAGTACCCCAATGACCCCAACCGCCGCGTCAAGAGTGCCCGTATCGATTCTGGCGATCTGGCCCGTGGCTCCAAGCGCCTGCGCAAGGCACTGGATGCCGCAGGCAAGCCTTATATCAAGCTGGTGGCCTCCAATGGCCTGGACGAGCGGAAGATCGCCAACATGGAGCTCTATGAGCACGCTCATTTTGATTCCTACGGCGTGGGCGAGAATCTCATTACCTCTGCTTCTGATCCCGTGTTCGGCGGCGTGTATAAACTGGTGGCGGTCAAGCTGCCGGATGGCACCTATCAGCCCAAGATGAAGTGCTCGGATTCTGCCAGCAAGGCCATCATCCCGGGCAAGAAAATGCCTTGGCGGCTCTACGATGAAAATGGTCAGGCCCAGTGCGATCTGATCGCCATGGATGGCGAGGTCATCGAAGCGGGCAAACCGGTAAAGATGGTCAATCTTGATCCGGATGCCATCGAGCGCACCATTACCATCACCCCCACCAAGGTCAAGCAGCTGCTGGTGCCCCATATCCTGAACGGTGAGCTGGCCATCGAACTGCCCGGGATTGCCGAGAAAAAGGCCTATATCGCAAAGCAGCTGACCGAAGAGACTTGGGAGACTGAGCTGCGCATCGAGATGCCGCATAAGCACTATGTCAATATGACCCCCGCTGTGGCCGAGTGCCGCGCCAAGATGTATTCGGAACTGCATGGCGGAAAGGTGTAACTTGACAAAGCAGGGTTTCTATTGTATTATAATAGCCGTTGTGTGAATCTTACATGTTTTGATACATGTTTGCAACTCCGTAACGACGGACTTGTGATAAATGTTTAACTCATCACCTGTTATTCCCGGTTCTCTGTGAATGTCCAGAGCAGCAGGGCTTTGTAAGCCGGGTCTCTATGCGCCACTGTGGTGAAATTGGCAGACACGAGGGACTTAAAATCCCTTTCTGGAGACAGAGTGCGGGTTCAAGCCCCGCCGGTGGCATGAAAAATCCCCTTCAGCATAAGCTGAGGGGGATTTTTTACTGTTGTATCGCGTACAAAGTGTAATTCTGCGCAGGCAGGAATGCCGGACGCAGCTCAGTGGTTTTCCATAGCATGGAATCGTTCCAGGAAGCTGTGATCCACACCCTCAGATCGATAACCGGGCATGGTATCAATGGCAACATTGTGGATGCTGCGGAAGATGCTGTTTTCGATATTGGGATTGTCGCGCTTCAGGCGGCGAAGCAGGATCTTGATCTCCTGTCGCTTGGAACCACCGCCGCCGTTGTCGCACATGGTGCAGTTCTCGGTAAAGCGGCAGGCGCACTGGATGAATTCCAGATCATTGTAGCGCTTCCAGGCCAGGATATCTTCTTCCCGGATGCAGTACATGGGGCGGATCAGGGTCATGCCGGGAAAGCTGGTGCTGTGGAGCTTGGGCGGCATGGCCTGCATCTGGGAGCCGTAGAACATGCTCATTACAGTCGTCTCAATAACATCGTTGAAGTGGTGGCCCAGCGCAATCTTATTGCATCCCAGCTCCTTGGCCTTGCTGTACAGGTGGCCGCGCCGCATCCGGGCACAGAGGTAGCAGGGGTTCTTTTCGGTGTTGTTGGCAACGGAAAAGATGTTGCTCTCGAAGATGGTCACCGGGATGTGCAGCAGCTCGGCATTGGACTCGATCTTCTGGCGGTTGATCTCATTGTAGCCGGGGTCCATCACCAGAAAGACCAGCTCAAAGGGAACATCGCTGTGCTTCTGCAGCTCCTGCATCAGCTTTGCCATCAGCATGGAGTCTTTGCCGCCCGAGATGCAGACGGCGATCTTGTCGCCCTCCTGTACCAGCTCGTAGCGCTTTACTGCCACGATAAAGGGGGTCCACAGCTCCTTGCGGTATTTCTTGATGATACTGCGTTCGATCATCTGATAAGGTTCAAGCTCACGTTTCATGTTGATTCCTCTTTTATTTAATGTACGGCGGTCAGCTCACGGTAGCAGACATCGAACGCCTGCAAAAAGGCTTTGATCTCGTCCTCGGTGGTCAGATGGCTCAGGCTGATGCGCCAGGAGGACAGTGCGTTGCGGCGGTCGCGGCTGACCGCAAACACCGCACGCGAAGGCAGACCATCCGAAGAGCAGGCTGACTTGACCGAGACGCAGATCCCTTTGGCATCCAGCTCCCGCTGGAACACGGTGCCCTTGACATTACGGACGCTCAGATTCAGCACATGAGGGATGGCGTGTTCCGGGCTGTTGATGCGCACCAGCGGATATGTGCTGAGGGCGGCGCGGAGCTCTGCATTCAGCTTTGCCACATGGTCAACGCGTCCGGGCAGGTCAGTGACGGCGAGATCAAGCGCACAGGCCAGCGAGGAGGCCAGCGCCACAGTGGGGGTGCCGCTGCGGTAGATGGTGGTACTCTCGCCGCCATGGATGAGGGGCTCCAGCGCCAGATTCCGCCGCTTGATCAGCAGGCCGATGCCGTTCAGTCCGTAGAATTTGTGGGCCGTCAGGCTCATGGTGTCCACACCCTCAAAAGAAACGGGGATCTTACCCACAGCCTGGGTCGCATCCACATGCAGGTGACAGTGAGGGTATGCTTTCAGGATGGCGGCGATCTCCTGTACAGGCTGCACCACGCCCAGCTCACTGTCTACCAGCGTTATGGCAACGCAGATGGTATCCGGGCGAAGCAGATCCTTCAGGTGCTCAAGATCTACAGTACCGTCCTGCTTCACGTCCAGCAGGTCGATCTCATACCCCTGCTCCTGTAATGCCGTCAGGGTGCCGCTGACCGAAGAATGCTCCAGCGGAGTGGAGATGATGTGCCTGCCCGCATGGCGGGAGAGACGGGCCAGCCCCTTTAAAGCAAAGTTGTTGGCTTCGCTGGCACCGGAGGTATAGATGATCTCGGCTGGCTGAACGCCCAGCAGAGAGGCGATTTTGATGGTGGCGGCATCAATCTCTGCCTTGGCAGCAGAGCCTGCCTGGTGGTGAGAGTTGGCGTTGCCGATGCAGCGGCGCTCCACGGCACAGAACTGCTCCAACACCCGCGCATCCACCGGGGTGTTTGCAGAATAATCCAGATAGATCATAACATTCCTCTTGAAATACAAATCAATTCAATAGGTTATATTATAGTGCGGACAGGGGCATATTTCAAGATGTCCGGCCAAAAAGCTGAGGGAAACTGCAGCAAACGGATTGCATCCAGGCCGGGTTTCTGGTATACTTTATAAAGTCAGACAGGGAAGGGGAGAGCAAAATGTTTCGTTCGACTTTGCGGAGCGCGTGTTTTGCCTTCCGGTCCCGTTTTTTGAATCTGCTCCAGAAGATTGAGGCACTGCCGTTGCTGCGGCAATGCCTCTTTTTTTGGGCAGCGATGAAAGGAGAACTTCTCTATGAGTGAAAAGATCGATTACTCCAAGGGCATTTACGATGCCCGGCAGCTCGGCACCGGACGGATGCTGATCCTGGGCGTGCAGCACATGTTTGCCATGTTCGGCGCAACTGTGCTGGTGCCCCTGCTCACCGGCCTGAGCGTTTCCACCACTCTGCTCTGTGCCGGTCTGGGCACCCTGCTGTTCCACCTTGTCACCAAGGGCAAGGTCCCGGCCTTCCTTGGCTCCTCGTTTGCTTACCTGGGCGGTTTTTCCATTGTAGCCCCCATGCTGGCTGACGCAGACGGCAACCTGACCGTTATCAATACCAAAATGCTGCCCTACGCCTGCGCGGGCGTGGCGCTGTCCGGCATTCTGTACCTGCTGGTCAGCCTGCTCATCTCCACCTTTGGCATCCGCCGCATTATGAAATTCTTCCCGCCGGTGGTCACAGGCCCCATCATCATCTCTATTGGTTTGATCCTGGCCCCCTCCGCCATCACCAACTGCGAGTCCAACTGGCTGCTGGCTTTTGTGGCCCTGGGCACCGTTATTGTCTGCAACATCTGGGGCAAGGGCATGGTCAAGATCCTGCCCATCCTGATCGGTGTGCTGGTTTCCTATGCTGTGGCTCTGGTCACTGGTGCAGTCAACTTTGAGGCCATTGCTGCTGCCGACTGGTTCGGCATCCCCCTGCACAAGAGTGCCATGGGTCTGTTTGCCATCGACGGCAGCCCTGAGTTCATCAGCGCAATGTTCACCATCATCCCCATTGCGCTGGCAACCATGATGGAGCATGTGGGCGATATCGCTGCCATCAGCGCTACGGTCGGCCACAACTATATCAATGATCCCGGCCTGAACCGCACCCTGATGGGCGATGGCCTTGCCACTGCCATGGCCGGTCTGCTGGGCGGCCCCGCCAATACTACCTACGGTGAGAACACCGGTGTTCTGGCCCTGAGCCGCATCTACGATCCGCTCGTCATCCGCATTGCCGCTGTGATGGCTGTGATCCTGAGCTTCAGCCCCAAATTTGAGGCCGTCATCAACACCATCCCCACCGGCATCATTGGCGGCATCAGCTTTGTGCTGTACGGCATGATCTCCGCGATCGGTGTCCGCAATGTGGTCGAGAACCGTGTAGACTTTACCAACAGCCGCAACCTGATCGTTGCCGCTGTCATCCTGGTCTGCGCGCTGGGCTTCAACTCTGTGGGCGGTCTGACCTTCGCTGTGGGTGGTGTCTCCATCAACCTGTCCGGCCTGGCCATTGCTGCTATCGTGGGCATCCTGCTCAACGCCATCCTCCCCGGCAATGATTACGAGTTTGATGCTGCCAACGGTTCCGATGCTCCGAGCAGCGGCAACCTGCAGGTCTAAAAAATAAATAGGAATAATTCTTAAAATTAGTCTTGACTAATCTAGGAATCATTGCTATAATAGGCTCAGAAGCAAGGCCCCCTGTACCAGAGGAGAGGCCAAGATCATAATGAAAAACAATGGAGGATATTCTTATGAAAAAGTATGTTTGCACCGTCTGTGGTTATATCGCTGAAGGCTCTATCCCTGAGCAGTGCCCTGTCTGCAAGGCTCCTGCATCCGCATTTGTCGAAAAGACCGGCAACACCTATGTGACCGAGCATGTGGTCGGCATCGGCAAGGCTGAGGGTGTGCCTCAGGAGATCGTTGACGGTCTGCGCGCAAACTTTGAGGGTGAGTGCAGCGAGGTCGGCATGTACCTGGCCATGGCCCGTGTGGCTGAGCGCGAGGGCTACCCCGAGATCGCTGAGGCTTACAAGCGCTATGCCTACGAAGAGGCTGACCACGCATCCCGTTTCGCCGAGCTGCTGGGCGAGGTTGTGACCGACAGCACCAAGAAGAACCTGATGATGCGTGCTGAGGCTGAGTGCGGCGCATGCTCCGGCAAGATGGACCTGGCCAAGAAGGCAAAGGCCCTGAACCTGGATGCGATCCACGATACCGTCCACGAGATGGCAAAGGACGAGGCTCGTCATGGCCGCGGCTTCGAGGGCCTGCTGAAGCGCTACTTCAACGTGGAGCTGTAATTCCTGCATTTTTCTGAACCTGTTATCATAAAGCTGCCGTGCGGTTCCAAAGCTGCACGGCAGTTTTTTTGCTTGACGGGATCCATGGCAGGGCGTACAATGGAAAAAACATTCCGAAAAGGGGAAGTCTTATGAAATCAACTTCCACACGCTGTGCGCTGCTGGACGAGCTGCGCGGGCTGGACCTGATCAGCATGATGCTTTACCATGGCATGTGGGATCTGGTTTATCTGTTTGGTGTGCGTGTACCATGGTATGGCAGCTGGCAGGGAGAACTGTGGCAGCAATCCATCTGCTGGGTGTTCATCTTGCTGTCCGGCTTCTGTCTGCCGCTGGGCCGCCACCCGGTCAAACGAGGCGCGGTGGTGTTTGGGTGCGGCGCACTTGTCACGGCGGTCACTCTGATCTTCATGCCTGCGGATGCTGTCTGGTTCGGCGTGTTGACCCTGCTGGGCTCGGCTATGATCATCACAGGACTGCTGGAAAAGTGGCCCCCGGTGGTCGGCCTTGCAGGGAGTATGTTTCTGTTTTACTTCACCCGCTATGCAGCCGATGGCTATTTACAGCTGGGCCATTGGCTCATCACGCTGCCGGGTTTTCTCTACGCCAACTACTTCACGGCCTATCTGGGGTTTTATCCCTTTGGCTTCTTCTCTACGGATTACTTCCCACTGACCCCGTGGCTCTTCCTGTTCTGGGCTGGTTTTTACCTGCATCATCTGGCAGAGCGAACAGCGCAGAGTCTCCGTCCGCTGCGTCGTTCGGTTTGCCCGCCGCTGGGGTGGCTGGGGCGGAACTCGCTGATGCTATATCTGCTCCACCAGCCGGTGATCTACGGCGTGCTGACGGTGGTGTTCCTGTTGCTGCGCCGGGGCGGAGGAGCGCTCTGAAAAATTCTGCAAAAGGTTCTTGACAAGGAGCCCGCCCTGTGGTATTCTTTTGATGGTTAGAAAAGCCTAACCAAGTTGCTCTGTTTTATGTCAGGCAGAGCAATTTCTTGAAGATAAAAGTTAGAATATACTAACCAAAATTGAAAGAGAGGTTCTTCTTTATGAGCAAAGTAGCAGTTGTATTCTGGAGTGCAACCGGCAACACGGAGACCATGGCAAACTGCGTGGCAGAGGGTGCAAACGGCACCATCGTTCCCTGTGGCGAAATGAACGCCGCAAAGCTGGCAGAGTTTGATGCAGTTGCATTTGGCTGCCCCGCAATGGGTGCAGAGCAGCTGGAAGAGAGCGAGTTTGAGCCGATGTTCTCCGATCTGGAGGGCTCCCTGAACGGCAAGAAGATCGCTCTGTTCGGCTCTTATGGCTGGGGCGACGGCCAGTGGATGCGCGACTGGGTCGAGCGTGCACAGGGTGATGGCGCACAGGTGCTCAACGGTGAGGGTCTGATCTGCAACGAGGCACCGGATGAGGATGTTCAGGCTGCCTGCCGCAAGCTGGGTGCAGATCTGGCAGCGTGGTGACCGGATTAGAAGCACATTGCAAAATTTGACAAATCGGGTTTGCTGTGTTAAACTCTAGAAGTTGCGCAGCAGCCCATTTGCCGGACAAACGAACCTGAGAGCAGCAGGGGAACAACAGGGGCTGAACCTGGTCTCCTGCTGCTTTGCTTTTTAGGAAAGGTGGTGTGTATGGAAATGGCTGTTGCGGTTGGAATTACGGCCTGTTTCGCAGTTTTGCGTCACACGGTGCGTTGCGCGGCTCTGCGGATGGCCCGCAAGGAAAAAATGCAGGAGGAACAGTCCCAATGTCCAAAACCACCCCGGAAGACCTGGCAAAGAAGCGTTCCGACGAAAAAACGCTTGTCAGTGAGATGATCGCGCTCTACTGCCGCAAGCAGCATCACACCCTCAGAGGCAGTCTCTGCCCGGAATGCCAGCAGCTCCATGATTATGCGCTGGCCCGCATTGAGCACTGCCCCTTTATGGAGACCAAGACCTTTTGCTCGGCCTGCAAGGTGCATTGCTATCAGCCGGAGATGCGGGAAAAGATCCGCACTGTCATGCGCTGGGCCGGACCCAGAATGCTGCCGGTGCATCCCGTTCTCTCCATCAAGCATGTGATCGTGACAATGAAGGCAAGGCGTGAAGCAAACGCAGGAAAATAAGCAGCCATGTATAATCGCCTGAAGCCGGGGCAACCTAGAGCCAAGGAGGCGATAGAAATGGAAAACACAGGTGTGACCTGCGATGTCTGCGAGTGCCGCCACAATGTGCAGAGCTGCAAGTGTGATCTGCCCCAGATCAAAGTGACAGAGCACTGCTCCTGCACCACCCAGCAGGTGGAGACCCCGCACTTCTGCCAGAATTACGAAAAGAAATAATTCGTAATGGCAGAAAACTCCCCGCCCAGCGCCCCAGACAGGGCATTGAGCGGGGAGTTTTTGTGTGCTGTTCAGTGGATGACCACACTGCAGGTAGCAAGGCTGCGCACCAGTGTGCCAACGCTGTCCTTCATCTGGATGCCGGCAAAGCCCAGACGGAAAGCGGCCTGTACATTCTCCAGCCGGTCATCAATGAAAACACTTTCCCCGGCCTTGAGCTGGTATTTGTCCAGCAGGGCCTTATAGATGCGCGGGTCGGGCTTGTTGATGTGCACCTCGCAGGAGGCCACGCCGCCGTCGAACAGGCCCTTGAGGTCGCGCTCGGTCAGAAAATCCAGCACATCCTCGGGGATATTGCTCAGGTAATAGACGCAGTAGCCACGGCTCTTGAGTTTCCGCACCAGCTCCTGCATCCGGCGGCGGGGGCGGAGGATATGCATCCAATCGTCCAGCACGCCTTGCACCTCAAACGCGCGGCCATATTCCTTTGCGCGGGCCAGCATCCGCAGGTTGGCCTCAGAGCGGGTGATAAGCCCTGCATCCAGCAGCTTCCACTCCTCGCTTTCAAAAGTCAGCTGGGAGACCTGTTCCTCTACCTCGGCATTGCAGAAGCGGTCTACCAGGTAGGTCTTGGGGTCGAAATCCACCATGACACCGCCCAGATCAAAGATGATATTTTTATACATCGCTGTTTCCTCAATTCTGTATGGATGTTTCTGCCAGAAAGATTCTGCCCACAGTATAGCACAACTGCCCGCCCTGCATCAAGCACTGCGCTGCCGCATAGGATGAAACAGGCAAACTGCGGGGAGGGGAGCACGATGAAATTCCGGGAGCTGTGCACAAAGGAGATCGTTCAGCTGAGCAACGGGGCCTGCCTTGGCCGCGCCGATGATCTTGAGCTCGATCCGGCAACGGCGCAGGTCAAAAGCCTGCTGCTGCTCGGGCAGCCTCATCTGTTTGGGCTGCTGGGCCGGGACGAGACTCTGGTCATCCCCTGGACGGACATCGAAACACTGGGAGTGGACGCGATCCTGGTCCGCACGGAGCTGCCGGAGCCGGAAGCCAAAAAGCAGGGTTTCTGGCAAAAACTGCGGCACTGGCTGGACGGCTGAAATTTTTCGTGAATTTTTCCTGCATCAGGGTTTGATTTTACAAAAAATCGGATTATAATAGAGAACCGTGAGCGGCAGAGCCTTGCCGCTCCGGCTTGAAATCTGATTTCCGGAAGTGAAAGGAACTTCTCTCTATGAACGCAAAAAAACATACGCCGCTTTCCCTGCATGGGCTGCGGCTGCTCTTCCCTCCACTGGCAACGCTGGGCATCCTGTTCCTGACGGAGTGGATCGCCCGCGGCAGCCTGACAGGGGAGACCTTTACCCAATACATTTTCCCCCATGCCGAAGCCTATCTGCTGGCGTGGGCCATGCTGTTTCTCAGCTGGCTGGCAGTGGACTGGCTGACCCGGTTTGCACCGTTGGCGACCCTGCTGGCGGCGGTGCTGGGCTGTGCCCCGGCGGCAGTCAATTTCTACACACTGCAGCTGCGCGGCGAGCCCTTCCTGCCCTGGGATCTGATGCAGGTGTCAGAGGCTGCGGGCGTGGCAGCTGCGGCCGGTATCCACATCCAGACCAGCATGGTGGTATCCATTGTTATTATCGTGCTGCTGGTCGTAGTGTCTTTCTTCCTTTATAGAGGGCGGCAGAAGCTGAACTGGAAGCCCCGGGTGGCAGGCTTTCTTGCCAGTGCGGCAGCTACCTGCGGCCTGCTCTTTGGCGTGTTCCTGCAGCCTGCCGTGACACAGGCCATTGGCATTGTGCCGGATGCCTGGATGCAGGACCGCTACTACCGCTATTATGGTGTCATCACCAGCTTTCTGACCAATCTGACCAATCTGGAGATCTCCAAGCCGGAGGGGTATTCAGAGGAGGCTGTCAACGAGATCCTGGATGATACCGAAGCTGCACAGAAATATTCCACCGCTCCGCTCTACCCGGGATCTTACGGTGCCACCACATCTGCGGACGAGACCGTGAAAAAGCCCACCATCATCTACGTGATGGACGAGTCCTACTGGGACGTGTCGGAGCTGGAACAGTACGGTTTCCAGTTTGATACCGATGTCTCCGCCAACCTCCACGCCCTGCAGCAGACCAGTGCTTCTGGCCGGGCGTACAGCCCCAGCTTCGGCGGCGGAACCTGCGATGTGGAGTTTGAAGCGCTGACCGGCTATTCGGCTTCCTTTCTGCCCAACGGCAGCAAGCCCTACCAGCAGCATGTGACCAAGCCCATGTTCTCGCTGCCCAATTACCTCAAGCTGACGCAGGGATATCAGACGGCGGCAGTTCATTGCTTCTGGGCCAAGTATTGGAGCCGGGACACGGCATACCCCAACCTGGGCTTAGACACCTTCCTGAGCCTGGAACAGATGACCCATGTCAACAAGGTGCGCAGGCACTACTGGACCAGCGGTCTGGTCACGGATGACTCCATGGCAGACCAGATCATCCAGCAGTATGAAAAGATGAAAGCATCCTCGGATGCACCGGTTTTCCTGCACGCGGTCACAATGCAGAACCATACCAATTATAATAAAGACAACTACCCGGACGATGTGCGGGTGAAGGTGACAGAGCACCCGGCGGGCCTCAAGGCCAGCACCATCGGCGCACTGGAAGATTTTGCGACCGGCATCCGGGATGCCGATGCCATGCTGAGCAAGCTGACCCAATACTTCTCGCAGGTGGACGAGCCGGTGATCCTGGTGTTCTGGGGCGACCATTACAACCCCATTGATTCCAATTATGATGTCTTTACCAGCAGCGGCTATGCCAGCGATTCCAGTGCGGACCCGCGCCTGCACCAGACCACCCTGCTGATGTGGTCGAACTACACCGACAAGCCCGTGGATCTGGGCACCATTGCCGCTTACGATATCTCGCCGGTGATGATGAACCTCTACGGTCTGGAACAGCCGCTTTATTTCCAGCTGCTGAACCGCCAGCTGCAGGTGGCCGACCGCGCCAATACCCGGGGCACGGTGATGAATCTGGACGGCACCACCACCCAGACCCCAAGCTCTCTGCAGGAAAGCTGGAGCCAGAAGCACTGGCTGCTGCAATATGACCTGATGTTCGGCAAGGGCTATGCCCTCAGCCGGATGGGCATGGAGAGCCTGAATAGCACTCAGACGGACGAATAAACAAAAAATACGCGATTTTCTTGTAAAAAACAGAGAAAACCCCTTGCATCACACGCCTGTTTGTGCTATTATTATTCAGCATTACACACGCATCACTATGCCCTTTTGTGCTCTTTCGGGAGTGGAGGGCAGTCCAAGGCCATCCGATATGGCCGCGGATCACGGTGTGCGGAGGCAAAACAATATTGGAGGTATTTTTACTATGGCAGTCGTTTCTATGAAGCAGCTTCTCGAGGCAGGTGTGCACTTCGGTCACCAGACCCGCCGCTGGAACCCCAAGATGAAGAAGTATATCTTCACCGAGCGCAACGGCATCTATATCATCGATCTGCAGAAGACCGTGAAGAAGCTGGACGAGGCTTACAACTACGTGAAGGAAGTTGCAGCTGAGGGCGGCGACATCCTGTTCGTCGGCACCAAGAAGCAGGCTCAGGAGTCCATCCGTGACGAGGCTCTGCGCTGCGGCATGCACTATGTCAACGCTCGCTGGCTGGGCGGTATGCTGACCAACTTCCGCACCATCCGTAAGCGCATCGACCGTATGGATCAGCTGGCTAAGATGAAGGAGAACGGCACCTTCGAGCTGCTGCCCAAGAAGGAAGTTGCTAAGCTCGAGCTGGAGATGGAGAAGCTGGACAAGTACCTGGGCGGTGTCAAGAACATGAAGACCCTGCCGAAGGCTATGTTCATCGTTGATCCTCACAAGGAGCGCATCGCTGTTGCTGAGGCTCGCAAGCTGAACATCCCCATCGTGGCTATCGTTGATACCAACTGCAACCCCGACGAGATCGATTACGTCATCCCCGGCAACGACGACGCTATCCGCGCTGTCAAGCTGATCGCTGGCGCTATGGCTGACGCTGTTCTGGAAGGCAAGCAGGGCAACCAGGAGGCTCCCGCTGAGGAAGCTGCCAACGCCTAATTTTTGGCTATACAGAACAAACCCGTGAAATAACGTGTAAGGGAGACTACAAAAATGGCTATTTCTGCAAAGGACGTTATGGAACTGCGCAAGCAGACCGACTGCGGCATGATGGAGTGCAAGAAGGCTCTGACTGAGGCTGACGGCAACTTCGAGAAGGCTATTGAGATCCTGCGCGAGCGTGGTCTGGCTACTGCTGCCAAGAAGGCAAGCCGCGTTGCTGCCGAGGGTATGGTCTACGCTGACTACTGCCCCAAGTGCAAGGTCGGTGTTGTCATCGAAGTCAACGCTGAGACTGACTTCGTTGCCAAGAACGACAAGTTCGTTGATTTCGTCAAGGAAGCAACCAAGGTCGTCATGCTGCAGAACCCTGCTGATGTTGAGGCTCTGATGGCTTGCAAGACCGAGGCTGGTGAGACCGTTGACGAGGCTCTGAAGAACCTGATCCTGGTCATCAAGGAGAACATTAAGATTCGTCGTTTTGTCCGTTACGAGGGCGTTTGTTCTGCTTACGTCCACGGCGGCGGCACTCACGGCATCCTGGTCAACTTCGAGACCACCAACGACATCGACAGCAAGGACGAGTTCACTGCTTACGGCAAGGACATCGCCATGCAGGTCGCAGCTGCTAACCCCAGCTACGTCGATGAGGCTTCTGTCCCCGCTGAGGTCGTTGCCAAGGAGAAGGAGATCATGCTGGCTCAGATGGCTGGCGATCCCAAGAACGCCAACAAGCCTGATGCTGTGAAGCAGAAGATGATCGAGGGCAAGATCAAGAAGTTCTTCAAGGAGAACTGCCTGGTCGATCAGGAGTTCGTCAAGGACGGCGATCTGTCTGTTGCTCAGTACACCGCTAAGGTCGCCAAGGATCTGGGCGGCGAGATCAAGATTGTCAAGTTCACCCGTTTCGTGAAGGGCGAGGGCCTGGAGAAGCGTGCTGACGACTTCGCTGCTGAAGTTGCAAGCATGGTGAAGTAATTCAGTCTGACTGAATGAATTTAAGAGCTGTGGTACCTGTAACAGGGTGTCACAGCTCTTTTTGTTTGTGTTTGGACGGGAAGTGTGTTATCATAGGAACAATTACAATGAAGAGAAAGCTGGAAGTAAGGAATCTCGACCAGCCGCTGTACCGAAAAAAGGAAGGTGGCATCTGACAGGAGATGATATGATGAAAACGATGAAAACACAGAAACTGGAGATCAGCGGTATTCCTGCTTTGCTGTACGGGGAAGAAAGCCGAAAAGTATATCTCTATGTCCATGGCAAAATGGGATGCAAAGAAGAAGCCCTGCCTTTTGCAGAGCTTGCCTGCCCAGCAGGATATCAGGTTCTTGCTGTTGATTTGCCTGAACATGGAGAGCGCAAGGGCAGCTCCGAGAAGCTGCTGCCGTGGGTGGCGGTTCCAGAGTTGGAAGCGGTCTATTCCTATGCTGCAGAGCGTTGGAAGAATGTCTCGCTGCGGGCTACAAGTATTGGAGCCTGGTTTTCCATGTTGGCCTTACAGGCAAAGCCTTTGCGGAGTGCTCTTTTGCTCTCACCAGTAGTAGATATGGAAGATCTTATCACCAATATGATGCAGTGGGCAAATGTGAGTGAGGCCCAGTTGAAAGAAGCAGGGGAGATTTCCACGGATTTCGATGAGACGCTGTCGTGGCAGTATCTCTGCTGGGTGAGGGAGCATCCCTACCGCTGGAAAGTGCCCACGCAGGTGCTCTATGGCGCAAAGGATAACCTGACTTCCAGGGCAGTGCTTGAGCAGTTCAAACAACGGACGGGTGCGCATCTGACTATCATGGAAGAAGGAGAGCACTGGTTCCACACCGAGCTGCAATTGGCTGTTCTGCAGGAATGGGAGCGAGCACATATCTGAAAGAAGAGGAGAGAGAAACATGAAGATCGAACCCAGAACGTTCACACTGCCCAACGGGGAAGTGCTGACGGTGCACAGCTTATGCGCCGATGATGCGGAGGCATTGAGTGCATTCCGCAATGCAATCTACAGCGAAACACATTTTATGGCCCGATACCCGGAGGAAGGAGCGAGTCTGGAAGCGATGCGGAACTGGCTCGCAGGCTACGTGGAAAGCCCTGTGAACTTTGAGGTGGGCGCTTTTGCCGGAGAAAAGCTGGTGGGGGAGTTTGGTGTTGCACAGGTGCGGCCGCATATCAAATACCGCCACCGTGCCGTAATGGGCATCTCCGTACGGAAAGATTACTGGGGCTGCGGTCTGGGCAGTTATCTGATGCAGCTGGCCATTGGCCAGACCCGCGTCAACGGCTTCGAACAGCTGGAACTGGGGGTGTACAGCGATAACGCCCGTGCCATCCATCTCTATGAGAAGTTTGGGTTTGAGCGCTATGGCATCCAGCCCCGGGCCTTTAAGCTGAAAGACGGCACCTACCGGGATGAGATCATCATGGTGAAGATGCTGTGACCTGAAAAGGACAAAATAAAATCTCCCGCTGACGGGGTTCGATGTCGTCAGTGGGAGATTTTTATCGTTTTACGGTAAAACCGTGAAAACCTCAGATTTTGGCCTCACTGTTGTGCTCAGCCTTTTTGTAAGCAGAGAAGGAGTGGAACACAATGTTCAGACCCAGAACGATCAGCAGGACAGCCAGGATCAGCTGCAGGCCGTTGGCAATGAACACGGCACCCCAGGTGGTCTCGCCCGCAGGAATGCTGACAGAAGCGGCGGTGCTGATGGCCTTGACCATGGCGATCAGGCGCTGCACCAGAGCGGTGAAGGTGACGCACAGCATGATGATCAGCGGGGGGAACAGCATCTTGTTGCTGCGGCCGGTGACCTTCAGGAAAACGCACAGGGTAGCCAGAACCAGAGCGCTCAGCAGCTGGTTGGCGGAACCGAACAGAGGCCAGATGTTTGCGTAGCCGATCTTGGTCAGCAGGAAGCCGAAGGCCAGAGTGAGGAAGGTGGAGAAGTAAACGTTGCAGAACAGCTTGCGCCAGCCCTCAGCGTGCTCCATGTCGTCCACACTGAACAGCTCCTGGAAGCTCATGCGGCCGATACGGGCCACAGCATCCAGACTGGTCAGGGCCAGAGCAGAAACACACATCGTCATAAAGACCGTTGCTGCATAAGCGGGAACGCCGAACATCTCAAAGAAACCGGCAACACCACGGCTGAAGATCTGGAACGGGGTGCCTGCAGCGGGGGTACCGTCTGCAGCGGCGGCAGCACCGGCAACGCACAGGGCCAGAACAGCCAGTAGGCTCTCCAGAATCATTGCGCCATAGCCGACCTTCAGCATATCCTTCTCGTTCTCAACGGTCTTGGAGGAAGTACCGGAGGAGACCAGGCTGTGGAAGCCGGAAACAGCACCACAGGCAACGGTGACGAACAGGATGGGGAACATGGTACCCAGCTTCTCGTTGGTGAAGCCGGTGTAAACGGGCAGATTCATGGTGGGGTGTGCAACAACCAGACCAACCACAGCGCCTGCGATCATGGCAACAAACATGAAGGTGGTCATGTGGTCCCGGGGCTGCTTCAGCAGCCACATGGGAAGCACAGCGGCAAAGAAGATATAAACGAAGGTGATATAGCTCCATGCGGCCTTGCCCAGGATGATGGGCAGATTTGCGCCAATGACAAAGGACAGCACGATGAAAACGATGCTGATGACGCTCTCCTTCCAGCCGGAGAAGTTGAACTTCTTCTGGATCAGGCCAAAGACCACAGCGAAGACCATGAACATGATGGAGACCATGCCGGCAGCGCCGTTGGTCTGAGCAGCGTCCACCAGAGCGCCGTCCGCGCCATAAGCATTGAAGGTGCCAGCGACCATGTCAGCAAACGCTGCAATAACGATGCCGCAGAACAGCCAGCAGAACAGCAGGAACAGCTTGCGGCCCGTCTTGCCGATATACTTTTCGATCAGCATACCCATGGACTTGCCGTCATTCTTTACAGAAGCATACAGAGCGCCGAAGTCGGTAACAGCACCAAAGAAGATGCCGCCCAGCAGGACCCACAGCAGAACGGGCAGCCAGCCAAAGGCAGCAGCCTGAATGGCACCAGTAACAGGGCCGGCACCTGCAATGGAGCTGAACTGATGTGCAAAAACGGTCCAGCCGTTGGTGGGAACGTAATCCCGGCCGTCCTCATGGACGACCGCAGGGGTCTTGGCGGTGGGATCGATGCCCCACTTGTTTGCCAGCCAGCGTCCGTAGAGGGTGTAAGCTCCAAACAGACACACGGCTGCGATCAAAACGATGACCAGCGTGTTCATTTCTTTTACCTCTTTCCTTTGCTTTTCATGCGGCAAAGAGGTCACGCTGTGGCTCCTTTGCCTGAAAATTGTGTATACTTTATCCCCATTTTCATAATTTGTCAATATTTTTCGGAGCAGTTCAGAGGATGTGCCAATTCGACAGAAAATCAGGCAAAAAATTTTAGGTGATTTTATTTCACTTGTGAAGAGAAGAAAACTGTGGACACGCTGAATTGAAAACGATTCACGCAAAAGACTTGACTTTCACACTTTCGTGTGCTAAAGTGATAACATGATATGATTCTTTCTGTCAGAAGTTCCGGCGTTTGCCGCAGAGGAGACCGCAATGACTGAGAAAAATTCCAGAAAAAACGAGACCGTAGATGCGTTGTTCGATGCCATCCTGAGCCTTGAGAGCCGGGAGGAGTGCTATGCTTTTTTTGAGGATCTGTGCACAGTAAAGGAGATCTCCGATATGGCACAACGGCTGGAAGCGGCAAAGTTGCTGCTTGGCGGCCGCACCTATGACCAGATCGTGAAAGAGGTAGAGATCAGCACGGCGACCATCAGCCGTATCAATCGCTGTATCCAATACGGAACCGGCGGTTACCAGAGCGTAATTGAAAAGATCTCTGCACAGGAGAAAAAGCAGTAACGGCTGCACGGCAGGGGACATAAGATGGGGTACACCTTATATAGAAAGGATGAGTCCCCTATGGCAACGATCAATTGTCCCACCACGCTGGAATGTCCGGCCCTGCCCCGTGTTACCCTGAGTCAGGCTGTGATCGATCTGATGGAAAGTATCGCACTGCAGGAAAGTGCTCTGAGCCACATCCTCTGCGCCGAGAGCCAGAAGATGAAAACCGCACTCGCCATGAACGAGATCGACCTGTGCAAGCTGCTGGAAGTGAACGATTCTGCCACCAACATGGTGCACGCCGTGGCAAATCTGGAGCTGGTGCTGAAGGAAAAGCTGGAGTTTATCTCCAATAATCTCTATTATCCCTCCGCTGATAACGGCGCTGCAGCCCAATAAGCCTGCATGACCCCCTGCCTGTCCGCATTCTGGCGGGCAGGCATTTTGCGTTTTAAGGCCAGATTGTGACCGATTTGTATAAAAAGTGCAAAAACGATTTGTTGGAATTGCTGAAAGCGCAATTCTGTGCTATACTATACCGTGTATATGTGTGAAAGAGAGGGAAACGAACTTGCAGCACTATGACGTGATCTTATTTGACGTGGACGGAACCCTGATCGATTCCGCCCCCGGCATCCTGAATACACTGGAAGAAGTTTTTACCAAGATGGGCGTGGATGTCACCCATGTGAACCTGCGGCGCTATCTGGGGCCGCCGCTCCGCAAGAGTTTTGGAGAGCATTTTTCTGACCCTGCAAAAATCGAGGAGGCCACCGAGCTCTATCGGGAGAGTTACCGCGAAAAGGGCAGCCATGAGGGTACGGCCTACCCCGGTGCGGCAGAGATGCTGCGCCGCCTGAAGGAGGCAGGATTTGTGCTCTGCACCGCAACCTCCAAGCCGACTGTGGTCGTGACCCCCATTCTGGAAGAACAGGGACTGGCCCCTTACTTTGATTTCATCGGCGGCGCGTCCATGGATGAGAGCCGGGATACCAAAACGGAAGTGGTGCGCTATGTTCTCACCCAGCCCTGTGTACAGGGCAAGCGGGTGCTGATGGTGGGCGACCGCAACGATGATATGCGCGGTGCTGCTGATTGCGGGCTGGATGCCGCCGGTGCCCTGTATGGCTACGGCAGCAGGGAAGAACTGGAGCCCTTTGGCCCGGTGCTGCTGGCGGAAAGTTGTGAAGAACTGACGGACAAGCTTCTGGCCTGCCGTGCAAACGGTTGAACGATAGGATAAGTGGTGAATATAACATGAATCATAAGAATCAATCGGACAAACAGTCTATGACATCGCTGCAGCGGCAGGCCGTTCTGGTCTGTGTGGTCTGCGCACTGGCGGCTTTGCTGACCGTAGGCATCACCCTGACCCTGCTCAAACGGGGAAAGCCAGAAACGCCCGGCACACCCGCAGACTCCGTGCCGACGGACACCACCGGGGACGGTGAAAGCACAGATCTTGCCAATCACTATCAGATCGATAACACCTCCAGCGCTCTGCTGACTGAAACAGCGGATGCGGGCACGGAATATCTGGACAGCACCCTGTTTCTGGGAGACTCCAACACCGTGCGTCTGTATAACAACGGTCTGATCTCCTTGCAGCAGTTCTGCGCCAAGGAGGGCATTGGCACCCAGGTGGCCCTGAACGAAGGAATCGTCACCTTTAAGAATGACACCACCCACTACACCATCGCACAGGCGGTGGCAAAAATGAAGCCCCGCCGTGTCGTGATGACCTTTGGCACCAACGACACCGGCATGGAGGTGGCTGATTTTATCAGTAACTATACCGCGCTGGTGCAGGCCATTCAGGAGGCTTACCCCTACACCGATATCATCGTGAACACGGTGCCTCCTATCCCGGAGAATCACTCCAATTACCCCCATATGGATCAAGCCAAGATCGATGATTTTAATATGGCACTGCTCAACATGTGTGAACAGCTGGGGGTCAGATTTCTGAATACGGCTGAGGTCCTCAAGGGAGAAAATGGCTACGGCCAGCCGGATTACTACACGGATGGTGATATCCACCTCAAAAGCGCCGGTCTCAAGGCTGCGCTGAACTATCTGCGCACCCATGCTTACCAGACCGAGGATCGCCGCCCGGACACCAATAATATCCCCACCCGTACGTTGGAATATGTATCCAACCCCAGCTCGGCGGTGCAGGCCCCCAGCTCGGAAGAACCCGCTTCTTCCAGCGAGAGTGAAAGCGTCAGCAGCTCTGAGACTGCCAGCGTTAAGTTTGAGGCCCGTTATCAGGTGGAAAAGAGCGGCGGCGGCACCCTGAGCTGTGGGAACGAGAGCGGCAAGACCAGCCTGACATACGGTATCACAGATGCATCCCAGTCGCTGACTGTCACGGCCACCCCTGCGGAGGGCCATGTGTTCGTCAAGTGGAGCGACGGCGTGACCAGCAAGACCCGTACCGATACCGGCTTCAAGCAGAATCTGGACGTAACAGCCGTGTTTGCCGCTGCTTCCGTTCACATCTCGGAAGGCAAGGCTTCCGCCGGCTCCTATGTCTTTAAGGCTGCGCTGGAGGGTAAATATGCCAAGAGAGAAAACCTGCATTGGTTCGCCAACGGTCAGGAAGTGAAGGAGGCCGCAGGCCAGACAACGGTCACCGTGTCCGCTTCGGCCATCACCAGCGGCAGCTATAAGATCTATGCGGTGGTCGTGTACAACGACTGCGCCGTGGTCAGTAATGCGCTGACCATCACGGTCAGCCCGGAGCCCGCCTCCAGCTCAAGCTCCGGCAGCTCTTCTACTTCTTCCGGCAGCACATCCGCGTCCTCTTCGGAGAGCAGCAAGTCTGAGAGCTCGAGCAGCAGTTCTTCCCACAGCACGGCGGAAAGTGAGAGCAAGAGCGAATCCAAGAGCGAGAGCACCTCTTCTTCTCACAGCAGCTCGGAGAGCAAGGCAGAGAGCACATCGTCCTCCAGCAGTGCTGCCTCTGAGAGCAAAACGGAATCCAAGGAGCAGACCAACAGTGAATCGGTCTCCGTTTCGGTTGAAAATGATATTGAGCCTGCAGAGGAACCTTCCGCTTCCACCGAAGCAGAAGCCAGCCGGTAAACCTTTTTCTGTCTGCCCGCATAGGCTGGGCAGAAGGGAGGGAGCCGGATGTTCTGTGAAGAGATCAAGATCCCCGGGCTGCCCGGTGAGGGAACTGTGACCGATGGCAGTGTGGATTGGTATGAGATGGACTGGGAGAATGTGGACAACGGCATGACCGAGGAGCAGATGCCCAGAAACGTTGACAAACCCTGCGCCGCACAAGATCCGTGCACAGACAATTCCCCGGTGCAGACCGATGATGAAACCTATGAGATAGTTCAGGAATAACCGGAAGCCAGCTCTGCCGGGGCGGGGCTGGCTTCTCGCTGTTCTTTTGATCTGGGAAAAATTCCCCGGTGATCGGGGACAAGCGTCCCGGAAAATGACACAAGCATGAAAGAGGGGTAATGAACCATGGCAAAATACTACTGTGTTCTGTTTGATGCTGATAATACGCTGCTGGATTTTGATGCAGCGGAAAACAAGGCGCTGGCTGGCACCCTGCGGGAGTACGGCATTGAGCCGGATGCCGAGACGGTGCAGACCTACCGCACCATCAACGAGGAGCTCTGGCGGCAGCTGGAAAAGGGTCAGATCCGCCGAGACAAGCTGATGGGGGAGCGGTTCACCCGCTTTCTGAAGGCAGTGAATGCCGCAGGCAACGGTGTGGAGATGAACAAATTCTATCTGGATCAGCTCTCTACCCACCCTGACCTGACATCTCCCAACGTGCTGGACGTGCTCCGGGAGCTTTCCGAAGTGGCAACACTGGCTGTGGTGACCAATGGCTTTGACCGGGTGCAGAGCCGCCGTGTGCGGGAATCCGGCATACTGGATTTTGTGGAGGATGTGTTCGTTTCTGAAAAAATGGACAGTGAAAAGCCCAACCGCAAGATTTTTGATGCCGCGCTCCGTGCGCTGGGCGTGGAGAACCGTGAGCATGTGCTGATGGTGGGCGACAGCCTGAGCAGTGATGTGCAGGGCGGTGTGAACGCCGGGCTGGATACCTGCTGGTATAACCCCAACCACGCCGAGAATCCCGGCAAGGTCGTTCCTACCTATGAGATCAGCAGCCTGGAAGAGCTTTACCCGCTGGTGATGGAGCCGGAGGAACTGGCCAATGTGGGCCTGAAGAATCGCCGCCACCAGCTGTAATGCTGTGCGGCCTGTGTGAGAGATTGGAAAACGAACAATGCTGATACATTTGGAAAAGCTGGGCAAGAGCTTTGGCGAGAAGATCGTCCTGCATGATGTCACGGCCAGTGTCGAACGGGAGGACCGCATCGGCATCGTGGGCCAGAACGGCGCAGGCAAAACGACCCTGCTGAAGATCCTGACCGGCGAGTATACGGACTACGAGGGTGAGTTCAGTGTGACCCATGGTGTGACGCTGGGCTATCTGGAACAGAATGCAAAGCTCGACCCTACGTTGGATATCTACGGCGAGATGCGTTCCTGCTTTGCCCATGTGCTGGATGCCATGGCCCAGATGCAGATCCTGGAGCGCAGAATGGCCGCCAGCCCGGAGGATGCCTCTCTGCTGGAACAGCACGATGCCTTGCAGAACATCATTGATGCCGCTGACGGCTACAATATGGACGTCAACATCAAAAAGGTGCTGTCCGGTATGGGGTTTGCGCAGGATACCTGGACGAAGAATATCGCTGTGCTTTCGGGCGGTGAGCTGACGCGCCTGCGTCTGGCAAAGCTGCTGTTGGAAAAGCCGGATGTCCTGATTCTGGACGAGCCCACCAACCACTTGGATTTTGCCACCATGGAATGGCTGGAGAATTACCTCAAGGGCTATTCCGGTGCCGTGCTGGTCGTCAGCCATGACCGCTATTTCCTGGACAATATCTGCACCAGGATCTGGGAGGTTTCCTTCCAGACCATGACCACTTATAAGGGCAACTTCTCAGCCTATCTGCCCCAGAAGGAAGCTGCCGATGCCCTGCGCCAGAAGCAGCACGATGCAGATGTAGCACTGGCTGAAAAGCTGCAGGATTATGTAGACCGCAATCTTGTGCGCGCTTCCACCACCAAGATGGCCCAGAGCCGCCGCAAACAGCTGGAAAAGCTGGAGATCACGGAAGCACCAAAGGATGAAACGAACCAGCTCAAGTTCCGCTTTGAGTATGATGTGGAGCCGTGGAACGAGCTGGTGCTGATGAAGAACCTGACCATCAGGATCGGGGAGCGCACCCTGCTGGAACCCTTTACCTACACGGTCTGCCGGGGTCAGCGGCTGGTGATCGCAGGCCCCAACGGTGCGGGCAAATCCACGCTGATGCAGGTGCTGGATGGTAAGCGCCGCCCCTCTGGCGGCATGGTGCGGCTGGGTACGGGAGCCCGGCCCAGCATTTTTGCCCAGCAGCAGAACCGTTTGGGACAGGGCCGGGTGATCGATGTCATCTGGAACAAGTATCCCCGGATGACGGAGCTGGAAGTGCGCAGCCATCTGGCAAAGCTGGGTTTCCGGGGCGAGACAGTGTTCAAGCCCTGCGAGGCACTTTCGGGCGGCGAGCTGGCCCGCCTGCGCTTTGCTGAGATCGTGCTGGAGCGGCCCAATCTGCTGTTTCTGGACGAACCCACCAACCACCTGGACATCTACACCCGCGAGAACCTGACCGAAGCCCTGATGGCATACACCGGGACCCTGCTCATGGTCACTCATGACCGCCATCTGATGAACAGTCTGGGCTGTCCCATCCTCTATCTGGAAGATGGCAAGGCCACCCTGTATCCGAGCTACGATGCCCTGATGGGCCGTGCCGCTCCTGCTGCCGCTCCGGAAAAAGCCGGGGATCAGCCCGCCAAGGCCGGTTACGGCAAAGAGCAGCGCCGCCGCCGCGCGGAGCTGCGGGCCAAGATCAAGGCTTGCGAGGATGAAATGGAAGCCTGCGGGGCAAGGGAAGTGGAGCTTGACAATGAGATCAACTCCCCGGAGGTCTACAATGACCCCGATCTGCTCCGCCAAAAGAGCGATGAGCTCAGTGATCTGCGCTTCCATCAGGAGGAGCTGTTTGCTGCCTGGGAAAAGGCAATGGAAGAGCAGGAGCAGTACGAACAGGCTGCTGGTGAAGAATAATCTGCTGCAAAGGAGAACAATGATGCCCTATAACCGCCGCAATTACAACAAAACGCACAGCATCGCCCTTTCAGGCCTGCTGTTTGCTCTGGCGATGGCGCTTTCCTTCATCGAGGGCACATTGGTCATCCCCGGGCTTTTGCCAGGCATGAAGCTGGGTCTGGCGAATATTGTGGTGATGTATGCCCTGTTCTTCATGGGGCCAAAACAGGCCCTTGTGCTGGATGTGCTGAAGGCGTTCTTCGTCTTTCTGGTCTCCGGCTGGACGGCAGGTTTTCTTTCCCTCTGCGGCGGCCTGCTCTCGCTGCTGGTGATGTGGCTGCTCTACTATCACTGCCCGCTGCGGCCTACCTGGTTCATCCTGTCGGTCTGCGGCGCGCTGGCCCACAACATCGGCCAGCTGCTGGGAGCCAGTGTCATCCTTTCCACAGCAGTGTCCCTTTACTATGCACCGATTATGCTGGTGCTGGGCCTTGTGATGGGAATGCTCACCAGTGTCACCCTGCGGGCTATGCTGCCTGCGCTGGGACGGCTGGGTTATAATATCCAGGAAAACCGCAAAGGATGAGCCGTCCGGTTGCAACCGGGGCCGGAATCCGATATAATAAATCAAATCTGAATTTTTACCCAACAAAAAAACTGCCCACGGGATAGCGCACTTTGGCGCGGGGCAGCTGGGAGGTATGAGTTTATGTCTGAAAAAGTGACTGTTAAGGTGGAGCGCAATATCCTCCATCTTCCCGCCATTGCCCTGCGTGGGCTGGTGGTGTTCCCCAATAACCTGCTGCATTTTGAGGTAGGTCGTGACAAGAGCATTGCCGCTGTGGAATGGGCCGTGCGGAATAAATCCGAGGTGTTCCTCATTGCGCAGAAGGATATGAAGGCTGAGGACCCCAAGGCAGAGGAGATGTACCAGTACGGCGTTGTGGCCGAGATCAAGCAGGTCATGCGTGTTTCGGATGATCTGGTGCGTATTCTGGTGGAGGGCAAGTTCCGCGCCAAGCGCACCGAGCTGGATACCGAAGGCAGCTTCCTGCTGGCATCGGTGCGGCCGGCTCCTGTGCGCCCCATCAAGGCAGAGGAAGAGACCGAGGCGGAGGCCCTGCTCCGCAACGTAAAAACGAGCTTCGACGCGGTGCTTTCCATGAATCCCCGCATCAGCAAGGACGTGGTGTTTGCTGTTACCTCGAATAACGACCCCGCCTTCCTGTGCGAGTACATCCCTGCCAATCTGCTCTTCCGCTTTGAGGATAAGCAGGCTGTGATGGAGGAAAGCACCCTCATCGGCCGTCTGCGCCTGCTGGTGGAACGCCTGCATCGGGAGCGCCGGATGCTGGAGATCGACAAGGAGATCGCCCAGAAAGTGGACGAGGCCATGGATAAGAACCAGCGTGATTACTACCTGCATGAGCAGATGCACATGATCAGCCAGGAGCTGGGCGAGGACGATGATACCACGGCAGAGGCCGAGGAGTACCGCCGCAGGATCCAGGAGCTGCATCTGGACGAGGAGCGGGAGAAGAAACTGCTCAAGGAAGTAGACCGCCTTGCCAAGATGCAGAGCAGCAACCAGGAGGGAACGGTCATCCGCACCTATCTGGACACCTGCCTGGATCTGCCCTGGAACAGCTTTACCGAGGACGACCTCGATATTGCCAAGGCACAGCGCATCCTTGACCGCGACCACTACGGCCTGAAGAAGGTCAAGGACCGCATTCTTGAGGTGTTGGCTGTCCGTAAGTTGGCTCCGGATGTCAAGGGTCAGATCATCTGCCTGGTCGGCCCTCCGGGTGTCGGCAAGACCAGCATTGCCCGCTCCATTGCCGAAAGCCTGAACCGCAAGTATGTGCGCATCAGTCTGGGCGGCGTGCGGGATGAGGCAGAGATCCGCGGCCACCGCCGCACCTATATCGGGGCCATGCCCGGCAAGATCATCAACGCCATGATCTCCGCCAAGAGCTCCAACCCCCTGATGTTGCTGGACGAGATCGACAAGCTGGCAGGCGATTTCCGGGGTGACCCGGCCGCCGCCCTGCTGGAAGCCCTTGATCCCGAGCAGAACACCACCTTTAATGATCACTTTATCGATATGCCGTTTGATCTGAGCCATGTGCTTTTTATCACCACGGCAAATGATCTGAGCGCCATTCCCGGCCCTCTGCGTGACCGCATGGATGTCATTGAGCTGCCCAGTTATACCCGGGTGGAAAAATACAACATTGCCCGCAAGCATCTGGTGCCCAAGCAGCTCAAGGCCTGCGGTCTGGCCGGGAAGGTCACCTTCTCCCAGAGCGCGCTCTACGGCATCATTGACGGCTACACCCGTGAGGCTGGTGTCCGCACCCTGGAGCGTACCATCACCAGTGTCCTGCGCAAGTGCGCCCGCAAGATCGCGTCCGGTGAGGCGGAAAACGTTTCTGTGACCGGCAGCAGCCTGGAAGAGCTGCTGGGCCCCCGCTTCGTCAAGCCCGATTTCCTCAACCGGACCAATGCCATTGGCATTGCCAACGGTCTGGCCTGGACCAGCATCGGCGGCGAGACCCTGCCCATCGAGGTGCAGGTCATGGACAATGGCAGCGGCAAGGTCACCGTCACCGGTTCGCTGGGCGACGTGATGAAGGAAAGTGCCCAGCTGGCCATCACCTATGTCCGTGTCCACGCCGAGGAATACGGCATCGACCCTGAGCGGCTGAAAAAGTGCGATCTGCACATCCATGCCCCCGAGGGTGCCGTGCCCAAGGACGGCCCCAGCGCCGGTGTTACTCTGACCACGGCTCTGGTGTCCTGTCTGTCCGGCATCCCGGTGCGCGGTGATGTTGCCATGACCGGCGAGATCACTCTGCACGGCAATGTGCTGCCCATCGGCGGCCTGCGCGAAAAGAGCATGGCTGCCTACCGTGAGGGGATGAAAACTGTGCTCATCCCCAAGGATAACGTTCCGGACCTGTACGAGGTGGATGACGAGGTGAAGAAGAATCTGACCTTCCTGCCCATGTCTGACCTTGCGCAGGTGCTCAATGCCGCTCTGCTCAAGCCCAAGAGCGTTTCTGCCCGTCATCCGCACCCCGCCAAAAAGGCAAAGTCGGTGGAAGCGGCCATCCCGCCTACACCGGAAAAACCGAAGCCGGGGGCTGTCTGCTAATCAAAGGAGCAAACGATGAACTACAACAAAGCGGATTTTATTGCAAGCTACGGCATTTCCAGCCAGCTGCCCGAAAGTGACCGTCCGGAACTCAGCTTCTCAGGCCGTTCCAACGTAGGCAAGTCCAGCCTCATCAACAAGCTGTGCAACCGCAAGAACCTTGCCCGCGTGTCCAGTACACCGGGCAAAACGGCCACCATCAACTTCTATGAGGTGGACAACTGCTATTTTGTGGATCTGCCCGGCTATGGCTATGCCAAGGTCAGCAATGCAGACCGCGAGCGCTGGGATGACCTCATCAACAGCTATTTTGAGGCTCCCCGGCATCATACCCTGCTGGTGCAGCTCATCGACTGCCGCCATGCCCCCAGCGCAGATGACCTGCAGATGCTGAAGTATCTGCACTACCATCAGATCCCCTTTGTTGTGGCATTGACCAAAGCCGATAAGCTCAAAAAGAGCCAGCTGGCCAAGACACAGGAGGATTTTGAAAAGGTCTGCCTGCCCTATGGCTGCCAGAAGGTGGTACTGACCAGCGGCGAGAACGGCTACGGCATCCCGGAGCTGCAGGCGGTGTTGAACGAGGCCGTGGCGGCTGAGTTCACCGATGACGAGGAAGCGGAGTAAACCATGGCCTACAATGAATTTGCCTATTTCTATGATGAATTCAACGGCGAAGCCGACTATGATGCCCTCTATGAGCAGATCCGGCAGGAGCTGAATGCCCACGATATCCGGGATGGCATTCTGGCCGATCTGGGCTGTGGAACAGGGGAGCTGACCCTGATGCTGACCCAGGCGGGCTATGATATGATCGGCATCGATCAGTCCGAGGAGATGCTCTGTGTCGTGCGGGATAAGGCGGAACAGCTGGGCCTTTCCGGCAAGCTGCTGCTTTTGCAGCAGGATCTGCTCAAGCTTGACCTCTACGGCACCATCCGGGGCGCGGTGTCTACCTTCGATACCTTCAACCACATCCCAGACCTGGATACCGCCATTGCCAACGCGGCTTTTTTCATGGAAGAGGGCGGCGTGTTCCTCTTTGATATGAACACCCCTTACAAGCACCAGAAGGTGCTGGGGGAGAATGTATTTACCTTTGAGGAGGAGGATGCTGCCTGCGTCTGGCGCAACCACTATCACCCTGCGGACCGCCGGGTGGAGATCACGGTGGACATCGACTACCGCGAGACCGGCGAACACTTCCATGAACAGTTCTATGAATATACCTACGACCTGGATACCATCCGAGCCGCATTGGAAAAACACGGCTTTGTGCTGGAAAAGGTCTGCGACGGTGAGAGCTTCGGCCCCCTGACCGAAGAGAGCGAGCGCTATTTCTTCTGTGCCGTCAAGCAGTATACCCAATTGGAGGAAAAAGAAAATGTCTAATCTGATCCGCGGTATTTCTGAAAACGGCGGTGTTGTGTTCTGCGGTGTGGACTCCACTGAGATCGTCCGCACGGCCGAGCAGCTGCACCACACCAGTGCGACCTGCAGCGCAGCTCTGGGCCGCCTGCTCACCGGTGCGTCCCTGATGGGCTCCATGCTCAAGGATGACGGCGATTCCATTACGCTGCGTGTGGCGGGCGGCGGCCCCACCGGAACGGTTGTTGCATGTACCGATGGTACAGGCAATGTCAAGGGCTGCATCGACCACCCGCTGGTAGAGCTGCCTCTGAAAGCAAACGGCCATCTGGATGTAGGCGGTGCTGTGGGCAAAAACGGCGTGCTGACTGTCATCCGTGACAACCGCCTGCAGAAAGAACCCACTGTGGGCCAGGTGCCGCTGGTCTCCGGCGAGATCGCCGAGGATCTGACCAGCTACTATGCTTACAGTGAGCAGGTGCCTACCGTCTGCGCTCTGGGGGTGCTGGTGGATACTGACCTGACCATTGCCTGCGCGGGCGGCTTCCTGCTGCAGCTGCTGCCCGGTGCCACCGATGCCGAGATCACCCAGCTGGAGCAGAACATCGCCGCAATGCCTTCCGTCACCGAACTGCTTCGGGAAGGCAAGACCCCCGAGGATATGATGAATCTTGCACTGGCAGGCTTCAACCCCAATGTTCTGGATGAGCGCGAGGTGCAGTACAAGTGTGACTGCAGTGCCGAGCGTACCGAGGAAATGCTGCTGAGCCTGGGCCGCAAGGAGCTGGAAAAGCTCCGGGATGAGGATCCTGACTGCGAGGTCGTCTGTCATTTCTGCCACACCAAATATCATTTTGACCTGAATCAGCTGGTGGAGAAGGCTGCTTATAAAAAAGAAGCGTCCGAAGAATCCAATGAAAACGCATAAGATGTAACCTGAAAACGGCCTGGAGCGAGAAACTCCGGGCCGTTTTCAGGTGCAGATATCAGCAATGATGGTGTAGACCACCCGGTAATGCAGCGTATCGTTCTCGGTTGTGACATCCACTTTCTGCGCCACAAATTCTGCGTCCGGGCAATCGTTCTGCAAGGCCTGTAAGCCATGCAGACGGGCCAGTGCGCTGGCTTCATCCTCTGAGGAATGAACTTCATTTTCTGCCTGTTCGTAATAGGTGGTTTCCTCGACGGAAAGCGGGAGCGTCAGCCCCAGAAGCTCCGGCTGAAGATGCCGTGTGACCGCCGTGGAATCGTCCGCAGGAGAGAAAAGGGAAGGCAATGGGAACACCCGCCCGGCAAGGAAAAGCCTTCGCTGAACGACAGTGTTCCCGGTCAGCTGGTATGTGGCAGCCGTCAGTGGAAGATCTTCCGCAAACTCCCACTCGAACTGTGCCCGGACGCTTCCAGCGGCAGGCTGAAAGATCAGCGTGCCGTCCCGTTCAGCCCGGGCAGTGCCGATGAGTCCCTGGCCTTTTTCCACTGCCTGCCCGGGAACCACCAGCATCGTCCCGCTGACAAGGTTTGTGTTGACCACCGTGCCCGCAGCCTTTGCCCGCAGGCCATGGAGCGTTCCGGCGGCGATCTCAGGCACCGGTTTGGCTTCTGCCGCTTCCAGTACCAGCCGCCCATCCAGAAAATTCAGGCTGACCCACGAGAATTCACCGCTTTGCAGCAGAGCATATTCCCCGGCGGCAAGTTTTTCCTGCGTGACGATACTGCCCGGCATCAAGGAAACGGTTTCCCGCAGAACGGAAGCTGCCCGCGCCTGCTGGCCGGTCGTCAGGCCGGAAGCATCCACAGCCCAGACAAGGACCTGTGACCAAAGCAAAAGCGGCACAAACAGCAAAAGCCCGGCCCACAGCCCCCGCCGCCGGAGGTAGGGCCGCAGGAGAAAAAACAGCCCTGTCTTTTTGCGGATGCGCAGATGCACCCGCCGCTTGCGGGCAAGTTTTGCCAGCCGGAGGTAACGCCATGCCGCACATCGAGCTGTAAAGCCGCCGGGAGCAGGGAAGATGTCGGTGAGGTGCAGGCCTGTCCGTGCGGCTTCGGAGAGCAGGCCATCGGTATCACCGTTCCGGGCAGAAAATGCTGCCCCGGCCCAAAGCTGTAAGATGCTGCATCCCCCCTAACTGCTGGAAAAATCCGTGCGCAGGAACCGCCCCCGCAGGGTAATGCGGTGAGCGGCCAGCGTTTCGATTCTAAGCCCGTCCCCATACACGGTGAACAGCCCGCTCGCAAATTCCAGGCAGAGCCTGCCCTCCTCATAGGTGCGCACCCTGCGGAAGTGCTCGATCTCCATCACACCGCCGCTCAGATAGACAGACGGCTGGCCGTAAAAGCCCCGGGGAGGCTGGCGCAGCATCCGGCCAAACCAGCCACGCAGGGAGAGCCGCCCGGTTTTCTGCTGTTTCACACCCGCTCCCTCCCCGCCGGGCAAAACTGCGCCCCGTATCACATATATATGGAACCGGAGGGCGTGTGTATGAATCGGCTTTTCAGATGGGATCAGATGGGTTTGTTTTTGCTGGCACTGGCGGCAGGGATTCTGCCGTTTGCAGTGCCGGAGGTTTGTGCCGCTGCTCTGCGGGAAGGGCTGACCCTCTGCAGCGGGCCGCTGCTGCTCTCGCTGTTTCCGTTTCTCGTGGTATCGCGCTTACTCATCCAATGCCCGGAAAGCGACCTGCTGGCCCTGCCATTCCGTCTGGCGGCGTGGGGCATCGGCATCCGCACACCCTGTGCGGCACGGGTGCTCTGCATCGGGTTCCTGGGTGGCTTTGCACCAGCGGCTAGTGCTGCGGCGCAGGCAGTCAGGACCGGTCAGCTTACGGCTGAGGAAGCGGATGCCCTGCTGCCTGCCTGTATCTGTTCCGGTCCATCCTTTGTGGTTCTGACGGTAGGGCAGAGTCTGCTGGGCAGTGCAGAGCTTGGCGTGCTGCTGTTTGCGTCACAGATCACCGCAAACTATCTGACTGCCGCCCTGCTGAACCGGTTTGCAGGAATGCATTCGGTCAAATTGGGATCTGCAGCGCCAGCATCCCCTGCACCGCCGCGGCTGGATGAGATCCTGGCCGATGCCGCCATAACGTACTGCAAGCTTTGTGGGTTTATCCTCTTTTTCCGGATGCTGGCCGCCGGGGCAGGGGCGCTTTTGCCTGCCGGTGCGGGCACACTCTGTTCCATTCTGCTGGAAGTCTGCTCCGGCTGTGACCTGGCCTCCCGCACCGGACGATGGGGGAGCCTGCTCTGCTGTGCAGCACTGAGCGTGCAGGGGCTTTCTGTGTTGCTGCAGGTGCGCACCATCTGTCCGCCGGAAATGACCCTGCGCCCGCTCTACCGGGCCAGGATGCTCCATCTGCCGCTTTCATTGGCCCTGTTCTATCTGCTGCTGCCGGGCGGGGAGGCGGACGTGTTCAGTACTCTGCCTGCCCGGATCCTTTTGATGCGGCGGGTGCCGCCGGATTGTGCCCTGCTCGTTTTTGCAGTGTGCTGTATGGCAGCCTGCACTTTGCGCAGTGGAATCCGTCAAGTTGAACAGAAACAGATGGCAAGAAATGCAGGTGGGTGTTGTATAAATTCCAAAACTTTGCTATAATAAGACGTAAGCATTCAATGACAGGGAAGCTTCCCTGAACAGATGGAAATAAAATAAATGAGCACACGCTTATTTTAGATGGAGGACCATAGAATGGATTTACAGAATATGGATCTTAAGGGCGGGAGCCTGCAAATTTCCACCGAGGTCATCGGCAAGATCGCACGCTGTGCTGCACTGGAAGTGGACGGTGTGTCCGAGGTCTCCTGCGGCAAGCAGAACAAAAAGGTCAAGGAGCTGCTGGCTGCTGCCAGCATCCAGCCCCCTGTTACCGTGGAGATGCGGGACGGCACCGCTGAACTGACCCTGAATCTGGTGGTCAAGTTTGGTGCAAAGATCCCTGCTGTGGCCGAAAAGGTACAGGAGAATGTCAAGTCTGCTGTTCAGAACATGACCAATGTCACGGTAAGCCGTGTGAACCTTGTCATTGCCGGCCTTGCGGCTGAGGAACAGGAATAAAAAGTAGAAGAGGAAGATTATGGAAAATATTTTGCCCCGTCGTGAAGCCCGTGAGAATGCGTTCCTGCTGGCTTTTTCCCAGACCTTTGGTGATGTGCCCCTGCAGGAAGCACTGGATACGAACAACGAGTGTGGGGAAGAGCGCCCTGTGGATGTGTTCGGCCAGCGCTTGCTGAGTGCCTATTACAGCCACTCTGCAGAGGTGGACGACCTCATCCGTGACCATCTGCGCAACTGGACCATGGAGCGCCTGCCCCGTGTCAGCCTGACTGTCCTGCGTCTGGCTCTGGCTGAGATGCTGTATGGCGACGAGCGTAAGCCCGGTGTTGTCATCAATGAGGCTGTGGAGCTGACCAAGAAATACGGCGCAGATGAGGACTATCAGTTCGTGAATGGTCTGCTGGGTGCTGTTGCCCGTGAGCAGGGTCTGGATACGGAGCCGGTGGAGTCGGAAGAACAGTGAGCCACTATACGCTGGGCATCGACACAAGCAACTATGCAACCTCTCTGGCGGTTTTTCACACAGCCGGAGAGGTTGTTTGCGCAAAGAAACGTTTTCTGCCGGTCAAGGAGGGCCAACTGGGCCTGCGGCAGAGTGATGCGCTCTTCCACCATACCGCGGCTCTGCCCGAGATGCTGGAGGAGCTTGGCCGGGAGTTTGATCTGACCCAAATCTCGGCAGTGGGCGTTTCCCAGAAGCCGCGCCCCGTGGAGGGAAGCTACATGCCCTGCTTCCTGGCGGGTGTCAGCGCGGCCACAGCCTTTGCGCAGGCCCGGGGCATACCGCTCATCCATACCACCCATCAGCAGGGACACGCGGCGGCGGCGCTGTTTGCAGCAAAAGGGGAAGAGCTCTTCCGCCAGAAAGTGCTGCTCTTCCACATCTCAGGCGGTACAACGGATCTTCTGCTCTGCAATGAGGTAAAGGAGATCACCACACTGGGCACCAGCACCGACCTATACGCCGGGCAGGCAGTGGATCGTGTGGGGGTCAAGCTGGGGTTTGGCTTCCCGGCAGGTGTGGAAGTTTCCCATCTGGCTGCCTTGTGTGAGGAGCCAATCAGACCCAGATCCAGCGTGAAGGGGATGCAGTGCAGTCTTTCGGGGCTGGAAAATCAGTGCAACGCCCTGCTGAATGAGGGCAAAACCCCGGAGTATGTCTGCAAATACTGCCTGCTCTGTGTGGCGGACACCGTGGTCAAAATGACAAAAGCCGCCCAGAAGGAATACCCCGGCCTGCCGGTGGTTTGTGCGGGCGGTGTGATGAGCAGTGATATCATCCGCGCCTGGGTGCAGCAGCGCCTGCCGCAGGTGTATTTCGTGCCCGGGCAGTATTCCAGTGACAACGCCATCGGTGTGTCCATTCTTGCCGCACAGGGGGCTGGATTATGGCTGAAGTGATCTCAGTCTCGGCCCTGAACCGGTACGTCAAAAATCTGCTGGACGTGAATGATGTTTTGTTCGATCTGGCCCTGCGGGGTGAGATCGCCAACTTTGTGCAAAACGCCCGGAGCGGGCACTGCTACTTTTCCCTGCGGGACGAAGCCGCCAGCGTCAGGGCTGTGATGTTCCGCTCCGATGCGCGGCGGCTGGGTTTCCAGCCCGAAGAGGGTATGAAGGTGGTGGTACGCTGCCGTGTGACCCTCTACGAGCGGGACGGTGCGTTTCAGGTCTATGTCAACGACATGTTTCCGGACGGCATCGGTTCGACACAGCTGGCCTTTGAACAGCTGAAGGCAAAACTGGACAAAGAAGGACTGTTTGCGCCGGAGCACAAAAAGCCGCTGCCCCGGTTCCCGCAGTGTATCGGCCTTGTTACCAGCAAGACTGGTGCTGCACTGCAGGATATCCGCAATGTCATCGGTCGGCGCTGGCCCGCAGTGCGTCTGCTGCTGGCTCCTGTGAATGTGCAGGGCTTTGAAGCGGCAGAGGAGATCGCCGATGCCATTACCCGGCTGGACAAAAGCGGGCGGGTGGACGAGATCATTGTAGCGCGCGGCGGCGGAAGTCGGGAGGACCTGTGGGTATTCAACGCCGAGGTCATTGCCCGGGCGGCCTACCGCTGCAAAACGCCCCTCATCAGCGCCATTGGTCACGAGATCGATTTTACGATCCTGGATTTTGTGGCAGATCAGCGCGCGCCCACGCCCTCAGCGGCGGCAGAGCTTGCTGTGCCCGACCGTGCCGAACAAGGACGGAAATTATGCACTTTGGAAGAAAATATTCACAATTGTATCCAATTTAAGCTGAGTTTATGTTATAATAGGCTGGAACAGACCGAACAGCTGCTTTCCCGTGCTGGTGTACAGGCAGCGCTGGATGAGCGTGCTGCCCGCCTGGATACTCTGGCCGGGCGGCTGCAAACTGCCGCCAGAGGTAAGCTGCAGGCCGGAGAGCTGTGTCTGAAGCATACGGCAGCACTTGCCGCATCCCTGAACCCCTACGGTGTGCTGTCCCGCGGCTATGCCATGGTGCAGGACAATAGGGGAAGGATCTGCACGCCGGATGCACTCCGGCCCGGGCAGACCTGTAAACTCCGGGGTACGGAACACCGCGTGACCTGCACGGTCAATACAGTGGAGGAACTGGATGAGAGCACCCAAAAGCTTTGAGGATGGAATGACCCGGCTGGAAGCCATCCTTGAACAGATGCAGCAGCCGGAAACAACGCTGGCGGAATCGGTCAAACTCTATGCCGAAGCCGCATCCCTGATGGATTATTGTAACGGTACGCTGGAAAAGGCCACGCTACAGCTGGATGAGATCAACGCGCAGCGGGCCCCCCGGCCGGATGCCGCACATTAAGGAGGAAGTTTCATGGATTACGCGAAGCAGTATCAAGAGTATCTTGCCCGGGCAAATCAGGCACTGGAAAAGGCCTGCGAGACTTTTTTGCCCGTGGAATCTGAGGTCTGCCGGGCTGCACGTTACAGCCTGCTGGGCGGCGGCAAACGCATCCGCGCAGTGCTGGTTCTGGCCGTGTGCGATATGCTCAACGGCAGCGCTGAAGCAGCCGAGCAGTTTGCGGCGGCGGTCGAGATGCTGCACTGCTATTCTCTGATCCATGATGACCTGCCCTGCATGGACAACGATGACCTGCGCCGGGGCAAGCCCAGCTGCCACAAGGCCTTTGGTGAATCCACTGCTATGCTGGCCGGCGATGTACTGCTGACCGAGGCGTTCAACGTGATTGCAAATGCACCGGCTTCGCCCATTGTCAGTGTGCGGGCTGCAAGGGCCTTGGGCGCTGGTGCGGGCAGCCATGGCATGGTTTACGGGCAGGAGCTTGACCTGAAATATGAGGTACTGGCTGCCACCGAGGAGCAGCTGCGGCTGATCCACCGGAACAAGACCGGTGCGCTCATCAATGCTGCTGTTCAGATGGGTGCTGCCGCTGCTCAGGCCAATGAGACCCAGTGCAAGGAGCTGGAGGACTATGCCTTCGGCATTGGTCTGGTGTTCCAGATCGTGGACGATGTGCTGGATGTGACCAGCACCGCCGAACAGCTGGGCAAACCCATTGGCAGCGACAGTGAGAACGGCAAGACCACCTTTGTGACCTTGTATGGGGCCGAGGGTGCCATGGAGCTGGCAAAAAAACTGAACAACGAGACCTGCGCCTCCCTGCACGCGGAATTTGGCGAAAAGGCCGCTTTCCTGGAGCAGCTGGCAAAAGAGCTGCTGGTGCGCCGCAGCTGATCCGAAAAATAAGAAGGTGGAACTACCATGCAATTTATCCATAGCGTCCTGACGTTCAATGAGATCCTTACAGTATCCCTGTTGTCCTGGTTTGTGGCGCAGGTGCTCAAGACCATCATCAACTTTGTCCTGCTGGGCAGGTTCCAGCTGGAGCGGATGTGGGGCGATGGCGGTATGCCCAGTGCCCACAGCGCCACGGTAACGGCCATGGTCATTGCTACGGCACGCAGCGAGGGCATCCATTCGGCTATCTTTGCGGTGGCCGCAGTTGTTGCCATCATCACCATGCACGATGCTATGGGTGTGCGCCGCGAGACCGGCGAGCAGGCCAAGGTGCTGAACAAGATGCTGGAGCAGTGGATCGAAGTGACCGAGAAAAACAATCCCTTCCTGCAGAATATGCACCTGAAAGAGATGGTTGGTCACACTCCGCTGCAGGTTATGGCCGGTTTTGCACTGGGTATACTGGTCGGCTTCCTCTATCCTATGGGCCTCTGAGCGCCCCATTTCAAAACGTGAGAAGGACGTGAATTTATGAATTCGCCTTTGCTGGAGAAAATCTCTCAGCCCAGCGATCTGAAAAAGCTGTCTAGTCAGCAGACCGTGCAGCTTTGCGCAGAAATCCGTGAATTTCTTCTGGATAACGTATCAAAGACCGGCGGCCATCTGGCATCCAATCTGGGTGCTGTGGAGTTGACGGTGGCTCTGCACCGGGTGCTGACCACCCCCACGGATGAGATCGTGTTTGATGTAGGCCATCAGTGCTATACCCACAAGCTGCTGACCGGCCGCCGCGAGGGCTTTGCCAAGCTGCGGCAGCTGGATGGCATTTCCGGTTTCCCGAACCCCAACGAAAGTGAGCATGATGCTTTTATTGCCGGTCACGGCAACACCGCGCTCTCGCTGGCTGTGGGCATTGCCTGGGCCAAAAAGCTGCGGGGCGAGCCGGGACAGGTGGTTGCCCTCATTGGTGATGGTGCCTTTACCGGCGGTATGGTCTACGAGGGAATGAACAATATCGGCGGGCTGGACAATCTGCTGGTCATCCTGAACGACAACAAGATGTCCATTTCCAAGAATGTGGGCGCGTTGTCCCGCTACCTGAGCCATCTGCGCACCACCAGCCGCTATTACGATGCCAAGGAAAATGTGCGTTCCTTTCTGGATGGCGTGCCTGTCATCGGCCCACCGCTGAAATCTGCGATCCAGAACAGCAAGGCTATGGTGCGCAGGGCAATGTATCATTCGACCATGTTTGAGGATATGGGCTTCCACTATTATGGTCCTTTTGATGGTAACAATGAGCCGGAGCTTGAAGGGATCCTGCGCGATATCCACAGGCAGCCCGGCCCCCATTTCCTGCATGTTGTGACCAAGAAAGGCAAGGGCTATGCCCCGGCTGAGAGCAACCCCGGTAACTTCCATGGTGTTTCGACCTTTGATCTGGTCAACAGCATCCCGGACCCTGAGGTGGCTCCCAAGGAGTCTTTCTCGACGGTGTTCGGCAATGTTCTGAACAAGGAGGGTGCGGAAAACCAGAAGATCTGTGCCATCACGGCCGCAATGAAGTATGGTACGGGTCTGCAGTTCTTTGCACACACCCACCCCAAGCGTTTCTTTGATGTGGGCATGGCAGAGCAGCATGCTGTGACCTTTGCAGCGGGCCTTGCCAGCCAGGGAATGCTGCCGGTAGTCTGCATCTACTCCACCTTCCTGCAGCGTTCCTATGACCAGATCATCCATGATGTGAACCTGCTGAAGGAGAATGTTGTCCTTGCCATCGACCGGGCCGGTTTTGTTCCGGCAGACGGCGAGACCCATCAGGGAATCTTTGACCCGGCCTTCCTCAGTCAGGTAGGGATTCCTGTCTATTCGCCCTCCAACTATGCCGAACTGCGGCACTGGCTGCCCATCCTGCTCAGTGATGAGATGCAGGGCCCCCGGGCAATCCGGTATCCCCGCGGTGGTGAGAGCGTAGCACTGGCGCAGTTTGGCTGTTCCGGCAGAGAATATGACCGGCTCTATACCGCCCCTGATGCCAAGGCTGTAATGGTCAGTTACGCCGACGAAGTCGAGGATGTGCTGACTGCGGCGAAGCTTCTGGGCAAAGAAAACGTTCCCTGTGATGTTTGTAAGATTGTAAAGATATATCCCTTTACACCTGAGCTTATTTCTGAAATTTCAAGATATGACGTTGTTTTGTTCGCAGAGGAATGCGTAGCCTGCGGCGGCATCGGTGAGCATCTGGAAACGGCTCTGCGGAAAGCAGGTTGGCAGGGTACTTATATCCACCGTGGTGTGGAGGATGTGCGTCTGCCCCATGCGACGGTTCCGCAGATCAAGCAGAGCACCGGCCTGGATGCAGAACATCTGGCACAGGCCATCCGTACATGGAAAGGAGCAGAATCTTGAAGATTCGTTTGGATCAATATCTGGTTCAGCATGGTCTGATCCAGAGCCGTGAGCGCGCCAAGGCGATGATCATGTCCGGCGTGGTCTTTGTCAATGAACAGAAGGTAGACAAAGCCGGTGAGATGATCAAAGAAGATGCCAAGGTAGAGGTGCGCGGCCATGATATCGGTTATGTCAGCCGCGGCGGTCTGAAACTGGAAAAGGCCATGAAGTGTTTTCCGCTGACCCCCAAGGGTAAAGTCTGCATGGACATTGGCGCATCCACCGGCGGCTTTACCGACTGTATGCTGCAAAATGGTGCAGTCAAGGTCTACGCAGTGGATGTGGGCTACGGTCAGCTGGCATGGAGTCTGCGCACCGATGAGCGGGTGGTCAATATGGAGCGCACAAACATCCGCAACGTGACCCTTGACCAGCTGGCAGAGCCAATCGAGTTTTTCAGCGTAGATGTCTCTTTTATCTCGCTGCATCATATTTTCCCGGTGGCGCAGGCCATCACCACTCCGGACGCTATGGGTGTCTGCCTGGTCAAGCCCCAGTTTGAGGCTGGCCGCGAAAAGGTGGGCAAAAACGGCGTTGTCCGTGACCCTGCCACCCACCGTGAGGTGCTGCACAATGCCATGGGCTATGCTGCTGCCAACGGCTTCAAGGTCTGCGGACTGGATTTCAGCCCCGTCAAGGGCCCTGAGGGAAACATTGAATATCTGATGTTCGTTCAGAAGAGCGATGAACCCGGTGCACTGGATGATTCGGTTGCTGAACAGGTGGTGGCATCCAGCCATTCTACGCTGGACTGCTGAACCATAATCCATAAAATCAGGGAGGGCGCGGACGATGACAGTCTACATTTCCCCAAACCCCGGCAAGGCTATGGCCTACGGCATTTCCCAGCGAGCGGCGCAGATCCTGCTGACCCATGGGGCACAGGTGCTGATGCAGGACGGCCTGCAGGCCGAGTGCATGACCATGGGCGTGGTGTATCTGTCCCAGAAGGAATGCCTGGAGCGGACGGATGTCATCCTGACCATCGGAGGAGATGGCACCATCCTGCATGAAGCCAACCTCTCACTGGAATACAGAAAGCCCATTCTCGGCATCAATCTGGGCCGGTGCGGCTTTCTGGCCACCTGTGAGGTCGATGAAATGGAAGCTAAGCTCTCCGCCGTAGCCCGGGGTGAATATTTTCTGGATAACCGGATGCTGCTCTATGTCCGTGTGCTGGGGGATGACAGCTGGGAGGGCCATGCCCTGAATGATGTGGTTATGACCAAGGGCCGCCTACAGCAGGCAGTGGATTTCAGCATCTATTGTGACGATATCCTGGTGGAGCATTACCGGGGCGATGGTGTCATTGTGGCAACGCCCACTGGTTCCACCGCTTATTCTCTGGCGGCAGGCGGGCCGATCCTTGATTCTCAGACCAAGGGCATCGTTGTCACACCCATCTGCCCCCACAGCCTTGCCAGCCCGGCCATGGTTTTTGCGCAGGAGCGCAAGATCAACCTCTGTGTGGGCCAGGTGGCAGATGAAGAAGTTTTTATCAGCTGTGATGGGGATGCGGGCTATTCCGTAAAAGCCGGAGCCACCGCGGAGGTGCGGCTGTCTGACCAGGTCGTGCAGCTCATCACCTTCAGCAAGGCTGACCAGTTCCAGGCCATTGACCAGAAACTGCGCGGCAGACGATGACACAAACACAACGAAGGGAGAAAATCACATGGGACGCACCAGCCGAGGGGATAACAAAAGCAAGCAGCAGCGGCAGCAGGCCATCCTGCGTCTGATCCAGGAGAATCCCATCAGCCGGCAGGAGACTCTGTTGGAGTACCTGAGCAAGGAGGGTTTTGATGCCACACAGGCGACCATTTCCCGCGATATCCGGGAGATGAACCTTGTCAAAGCTGCCACCACCACCGGCTACCGCTATGTTTCCAGCCACAGCGAGGTACTGAACCCCAAGATGCAGGCCCGGTTTGAGACCATCTTCCATGAATCTGTCCTGGGGGTGGACTTTGCGGGCCATGTGGTGCTTGTCAAATGCTATTCCGGCATGGCCAATGCGGCCTGCGAGGTGTTTGACGCACTCAAGTGGAAAAATGTGGTTGGCACCCTTTCCGGTGATGATACCTTTCTGATCGTGGCCCGCTCAGAGCGGGACGCAAAGACCATTTGCACCGAGCTTGGGCATTACATCGGGCAGAAATAAAGGCAGGAGAGAACGAACATGTTGAGCAGTCTGCAAATTGAAAATGTTGCAGTCATCCAGAAGGCCAACGTGCATTTTGAGAAGGGCCTGAATGTCCTTACCGGCGAGACCGGTGCGGGCAAATCTATCCTGATCGACTCCATCAATGCCATTCTGGGCAACCGCACCTCCAAGGATCTGGTGCGCACGGGGGCTGCAAAAGCAGTCATCCGGGCGGCATTTGATGATGTTCCGCCTGCAGTGCTGGACAGCCTGGAAAAGGCGGGGTATGAGCGCTCAGAAGCGCTGACCCTGAGCCGTGAGATCACTGCTGAGGGCAAGAGCACCTGCCGCATCAATGGAATGCCTGCCACAGCAGCCATTCTGCGGGAACTGTGCGGTGGGCTCATCAACATCAACGGCCAGCACGATTCCGTAGGCCTGTTGAACCCGGCCCGCCATGAGGGTATTCTGGATGCCTACGCCCAGAACGGGGCGGTGTATCAGGAGTATTATGCTGTTTACCGGGAGCTTATCAAGGTCAAAAAGGAGCTGGATGCCATCATCACCGATGAGGGTGAAAAACAGCGAAAGATCGATCTGCTGAGTTATCAGGTACAGGAGATCGAGGATGCCAGCCTGACCGCAGGCGAAGAGGAGACGCTGGCGGCCCGCCGTAAGGTTCTGGCGAATGCCTCCACCATCCGGGAGCGCATCTCCCAGAGCTATGCGCTGCTTTCGGGCGGAGATGATGCCCCGGGTGCCGTTGATCTTCTGGGGGAAGCCTCCAATGCGATCGATGGAGCCGCCCAACTGGACAGCGGCCTTTCTGCTGCTGCCGGACAGCTGCTGGATCTTTATTACACCGCAAAAGACCTTTCTGCTGACCTGATCGGGCGGCTGGAGGGCTACGAGACGAATGATGCAGAGCTGGATGAGATCGAACAGCGGATGGATCTGATCTACAAGCTCAAGAGAAAATACGGTGATACTGTGGAAGATATCATCGCCTTTGGACAGCAGGCAAGGGAAGAGCTGGACCGCATCCAATTCTCTCAGGAGCGGACAGAGCATCTGCAGGCTGAAAAGCATCGGCTCTATGTACTGGCCCGGGATAAGGCCGAGGTACTGACCCAGACCCGCCTGAAAGCCTTTGAGGAGCTGAACAGGCGCATCTCCGGCACATTGGATTTTTTGAACATGCCCGGTGTCCGCATGACCCTGCGCCATACCCGCGGCCCGTTGGCCAGCCATGGCCAGGACAGCGTGGAGTTTTATATTTCCACAAACCCCGGTGAGAATCCCAAGCCGCTGGCAAAAATCGCTTCCGGCGGTGAGTTGAGCCGTATCACGCTGGCAATCAAAAATGCCATGGCCGATAAGGACGCAGTGCCTACGGTCATCTACGATGAGATCGACAGCGGCGTGTCCGGCAAGGCGGCCAGCCGCATCGGTGAGGTGCTCAAACAGAGCGCAAAAGATCACCAGATCCTCTGCATCACCCACACAGCACAGATCGCTGCACTGGCCGACTGCCATCTGCTTATCCAGAAGAATATCACGAATGAACGCACCTATACCGAGATCCACCCGCTGGATACCGAGGGCAGAGTGGACGCACTGGCTCATATCATTTCTGGTGACCATGTCACGGAGCTTTCCCGTGCCAATGCCAGAGAGATGCTGGGGCTGGCCGAGCATGAAACCGGTGATTGACAACCCTGCTGATTTGTGCTAAACTGATTTCTGTTGAAAAACGTTGAAGGGAACAAGTACCTTGTCAGTGTCTGCCCAGAGAGACCCCGGTTGGTGCAAGGGGTGTGCAGAACAGCAGGGGAAATACCTCCCGGAGTTGCAGGCTGAATGCTTTGGCTAGTAGGCTGTGCCGCATGCGAGCGTTACAAACGCAGGAGTGTATCCCATCTCTGTGGGGCGCACTCGTGAGGCCGTTTCCGTGAGGGGGCGGCAAACAGAGGTGGTACCGCGATTTTCTCGCCCTCTGCCAAATTCATTTTTGGCAGGGGGCGTTTTTTTGTCCTCTGCCCGATAAAACAGGAGGATAATCCCATGACCCTTTACGAAGAACTGCAGGCACGCGGTCTGGTGGCCCAGATCACCGACAATGAGATCATTGACCTCATCAACAACGGCAAGGCCACTTTCTACATTGGCTTTGACTGCACTGCGGACAGCCTGACTGCGGGCCACTTTATGGCCCTGACCCTGATGAAGCGCTTGCAGATGGCTGGCAACAAGCCCATCGCTCTGATCGGCGGCGGTACCACCATGATCGGTGACCCCTCTGGCCGTACCGACATGCGCAAGATGCTGACCAAAGAGGATATTGCTCACAATGCAGCCTGCTTCAAGAAGCAGATGGAGAAGTTCATCGATTTTTCTGAGGGCAAGGCTCTGATGCTGAACAATGCCGACTGGCTGCTGAACCTGAATTATGTTGAGCTGCTGCGTGATGTGGGTGCCTGCTTCTCCGTCAACAACATGCTCCGCGCCAAGTGCTATGAGCAGCGCATGGAGAAGGGCCTGTCCTTCCTCGAGTTCAACTACATGATCATGCAGAGCTACGACTTCTACTACATGTTCCAGCACTACGGCTGCAACATGCAGTTCGGCGGCGATGACCAGTGGAGCAACATGCTGGGCGGCACTGAGCTGATCCGCCGCAAGCTGGGCAAGGATGCCTACGCGATGACCATCACTCTGCTGACTGATTCTCAGGGCAAGAAGATGGGCAAGACTGCAGGCAATGCGGTCTGGCTCGATCCCAACAAGACCAGTCCTTTTGAGTTCTACCAGTACTGGCGCAATGTCGGCGATGCTGACGTGATGAAGTGCATCCGGATGCTGACCTTCCTTCCGCTGGAGCAGATCGATGAGATGAGCACCTGGAAGGATCAGCGTCTGAACGAGGCCAAGGAGATCCTGGCCTACGAGCTGACCAAGATGGTGCACGGCGAGGAAGAGGCTGAGAAGGCCCAGAACGCTGCCCGTGCCCTGTTCAGCGGTGCTGCCGACACTGAGCACATGCCCTCCACTCAGCTGACCGAAGCGGATCTGACCGATGGCTCCATCGGCATCCTGACCCTCATGGTCAAGGCCGGTCTGGCCGCTTCCAACGGCGAGGCCCGCCGCCTGGTTGTGCAGGGCGGTGTCCTGGTGGATGGTGAAAAGGTAGCTGCTCCCACTGTCAGCTTTACCGCTGATCAGCTGAAGAACGGTATCGTCATCAAGAAGGGCAAGAAGATCTACCACAAAGTGACCCTGTAATCTTTTAGAAACAGCGTATGACAAAAGCCCGGCGGCATCCAAAAATCGGATGCCGCCGGGCTTTTTACGTTTGTGTAATGTTTTATAGAGAAGGGCAGCTTACAGCTCAAAGGCCTTCTTCAGCACATCGTAAGCGGAGTCCTCGTTCTCACTGCGCACCAGCAGAGAAATATCCAGATCGCTGGTGGTGATGAGCAGAACCTCGATGTCAGCCATGGCCAATGCGTTCAGGGCCCGGGCAGCTACACCGCAGCTGGTGACCATGTCCTCACCGAAGAGGTTCAGCTTGGAGTAACCAACGCTGATCAGCGGGGAAGCCTTGGCATCCTTGTCGAGATTGGCTGCAGAGATGGCCTTCATCACCAGCGTCAGATCGCTGGCAGATGCGGTAAAACTGAAATCGATGTTGGTACCGTGAGGGGCGCTCTGACTGATCATATCCACCACAACGCCGGTATCGGCAAAGATCTGCAGGTAGCGGGCCAGGCTGTTGCCCTTGAACTCCACATCCTGCACACTGATCATCATCAGGCTGGGCTCAATGTTGATTTTGGAAACACCATACATAATGAACACTCCAATCTGCCCCAAAGGGCTGCAAATTCAGGCGAGCGCCAAAAACGCGCTGTTGATGTTGGTCTGTAATACGTTCTGAATGTACTCTATCCCAAAGCTGGGGTAGGCGGCCCGGACACCGTGCGCCTGCGCCAGTTCCGACGTGTAATCCCGGAAGAGGTAGGTGCGGACGTTGGATTTACCGGCATCATAGTGGGTCACGGTTGGATATAATTGCGGGGAAGCGACAGCGCAGTGAACGCTGCCATCCGGGTCCGTCGTCTTGTTCAGTTCCAGTGTCAGGATGGAACCGATGAGCTGATCCGGTTTGCTTTGGGTGCTGAGGAAATTTCCCAGAGAATAGGCCACAAAGGTCTGGCGGCCATCCACAGAGGTCTTCCACTCGGCATCCTGCACCACATGAGGGTGCGTGCCCAGAATAACATCCGCACCCCAGTCGGAAAGCTGCTGGGCGAGATCCCGCTGGGTCTGGGTGATCTTGTGGCTATCCTCCACGCCCCAGTGAACTCCCACCACCACGAAATCGGCCAGCTCACGCGCCCTGCGCACCTGCTGTTCCATCACATCCCGCTGGCCGGTGTAGATGACATTGGCTGTCATTGCATTGCTCTGTGGGATGCCATTGGTGTGGTCGGTGTAGGAGAGGTAGGCAATCGTCACACCGTTCACAGTCTGTAAGGGAATAGTATCATAATCGCTCTCTCCGTACCACAGGCCGGTCGTGACCACATCTTCTGGCATCTCGTCCCAGAACCGCAGCGTTGCTGCGATACCTTTGGCACCTTTATCGTAGGTGTGGTTGTTGGAAAGACTGAACACCCGGATGCCTGCCCGGTAAAGAGCCTCTGCGCATTCACCGGGGGTAGAAAAGCAGGGATAGGTGGAAGGCTCCAGTTCCTTGCTGCAGAGTGTTTCCTGGTTGATCCAGTTTACATCCTGCGCGGCATAAAAATCCAGCAGGTGCTCGTAGCAGTAGTCAAAATTATATCGCTGGCCTTCCGCTGCCCGGCGGGCTGCCTGTTTGTAGATGGGAGCATGGATCAGATTGTCCCCGGTGGCCGAAAAACGCAGTGTGGTTGTAACAGGCTGCGGTTCCGGTTCGGGCGGAGGAACGCTTTCAGCGGTCGAAGGCTCGTCCTCAAAGGGGCCAAGCACGATGCCAGGAGTCTGGAAGCGCCAGAAGCCAAAGCAGGCCAATGCCGCACCAGCCACCAGCAGCACTCCCATCATCCTCAGAAAAACGGGTTTTCGTTTTCGCCGGTTCTGCAGTTCGTGCCGCGCATGTCGTTTCGTGGATGCCGCGTGTCTTGCCTGTTCCATTCCGTCAGCCCTCCTGCCGCTCAAAATGGTGGAAGACGCAGAGACCTTACAGCTCTGCGATCATGTTACCCATATTGTACAGGCCCGGCTCCTTTTTTGCAAGATAGACAGCAGCATTTATTGCGCCATTTGCAAAAACACTGCGGGAATATGCAGTATGCTTGAGGGTGATGACCTCGTCCGGACCGCAGAACAGCACCTCGTGGTCGCCCACGATGCTGCCTCCGCGCACGGAGCTGATGCCGATCTCCTTGGGGTCGCGCTTCTGGCGCACAGAGGAGCGGTCGTAAACATAATGATATGCGCCGTTGTTCTCTTCGTTGATGGCATCGGCCAGCATCAGGGCAGTGCCGCTGGGGGCATCCAGCTTGTTGTGGTGGTGCTGCTCCACGATCTCCACATCATAGTCTGCACCCAGAATGGCCGATGCACGCTTGCACAGCTCCGACAGCAGGTTGATGCCGATGGACATGTTGGCGCTCTTGAACACGGGCACAATGCGGGACAGCTGCACCACCTTCAGCTGCAGCTCTTCGGAAAGGCCAGTGGTGCAGACCACGATGGGCATCTTGTGTGCTTCGCAATAGGTCAGTGCCTTTTCCACAGCAGCAGGAGCACTGAAATCAATGATGACATCGCCCTTGCCGTCCAGCTTATCCAGACTGTCGTATACGGGGATGCCGTTCTGCTCACCGTCCTGCTGGTCGATCCCGGCGACCACGCGGCAGTCACTCCGGTTTGCAATCATCTCGCAGAGGGCGTGGCCCATCCGGCCGCCAATGCCCTGAATGATAATATCCGTCATTTTTGTTTCCTCGTTTTCTGTTGTAACGGCAAATGCCCGGGAGGAACCAATTCCACCGGGCATTGTGCGTTGTTTCGTTTATTCCTGAATCAGACCTTCGGCCTCCAGTGCCTGCTCGATCTTCTCCTTGTGGGCATCACTGGGCTCGACCAGCGGCAGACGGCAGGAACCGGCCTCCCAGCCCAGCACATTCATGGCGTACTTGACAGGGATGGGATTTACTTCGCAGAAGAGTGCATCCGCCAAGGGCAGGATCTCCAGCTGCAGCTTGCAGGCAGTCTTGGGGTCGCCCTCAAACCATGCCTTGCAGCAGTTGTGCACCAGCTCAGGCTTGACATTGGAGACCACACTGATGACACCCTTGCCGCCCAGAGACAGCAGGGGGACCACCTGATCATCGTTGCCAGAGTAGATGTTCAGCTCGTCACCGCACAGCTGAGCGATCTTGGCCACCTGAGAGATGTTGCCGGAGGCCTCCTTGATGCCGTTGATGAGCGGATTCCGGCTCAGCTCCAGCGCTGTCTCGGGGGTAATGTTCAGGCCGGTACGGGAAGGCACATTATACAGGATAACAGGGATGCCGCCCGCCTCGGCCATAGCGGTAAAGTGAGCCACCAGACCTGCCTGTGTGGTCTTGTTGTAATATGGGGTCACAAGCAGCAGGGCATCGGCACCGCAGGCAGCAGACTTTGCTGCCAGTGCACAGCCGTGATCAGTATCATTGGAACCAGCGCCCGCAATAACAGGCACCCGGTGGTTGACCGTCTCGACCGTAAACTTGATGGCGGCCAGCTGCTCCTCATCGGTCATGGTAGAGCATTCGCCGGTAGTTCCGCAGATCACAATAGCATCGGTGCCCCGTGCGATCTGATCTTCAATGATGCGGCCCAGCTCATCAAAGTTGATGCTGCCATCTTCGTACATGGGGGTGATGATCGCCACCGCCGCGCCGGTAAAGACAGGATTCTTCATAGTATAAAACTCCTTTGTACGCTCCGTCAGGAACGTGTTGTTCAGTCAAAATAGCCCTTTGCTGCCAGCAGCTCAGCCAGCAGCACGGCACCGCCGGCAGCGCCGCGCAGGGTGTTGTGGCTCATGCAGGCGAACTTGTAGTCAAACAGGGTGTCCTCGCGCAGGCGGCCGATGCAGACAGCCATGCCGTTCTCTGTGTTGCGATCCAGTTTGGGCTGAGGACGATCGGGCTCAGTGAAGTAGTGCAGGAACTGCTTGGGTGCGCTGGGCAGGTTCAGCTCCTGTGCAGGGCCACGGAAGTTGGCCCAGGCCTCGAGCATCTGCTCCTGGGTGGGCTTTTTGTCAAAGCTTACAAACACGGCGGCGGTGTGGCCGTCAGAAACGGGAACACGGAAGCACTGCGCAGTGATCGTGGGCTTCTCGGCGTTGACGATCTGATCGCCCTCGATGTGGCCCCACAGCTTCAGCGGCTCGCGCTCGCTCTTCTCTTCCTCACCGCCGATGTAGGGGATGACGTTATCTACGATCTCGGGCATCCGGTCAAAGGTCTTGCCTGCACCGGAAATGGCCTGATAGGTGCAGACCAGAGCCTTGTTGACACCAAACTCCTTCATCAGAGGATGCAGGGCAGGCACATAGCTCTGCAGGCTGCAGTTGGACTTGACCGCGATGAAGCCGCGTTTGGTACCCAGACGCTTGCGCTGGGCAGGGATGATCTCAATGTGGTCCGCGTTGATCTCAGGCACGACCATGGGAACATCCGGGGTAAAGCGGTTTGCGCTGTTGTTGGAGACCACAGGGCACTCGGCCTTTGCGTAGGCCTCTTCCAGTGCCTTGATCTCGGCCTTGGGCATATTGACTGCGCAGAAGATGAAATCGACCTGAGAAGCGACCTCTTCCACCTTGGCGGCATCCAGCACGACCATCTTCTTGACGCTCTCGGGCATCGGGGTGGTCATTGCCCAGCGGCTGCCAACGGCCTCCTCATAGGTCTTGCCTGCGCTGCGGCCGGACGCGGCCAGCGTGGTCAGCTTGAACCAGGGATGATTCTCAAGCAGGGTCACAAAACGCTGCCCCACCATGCCCGTTGCACCAACGATACCAACTTTATACTGTTTTTCCATTTCCAGCACCTTTCCTTTCAATAAAAGCAAATTTACATCGAACACGGCTTGCAAACCAGCCGACCTTGCAATATAATAGATACTGTTTATACAGATTTTATGATAACATTGATACGGCATTCGTGTCAATCATCGGAAAGGCAAATGCAAAGCATGTTAAAAAAAGATTTTTGGTACGATTTACCCAAAGAACTCATTGCACAGGAGCCTGCAGACCCCAGAGACTCGGCCCGGCTCATGGTTCTGAGCCAGAAGGACGACAGCATCCAGCACCGGATCTTCCGCGATCTGCCGGAGTATCTTGAGCCGGGTGACCTGCTGGTGGTCAACAACTCCAAGGTGCTGCCCGCCCGCATCGTGGGTGTCAAGCAGCCTACCGGTGCTGTGTGTGAGCTGCTGCTTCTGCGGCAGGTCAAGGGAGATCAGTGGGAGTGCCTGGCAAAGCCCGGCAAGCGGATGCAGCCCGGCACCAAGGTCAGTTTTGGCGACGGCACCCTGACCGCCGTGGTGGATGAAACGCTGGAGGATGGCAACAAGTTTGTTACATTCTATTATGACACCGAGACCCTTTATGAAAAACTGGATGAATTTGGAAAGATGCCGCTGCCGCCCTATATCACCAAGCAGTTGGAAGATCAGAGCCAGTATCAGACGGTCTATGCCAAGGAGCTGGGCAGCGCTGCCGCACCCACGGCAGGCCTGCACTTTACCCCGGAGCTGATGGATACCATCCGTTCCAAGGGTGTCGGCATTGCCGAGGTTACCCTGCATGTGGGTCTGGGAACCTTCCGCCCCGTGCAGGAGGACGAGATCTCGGATCACAAGATGCACAGTGAGTGGTATTCCATCAGCGAGGAGACTGCTCAGCTCATCCGGGAAACCAAGGCCGCAGGGCACCGCGTGATCGCCGTTGGCACCACCAGCTGCCGCACGCTGGAAGCCGCCGCCGCAAAATATGGCGAGATCAAGGCCTGCAGCGGCAATACCTCTATTTTTCTCTACCCGGGTGTCAAATTCAACTGCATCGATGGCCTGATCACTAACTTCCACCTGCCGGAAAGCACCCTCATCATGCTGGTCTCTGCCCTCTACGGCTACGAAAAGACCATGGCTGCCTATAAAGTTGCCGTAGAGGAAAAGTACCGCTTCTTTTCCTTCGGCGATGCGATGCTGATTCTGTGATCCCTCAGCACCCGTTCTCCCAAAAGCCCAAAACACTGCCGGAACCGTTTCGGCAGCTTGGTTATCCACCACTTCTGAACCTGCCGCCTGCCCGGCGGCACAAGGCTGTACGGCTGTTTTCCGTACACAGAAAGGAAAAAACTTATGCCTTCTTTGACCACTTTTAAGCTGCTCAAGCAGGAGCACAACGCCCGGCGGGGTGAGTTCAAGACCGTGCACGGCACGGTGCAGACCCCTGCCTTCCAGAATGTTGCCACCGCCGGTGCCATCAAGGGCGGCCTGTCCGCGCAGGATCTGCAGCAGATCGGCACCCAGGTAATGCTCTGCAACACCTACCACCTGCATCTGCGCCCCGGTGATCAGCTGGTAGCCGATATGGGCGGCCTGCACAAGTTTACCCGCTGGAACGGCCCCATCCTGACCGACAGCGGTGGATTCCAGGTGTTCAGCTTGTCCAAGCTGCGTAAGATCACGGAGGAAGGCGTGACCTTTGCTTCCCATCTGGACGGCCACCGCATCTTTATGGGCCCTGAGGAGAGTATGCAGATCCAGGCAAACCTGGGTTCCACCATTGCAATGGCATTTGATGAGTGTGTGGAGAATCCTGCCCAGCACGCGTACTCCAAAGCCAGCTGTGAGCGCACCACCCGCTGGCTCAAGCGCTGCAAGGCTGAGATGGCCCGCCTGAAGCAGGAGGGCAAGGCCACCAACCCCGACCAGCTGCTGTTCGGCATCAATCAGGGATGCACCTTTGCTGACCTGCGTGTAGAGCACATGAAGCAGATCGCGGAGCTGGAGCTGGACGGCTACGCCATCGGCGGCCTGGCCGTGGGTGAGCCTGCTGAGGTGATGTACGAGATGATCAGCGAGGTGGAGCCTTATATGCCCAAGGATAAGATCCGCTATCTGATGGGTGTCGGCACCCCTGGCAACATGATTGAGGCTGTTTCCCGCGGCGTGGATCTGTTTGACTGCGTCATGCCCAGCCGCAATGCCCGCCATGGACACCTGAACACCTGGGGCGGCATCATCAATATCAAGAATGCAAAGTATGAGCGGGACGAGCGCCCCATTGACCCCACCTGTGGCTGCCCGGCCTGCCGGAACTACTCCCGTGCCTATATCCGCCACCTGTTCAAGGCAGAGGAGCTGCTGGGCATGCGTCTGGCCGTTATGCACAACCTGTGGTTCTACAACCACCTGATGGAGCGTATCCGCGATGAGTTGGATGCAGGCACCTTTACCGCCTTCCATGACCGTTATGTCAAGCTGCTGGATACAAGAATTTGAGCTTTTTCATGCTTTTCCCTTGCAAGAGGGAGCAGAAGCGGTTATAATGAGTTTATCTGAATTTTGAGAGGAGACTTTGTCCCATGCAATTTCTGACTACTACCACTGAAAGCTATATCAGCCTGTTCTTCACCCTGGCTCTGATGCTGGTCCTGCTCTACTTTATGATCTATCGTCCCCAGAAGAAGCAGGAGAAGAAGGATGCTGCCATGCGTGCAGCTCTGGAGATTGGTGATCAGGTCGTGACCATCGGCGGTATTGTTGGCCGTGTGGTCGCCATCAAGGATGACACCTTTGTTCTGGAGACCGGTTCCGACCGTGTGAAGATCCGCTTCACCAAGAATGCCATCAGCTCTGTCGAGAAGCTGAACATGGACAATGCTCCTGCCAACGCAAAGAAGTAATCTCTAAAAGCAAGGTCTTTTTTACCCGCCCCTCTGCATACAGTAGTGCAGGGAGGCGGGTTTTTATGTTGGAACAGAAGAAGTTACCCATCCTGGAAGCACTGGCTGCATTCGGCATTGGTGGGATATTCACCGCCGCCTGCATGGCCGGGCTGGCCTACCTGATGGCAAACCAGAGCCTTGCGCAGAGCACTGCCTGGCCCATGGTCAGTGCCATTGTCTGTGCCGGGAGCTTTTGCAGCGGCTGGCTCATGGCGTTTTTCTATCACAGCAGAGGCCTTATCTGCGGTGCTGTACAGGGCGGACTGTTTGTTCTGCTTCTGCTGGGGTTCGGTCTTTCGGAGGGCATTGAACCAACGGAAATGCAGCTGACCCGCTTTGCACTGGTATTCGTTTTTGGCTGTCTGGGCGGGGTGTTCAGCATCCTGCGTACAGAACGGCACCGGCATTGAGAATTTACAGCAGAAAAACAGGAGGACAGGGAAGTATGTGGGTCTATCAGGAAACACCGGAAACCGCAGCGGCAAAAACACTGCCTGAAGCGATCATGCCAACAGCACAGGAAGAGCAGCTAAAACAGAAGAACGGTGGAGTTCTTCCTGAGACAGCGCAGGAAGAAAGGCGATCCATCCCGGCGGCGTTCTCTGAGAGGTGCGGAAATACGCCGGAGAGAGCCGCTGTGCGCCGAAGCAAGCTGAGCAGGGAAACTATCCTTCTGGCGGTGGCGTACCTTCTGGGAACCTTTCTGGCGGGTGTGGCGGCAGCGCGTTGTGTGGCAGGCGATGCTGAAACGCTTTCCTATTACCTGAACTGCTGGCAGAGCCTGTTTTCTGTGCAGGATGCCGCCGGGGCAGTGCGCCTGTTCCGAACGGAATTTCTCACTGTGGCAGGTGCACTGACGGCAGTGCTGTTCCTGGGGCTTTCCGCCCTGGGGCCGCTGCCCATCTTCCTTTTTGCGATGCTGTATGGGACAGGCTCCGGATTGCTTTCGTCCAGGCTGCTTGTGGATTTGAACCCACGGACAGCATTTGTGCTGCTCTGTGTCTGCGGTATCCCTGCATCCATTGCGGCCGGAACGCTGTGCACGTTCGGCGCATCCGCACTGCAGGTAAGCGGAAGGCTCTGTTCAGCCGCCTTCGGGTGTGGAGGACAGGCCCCCAGCACAGGCGCGCTTTTGGGTCAGTTTGCCCGGATGCTGTTTCTGCTCCTGCCGCTTTGCGGTGCGGCAGTGGGGATGCTGTATCTGGCAGGGCAGGCAAAACTTATATGAGCTGAAAAAATTCCATAGCAAAAGAATTCGTGAAGCTTACGATAAGGATTGAATAGGACAAATCATTACGAAATGGCTTTCTGCAAAGTTCCGGAATTGTTTTTGCGTAGGGAGTACTTGACAGGTATTCTCTTTTATGCTAAACTATCTATCGTTGCAGAACGCGTGCTACTGTGGCTCAGCTGGTAGAGCAGCTCACTCGTAATGAGCAGGTCGCCTGTTCGAATCAGGTCAGTAGCTCCAAAAGTCCTATGAATCTACGATGAATTTCGTCTGGTTTATAGGACTTTTTTGTTATTCTGTTTCTGTACAAAAAAGATTCTTGCATCGTTTTTGCAACTGTAATGTGATTGTTTGCAGATTTCAGAGAATATGGTACAATAAAGCCAATCATTTTGAGAAAGGAGCTGAACACAGCGCAGAATGTACACAAACCATATCAACCCCGTTGCGCAGAAAAATCAGGATGCATTTTGCACAGCACTGTTTCAGCTTTTACTGAAAAAGCCGCTGGAAAAGATCTCCGTTACAGAGCTGTGTCACATGGCAGACCTCGACCGAACCACCTTTTACCGCAGCTTTGAATCCAAGGACGATGTGCTGGATTACTATCTCGACCGGCAGATGACCCTGCTTGCGGGGCAGTTGCCTGCGTACAGTACCCTGGAAAAAAACCTGACTGCACTGTTCCGCTGGACGTATGCGGAGCGAAAGAACCTTTGTGTCTTGATGGATTGCCATCTGACCAGTTTTTTCAGTGATGCGTTGAGCGAGAAGATCATCCTTGTTCTGATCTCCAACATCGAAGTCGGGGATGCAAGACAGTTTGTGCCATGGCCCGTTTCATTGCCGGGCGAAAATCGATACTTCCGCAACTCGTTCATCGGGGCATATATGGGTTTTTTCAACAGCTGGCGCTATGGAAACTTTGCAGAACGACCAGAGGATCTGGCCAAATGTATGGCTTCGTTCTATCTTCACTGAGGAGGGTGAAACTGGATGGCGGACTTGCGGAAAGAGGAGTTGTTCCCAGCGGATGCATTTGGCTTGTTCTATCTGCAGATTACACGTATCCCCGGCGGATGGCACCGCCATGCAGAGTATGAGATCTTCTACCACATGCATAATAAAATCCCCTCAGAGATTTCCGACAGCACTGTCAGAGCTCTGAGGGGATTTTGCGTGTCAAGAAACGGAGATTAGATCTCGATCATTCCGTTTTCGTCCTTCGGGATGGGGAGTGAGATCAGGAGGTCAACCAGAGCGAATGCAAGGCCGAGACCCGTCCAGCCGACAAGCAGATAGAACACTCCCAGTTTCCAGCGGTGCTCCAGAAAGCGGTGTGCACCACGCGGGAAGCCACCAGACGAATCACCAGCATGCCGCCCACCACAACGGGGATAGAGGTAGCAGCGCTCATCAGACCATACTGAGCATAGTTGCCACAAATGATGCCGCAGAGCATGACCATGATCACGGAGCTGGACATCATGCTGGAAGCAAGCTTATCGGTGGAAGCATTGACCACCAGCATCTGGATGGCACGGTTGTGGGAGATAACGTCCACATAGTCCTTGAAGCCGATCTTCTGAGCCTGACCGGTGCCAAAGAATTCGGTGCGGTCCTTGCGGCGCAGAGCGATGACAGCCATGCAGGCTGCAATTGCAGAGATGATGCCGCAGAACAGCCACAGCTCCTGGAAGAATGCCGCAGTGGTGAACGCAGCAGCGCCGCCATACTTGGGCATCAGGGTGCCGGTGACATACACGGACAGGACAGCGTAAATCCTGCTGCTCTGCTTTTCGCTGCCAAGAAATCGAAGTCAAAGATGGACATTTTGCACAGTTTTTCTCCCTTTTTTACCCCACAAGATTGGTTTGATGCACCTTGTTTTATGATGTGCAACAAAACGACAAAATCTGTTGCACGACGTGCTAAAAAAACCGAAAAAGATTTGTGCGGCATTTTTTTAACAATTGTGATATATTACTTACAGTAAGGCTTGTATCCTACACAAAAAAGGAGATTTTTATGAAGGATATTTATATTTCCGGCTTTGCCGATGAGATCAGCTCTTCTTTTGATGAGCAGCTCAAGACAGTCCGTGAGCTTGGAATGCAGTACATCAGCCTGCGCAGTGCAGATAAGAAAGGGATCGCCGACTTTACCGTTGAGGAAGTCAAGACCGATCTGCTGCCCCGCCTGCAGGCCGCTGGTGTTGGCGTTTCCAGCCTGGGCAGTCCCATTGGCAAGGTCAAGATCGACGATGAAGAGGGCTTTGAAAAGCAGTGTGCTCAGCTGGAAACGCTGTGCGAGATCGCTAAGGTCCTGAATTGCAAGTACATCCGCATGTTCAGCTTCTTTATGCCGGAAGGCAAGGATCCTGCCGACTATCGTGACGCTGTCATCGAGAAGCTGCGCAAGTTCATTGCCATTGCTGAGAAGCACGACGTGATCCTGATGCACGAAAACGAGAAGGATATCTATGGTGATGTTCTTTCCCGCTGTGTTGACCTGATGCAGACGCTGAACAGCGCACACTTCAAGTCCGCATTCGACTTTGCAAACTTTGTACAGTGCGGCGAGGATACCGCCAAATGCTGGGATGCTCTCCGCCCGTACATTGTATATATCCACATCAAGGATGCCGTTTCTACCGACAAGGAGAATGTGCTCTGCGGTACCGGCGAGGGAAAGATCCCCGAGCTGCTACACAAGGCCATCGTGGAAGAGGGCTATACCGGCTTCCTGACCCTTGAGCCGCATCTGGTGCTGTTTGACAGCCTGCAGAGCCTTGAGACCACGGATGCAAAGAACATCATCCGTGAGAACAAGTACAAAAACGGTGCTGAAGGTTACGCCGCACAGTATCACGCACTGTGCGATATTCTGGCAAAATTCTAACGTAACAGAAAAAAGGAGAAGATTCAAATGGAAAAGACTGAAGGAAAGATTCGTTATGGCCTGATCGGTATCGGTGCTCAGGGCGGCAGCTACGCACGCTTCCTGACCAACGCTCCCGCTCCGTTCCCCGGCATGGTCTGCGCACCGTGCCCCGACAACTGCGCACTGGGCGCTCTGTGTGATATCGACCCCGAGAAGGAGAAGATGTGCAAGGAGCAGTACCCCGATGTGCCCTTCTTCAAGGATTGGAAGGATATGATCGCCAGCGGCACTGTTGATGCCATCATCACCACCGTTCCTCACTACCTGCACCACGAGATCTCCATCTACGCTATGGAGCATGGCATGAACGTTCTGTGCGAGAAGCCCGCCGGTGTCCGCAGCAAGGATGTTCAGAAGATGATCGCCTGCGCTAAGGCTCATCCTGAGGTTTCCTTCGGCATCATGTTCAACCAGCGTACCAACAAGCTGTATCAGAAGATCAAGGAGATCGTTGCCAGCGGTGAGCTGGGCGAGATCCGCCGCTCTCAGTGGATGATCAACTCCTGGTGGCGTCCTGACAGCTACTACCAGCAGAGCGCATGGCGTGCTACCTGGGGCGGCGAAGGCGGCGGTGTCCTGGTCAACCAGGCTCCCCATCAGCTCGACCTGTGGCAGTGGATCTGCGGCATCCCCGTGAAGGTCTTCTCCAAGAACATCAACGGCTGCCATCGTAACATCGGCGTTGAGAACGACGTGACCATGCTGGTCGAGTTCGCTAACGGCGCTACCGGCACCTTTACCACCTGCACCCACGATGCCATCGGCACCGATCGTCTGGAGATTGACCTGGACGGCGGCAAGATCGTTGTTGACAACAGCAAGACCGCTCATGTCTACCACTACATCGACAAGGAAGGCAACCCCTGCACTGAGGATTACCTGAACGAGCACATGAACATGATGGAAGTTGCCATGCTGACCAGCGGCAACGGTGCAGGCTCCAAGCTGTACACCGAAGAGACCTTTGAGAACAACGATGGCTGGGGCTTCCAGCACACCACCGTTATGCAGAACTTTGCTGCTCACATCCTGACCGGCAGCCCGCTGCTGGCTCCCGGCGAGGACGGCATCAACGGTGTCAACCTGGCAAACAGCAGCCAGCTGTCTGCATGGACTGGCCGCGAGGTCTCCAACCCCTGCGATCCCGAGGAGTATGCTGCTGAGCTGAACAAGCTGATCGAGGCTGAGGGCAAGTTCCCCGTCCGCGAGTAATCAGTATCCCTGAAAAAAGCAATGCCTGTTCCAGGCTTACAAGGAGTTGCGTTTCCATGAAAAGAGCTGCGATCATTGGCTGCGGCACCATCTTTCAGGTTCATCTGCCCATCATTGTGGCAAATCCTGAGATCGAACTGTGTGCCGTGTGCGATAACAATCCCGCTGTGCAGGAAAAGCTGCCTGCTGCAGCAAAGGCCGTGCCGTTCTATACGGACTATGAGGAGCTTCTGGAAAAGGAGCATCCCGATGTGGTACATCTCTGCCTGCCGCATTACCTGCATGTGCCCGTGTCGGAGTACTTTGCTTCCCACGGTGTGAATGTCTTCTGCGAGAAGCCGGTGGGTCTGAACACCGCACAGGCCAAGGAGTTCGTGGAATTTGAGGCTGCGCATCCTGAGGTCAAGATCGGCATCTGCCTGCAGAATCGTCTGAACCGCACCACCGTTGAACTGAAAAAGATTATCGATGGCGGCGAATATGGCAAGGTCATCGGCTGCCGCGGCTTTGTACCCTGGTTCCGCGGCAAGGCTTACTATGACGAACAGCCCTGGCGCGGCCAGTTGGAAACTGCTGGCGGCGGCTGCATGATCAACCAGAGTGTTCACACGCTGGATCTGCTGTATTATCTGTGCGGCGACATCGATGCCATCCATGGCTCGGTGAATCAGCTGGCAGATTACGGCATTGAGGTCGAGGACACCGTAGCTGCCCGTCTGCACTTTGCTAATGGTGCAAACGGTGTGTTCTTTGCCACCAACTGTGATTACACCAACGAGAGCGTCCAGATCAAGGTTGCATGTGAAAAGGCTTCCTTCCTGATCGAGGATGATGCCCTGTTCCGGATCGACGCAGATGGCGTGCGCACCAAGCTGTGCGAGAATGAGAAGCTGCCCGGTGCCAAGTTCTATTTTGGTGCTTCTCATGGCATCCTGATCGACAAGTTCTACCGCGCCATTGAGAACAACACAGACGATTATATCCATGTAAGAGATGCGGAAATGAGCATCCGGCTGATCGATGCCATCCATGCAAGCAGCAAGGCTGGCCATCCCGTTGCTCCGTGACCGCAAAACACAGATAGAAGGAGAAATGAACCATGGCAAACAAAGGTTTGATCGGTGTTCAGATGAGCACCATTGCCCCCAATAAGATGCCTCACTTCGACGCATACGAGAGCATGGGCAAGCTGGCCGATATCGGCTATCACTGTGTCGAGATCTCTCAGGTTCCCATGACCGCTGAGAACGTTGCAGGCTTCCGCAAGGCTATCGACGAGCTGGGCCTGAATGTCTCTTCCTGCACCGCATCCACCTCTCCCATGCTGCCCGGTATGCCCGGCGAGTTCCTGTGCAATCCCGACGACTATAAGAAGATCGTTGAGGACTGCCGTAAGCTGGACTGCGATATGCTGCGCATCGGCATGCTGCCCATGACCTGCATGGGCAACTACCAGAAGGCTGTGGATTTCGCCAAGGAAGCAAATGAGTATGCTCTGAAGCTGAAAGAAGACGGCATTGACCTGTACTACCACAACCATCACGTAGAGTTCGTTCGTTACGACGGCGAGTTCCTGCTGGACATCATCCGCGCAAATGCTCCTGCTCTGGGCTTTGAGCTGGACAGCCACTGGATCCACCGCGGCGGCCAGGACCCTGTCAAGTTCATCAAGAAGTATGCCGGCTGCATCCGTCTGGTCCACCTGAAGGATTACCGCATCGGTGAGATGCCCATCCCCGAGGGCGGCGTGGACTTCACCAGCAAGGAAGGCATGATGAAGTTCATGAGCAACTTCACCAACATTGTGCAGTTTGCTGAGGTTGGCGAAGGCACTCTGGATATGCCCGCTATCATCCAGGCTGGCCTGGAGGGCGGCGGCGAGTACTTCCTGGTGGAGCAGGATGACTGCTATGGCCGTGATCCGTTCGATAGCCTGAAGATCAGCCACGACAATCTGGTCAAGATGGGCTTCGGTGACTGGTTCTAATTGAAAAGTTTCTGAGGAGTCGTTTTTTACGATCCGATAAATGAAATCGATGCTGTTTTGCAGAAATGCAGAGCAGCATCGATTTTTTTTATGTTTCAGTGTTCTGCTTTGTAACACGCTCCAAAATGTTGAAAATATTTTGTGCAAGTTTCACAGTTTTCTATTTGAGCCTTTGGTGGTACAATAGATGTGGAAATTCATAAACCGCTGGAGGAGCTACATGGCCGAAAAAAGTATTGAGTTGGATAGTGTGGAGATCGCCGCTGCCATCTTTGGCAACTGTGACCGCAACATTCGTCTATTGGAAAAGGAGTTCTCTGTTACGGCAGTCTGCCGGGGTACGATGCTTCGCCTCTCTGGCGAGGAGGCCAACGTGGCTGCTGCTGTGCGTGCCGTGGAGGGGATGCTGCTCCTGATCGAAAACCACACGCCGCTGGAGGATCAGACGGTGCGCTACTGCCTGAGCCTTGCTCACGATGGAAAGGAGCAGCGTGTCCGGGAGCTGACTGAGGATTTTGTCACGGTCACAGTCAAGGGCCGCCCCATCCGACCCAAGACACTGGGCCAAAAGGAATATCTGAATGCTATCCGCAAGAACGCGGTGACCTTTGGCGTGGGTCCCGCCGGTACCGGCAAGACCTATCTGGCCGTTGCAATGGCGGTCAAAGCGTTTAAGGCCAAGGATGTTTCCCGCATTGTGCTGACCCGCCCCGCCGTGGAAGCAGGCGAGAAGCTGGGTTTTCTGCCCGGTGATCTGCAGCAGAAGGTGGACCCTTACCTCCGCCCTCTCTACGATGGCCTGTTCGATATGCTGGGCGCTGAGACCTATGAGCGCCTGGTGGAAAAGCAGATCATTGAGGTTGCTCCGCTGGCATATATGCGCGGCCGCACGCTGGATGATTCCTTTATCATCCTGGATGAGGCGCAGAATACCACACCGGAGCAGATGAAGATGTTTCTGACCCGTATGGGTGTAGGTTCCAAGGTGGTTGTGACCGGCGATGTGACCCAGATTGATCTGCCGGACCGTACCCGCAGCGGCCTTGTGGATGCGCTGCACATTCTCAAGAACGTGGATGGCATTGCACAGTGCTATTTTACGGAGAAGGATGTTGTCCGCCATCGTCTGGTGCAGGAAATCATCAAGGCCTACGAAGCGGCTGCGCACCCGGCCAAGCGTTGAAACCGACGCGGAAAGCTGCAATTGCAGCATAAAATGAAGGGAGAGGAATGTTATGTCCAATAAAGTTTTGATCACCAATTCACAGAAAGCCGTAAAAGTACCTTCGGGCCTGCGGATCCTGATCCGCCGTGCCTGCAACGCTGTGCTGGAATATGAGCACTTCGATGAGCCTGCTGAGATCAGCGTGACTTTTGTGGATAACGCTGCCATTGCAGAGCTGAACAATCAGTACCGCAACAAGCCGATGCCCACCGATGTGTTGAGCTTTCCTCTGGGAGAAAACGGCGTTTACGACGTGGATGAGAACAACGGCTGCAAGATGCTGGGGGATATCGTCATCAGCATGGAACGTGCTCAGGAGCAGGCAACGCTCTACGGCCATCCGCTGCAGCGTGAGGTCGCTTTCCTGACCGTTCATTCCATGCTGCATCTGCTGGGCTACGACCATGAGAACGGTGGTCTGGAAGCCATGCGGATGCGCGAAAAGGAAGAGGCTGTGCTGACCCAGCTTGGCCTGCCCCGCACCGTCAGCTATACGGAATGATCACAGATTTCGGCAAAGGATAGGAGTTCTATTTTGAAAAACGCAGCACCCATGCAGCAGCATTACGATACCTCATCTGTGTTCGTGGCGGTCATCGGCCGCCCGAACGTGGGCAAATCCAGCCTGACCAATCGTCTGGTGGGGGAGAAGGTGGCCATTGTCACCTCCAAACCCCAGACGACCCGCACCCGCATCACCGGCGTTGTGACCCGCGGCCCTCTGCAGTATGTTCTGCTGGACACCCCGGGCGTGCATAAGGCCCACAATAAGCTTGGCAAGCGGATGGACAAGACGGCCAGCGATTCCATCGCGGATGTGGATGTCTCCATGATGCTGTTTGAGCCATACGGTGCCCTGAATGAGCCGGAGATGGTTCTGGTGGACGCTCTGCGCAGCAGCGGCGGCCCGGCCATTGCAGTCATCAATAAGACCGATCTTGTCAAGGAGCCTGCTGATCTGGAAGCCCGCAAGGCTGAGCTCAAGGAGCTGGGTGTGTTTGATGCCATTTACACCGTAAGCGTCCGGGCAGACGACCACTGTGAGGAACTGTTCGATGCCCTGAGCCAGTATGCTGTGGAGGGCCCGCACTACTTTGACGATGATGCCTACACCGATATGCCGGAAAAGGAACTGGTGGCGGAGGTCATCCGTGAAAAGGCACTGCTGTATATGCGGGATGAGATCCCGCATGGCATTGCAGTCGTGGTGGAGCGCTTCAAGGAGCGCCCTGGTACAGATCTGGTGGATATCGATGTAAATATCTACTGCGAGCGCGAGAGCCATAAGGGCATGGTCATTGGCAAGGGCGGTGCGATGCTGAAAAAGATCGCCAGCTCTGCCCGTGCGGACTGCGAGGAGTTTCTGGGCTGCCGGGTCAACCTGCAGTGCTGGGTCAAGGTCAAGGCAGATTGGCGGGACAATGAGTTTCTGTTGAACAACTTTGGCTTCAAACAGAACCCGAATAGTCGTTGATTTTTCTCTTTACATTGCCCGGGACACTGCTCGGGCAGGGAGAATATGCAGATGGATACGATCGTAATACCTGGGCTTGTGCTAAAAGAGACCCGGTACAAGGAATCTGACCGGATTCTGACCATTCTTACACCGGAGCTGGGGGTCATTTCGGCCTCAGCACAGAGCAGCCTGCGGCTGAAGAACAAATTATTCAGCGCCTGCGGGCTTTTTTGCTACTCTGAATTTGTGCTGCTACCCGGCCGGAATATGTACACCATCCGGGAAGCGGAAGTGCGCAACGTATTTCACGGCATTTCCTCCACTATCGAGGGGATGAGCCTTGCCATGTATCTTGCCGAGATGGCGGCGGCGCTTTCTCCTACGGGGGAGGAAGCCGCCAAGGAACTGCGCCTGCTGCTGAACTGCCTGTATATGATCAGCGAGGGCAAAACCGACCTGCGTGTGGTCAAGGCTGTGTTTGAGCTGCGCACCATGAGCGAGTGCGGCTTTCTGCCGCAGCTGGTCTGCTGCAAGATCTGTGAAAAATACGATGGCCCCGCGTTTTATCTTGACCCGCAGGAGGGCATTCTGCTCTGTGAGGACTGTGCGAAAAAGGCGGGCAAAATCTGCAATCTGGACATGGGTGCCTTGTATGCCCTGCGTCATATCTGCCTTGTAGAAGATAAGAAAATATTTGCATTCAAAATCTCGGTCGGCAGTCTGGCAAAGCTGTCTGCGGTGGCAGAGCGCTACGCTTTGACCCACCTGGACAAACCGCTGAAAAGTTACGACTTTTTGAAATCCGTTCTGCCTTGACCGGAATAAACAATTTTGATATAGGGAACAAACATGGAAACAAGCTATTTGAAAACTTTAGAGCTTGATAAGATCATTGCGCGTGCATCCGAGGGCTGCGTGTGCAAGGAAGCTAGAGAGCAGCTGCTGGCTCTGGAGCCTCAGTGCGACCCAGATGAGGTGCGTTACGCGCTGGAACAGACCGATGCCATCAACAGTCTGCTCATCAAAAACGGGTCTCCGCGCTTTGGCGGGGTAGAGGGTGTCAGCTCTCTGGCAGCCCGTGCGGTCAAGGGCGGTGTGCTCTCCATGGGGGAACTGCTGATGGTGGCCGGCGCTCTGCGCAACTTCCAGAACCTGACCAGCTGGTATGGCTCCTCGGAACATGATGCCCTGCCTACGGATGACCTGTTCTACGCGCTGGCACCTCAGCCCGGGCTGGAGCAGCAGATCTCCAGCGCCATTCTGGCTCCGGATGCCATGGCAGACACGGCTTCCCACACCCTGAACGAGCTGCGCAAAAAAATCCGCGCTACGGAAAACAGCATCCGCGACCGGCTGGAAAGCATGGTCCGCAATATGGATACCTCCAAGTATTTGCAGGAGAGTGTGGTCTCCATTCGCAATGGACGGTATGTTGTGCCCGTTAAGAGCGAGTATCGCGGCGAGGTGAGCGGCATCATCCATGATGTCTCGTCCACCGGTGCCACCGTCTTTGTGGAGCCGCAGGCAGTCGTGGAAGCAAATGCACGCATTCTGCAGTATCGTGCACAAGAAGCGCAGGAAATCGAACGCATTCTGGTGGCATTTACGGCACAGGTAGCCGCCATTGAGCCTCAGTTCCAGTACAGCTACAAGGCAATGCTGGAAATTGATGTGCTGTTGGCAAAGGCTCGTCTGGCTCTGGATATGAAGGCATTCAAGCCCTCTGTCCGCACCGACAGCTCCTTTTCGCTCATCCGGGCGCGTCATCCGCTCATTGACCCCAAAAAGTGTATCCCTGTGGACATTGCGTTGGGTAAAGAGTACGATTCGCTCATCATCACCGGCCCGAACACCGGTGGTAAAACCGTCACCCTGAAAACGGCGGGTCTGCTGTGCGCAATGGCACAGTGCGGCTTCCTGATTCCTGCCGATGAACGCAGTGAGATCTGCGTGTTCGATGAATTTCTTGTGGACATCGGTGATGAGCAGAGCATCGAACAGAGCCTTTCTACTTTCTCCGGTCACATGAAGAAGATCACCGGTATTCTGGAACTTGCCATGCCGCACACGCTGGTCTTATTGGATGAGCTTGGCGCGGGTACTGACCCTGCCGAAGGTGCAGCACTGGCCGTGGCCATCATCGAGGAACTACGCCGCCGCGGTGTGCTGCTGATGGCAACCACTCACTACGCCGAACTGAAGGTGTTTGCGCTGGAAACCAAGGGTGTAGTCAATGCCAGCTGTGAGTTTGATCTGGAGACACTGCGCCCGACTTACAAGCTGAGCGTAGGTGTGCCCGGCAAGTCCAACGCCTTCCTCATCAGTGAGAAGCTGGGCATCCCGGAGCGTGTCATTGAGGCAGCCCAACAGCATCTGTCTGCCGAGGATAAGCGCCTGGATGCAGTTTTGGGCCAGCTGGACGACCTGAAGCTGCAGCTGAAAGAGAGCCAGAACGAGGTGGAGGAGCTGAAGAATGAGGCTTCTCATCAGCTGGAGGCCGCTCAGAAAAAGCGGGATGAATTGATCCAGCAGGGCGAAAACGAGTTGGAAGCTGCCCGTGCCAAGGCACGTGCGCTGGCACAGCAGGTGGAAAGCAAGGCGTATGCACTGACCGATGAGCTGCGCCAGCTGCAGAAGGACGAGCGCCTGAGCACCCAGCAGAAAGCCCAACGTGCCCGCGAGATCGCAAAGAAAGAGTCTGAAAAGCTCTTTATCGGTACCGAGGTGGTGCATAACCCTGTCAAGGAGTTTGTCCCACTGAAAGAAGTCAAGGTAGGGCAGGAGGTCTGTATTGCAGAGCTCAACCAGCTGGCCACCGTGCTGGCACTGCCGGATAAAAACGACGATGTTCTGGTGCGTGCCGGCATCATCAAGACCAAGGTCCCGCTCAAGGGCCTGAAGCAGCCGGATAAGCTCATCAAAGAGGCTCAGCCCAAAACCAAGGCACAGCAGCGCTATTCCCGCCTGACGGGCGATGCAAACCGGCCCAACGGCAGGGTAGAGCGTGTGCAACGTTCGGCCAAAATGGAGCTGAATCTGCTGGGCCTGACTGTGGATGAAGCTCTGCCTGAGGTGGATGCTTATATCGATCGCGCCATTCTGAATGGGCAGACAGTGGTGTACCTGATCCATGGCAACGGTACCGGTGCTCTGCGCACTGCGATCCACAAACATCTACGCGGAAACCGGATGGTAAAAAGCTTTCGGCTGGGCCGTTATGGTGAGGGCGAGAGCGGTGTGACCGTGGTTGAATTGAAGTAAAAACATACCGGGAGTTTCCCGGCAGCGCCCGTCCGGAAGATCATTCTTGGGGCGGGCGTTTCTTATAAAACGGCAGGGAAGTCATCATGGCAAAACATTCGGTACAGCGCAAAAGAAAGAAAAGGGGCAATGGCTTTTCCTTTGGCAGCGCAGTGGTTCTGGTTCTTTGTTTTATTGGTGTCAGTTTTGGGCTGTATCTGTGGCAGGCGGCTTTCTCCATTGGACAGCCAACACCGACCGTGGACGATGATGATTTTCGTCCGACCATCGGTGAGCCGCCGTACCGTATTGTGATCGATGCAGGACATGGCGGCTCAGATCCAGGGGCAAGGGGAGTGGTGCAGGAAAGCGAGATGACCGCTGCCACAGCGGAGTCTTTGAATGCCCGGCTGGAGCGTGATCCCAATTATATCCCGCTGACCACCCGGGAAAGCTACGACAGCACCGCAAAACCTGCTGAACGCGCCGCTGCCGCCAATGCACAGGATCCGGATCTGTTGTTGTCTGTCCACGGCAATTCGGCACCCGAAGGCTCCAGCGCAGCCGGGTTTGAATGTTATCCGGCTGTTCCGGGACGAGCATACCATCAGGAGAGCTATTATTTTGCAAAGCAGCTTGCCGGGGCTATGCAGGCGGCAGGGGCCAGCCTGCGGGGACGCGGGGGAATCCGATATATCTATTACCAAGGGGAAGCAAAACAGTTGGTGGAGAGCAGCCACAAGGAAGTGCGGGTAGAGCGCAGCTTTACGATTCTGGAAGATGTAAATTGTCCAGCAGTGCTGGCGGAGCAGTGTTTTGTGACCAGCGATACGGACGTAGCCCGGTTCGGCAGTGAGGATGGATGCAAGCGGACTGCGCGTGCATACTATGAAGCAATCTGCGCATACTTTGAAACCACACCATTGCCGGAAGAGTGATGGGTACATATGATCGGTCAGACCCTCTGAGATCTCAGAACCAGCAGCGGGAAGAGAGAGGAGGGTCTGATTTTTTGATTATTATATTTTCGTATAATGCAGGTTATGCGAAACACAGGGGAGCGGAAAAGCCCTCTTTTCCAGTTTTGGGCGTTTTTAAGGCCGCTAGAGCTCGATTTGAGCTCCGGCGGCCTGTTTTACAATAACTGTGTATTTTGCGTTTTTTACACACGTTTTTCCTGTTATTGATCTGTTTGATCTGTTACAGCATCCGGTTCATTACAACGACCGTGTAGTCCTGCGTGTGATTTCTCAATCCAGTATCTGTGAACTGATTCTTTTTCCAGAACGATTCACTTTGCTTGTTGCCATCCACATAACCCAACCGGATATACTCGTAGCCCAAACTGTGCAGATACGTACACAGCTCTGTGATGATCCTGCTCCCAATGCCATGCCCTTGCACAGAACGTTCCATCATAAAGAATCCGATGAAGCAGCTTCGTTCCGTTGGATAATGGTCAATAAAGTCCATCACAGCCACAAGCTGCTCGGCATCATCAAAAAATCCGAGATAATACTTATCCTGAGGTTCGTCCATTTTGCGCTGCGGCAAGGCACACATATCATCCCGAATGCTTTCCTCAGTTACAAATGGCGGACAATGTTCATAAAACTGTGTGTTTTTCTCACAAAGAGCTAAAATCAACGGAATATCGCGTTCTGTCAACATCCGCACATGATAGCTCTTAGAGAAGTTGATATCGTTCATACAGTTTCCTTATCCCCGGGCATAGAAGAGATATCCACCCGGATGCCATCATTGGCAGCACCCTCAAAAGCTTCCATCGGGCTGGCAGCTTCTTCAACATCCATCGAATCGGCGTTATTTTCCCCTCTGTTCTCCCCTGCTGTCCGTTTTGTTGTATCCAAGCGTGCTTTTTCGGGTGTGACCGTGCCCAGCGGGTTCTGCTCAATGGCGGCACGCACCTGAAATTCCTGCAGATGCGTATAAATTTGCGTTGTACCCACACTGCTGTGACCCAGCAGCTGCTTGAGGGTCAAAATATCCACATTGCCGGTCTGATACATCAGCGTTGCCGCAGTGTGACGCAGCTTATGGGTGGAAAAGCCCTTGAGCCCGGCCGCTTTCATGGCACCGGTGACGAGCTGCTCCACCCTGCGGTTGGAAATGCGCTCCTTCCGGCGGCGGGTCACAAACACAGCCTTTTCCTTTGGATTCAGGCCCTCCATCGTGTTGCGTTTGGCCAGGTAGAGCTGCAGGGCTTCGACGCAGGCCTCATTCAGATAGACCATCCGTTCCTTGTGGCCCTTGCCAAAGAGCCTGATCTGCCGCTGTTCCAGGTCGATATCGCCCAGATCCATGCCCACCAACTCAGAAAGCCGCATTCCGCAGTTCAGGAACAGAACCACCATGCAGTAATCCCGCTCCGGAAAATCGCTCTGATATTGCGTGCTCTCCAGCAGATCCATGGACTGTTCCGCTGTCAGATATTTGGGCAGGACTTTATCCTGCTTGGGCGGCTTGATGGAGGCGGTCGGGTTTTCTGTCAGCTTATTGACCTGATTGACCAGATAATCATAAAAGCCGTGCAGGCTGGCCAGCCGCCGGGCGGTCGAGGATTTCTTGTTGCCGCATTCGCGGTTCAGGAAATAGAGATATTCATAGATGTCCTCTTTGCTCACACTGCCCCAGAAGGCTGTATCCAGACCCTTGGGGTCAATATCCTTGATCTCCGTATCTGCCGGAACCAGCCCGCGGCGGCGTTTCATAAAACGGGAAAAACCGCGCAGATCGCAGTAATAACTGAAGGCCGTGTTGGCGCTTTTGCCTGCGATCACCTCCAGGTACCGCACATATTCCACAATATCCGGCGAAGCATCATCAAACGGCGGATGCTTGCCCGGATTTTTTTCATCAAGATAGATTGACATAGTTTCTCCGTAAATTTGTTACAACCGGTCTGATTTCAATGCATGGATCGCATCCGAAATATAAGCCGCACCTATCAGCTTCATGCCCGGATAATCTGCCGGGTTCAGGTGGGCAAGGCTGTGTTTTGGCACCACAGCCCGCTCAAAGCCGATACGCTCGGCTTCCCGCAGGCGTTGTTCAAGGTTGGGCACACTGCGCACCTCACCGCCCAGACCCACTTCTCCAATGGCAATGAGCTTATCGCTCACGGGGCAGTCCAGCAGAGACGACACCATACACAGGCAGACCGCCAGATCGCAGGCAGTATCCCGCAGGGCAATGCCGCCCACTATGTTGATATAGACATCCAGATTGCCAAAGAAATAGCCTGCCCGCTTTTCCAGAACGGCAATGAGCAGATTCATGCGGTTATAATCATAGCCGCTGCAGGCACGGCGCGGTGCCGGGAAATTCGTTTTGGTGGCAAGGGCCTGGATCTCGCTTAGAATGGGGCGGCTGCCCTCCATCGTACAGGCGACGCAGTTGCCGGAAACCCCCAGCGGACGGCCTTCCAAAAGCATCTGGGAAGGGTTTTCGATCTCCTCCAGCCCCTGCCCTGTCATATCAAACATACCCAGTTCATTGGTGGAGCCATAGCGGTTCTTGGCGGCCCGCAGAATGCGATAAGGCAGCATTTTGTCGCCCTCAAAGTAGAGCACAGTATCCACGATGTGCTCCATGACCTTGGGGCCTGCAATGGCTCCGTCTTTGTTGACATGGCCCACAATGAACATGGGGATCTCCTGCTTTTTGGCTACCGCCAGCAGACGGGCGGCGCTCTCCTTGACCTGACTGACCGTACCGGCCGAGGAAGAAAGATCCATACAGCGCATCGTCTGGATAGAGTCGATGACTACAAGCTCCGGCTTTTCCTTTTCGATCAGGCCGCAGATCTCGTCCACATCGTTTTCCGCAGCAAGATAGATGTTCTCCTGCGGCACCTTCAACCGCGCAGCACGCAGTTTGACCTGACGGACAGATTCCTCACCCGTGATATACAGAACAGAATGCTGGTTGGAGATGGCACCGCAGAGCTGCAAAAGCATCGTAGATTTGCCAACACCCGGTTCTCCGCTGAGCAGAACCACGCCGCCCAGCACAATGCCGCCGCCCAGCACCCGGTCAAGCTCCGATATGCCGGTCAGGATGCGGCTTTTCTCTTCCGTAGTGCTGATATCGGCCAACCGCCGGGCCGTCAGCGAGGTGACACCCTCCTGCCGGGCAGGTGCTGCCGCTTTGCTGCTGGAAAGCCCCGCCTTGGGCGCTTCCGCAACAACATCCTCATTCATGGTATTCCAGCTTCCGCAGCTGGGGCAGCGGCCCATCCAGCGCGGGCTGGTTTCGCCGCAGTTGGAGCAGACGTAAACAGTTTTGAGCTTTGGTTCCTTCATGGTGCACTCCCTGCAAAAACGCCGCTGGAAAAGCGGCGCTCAATTTCATTGTTCTGTTTTAGTTTACCACATTCTGTTGTCTGCCGCAACTGCTCCCTTACTTTACCTCAACAACGGTGATATTTTGGGCTGTCACACTGCTCTTGCTCAACACAATGTCACGGATCTGCGCTACCTGTGCGGCCGTTAAGGCATCGCCCGAGGTCATAACAGTCAGATCGGCCCGGCCGGACTGCAGAAAGCAGAGACAATCCGCAAACCCCTTGGCCTTGACCAGTGTCTCGATCTCGTTTTCCGCATTGAGATCCGCAAGGTTTCCGGTCAGCTGGCTGGTGTACTCCTTCTTTTCTTCCGTGGAGAGAGAAGCGGATTTCAGCGCTTTCTGAATGCTGTCCATGGCTTCATCGTGGGCTTTGGTCCGCTTGAGCCGCGCTTCCTCAAAGAACTTGGAGCCGCTATTGTTTGCAACGCTCACAAGCTGAGCTTCGCCATAATTCTTGTTGGCACTGGAAACCGCTTCGGCTTCAGTCATCAGTTCATCCGTAACGGGAACGGTCTCCTGACTGACGGCAGAAACGTTGACTGCATCCTCTTCCAGCGTCACACCGGTGCGGGCATACTGCCAGTTCAGGTAAACGGCAATGACCAGTGCTGCTGCCAGAGTAATGGCTGTTGCTTTGCGGGTATTCTTCGAGATGGCTCTCATAGCTGTTTCCTCCTTATATTACATGGTGCGTTATCCTTTGCGCTGTTCTACACAAATTCGATTGGCCGAAAGATCCAGCAGTGCCCGGACAAGCTCTGTGATGCGGGCGGCGACCCGGACATCTCCCCCACCATCACAGACAACAGCCACACCGCAGACGGCAGGCAGATAGGTCGTCTCTTCCAGGGCGGAGCCATCCTCCAGCAGAACATGGGTCTCCTGGTTCTGCATCTGGCCGGACTGCGTATCCACAGCATAGATCGTTTCTTCCCCACTTTCCAGTGTCACCATCACAACGGTCTTTCCTGCCCCATCGAGCTGTTCGATCAGCTCTGTCAGCTGTGTTTCCAATTGCTCCCGGTAGGCAGTTTCTGAAACAGCAGCAGGACTGCCCGCATTTGCTGCGGGTTTTGCGGGGGTCGAGAATAATTCTGAGAATAAGATCAGCAGCATTGCCGCCACACCCAGAATGATTGCGAGCTGGGTGCGGTTTTGCTTCTGGAGCAAACCGGCAAAGAGGCTCTGTTCCCTGCTCTTCATCCGGAAAGGTCCCCCTCCTTTGCTTCCTGTCCGCTGCTGCGGGCATCCAGTTCAGCCTGAATGGCATCTTCCAGCGTGCCCATGGATGTGGGCGAAAGATCCGGCACAGAAAAGGACTGAACTTCTGTCCGGAGCTGAGGGATGACCTGTAAAAGCACCACTAAAATATATAGTCCAGCCACGGCTTTTATGCACCGTCGGGCCCAGCTGTTTCCTGTGAGCCGGGCCAGCAGCTCTGCGCAGATACAGGCAGTGCAAAAGACCACAGCTGCGCTTTTCAATGTCTGCATCAAACGCCTCCCAGCATAAAAAGAAGTGCGGTTCCTGTTACGGCCAGCCCGAAAAAGAGTGCGATACAGGCCATCATACACCGGACAGCGGAAGCAAAACAGGTAAGCAATGCCTGTCCACGGTTGTTTCCGGTCAGGCTGCACAACGTCCCGCAGAGAACGATACATCCCAGATGCGCAAGCATCCCGAGATACAGCGGCAGAAACTCAGCCAATAAAATCAGGATAGCGGCCATTCCAAGGCCGCTTTTGAGCAATTGGATGCCTGCCAGAACAGCCTCGGAAGCATCGCTCAAACTCTGCCCCACAATGGGAATGGTTCCGGTGAGAAACTGTCCTGTGCGCAGCGCCGTCCGGTCGAGCTGTGCGGCAGAGATGCGCTGGAATCCCAGCAGTGCAGCCAGCAGCTTTCCAGTAAGGGAAAGTCCCTTTTGCAGCAGTATCCCTGCCGCTTTGCACAGGTTCCCCAGGCAGCTCTGTTCCGTGATACAGCAAGCCATGCTCAATGCAAGGAAGCATTCCAGAATGGGCGGTACAAAGGCCGTCAGGGCCTGTGCCAGCAGACAAAGCAATGTCAGAAAAAAGCCGCTTGCGGCGGCCCCGGCACTTGTCTCACCGCCCATGATCAGAACACCGGCATAGACCGGAAGAAAACCGGAGAGAAAGCGGTTCCAGCTTTCGATCTGCGCGCACAGCTGCCGGGCAATTTCAAGCAATGGTTCCCACAGGAGGATCCCGCACCCACCGGCGCAGACAAGATCACACCAGCTGTGATCACCTTCCTCCCCCAGAAACAGACTGACTATGGCAGACAGGAGCAGAAACAACAGCAGTGCGGCATAACCGCGGATGCTTTCCCGCAGTGTCTGGAACAGCGACGAAGTGCAAAAACTTTGCAGAACGCTCCACGGGTCTTCTGCTACCTGCAAAGCATCCACAGGACTTTGGTCAAGATAAGGCTGCCAGAGCTCTGCTCCCGGCAGCTGTGTGTGCAAACCGGCACTCTCTGCCGCAAAAGCTGTCGGGGCGCACAGGCAGAAGCTCGTCCCCACCAGCAGAAAAGCCCACCACTTCCAGTTCTTCATCTTGCAATGCTCCCAATCGTCTGCAGGACCTCTTCCAGCAAGGGCCACGCCGCCGCCAGTACAAGACACCGACCTGCCAGCCCAACACACCACCCTAAAGATTCTGCCCCGGCTTCCTCACACAGGGTGCGGGTATAATCTGTCAGCAGAACGATAGCCGCACTCCGTACAAGGCAGGAAAAAGCCCCGCTGTCAGCTTGTCCAGCCAGGCGTGCTATGCCGGAAAGTACTGTCCGGATGCTTGTCCCTGCCCGCACCAGCAGCACCAGCGCTGCCCCAAGGGAGAGCAGGAGTGCATAGGCGGGGGCCTGCTTTTCCAGAACTGCATAGAGCAGTGCCGCGAGCAGCGCGATGCCGAACACAGCCACGGCTGCACTCATAGTGCAAACAGCGACTTGATGGTAACAAACAGCACACTGATCTGTTTGACCAGGATGGACAGCACGACCACCAGACCGGCCAATGTCGTCATCATTGCCTGATCCTCCCGCCCGGAGCGGATCAGCAGTTGGTTCAGCACGGCAACAATGATGCCAATGGCCGCAATTTTGAAGATAAGGTCAATCTCCATCCGCGTCCTCTCCTTTTGAGCTGATTCATCCCAGCAGAATGGCAGCTGCAAGCCCGGCGGCCAGGCCCAGCTTGTGCGAAAGCATCGACTGCGTTCGGGCCGCAGCTTCACCTTCCTGCAAGGCTGCCTGAAACTGTGCCTGATACAATTCAAGCCGTCTGCACTCCTGCTCCGCTTCCAACCGCCCCAGGCCTGAAAAACATTCTGAGAAGCGGGTGCGTTCTTCTAAGGTCAGGGAGGGAAAGGGCTCCAGCGTTTGTAACGAAACCGTTTCTGGTGGAAGCTGCCCATCCTGTATCAACTTCCGGCAGAGAAGATTCAGGTCACTGCGGCGGAAGCTGATTTCCTGATGCAGCGTTTCCAGCAGATCCAGCGTTTTGTGCAGGGCTTCCAGATGCGCCTGCGCCTGCTGATGAAAGCAGTCGCCTGCGCACCAGCCGCAGACGACAAAACAGCAGACACTCATCCAGCGCAGAGGGCTCATAGAAACCGCACCTCCCCGATGCAGCCGGGTGCTTGTCTGCCGGTCAGCCAGACGAGCACCCGCACCGCGCCGCGCTCCATCAGATATTTTACCTGTGGGCGCATGGTCGCCTCTTCGGGTGTGGCAGCATGAAGGGTGGCAACAAAATCCACCCCGCTGAACAGGCCCTGTTCCAGCGCTGTGACCTCATCCAGACCTCCCAGCTCATCCAGCAGGATCACCTGTGGCGAAAGGGTGCGCAATGCCATCTGCACTGCTTGTCCCTTGGGGAGCCCGGCAAGAACATCCAGCGCCTCGCCGTGTGTATTCCCGGCAAAGAGCTCCCGCCGTTCATCAATGACCGAAAGGATCTTCTGCTGCCGGACGAGCTCCCGGGCAATACTGCGCAGCAATGTGGTCTTGCCGCTGCCCGGCTCTCCAACAAGAAGCATCCCGATGAAATGCCCCCTCAATGCTGCGGTCAGTTCCTGTGGAAGCGGAACGGTCTTTTCCCGGGCAATGCGCAGGTTGACAGAGGTAAGCTCCTGCAGAACCGTGCCCTGTTCCGGTTTTTGCAAAAAACGCCCGCCAAGCCCTGCCCGACAGCCATTTTCCAGTGTAACATAACCCTGTGCAATCTCTGTCTGATGGGTATGGACTGAACCGCCGCAGAGGGTGAACAGGATCTCTTCCATCTGCAACGGGGTCAGCTGCATCGTTTGCAGTGCGTTCAGTTCAGGTGCCAGCTGTGTCGGTGTGCAGCTGCACCCCTGCACCGTAAACTGTGGAGCATAGCCCAGCCGGAGCCGCAGCTCATGTACAGTTTCCGCATCTTTTGACGGGAGCTGCCCCAGCGGCCTTGCCAGCCATTGGGGCAAAGCCTGCACCACCTGATAATACTCGTCCATCTTCTGTTCTCCTTCCGTGTCCTTTGCCATCAGTGTATGCACCGGCCCGGAGGTTAGAACCCGCAGGGCGCAGAAAAGCCCGCACAGCATCCAAACTGTACGGGCTTTTTAGAACAGGTTTTCTGATTATTGCTGGGACTTATCCTCTGCGATCATAGCAAGGAACTCTGCTTCGGTCAGCACAGGCACACCCAGTGCCTGTGCTTTGGTCAGCTTGGAACCTGCGGCAGCACCAGCCACCACATAAGCTGTTTTTTTGGAAACAGAACCACTTGCTTTGCCGCCATTCTTTACGATGAGCGCCTCAGCTTCACTGCGGGAGAGTGTTTCCAGCGTTCCGGTCACAACCAGCGTTTTCCCGGCGAGCTTATCGCCCTTGGGCTCCCCCTTCCACTGCATGTTCACACCGGCATCGGCCAGACGGTGCACCAGATCGGTAGTGCCATCCTTGGCAAAGAATTCAGTCACGCTCTGGGCCATCACGCCGCCAAAACCATCGATCTCGCCGATCTGCTCCTCGGTTGCTTCCCGGATGGCCTGCAGAGAGCCAAAATGCTCTGCCAGCAATGCGGCGGCTTTATCGCCGATGTTGCGAATTCCAAACGCAAACATCAGCTTATCCAGATTGTTCTGCTTGGAAGCTTCGATCGCCTGCAGAAGATTGTTTGCGCTCTTTTCCTTGAACTTTTCCAGTGTGAGCAGCTGCTCTATTGTCAAGTCATAGAGATCTGCCGCAGAGTGTACCAGCCCTTTATCCACCAGCTGCGTGGCGACCATGGTGCCCAGACCGTCAATGTCCATGGCATCCCGGGATGCAAAGTGGATGATATTGCGGAGTGCCTGCGCAGGGCATTCCGGGTTGACACAGCGCAGAGCAGCTTCATCTTCCAGGTGCACTGCCGGGGCACCGCAGGAGGGGCAAAATTCCGGCATCTGGTAAGGCTGAGCGTCCGGTTCGTGGCGGGTCACACCGATAACCTCCGGAATGATATCACCCGCCTTGCGCACCTGAATGGTATCTCCGATACACAGACCCAGTTGACGGATAAAATCTTCATTGTGAAGGGTGGCACGGGAAACCGTGGTACCTGCCAGAAACACCGGGTCAAAACAGGCGGTGGGAGTCAGAACGCCGGTGCGTCCCACACCGACTTCAATACTGCGCAATGTAGTCTCCTTGACCTCGGGCGGATACTTGAACGCAATGGCCCAGCGCGGGAATTTGTTGGTGGAGCCCAGCAGTTCCCGCTGTGCAAAGTTGTTCACCTTGATCACGGCACCGTCCATATCAAAATCCAGTGCGGCACGGTTCTGGCCGATTTGCTCGATCTCTGCAATGGCATCCTCGATATCGTGCACGATATGATAACGCGGGGAAACTGGCAGGCCCAGACTCTTGAGGTAGTCTAGGCTTTCGGCATGGCTGGTCAGTTCCCTGCCCCGCACCTGCTGGACGTTGAATACGAAGATGGACAACCCCCGGCTGCCGGTGATCTTAGAATCCTTCTGACGCAGAGACCCTGCGGCAGCATTGCGCGGATTTTTGAACGGTGCCGCACCCTGTAATTCCTGCTCCGCACAAAGGTGCTGGAAGGCATCGTGCGGCATGTAGACCTCGCCGCGCACTTCCAGATATTCCGGGGCATTTTTCAAAGTCTTTGGAATACGCTTGATGGCCTTGACATTGGCTGTCACATCTTCACCCACCACGCCGTCACCGCGGGTGGAAGCACGCACTAGCACACCGTTTTCATATTCTAGGCTGCAGGAAAGGCCGTCGATCTTGATCTCGACGACATATTCCGGCTCGATCCCGGCTTCCCGTACCCGACGGTCAAAATCGCGCAGTTCATCGAAGGAAAACGCATCAAGAAGGCTTTCCATCTTTACAGCATGCGTCACCTTGGCAAAGCGCCCGCTGGGTGTTCCGCCCACTTTCTGGGTCGGAGAATTCGCAGTGACCAGCTGAGGGAATTCTGCCTCCAGTGCTTTCAGCTCCCGGGTCAAAGCGTCATATTCAAAATCCTCCAGCTCCGGGGCATCCTGATCATAGTATAAACGGTTGTTCCTTTCAATGACCACGCGCAGCTCTTCCGCGCGTTTGCGTGCCTGTTCCAGTTCCACGTTCGTTTACTCTCCTTTTCCCAATACCAATACAGTAATTATACCATATTTCAAAAACAAAATACAGCAAAAAGTGCTGCCGGTGACTCGGGAGTGAACGTGCCGAATCCTAACAAGACAGTCGCTTTATTTTGCCCAGGTGGGTTCCTCCGTGCCATCATAATCGAACAGGCCGTCATTTTTCTCTTCCATGGCCTTGATCATGTGGTAGGTGTATTCGTTATACGGCGTGGGAATCCCAAGCTCCTTTCCCATCCGCATCAGCGCTCCCGAGAACATATCGATCTCTGTATGCCGTCCGGCATCCAGATCCTGCAGAGTGGAATAACGGGCCGTGGCAGGAACAGCGCATCCGTGGCTGACGGCATCTGCAATGCGCAGATCAATGCCCCGTGCAGTTGCAATGGCTTCCAGTTCCCGGCGCAGGCCATCGCTGATGGCTTTCATGTGGACGCTGTCCCGGTAGCAGCCCACACCGGCTCCCAGAATCGCCTGCGGCAGATTGTTGCAGACGTTCAGCCGGAACTTGCTCCACATCTCTTCCTGAATGTGCTCTGTGACCCGGAAGTTGACCCCGGAATCCGTGAACAGTTCCCGCACTGCCTGGACACGTTCACTCTCAAACGGTGCAAATCGCTCGCCATAGATCACGCCAAGTGTTGCATCCGGGTCAAAATGGTAACCATCCGCTTCCTTGTGAGATGTAACCTTAATGAAGGAATACAGCAGATGCTCTGCACCCACCTGTGCGGCGATCAACTCTTCGCTGTCCACACCGTTCATCAGACTCATCACAACGGTATTGCTGCCGACAGCGGTCTTGATGCTTTCCAGAGCTCCGGGCAGTGAGCCATATTTCAGTGCAACGACCAACAGGTCTACGCCCTGCGCTTCCTGCGGGGTCCAGACCTCCGGGCGGTAAACTGCTCCATTGATGGCGCAGCCGCTTTCTTTCAGCCGCCGGGCACGGTCGCCTTCCGCGATCACACCCAGACGGATATTATCCTTTTTAGAAAGCCCCCAAATGATGTAAGAGCCTACCGCTCCAGCGCCCAAAATGGCAACAGATTGTATTTTCATGTTATGTTCCCCCTCTTTGATTTGTCCGATTCTATTGTAGCACGAATTCGATTTACTGGGAAGAGAAATGAAAATGCAAAGCTATTTTTGCACATAGATTTTACAGCAATTTGATTGCAACGGACTCTAAAGTATCCTACAATAATAAATGCATTATTTTGCAAGGAGAGGGTATAAGGCCATGACATATAAAGAAATCAGACACAATGAAGAAGTCAATGAACTGCTGAAAAAAGGAAACCAGAATCTGGGCTTGTTGGGGTATACCGATCACTCTCAGGCCCATTGTACCCGGGTAGCAGAGACTGCAACACACATTCTGAAAAAATTTGGCTACCCGGAGCACGATATCGAGCTTGCCAGGATCGCAGGCTACATGCACGACATCGGCAACGCCATCAACCGTAACCGGCACGCCGAATACGGTGGGCTTCTGGCCAATGAGATCCTCAAACAGTACGATTTAAGCATCCCGGACCGCATCACAATCGTGTCGGCAATTTCCAACCATGACGAATCCACCGGTGGAGCAGTAGACCCAATTTCCGCAGCACTCATCATCGGTGACAAGACCGATGTGCGCCGCAGCCGTGTGCGCGAAAAGCCCAAAGCCGCCTTTGACATCCATGATCGGGTCAATTACGCAGTAACAGACCAGACATTGAAGATCAACACCGAGAAAAAGGTCATCTCGCTGAACCTGCAAATCGATACTGATATTTGCAGCATGTACGAATACTTCGAGATTTTTCTGCAGCGGATGCTGATGTGCCGCGGGGCAGCGGATATGCTGGGCGCAACCTTCAAATTGACCGCAAACGGTGCCAAAGTGCTTTAAAGCAGAACAAAAAGCCCCCGGAGAACTTTTTGCGGTTCTCCGGGGGCCGATTTTACGCGTTATAAAACATAGATACGTCTTTTATTCTCAGATAGAAATAGTGTTGCAAACGTCAATGAGCACCGGGTCCAGCGTCTTGGTCATCTCAAGCGCCTCATCCACGGGGTAATCCACAAGGTGCTCACCCTTCATACCGACGATGCGGTTATACTTACCCTGCTCCAGCAGGCAGACAGCGTGATAGCCCATTGCGGAAGCATTCACGCGGTCACGCAGAGTGGGAGAGCCACCGCGCTGGACATGGCCCAGAATGGTAGCACGGGTATCGATGCCGGTGCGGGCCTGAATCTCGTTGGCGATCTCCTGAGAGTGGCCAATGCCCTCGGCAACGATAACAATAAAGTGGCGCTTACCGGTGCGCTGCGTCTCGGTGATCTTATCCAGAATGTCGTGCTGCATATCGAATTCCTTCTCAGGCAGCAGCACAGCCATGGCACCGGAGGCAATGGCAACGTTCAGAGCGATGTAACCCGCATTGCGGCCCATGACCTCGACCACGCTGCAACGGTCATGGCTCTGGGTGGTATCGCGCAGCTTGTCGATCATTTCCAGGGCGGTGTTCATTGCGGTATCGTAGCCGATGGTGTAATCGGTGCAGGCGATATCATTATCGATGGTGCCGGGCAGACCGATCATCGGAATGCCGCGGTGTGCCAGCTCACGGGCACCGCGGTAGGAGCCGTCGCCGCCGATGACCACCAGCGCGTCAATGCCCAGCTCACGGCACTTTGCAGCACCCTTGTCCTGACCTTCCTTGGTCTTGAACTCCAAGCAGCGGGCCGTATACAGGATGGTGCCACCGGCAGAGATGATATTGGAAACGCTGCGCAGGTTCATTTCAAAGCACTCGCCATCCAGCAGGCCATTGTAGCCGCGCTGAATGCCGATCATACGGAAGCCCTTGTGCAGGCCTGCACGGACAACGGCGCGAACTGCAGCATTCATACCCGGAGCGTCGCCGCCGCTGGTCAGCACACCAATCGTTTTGATTTGCTTTTCCATGGAAAGATTCCCTCCAATTGTTTCGTCATTTACCTATGGAGCACTTACCCTCTCTCTTTGGGCACCAGCTCCATCGCCTTGCTCAGATCATAACTTGCCTTTAGACATTATAACACAGTTCCCGCTTGAATCCAATACCTTTTTGGCACTTCGTTAAAAGTTTATTAAAATTCACAGGCGTACGTCTTGGTGTTGTTTTTGGCACACGTGCACCCGGTTTGAATCGTTCCTGCGCATGTCATTTTGTTGCAACATTCTTTTCGCCCACGATGCGCTGCAGTTCCTCAAAGAAAAGCGGATGACCTGACGTATACAGCCTGCGGGGAGCCGCCAGCTTCTGTTTTGTGTCCTCCAGATAGAAGATCACCGGCATATCACCGTCAAAAATCTCCAGCAGATTGACCACCTTGGCGTACTCCGGGCTGGTGCGGGAGGGCAGCCGGACGTAGAGCCGACGGGCTGCATCCCGCATCTGATTGGGGCGGTTGGCCTGCGGCCTGACGGGGTTATAGCCCTCAATGGGCGAAATACTCTCGGCGACCAGGCGGGCAGGTTCATCCTCTCGGATAGACAGGCGGCCCTCAATGACCACGACCGCGTTATCGTGCAGCACGTCCCGGAATGTTTCCAGTGTGCGCGGGAACACGATGACCTCCATGGTGCCGGTCAGATCCTCTACGCTGGTATAGGCCATCATGCTGTTGGTCTTGGTCGTCACCATTTTGCTCTTGACGATGGTGCAGACGATGCGGACATGGCTATTGTCCGGCACATTGGCATCCTCACCAGTCAGAGCTTTGATGGTGTGGGTGGCAAACTGAGCCGACTGCTCCCGGTAGGCATCCAGCGGATGACCGGAAAGGTACAGGCCGCTGACCTCTTTCTCCTGTTGGAGCAGCTCGGCGTGGGTATACTCAGGGCAGGGCTTGATCTCATAGCTGTCGGCGGCAGACGTATCGTCCGTGCCGCTCATCATCGAGAAGAGGTCGATCTGACCATCCAGATTCTTCCGGCTGTCACTCTCGATGCTCTTGAGCACGCCCTCAGTTGCTTCGACCAGACTGCGGCGGTTGGAGCCGAGATTATCAAAGGCACCGGCCTTGATGAGGCTTTCCACAGTGCGGCGGTTCAGCTCGGTACCATGCATCCGTTTGCAGAAATCGTACAGGCTGGTATAAGGCTTTTCCTGCCGCTCCTCTACGGAGCGCTCGATCAGCCGGGTGCCGACATTTTTTACGGCGTTCAGGCCAAACCGGATCCGGCCACTGTCCTCTGCAGTAAAGCCGCTGCCCGAGATATTGATATCCGGCGGCAGGACCTTGATCCCCAGCCGGGCGCACTCGCCGGAATACTCGATAACCTTGCCGGTGTTGTCCAGGACACTGGTCAGCAGCGCAGCCATAAACTCGCTGGGGTAATGGCACTTGAGGTAGGCTGTCTGGAACGCCACATAGGCATAACAGGCGGCATGACTCTTGTTGAAGGCGTAGGACGCAAAGCTGGACATCTCATCGTAAATTTCATTTGCAACCTTTTCCGAGATGCCGTTTGCCACACAGCCCGGGCACTCGTTGCCGGGGTCTGTGCAGCCGTGGACAAAATGTTCCCGCTCCGCCTCCATCACAGCGTGTTTCTTCTTGCTCATGGCACGGCGGACATTATCTGCCTGCCCGAACGAAAAGCCTGCCAGCTCCCGGAAGATCTGCATGACCTGTTCCTGATAGACGATGCAGCCATTGGTCACATCCAGAATGTGGGCCAGCTGCGGGGTCTTATAGCTAATTTTGTCCGGTTCATGGCGGTTGCGCAGGTAGGTCGGGATGGAATCCATCGGACCGGGGCGGTACAGGCTGATCAGAGCGATGACATCTTCCAAATTCTGCGGCTGCAGGCCCACCAGCACCTGCTTCATACCCGAGGATTCAAGCTGGAACACGCCTTCGGTCTCACCCCGGGAGAGCATTTTGTAGGTTTCGGGATCGTCATAATCCAGCTTGGCGATGGAGAAATCCGGTTCTTTTTTCTGAATGGCCAGCTCCGCATCCCGGATGACCGTCAGGGTGCGCAGACCGAGGAAGTCCATCTTCAGCAGGCCCAGCTCCTCGATCTCCGTCATGTTGAACTGGGTCACAGGCAGGCCATCGTTGGTGGCAAGGGGCAGATAGTAATCCGTTGGTTCCGGGGTAATCACAACACCGGCTGCATGGGTAGAAGCGTGGCGAGGCATTCCTTCCACCTTCATGGCAGTGTCGAGCAGTTCCGTCACCTTCGGGTCCGTTTCATACATCCGCCTGAGCTCCGGTGAGACCTCCAACGCATGTTTGATGGTCATTTTGAGCTCCGCCGGGACCTGCTTTGCCACTACATCCACTTCCTGATACGGCATTCCCATCACACGGCCCACATCGCGGATCGCATTGCGGGCAGCCATGGTGCCAAAGGTAACGATCTGGGCTACATGGTCAGCGCCATACTTGCGGTTGACGTAGTCGATCACTTCCTGGCGGCGCTCGTAGCAGAAGTCCACGTCGAAATCGGGCATACTGACACGTTCCGGGTTCAGGAAGCGCTCAAAGATCAGGTTATAGCGGATGGGGTCAATGTCAGTGATGCCCACGCTGTATGCTGCGATACTGCCCGCACCGGAGCCACGGCCCGGGCCCACCGGGATCCCCTGGCTCTTGGCATAGTTGACGTAATCCCAGACGATGAGGTAATAGTTGGTATAGCCCATCGTCTTGATGACACTGATCTCGTAGTTCAGGCGGTCTTTGTTGGCCTGCGGCACATTGGAACCGTAGCGGCGCTCCAGACCCTCCCAGCAGAGCTTTTCAAAGAACGCCTGGTTGTCCATGCCGCCGGGGGCCTTATAATACGGAATTTTGGTGTTACCAAACTCAAAATCAAAATTGCACTGGTCGGCAATGATCTGTGTGTTGGCACAGGCATCCGGCACCATGGCAAACAGATCGTACATCTCATCCGTTGTTTTAACGTAGAATTCGTCAGTCTGGAACTCCATACGGTCGGCATCCTGCATGGTTTTGCCGGTCTGGATGCAGAGCAAGATCGCCTGCATCTTGGCATCCTCCTTGCGCAGGTAGTGGGAGTCGTTGGTGGCTGCCATGGGGATGCCGGTCTCCTGTGCCAGCTTGATGAGCTGAGGCAGCACAATGTTATCCTCTTCCAGCCCGTGATCCTGCAATTCAATGTAGTAATTGCCCTCACCAAAGAGGTCGCGATACCACAGGGCAGAAGCCTTAGCGCGCTCGTAATCGCCGGACAGAATCGCCTGCGGGATCTCACCCGCCAGGCAGGCAGACAGGCAGATGAGGCCTTCGTGGTATTGCTCCAGCAGCTGCTTATCCACACGCGGCTTGGAGTAGAAGCCCTCGATAAAGGCAGCAGAAACCAGCTTGGCAAGGTTTTTATAGCCTGTCTCGTTCTTGCACAACAGGATCAGATGATTGTTGCCATCGATCTTGTTCACCTTATCAAAGCGGGTGCGGGTGGCCACATAGACCTCACAGCCGATGATGGGTTTGATGCCCGCCTTTTTAGCCGCCTTGTAAAACTGCACACAGCCGTACATCACACCGTGGTCGGTGCAGGCAATGGCAGTCTGGCCGCACTCCTTCACCCGATCCATCAGCTGGTCAATGCGGCAGGCACCGTCCAGCAGACTGTATTCTGTATGGATATGGAGGTGGACGAAGTCTCTTCCCTGCTTATTGCCCTCACTGGGTTCGATCATTTCGTTTCCTCCTTTTCCGCGTTTTCTTCCAATCTTCTGCGCAGATCCTCTGCCAGCGCTTCCAGCTTCTTCATCCGGTGCGAAAGCCCCGATTTGCTCACGGGCGGGTCAAAGCAGGCACACAGAGCTGTCAGGGACAAGTCCGGATTTTCCATTCGCATGGCCGCAGCCTGCTGCAAGACCTCAGGCAGTGTTTCCAGCGCACCCTGCTCCTGCAAAAAACGGATTGCACGGGTGGTCTGGGCATTGGCCCGGGCCGTTTTGCCCAGATTTGCGGTATCACAATTGGTCTGACGGTTGATCTGGTTGCGCAGCTGCTTGACTGCCTTCTGGGCATTCATCCGGGCCGAAGCTTCTGCCGCTCCCATAAACGCAAGGATGCGCTCCACGCTGGCGCTGCTTTTGACGTAAATCAGGTTTACGCCGTTGCGGCGGGTACGGTGGGGCGCAAATTCATGCTCAGCAAGCAGGGCCTCAAAATCCTTTGCAAGGTTGGTGCGTCCGGTCAGGAATTCCAGATTATACTCCTTCTGTGGGTCCGTCACAGTACCGCCGCACAGGAACGCCGTGCTGATATAGGCACTCACACAGGTCTGGCACCGGATGAGCCCCGGGTCGATCTGCAAGCTCGTCTCGCTGCCCGTGGTGCCGAACAGCTCGTGCATCCGGCGCACTTGCTCCGACTCTCGGATGCCGAACTCATACACCACACCGCTGGGGCGGGGCTTTTCCAGCACCGCGCCCTGCACGCCACAGCGGGCAAACAGCTGTTCGGCCACACGGGCGGTCAGCTCCTGCTCAGTCTGCAGCACAAGGCCCCGTGCATCAAAATATTTGGCAAAGCAGGCGATGCCATAGGCTGCCGCCCGCACACAGCAATCCTTTTGCAGCTGCAAACTGCGCTGTGCGATCTCTTCCCGTGCCTGGGATGCAAAACTCATGTCACTCTCATTTCTGTTCTCACGGGCTCTGCCGGGTCATCGCGCCGCATCACGGTGCTGAATGCCGGTCTGATAGCCCAGTTGTTTGCAATATTCCGCGATTTTCCGCGCAAAGGTGATCGAGCGGTGCTTGCCGCCCGTGCAGCCCACTGCAATGGTCAGCTGGCTTTTACCCTCCTTGACATAGAGGGGCAGCGCATACTCCAGAAAACCTTCGTACCGGCGCAGCAGTTCCTTTGCCTCCGGGTGACCCATGACAAAATCCACCACTTCCTCATCCAGCCCCGTTTTATGCTTGAGCTCCGGGATATAGAAAGGGTTGGGCAGGCATCGGACATCCAGCACCAGGTTCGCATCCTCTGGGATGCCGAACTTGAAGCCGAAGGACATCACGGTGAGCCGCATTGCTGCCTTTGCCCCGCCATCTGGCGCAAACAAATTACAAATGCGCTCCTTATTCTGGGCCGTGGAGAGAAACTCCGTGTTGATGGTGTAGTCTGCCCGTTCCCGGAAGGGCTGCAGAATCTGTCGTTCCTTTGCCAGCGCTTCCCGGGTGGAGATGCCCTCGGCAATGCTGATGGGATGGCGGCGGCGGGTCTCGCTGTAACGGCGCATCAGCACATCGTCCGGGGCATCGATGAATAAGATCTCGTACTCGATGCCCTGCTCATCCAGCTGGTGCAGCGCCTGTTCGATCTGCTCGCTGGTGTGGCAGCCGCGCACATCCATGGAGAGCGCTACCCGCTTGAGCTGGTTATCGCCTGCCTTGGAGAACGCCGTGATGCTGGGCAGAAGCTCTGCCGGAACATTGTCGATACAAAAAAAGCCGATATCCTCCAGTGCGTTCATCGCAACCGATTTTCCCGCACCGGAAAGCCCGCTGACGATCAGAAGATCCATACCATTTTCCCTCTTATGCCTTGACCACTCGAATTTCCTTTTCCAGGTCATACCCGGTCTTTTCCTTTACGACTGCCCGCACCTCATCGCACAGGGCCAGCACATCAGCGCAGGTCGCGCCGCCCAGATTCACCACAAAGCCGCAGTGCTTCTCGCTGACGGCAGCACCGCCGTGGCGATAGCCCCGCAGGCCGCACTGGTCGATGAGGGCAGCCGCAAACGCTCCCACCGGCCGCTTGAAGGTGCTGCCGGCGCTGGGCTTATCCAGCGGCTGCTTATCGACGCGCTTCTGCATCAGCTCATCCATCCGGGCCTTGATGGCTGCTGAATCTCCACGCTTCAGGTGGAACTTTGCGCTCAGGATGCAGCCGCCGTTTTCCTCAAAGATGCTGTGCCGGTAGGAGAGGTCGAGGTTTGCGGCATCTTCTGTCACGATCTCGCCTTCTCTGGTCAGATACGTCACAGAGACCAGCACGTCTTTCATCTCTCCGCCGTAGGCACCGGCATTCATATAAACTGCACCGCCCACTGTGCCGGGGATGCCATAAGCAAATTCCAGGCCGGTCAGGCTGCTGTCCAGCGCCGCCTTACACAGAGCAGAAAGCTTCAAGCCCGCGCCAGCGATGACTGCATCGTAGACCGCCCCCGGCTCTGCACCCGGATGGCTGACGTTTTCCAGAAAACCGATTCCCATTTTCAGAGCCGTGGTATCCACGACCACGCCCCGGTAGCCCGCATCCTCAAACAGGATGTTGCTGCCGTTGCCCAGCAGGTAATATTTCACACCGCACGCTTTGCACAGTGCGATCACGCGGCAGAGTTGTTCTTCTGTCTCCGGCCGGGCAAAAACATCCGCTGGGCCGCCGATTTTAAAGGTGCAGTGGGCAGCAAGGGATTCGTTTTCGACAAAGCGGATCTCCTCCGCCTGCAGCTGTTGTTTCAATCGTTCCATAAAACAGGATTCCTTTATCTGTAATCTTCATTCAACGGTGCCGTCCAGACCCAGACGGATCAGCAGCTCCTTGGCGGCATTATAGCCCATCCGCTTCTGGCGGTTGTTGATAGCGGCGGTTTCCAGCACAACGGCCAGATTGCGTCCCGGGGAGACCGGGATGCTGGTGCTGGGGATGTTCACGCCCAAAATCTCGTAATATTCGCTCTCCAGTCCGGTGCGCTGATAGTTCTTGGTGGGGTCCCATGCTTCCAGCTGGACCACAAGGTCCAGGCTCTCGCTCTCCTTGACCGCACCCACGCCGAACACACGGGCCACATTGACGATGCCGATGCCGCGTAGCTCGATAAAATGGCGGATGTTCTCCGGAGCCGTGCCCATGATCTGGCGGTTAGAGACCTTGCGCAGCTCCACCGCGTCGTCCGCCACCAGACGGTGGCCGCGCTTGACCAGCTCAATGGCCAGCTCACTCTTGCCGATACCGCTGTCGCCCAGGATCAGGATTCCTTCACCATACACCTCCACCAGCACGCCGTGGCGTGTGATGCGGGGTGCCAGCTCCAGATTCAGCACGCTGATCAGACTGCCCATCAGGGTGCAGGTCATCTCGTTGGAGCGGAGCAGGGCCACCCCGTGCTTCTGAGCCAGTTCCAGCATCTCAGGGAATGGTTCCAGTTCCTCACTGCGGCAGACGATGACAGCCGGGGGCTGCTGGCCGAACAGCTGGTCCAGCCGCTCGTACCGCTTCTCGGCAGAAAGACCAGAAAGGAAGTTCATTTCGGCCAGACCCAGGATCTGCAGCCGGAGCTTATCAAAGTAATCATAGTATCCGGCAAGGAACAGGCCCGGGCGGTTGACCTCCGCAATCTCGACATTGATCTCTTCCAGCCCTTTCGGGGTGTAGACCACATCCAGACTGACCTTTTCCGTCAGCTTCTTCAGCGAAACATTGAAATTCGCCATCGTTCTTCCTCCTGCACAAATGTTTCCTCTCCCTGCCCGGCAGCACACCGGGTGCGGGGCACGCTTTTTCTTTCCCTTATTATAAACGAGATGGTTTCGGATTACAATGATTCTGCCGGAAAATCTTCATTCCGGAGCCTGCATCCCGTTGCATCCTCCCTCATATCCATTTATAATAGAGATGGTGCATTCCTGCACCGGGAAACAGTCATTCACTTTACACGCTTTTTACATTCTCTGGATTTCCGATTTTACATTCAGGCTCTATACTCATAAATAGGAGAACATTCCGTCAAATAAACGTGTCAAACAAAGCGAGGAACTTCAAATGACTGTTTTTAATGTATTTTCCCTGCTGGGCGGCCTGGCCTTGTTCCTGTTCGGTATGGACATCATGGGCAAGGCGCTGGAAAAGCAGGCCGGCGGCCAGCTGCAAAAGATCCTGAGCAAACTGACTGACAACCCGCTCAAGGGCTTTTTCCTGGGTCTGTGCGTCACCGCCGTAATCCAGAGCTCCAGCGCCACCACCGTTATGGTGGTCGGCTTTGTCAACAGCGGCATCATGGAGCTGCATCAGGCCATCGGCGTTATCATGGGCAGCAATGTGGGCACCACGGTCACCAGCTGGATCCTGAGCCTTTCCGGCCTGCAGGGCGACAGCTTCCTGATCAATATGCTCAAGCCCACCTCCTTCAGCCCGGTGCTGGCCTTTATCGGCATCCTTCTGTACATGGGCAAAAGCGAAAAGCGCAAGGGTGTTGGCACCATTCTGATCGGCTTTGCTGTGCTGATGACCGGTATGACCACCATGTCCAATGCTGTGCTTCCCCTGCAGAACGAGGCGTGGTTCACCAGCTTGTTTATCCGCTTCTCCAATCCTCTGCTGGGCGTTCTGGTGGGGGCCGTTGTCACCGGCATCATCCAGAGCTCCAGCGCCAGCGTTGGTATCCTGCAGGCACTGAGCGCCACCGGTGTCATCACCTACGGCAGTGCCATCCCCATCATCATGGGCCAGAACATCGGCACCTGCGTCACCGCGCTGATCTCCTCTGTGGGTGCCAACAAGAATGCACGCCGCGCCGCCATGGTGCACCTGTACTTTAACATCATCGGTGTTACCCTGTTCCTGGCTATTTTCTATGGTGCAAACCTGCTGCTTGACTTTGCCTTTGTCAATGAGACAGTCACTGCCTGGGGCATTGCCGTGGTCCACTCCATCTTCAACCTGACGGCCACCGCTGTTCTGCTGCCCTTTGCAAATGGGCTGGAAAAGCTGGCCATCCTCACCATTCCGGACGATGCCGAAAAAGAGAGCTTTGCTCTGCTGGATGAGCGCCTGCTGAACACTCCCGCCGTGGCTGTGGAGCGTGCCCGCGCCGCCACTGCAGACATGGCCGAGCTGGCCCGTGTGGGCGTGGTGCAGGCCATGAGCCTGACCCACAAGTGGGACGATTCTCTTGCCCAGAAGGTGCGGGAGGAAGAGGAAAAGGTGGACAAATATGAGGATGCACTGGGCACCTATCTCGTCAAGCTGTCCAGCCGTGAAATGAGCCATGCCGACAGCCAGAGTGTGAACACCTTGCTCCACACCATCAGCGATTTTGAACGCATCAGCGATCACTCTGTAAATGTTCTGAGCTCCGCCGAAGAGATTCACGCCAAGAGCATTGAGTTTTCCAAGGATGCACAGGAGGAGCTGCAGGTGCTGGAGGGGGCCGTGCAGGATGTGCTGAGCCGCACCACCGACGCATTTCGCAAAGGCGATCTGCACCTGGCCGGCAAGGTAGAGCCGCTGGAGACCGTTGTGGATGAACTGGTGCGTGCCATCAAGGCCCGCCATGTGGCCCGCCTGCAGACCGGCAGCTGTTCCATTGAGTATGGTTTTGTTCTGGAAGATCTTCTGACCAACTACGAGCGTGTCTGCGACCACTGCAGCAATGTGGCTGTTGCCCAGATCGAGGTTGCACAGGACAGCTTTGATACCCACGCTTACCTGAACGACCTGCGCTACGGCAACGAGACCAAGGAAAGTGAACAGTTCCAGCGCCGTCTGGATCGTTACCGTGAGCGCTATCTCTTCCCTGACAGCGACACTGCACCCGCAGCCGCAAAGGAGGAACCCAACAAATGATCTACATTGTAGAAGACGATGCCGCCATCCGTGAGCTGGAGCAATATGCACTGCAATCCAGCGGATACGAGGTGCAGAGCTTTGAAACCTCTGAGCCTTTCTGGCAGGCCATGCGCACCGCAGAGCCTGAGCTGGTCATTCTGGATGTGATGCTGCCCGGTGAGGACGGTTTCTCCATCTTGAAAAAGCTCCGCAATACCCCTGCCCTGCGCCGCCTGCCCATCATCATGGTCACAGCAAAATCCAGTGAGCTGGATACCGTGCGCGGGCTGGACTGCGGTGCAGATGATTACATCACTAAGCCCTTTGGCATTATGGAATTTCTGAGCCGGGTGCGGGCCGCCCTGCGCCGCTCTGCCCCCGAGGAAAAGCAGAATGTTTATGCCTTCCATGAGATCCTGCTGGACAACGCCCGCCACAGCGTGACTGTGAACGGCACCCATATTGACCTGACTTACAAGGAATACAGTCTGCTGCGCCTGCTGCTGGAGAACACGAACCTTGTCGTGACACGCGAGACCATTCTACAAGTGGTATGGGGCACCGATATTTCTGTTGAAAGCCGTACCGTGGATATGCACATCCGCACCCTGCGCAAAAAGCTGGGGGACGCGGGCAGATATATCTGCACCGTGCGCAAAGTCGGCTACAAGCTGGCCGACAATGAGGAGGGCGAGGAAGAATGAAACCGCAGAGCATGGAAGAAAAAATCAGTTACCGGCTGTTTTTCATGGGCTTCGTCGGTCTGGTCTGCACCGCCGTGCTCTGTCTCTTCGTCTTTCACAAAGCGTTCCGGGAACAGGCGTGGACCTCACTGGAGCATCAGGCTGATCTGGTTTCCGCCGGATACGAGCAGCTTTCCTCTCCGGATCAGCTCTCCGTGTTCGTCAACGGAGACCTGCGCATTACCCTGATCGCAGCAGATGGCAGTGTGGTGTTCGAATCCGCCACTGACCAGCAGATGGAAAATCACCTGTCCCGCCCGGAGATCCAGCAAGCCATGCGGGAGGGTGTAGGCCGTAACTGCCGCGATTCCCAGACCATGGGGTACGAGACCTACTATTACGCCATGCTGCTGCCCGGCGGCGATATCCTGCGTGTGGCCCAGGATTCTGAGACCATCTGGTCGATCTACGACGCGGCCCTGCCCGCCATCATCCTGAGCTGCATCCTGATGATGGGTGCCGCAGCGCTGATCGCCGGGCTACTGACCCGCAGTCTTGTCCAGCCCATTCTGAAAATGACGGATGACCTTGAGCACATTCAGGAAAACGTTCCCTACCGGGAACTCATCCCCTTTGCTGAGAGCATCCACTCTGATCGGCTGCTGCGGGAAAACAACGAGAAGATGCGGCAGGATTTCACGGCAAACGTCAGCCACGAGCTGAAAACGCCCCTGACCAGTATTTCCGGCTATGCGGAGCTCATTGAGACCGGCATTGCCAAACCCGCAGATGTGCCCGAGTTTGGCCGGAAGATCCATGTAGAAGCCAGCCGGATGATCCAGCTGGTGAACGATATCCTGCAGCTGTCGCACCTGGACAGCGTCAGCGAGACCCATGCACAGCCCGACATGGAAACGGTCGATTTGCTGGACGTGGCCAAGGATTGTGTGGAACGCCAGAAACTGAACGCGCAGCGCTCCTTCATCTCCCTGACCTATCTGGGCGAGAGCGCCAGAGTACTTGGCAACCGGGATCAGCTGGATGAGCTGTGCCAGAACCTGTGCGACAACGCCATCCGCTACAATCGACCCGGCGGCAAGGTCCAGCTCATCACCTCCTGCACCCGGGACGGCCATTGTACCCTGACCGTCAAGGATAACGGCATCGGTATCCCGAAAGACGCACAGTCCAGCGTGTTCGAACGCTTCTACCGGGTGGATAAGAGCCGGAGCAAGGCCACCGGCGGCACCGGTCTGGGGCTGGCTATTGTCAAGCACATTGCCCGCATCCACAACGCCCGCATCAAGCTGGAAAGCGAAGTAAATGTTGGCACCACCATCACCATCGTTTTTGAGACCGCCCACTAAAACTGCAAAAAGCTCACGTCTGCCTGCACCTGCGGGCAGGCGTTTTTTGTTGTAAGCATTTCTCGCTCTGTTCCCCGCTTCAACGCCCGGACTGCACCCAGAGAGAGCAGATCATACCCATTTTCCCAGCAGCGCTGAACGGTCTGCACGCAGAGTTGCTCCAGTGCCGCACACTGTGCTGCTGTGGGCAGAGCGGTGCTCGCCCTGCGCTGGCCGGTCAGGGTCACGGCAAAGCCATCTTCTACGGCTTCCACCGATACCACACAGCGCCGGAAAGTCACCTGCCCGCTGCCCAGCGGAAAAGTGTGTTCTCCGCTCTGACCCAGCAGCAATTGTGCCATCTGGCTCTCTGCCGGGGTGAGCCGGGTGTTCCCTGTTTCGGTGAGCAGAAGCATTTCCTCCGCATTCTCAATGGCACCATCCGTCAGGATAAGCACCGGAGCCAAAAAGGCGTTCCGGCTCTCGTATAGGTGCGGAGCCTGCGGTGCGGCTTCTTTCACGACCTGCAAAAGTCGTTCCGGGAACAGTTCGTTTTCTCCGTCTGCTGCGGCCAGTTCTTCTCCGGAAAGCTCCGCGCAAAAAATGCGGGCAGACAGCCCTTGTACCGGCTCCTCTTTCAACACGGTCTCCGCCTGTCGAATGGTTTTTAAAGTTGTTTCGGCATTCAAAAGCAGATACTCGCACAGCCGGTAGCTTGCTTTACGGGGCAGGCCACGCTCGGCTTCAGTCAGAGCCGTTTGCAGGGTGTTTCCCCGCCCGGTGCAGAGTTGTACCCTTGCGGCGGCATCAGAAGCATCGGCGGCGGCTTCCGGAAACTGGTAGAGCAGACCCACCGTCCAGCTCTGTGCCGCCACTGTGGGCGGGGTAAGAATCAAGGCACGCACCATGCTTTTCTCGGTATTCTCTGCCCGCAAAAATCCCCCGCACCAGAGCACCAGCACCCCTGCCGCCAGCCACCGGAGGGCACGCTGTTGGCCCGTCATGCGTTTTCCTCCGCAGGCGTAGGCCTGCCCCACAGCCGCCCGGCCAATTGACGCACCACCTGCACCAGCACGCAGAACCGGAACATTGCCGCTGCCAACCAGACCAGCAGCACAAGGGCATCAAACCGGGAGATGCTGCCAAGCCTGCCCGCCCGCAAAAGCTCGATACCCGGCAGGGCATTCCCCGCCCCAAACACCAGTTCCGTGCAGAGCGCAAAGCTGCCAGCCAGTATAAAAGCTTTCACCGGAAGCCAGACAGCGCCCCGCACCTGCTTTGCCGGGCAGAACAGCGGTAGGGCGAAGTATTCCGGATACAGAGGCAGGATAATCGGTTGAGCATCAGCTTGCATCATCAGACTTTCCCAGTGGAACTGGCCATTCAGCCCCAGCAGGCAGAGCAAACCCGCCAGCGCCGCCGCCCAGCACAGGATCGGCGCACAACGGACCAGTACGGCAGGTTCCAGTTTCCATCCTGCCCAGAGCAGCAGTGGGAGAAGCCCCAGCATGGCCATGGAAGAAAAATTTCCCCAGCAAAGCTCCTGCGCCTGACGGAAGGTCTCCACAGCCTCCCAGACAAACCAGAGTCCCAGCCCGCCGCAGACTATCCGGGAACGCAAGTCTGTACCCAAAAAACTGTCTGCACGCTGTTCTGCCCCGGCTGTCAGGGCGGTGATCAGAACCAGCGCCAGTGTCATGGGCAGGCCGCGCAGCAGAAAACTGCGGGTTGTTACAGGCGCACCCGTCTGTAACACGCACAGAGCGAACTCCGCAGTGAGCACACTCAAGGTCAGTGTTTTTTCAGAGAAACAGGATCGTTCCAACTTCAACCACCTCGTTTTTGCCAAATGGTAAAGGGCCGCCGGGAAAGCTTTGGGTAGCTGCGCCGGGTCACACCGTCCGGTGAGAGCGGCACCTCGGGGAAGATGGCATCCCGCAGGTAGGGCACACCCAGCGCCGAGACCCGGGTCAGCCCAAATAACACGCCCAGTGCGCAGGCGGCAAGTCCCACCGGGCCAGCCACCCCTGCTGCCAGCAGCACCACCAGCCGCAGAACGGTTGCCACCTCATACAGCGAGGGCGTGACGAACACCGCAATGGACGCGGCAGCAGCGGTCAGGATGACCGGTGTGCTCATCAGTCCGGCGGCGATGGCGGCATCCCCGATGATGAGGGCAGCAATCAGGCTGACAGAGTGCCCCAGGGTCTGGGGCATCCGCAGGCCAGCCTCCCGGATGATTTCCAGCATCAGGATCACCAGAAGCATTTCCCCAAACAGCGGCAGCGGCGTAGCCTGCTCTGCGGCCTCGATTTTGAACAGCAGCTGGGGCGGCAGGAGTTCCGGCAGGTAGACTGCCCAGCAGACGAACACGCCCGGCAGGAAAATGCTCAGGTAGAACGAGATATATTTCAGCACCCGCAGAAAGGATGCAAAATAGGCCGTTCCTGCATAGTCATCCAGGCATTCAAAGTTTTCGCAGAACAGGGTGGGCAGGATCAGCGCTGAGGGGCTGCCATTGACCAGAATGACAAATTTCCCCTCCCGCAGCTTTGCCGCTGCCACAATAGGCCGTTCGGTATAGCGCACAGGAGCAAAGGTTCGGATCTTACAGGGAAAGAGCCATGGCACAAAGTAGCTGGAATCCAAAAGCAGCTGCGGCCTAGCCCGCTGCAAGGTCTGCCGCACCTTTTGCACCGCTTTTGGGTCTGCCGTATCCCGGCAGTAACAGAGAGCATACTCCGTTTTCATCTCACAATCGGCTTGACCGATCTCAATGACCAGAGCATCATTGCGGAAGCACCGCCGAAGCAGGCTGGTATTCACCCGGAGCAGATCCGCAAAGCCTTCCCGGGAGCCGCGGAGATTTCCCTCCCCTGCCGGTTCATCCACCGAGCGGGCGTTCAGGCTTTGCACCGAAAAGGCGATGCCTTTTGCGCATCCGTCCAGCAATAGCACTGCCATGCCCGCCGTCAGCCGCCGGATCAGGGTATCCCAGTTCTCCACAGGGGCAGGCTCTGCGGGCAGTGCGGAGTGCTCAAACAACAGCGCAAACACCTGTTCCCCGGTCAGCTGTTCTGCCGGGCCGGGCGGTGTGCGGCGGCTGGCGGCATCCAGCAGCAGCTGCCACAGCCCTTTCAGGCTGGCCATTCCATCAAACAGAACGATAGCTCCTTTGCAGTGGTAAAGCTCAAGCTCCTTCGCATAAAAATCTGCCGATCGGCCAAACCTAGCGTTGAGCTCCGCAAGATTTGCCGCCAGATGGCTGGAAAGCTGTTCCATTTTGCCGCCCCCTTTCTGGTAGCTTGTCCGCCGGGGCGGCGGTTATACGCTGGGAGGTGTTCCGGTTTGAAACTCTTGATTTTCCGTACCATCCTGATCTATCTCTGCGTCCTGTTTGCCATGCGGCTGATGGGCAAACGTCAGCTGGGGGAACTGCAGCCTGAGGAACTGGTATCCACCATCCTCATCTCCAATCTTGCTTCCATCTCCATTGAATCTGAAGAAGTACCGGTCACAGCCAGCCTGATTCCCCTCTTTCTCATTGCAGCGCTGGAGCTGCTGGGATCGATCCTCAGCTTCAGAAGCCAGCGTTTTTTCAACCTGATGTCCGGGCGGCCCAAAACCGTTATCCTGAATGGTAAGATCGATCAGAACGCCCTGCGCACCCTGCGGCTGACTGCCGCCGATCTGATGGAGGCGCTGCGCGGCAAAGATGTGTTCGACCCCCGGGATGTTTCCTATGCGGTCGTGGAGACCAACGGCAGTCTCTCAGTGGCTCTGCGCCCGGAAAAGGAACCGGCCACCCTCGCCGACCTTGGGGCAAGGGTACAACGGGCACAGGCCACCATTCCCTTTGTGCTGGATGGTCAGGTACTTGCCGAAAACCTGACCACCTGCGGCAAGGATGCTGCCTGGCTGGAACGCACCGCACAGGCCAACAGCCTGCTTCTGGAAGAGATCCTGATCCTGGCGGGCAACGATACCGAGGATTATTTTCTGCTGAAAAAGGAGCCTCGTCAAACGGCAGGGTTCCGGCAAGGGGGTGCGGCATGAAACGTATTTATGTCTGCATTGGCATCGTAGTCCTGCTGCTGGCGGCAGCCTTTTACAGCAGCTTCCGGGTACAGCAATTCGCGGAGGATATCTCCGATGACATCGACACCGCCATGGAGGATATCCGGAACAGCGATCTGACCGGTGCGCGGCAGGCACTGGCCGAAGGAGCCGAGCTCTGCGACACCATGCGGGAGGGCATGAACCACCTGCTCCGCACGCAGGACTTCACGGAGCTGGAAGCCGCCCTGCGCGCCGCCGATGGCCATCTGGAACTGAATGCACCCGAGGAAGCCTTCGGGGAACTGCGCCGGGCGCAGGTTCAGGTAGAGACCCTGGCCTGGCTCTCTCATCGTATTCTTTGAGGATGATTGCTTTGAGCTGAACGGATGAGGCTGTGCACAATAAAAAGCCAGGCTTTCTCGTGAAGTTCACGAAAAAGTCTGGCTTTTAACGCTGGAACCTTAGTTTTTCTCTTTGCGGTCGCCCATCAGTTTTTTCAGCTCCGTGAAAAAGCTCTCGACATCGGCAAACTGCTGGTAAACCGAAGCAAAGCGGACATAGGCCACTTCATCGATCTTTTTCAGCTCCTGCATGGTCAGTTCACCAATGCGTACACTGGATACCTCGCGGTCATAGGAGCTCATCAGGCTTTGTTCAATGCTGCTGACAGCCCGTTCCAGTGCATCGTAGCTCACCGGGCGCTTGGCGCAGGCCCGCAGCATTGCGTTGAGCAGCTTCTGACGATCAAAAGGCTCACGGGAGTTATCCTTTTTGATGACGATCAGCGGGACGGTCTCCACCACTTCATAGGTCGTAAACCGCATGCGGCAGCGCAGACACTCGCGGCGGCGGCGGATCCGCTCACCGTCTTCGGTCGGGCGGGAATCGATGACCTTGGATTCCTCATCGCCGCAATAGGGACATTTCATAAATCGTTCCTCCTGATGTTGGTTCTTGGCCTGTCGGGCAAAACACGGTCAGGCTTTTTTGGTTTCAGCCTTTTTGCTCTTGCGGTCGTTCCACAGCACCCAGGCGGAGGTGGAAACACAGAGCGAGGTATACACGCCGCTCAGCATACCCATCATCAGCGGGAAGGCAAAGGTAAAGATGCTGTCCAGGCCGTACAGCTTGGAGACCACGCACATCACACCCAGTGCCATTACAGTGGTCACCGTAGTGATGATGGTACGGCGGGCAGACTGGTTGACCGAGTGGTTGACCAGCTCCTCGAACGGGGTCTTTTTCCCCATCAGGGCACGGTTCTCGCGGATGCGGTCATAGACCACAACCGTATCGTTGATCGAGTAGCCCAGAATGGTCAGCATGGCGGCAATAAAGTTGCCGTCCAGCGGGGTGCGCAGCAGCACAAAGGTGCCAAACACCACCATCAGGTCGTTCAGCAGAGCCAGCACAGCCATCAGGCCACCGGTCAGGCCGCCGATCTTTTTGAAACGGAAGCCGATATACAGCAGGATGAGCAGCAGGGAGAACACCACAGCCACCAGACTCTTCTGCAGGAACTTGGTGCCCATGGCAGCGCTGACATTGCTCAGGGACAGCTGGGCAAAGGCATTGTCCGGGTACTGTTCGTTCAGGGAGGTCAGCAGATTCTCCACCTGATCGGTGGTCACGGTCTCGTTGCCGGGCATGGAAATCTTCAAGGTCTGCTCCCCGGTGGCGACATTCTCGCCGGTCTGCAGGGTCAGGCCGTTGTTTTCCAGTGCGGTGGAGGCGGTCTTCTGAACCTCGGAGGTGCTGATCTCACCCTGATAGCTCAGGGTGATCATGGCACCACCCGTAAACTCCGTATCCAGCCGGACACCGAACACTGCAGCACACAGGATGATGGCCGCCATCAGGCAAGTGGAGATGGTCAGGAAGCGCTTGCGCAGGCCCACAAAGTCGATGGGCTTCTTTTCCTTGACTTCCTTGCCGGGCTTGACAGCACCATAGAGCCAGGGATTCCGCAGGGCCTTGATGGAGGCTGCACCGCGGATCATCACACGGGTGGCAAACACGCCGAACACAAAGTTCAGCAGAACGCCGGTCAGCAGCGTGTAGCCAAAGGCGTAGATGGTGCCTGCGGTGGAGGGCCCAAAGGCGAAGAACACGAAGTGCAGGGCCTTGGCGAACAGGCCGTCCGAGGGGCCGAAGGCACCCATCAGCACGATTGCCACAATGACAATGGTCACGTTGCCATCAATGATGGGGGTCAGACCGCGGGCAAAGCCGCTCTTGAGCGCGCCATCCAGAGATTTGCCGTTGTTCAGCTCCTCCTTGATACGCTCGGCGGTGATGACATTGGCATCCACGCCCATACCAATGGCCAGGATGATACCCGCGATGCCGGGCAGAGTCAGGGTAAAGCTCTCAAACACCGGGAAATAGCCGGAGACGAAAGCCAGCGTTGCCGCCACCTGACCGGCCAGTGCAATACAGGCCAGGAAGCCGGGCAGACGATACAGCAGCGTCATCAGCACCACGATGAGGGCATAGGCAATGAGTCCGGCCAGCACCATGGCGCTCAGGCTGTTCTCGCCCAGGCTGGGGCTGACAGTGGAATAGCTGTCCACAGTCAGGGCAAAAGGCAGTGCACCGGAATTGATCTGGCGGGCCATCTTGACCACGTCCTCCTGCGTGAAGGGATTGGACGCGGAACTGGTGATGATGGCGGCACCATCGGTGATGGCCGCATTGACCGTTGCGGTGCTCACGTTCTGATCATCCAGCCAGATGCTGATGGTTCCACTGCTCTGGTAGAGCTCCGTGGTGGCATCCCCGAAGGCCTTGGCACCCTCGTCGTTGAACTTGAGGGCCACATAATATTCGGATGTACTGCCGCTCACCGGGCCGTACTGAGCAGCTGCGCTCTCGACCATGGAGCCGTCCAGGATCAGTTCGCCGTCTGCACTGCTCCCCTTGCGGAAGGTCAGGTAGGCGGTGCTGCCGATCTCTTCAATGGCGGCTTCGGGATCAAAATCGGTCTCGCCGGACTGCCACGGAAACTCCAGGATCAGGCGGTCGGAGTCATAATCCACATACAGCTCGTAGTCGGTCACGTTCAGGCCGACCAGACGATTCTCAATGACCAGCTGGGCAGCGTCCAGCTGATCATCGGTGGCATCGTAGTTGTCCGAGGGGGCAAACGTTACGTTGACACCGCCCTTGATATCCACGCCAAAGCGGATATCCTGCGCTCCCTTGATGTAGGTCTTGGTCACATCACCGTACTTGACTGCCACACCAAAGAATGCCGTGTAGACAAACGCGGCGATCAGGAGCACTGTGACAACAAGCTGCCATGCTTTGCCTTTCGTCTTCATAAAAAACAGGAAACCTCCAAAATATAATAAACCTCCGCCGCGCAGAAAAACCTCTGCACGGAGGAGATTTTTTGCAGAATAAAACGCTTACTCTGCCTTTTCGGCCAGCAGCTTTTCGATGACTGCCAGCTTTACACAGACGCAGAGCAGATCAGATGCGGTCTCCACCTCGTCCAGGCTGGGATAGGTGGGCGCGATACGCAGGTGAGAATCCTGCGGGTCTTTGTGGTAGGGATAGGCGGAACCGGCACCGGTCAGGGTCAGACCGCACTCCTTGCACAGCTGGGCCACACGCTTGGCGCAGCCGGGCATAACGTACAGGCTGATGAAGTAACCGCCCTTGGGGTTCGTCCAGTGGGCGATGTCGCCGCAGGGGGTCAGCTCCTCGGAAAAGGCCGTCTTGACCGCATCAAAGCAGGGGATCAGGCGGCGGCGGTGCTTTGCCATGTGGGCCAGCACACCCTCTTTGTTCTTCAGGAAGCGGACATGGCGCAGCTGGTTCATCTTATCATAGCTGATGATCATCACGGAGAAGCGCTTGCAGATATACTTCATGGAGTCCACGCTGCATGCAATGGCGGAAACACCTGCACCGGGGAAGGTGATCTTGCTGGTGGAGGTGAACATGAACACACGGTTCTCCGTGCCGTACTTCTTGCTCTCGTTCAACAGAACAGGGGTCTCGATGATCTCCTCGGTCAGGTGGTGGACGATGTAAGCCTCATCCCAGAAGATCTTGAAATCAGGAGCAGCAGTCTTCATCTTGGCCATCCGGTCAATGGTTTCATCGCTGTAAGTATAACCATCCGGGTTGGAATACTGGGGCACGCACCAGATGCCCTTGATGGTGTCATCCTCGGCCACCAGCTTCTCCACAATGTCCATATCGGGGCCATTGGGGGTCATGGGCACGCTGATCAGCTCAAAGCCGTACTCCTCAGTGATGGCAAAGTGGCGATCATAGCCGGGCACCGGGCAGAGGAACTTGCGCTTTTCCACCTGAGACCAGGGGCAGGGAGACTCAGGGAAGCCGAACACATAGCCAATGTTGATGAGGTTGTACATCAGCTGCAGGCTGGAGTTGCCGCCCACGAACACTTCCTCGGGCTTGACACCGAACACATCCGCAAACAGGACACGAGCCTCGTGCAGGCCCTCAAGATCACCATAGTTGCGGGCATCGGTGCCTGCGTCGGTGGTGTAATCGGTCATCTGCAGCAGACCCATTGCCAGATCCATCTGGTGAGGGCCGGGCTTGCCACGGGCCATGTTCAGCTTCAGGTTCATGGCCAGAAACTTTTTGTACTGCTCATTCAGCTTTGCCTTTTCGGCAGTGAGCTCCTCACGATTCATCTCAAGATAGTTTGCCATTGAAAAACACACTCCTTTATCGTACTTCCAATTTCCCACAGTATCCGATGCCGGGTGTTTCAGGAGTTCCTGCCAGAGAGTTCTCCCACCACCGTCATCCAGACTTTAATATTATACCGCAACTCCGGGCGCGAAACAAGCGAATTGCAAAAAAAGCCCCGCCAAAGCCGAAGCATTTGGCAGGGCATCCCTTCCCTGCTGTCTGCAGAGTGCAGATATCAGCTCAGGGCGGTCTGGTTCTTATACCGTTTGCGCACAGCGCCGTATTCCAGATGGGCCTCGCCGCCCTCCACGGTGTCCTTGTCGATGGTGACACGGATGATGGTGGGGTCATTGGGCACATCATACATGACAGGCAGCAGGATGCCTTCCATCACGCTGCGCAGACCGCGGGCACCGGTCTTGCGCTCAATGGTCTTGCGGGCGATCGCGTGGAGGGCCTCGTCGGTGAACTCCAGCTCTACACTGTCCATGCTCAGCAGTTCCTTGTACTGCTTGACCAGGCTGTTGCGGGGCTCCTTGAGCACACGCACCAGTGCGTCCTCGTCCAGATCGTCCAGCACGGTGATGACCGGCAGACGGCCGATCAGCTCGGGGATCAGGCCAAACTTGACCAGATCGTGAGGCTCCACCTTGCGCAGCAGGGCACGCTGGGCATCCTCGGAGTTGTCCTTCAGGCTGCTGCCGAAGCCCAGTGCAGAGCGATCAGTGCGGCGCAGGATGTATTTATCCAGGCCATCAAAGGCACCGCCGCAGATGAACAGGATGTTGGTGGTATCGATCTGGATAAACTCCTGCTGAGGGTGCTTGCGGCCGCCGTTAGGCGGCACGTTGCTCACGGTGCCCTCCAGGATCTTCAGCAGCGCCTGCTGCACACCCTCGCCGCCCACATCACGGGTGATGGAGGGATTCTCGCTCTTGCGGGTGATTTTGTCGATCTCATCAATGTAGATGATACCCACCTGTGCCTTCTGCACATCAAAATCCGCCGCCTGAAGCAGCTTGAGCAGGATGTTTTCCACATCCTCACCCACATAGCCCGCCTCAGTCAGGGTGGTGGCATCCGCAATGGCGAAGGGCACCCCCAGCATCTTGGCCAGGGTCTGAGCCAGCAGAGTCTTGCCGACACCGGAGGGGCCCAGCAGCAGAACGTTGGACTTCTGCAGTTCCACATCCGCACCTTTGCCGCTCAGGATGCGCTTATAATGGTTGTAAACGGAGACCGCCAGCACACGCTTGGCCTCATCCTGACCAATGACATACTGGTCCAGCCCGTTCTTGATCTCAGCCGGGGTCAGGATATTGATATCCAGACCATCCACAGCCTGCATCCGGGTACGGCTTGCGCCGCGGCCCGGGCGGCCGTTTGCTTCCGAGTGCTCCGGCTGATCCGAGAGCAGATCATGGCACAGGCCGATGCACTCGCTGCAGATGTTGACACCGGGGCCGATGATCATCCGTTCCACTTCGTCCTGATGCTTGCCGCAGAAGCTGCACACCAGGTCTTTTTCATTTTTGCCGGAATTGTTGTTTGCCATAACTGTTATTCCTTATTCTGGGTCTTTGCGCGCAGGGCTCTCCCCCGCGCCTTTCAGTTTCAGCGGTGGGCGATGACCTCATCGATCAGGCCGTATTCCTTGGCTTCCAGCGCGGTCATATAGTTGTCGCGCTCGGTGTCCAGCTGGATCTTCTCCAGCGGCTGGCCGGTGTATTCGCTGAGCATGTGGTTCATCTTATCGCGGATATACACCATGTGCTCGGCGTGGATCTTGATATCGGTGGTCTGGCCGGAAAGGCCGCCGCCCTGACCGCCGATCAGCGGCTGATGGATCAGGATCTCGGAGTTAGGCAGGGCAAAGCGCTTGCCCTTGGTGCCGCTTGCCAGCAGGAAGGCACCCATGGAAGCGGCCATGCCCATGCAGATGGTGGAGACATCACACTTGATATACTGCATGGTATCGTGGATGGCCATGCCTGCGCTGATGGAGCCGCCGGGGCTGTTGATATACAGGCTGATATCCTTGTCCGGGTCCTGCCCTTCCAGGTACAGCAGCTGCGCCACCACAAGGCTTGCGGAGGTGTCGTTGACATCCTCGCTCAGAACGATGATGCGGTCATTCAGCAGACGGGAGAAGATATCATAGGAACGCTCACCATGTGCCGACTGTTCGACAACGTAAGGAACAAAACTCATAAAGTTCGCCTCCTGATACGAAAAATGATTCTATTTGCAAAATTGACCGATACGGCAAAAGAAACAGGGCCGTATCGGTCAATTTTAACAACCTTTGTTTACAGGGTACGCTTCAAACAGCGTTTCCTGCAAATTGCGGCCTTGGCAGCTGGATTATTCAGCGTCCTCGGTCTTTTCAGCCTCAGCGGCCTTCTCTACGATGTTGGCGTGGCTCTTGATGAAGTCGATGGCCTTGTTGATTGCCAGATCCTTCTTCAGGTCGTCAACGTTGACCAGCTCACGGACCTTGTCCTCTTCCATCTTGTACTGGTCAGCGATGCGCTTGATCTCAGCGGAGACATCCTCCTCGGAAGCCTCGATGTTCTCAGCAGCGGCAACAGCCTCCAGAGCCAGGCGGATCTTGACCTGCTTCTCAGCCTGAGGCATGAAGGAAGCACGGAACTGATCCATGGTCTGGCCCATATACTTCAGGTAGTCTTCCAGGCGCAGACCCTGCTGCTCCACACGGAAGGCGAAGTCATTGACCATCTCGTCCATACGGGTATCGTACATAGCCTGGGGGATCTCAGCCTCCATGCTCTCGATGACCTGATCGACCAGAGCGTTCTCAACAGCCAGGTCATCCTGCTTGTCCAGCTGCTCCTGGTTGTTCTTGCGGATGGACTCCTTGAACTCTTCCAGAGTATCGTACTCGGAGCAGTCCTTAGCCAGCTCGTCATCCAGAGCGGGCAGCTCCTTGTACTTGACCTCGTGCAGCTTGATCTTAAAGACAGCAGCCTTGCCAGCCAGCTCAGCAGCCTGATACTCTTCGGGGAAGGTGACGTTCACGTCGAACTCCTCACCGGCGGAGTGGCCAACGATCTGATCCTCGAAGCCGGGGATGAAAGAGCCGCTGCCCAGGGTCAGGTTGTAGTGCTCAGCCTTGCCGCCCTCAAAAGCGACACCGTCCACAAAGCCCTCGAAGTCGATATCAACGATATCGCCATTCTCAGCAGCACCCTCGCGGGTCAGCTCACGGGCGTTGCGCTCCTGCACGCGCTTCAGCTCTGCATCGACGGACTCGTCGGTAACAGTATGGACAGTCTTCTCAACGGTCAGACCGTTGTAGTTGCCGACCTTGACTTCGGGCATCACAGCGACCTTGACGGTCAGGGTCACGCCCTCGGTCTCGCTGGCAGCATCCACAGAAACCTCGGGACGGCCAACGGGCTCGATGCCGGCTTCCTTCACAGCTGCCTCGTAAGCAGCGGGGAACAGCTCATTGATGGCATCATAGGTAAAGACATCAGCGCCGTACATCTTCTCGATCAGAGAACGGGGAGCCTTGCCCTTGCGGAAGCCGGGCACGGAGTACTTCTTGCCCTCCTTCTTGAAGACATCGGCCACTGCGCCCTTAAAGGCCTCAGCGTCGATGGAGAACTGCAGCTCTGCCATGCTCTTCTCGAGCTTTTCGCACTTGATGAAATTCATTTTGTGTATCCTCCACTCAAAAATTCTATTGCGTTGGGGACAGGTTTTCTTCCCTGTCTCCTGCAACCGCGCACCGCGTCCTGTATCTTCTGTTTGCGAAATGCGGGGACGCGCGCGCTCAATTGGGTGCAACAATCGCGTCAAAACTTATTATAGCACGTTCCAGACACAATTGCCAGACCAAATTTTGACTTTTTGTTCTTTTTGCCCACACTTCCCGCCTTTAATTGATGCGGTAGGGGCAGAAACGCAGGCCATCGGCACTGACAAGCTTATACCGGATGCCGTCCACATCGCCCTGCACCGCGTACCGGATGGCGTTTCCGTGCAGGTGGCCGTAGTAACAGCGGGTGATGCCGTAGGCCTTCAAGGTAGCCACGATCTCAGGGGCACTGGTGCCGGTGTAGACCGGCGGGTAATGCAGGAACACCAGCTTTTCCAACCCCGGTTCCGCAGCATCCAGGCTCATTTTTAAGCGCCCGATCTCGCGGTTCATCACTTTTTCATCGTGGGGTTCTCCCACATCGAACAGCCAGCCCCGGGTGCCGCACAGCGCATACCCCTCCACAGAGTAGGAGTTGTTGTGCAGGATGTGCAGGGTGTCAAAGCCCTCAGCCTTAAGGTAAGCGTTCATCTTGTTGGCCGTGGTCCACCAGTAATCGTGGTTTCCCTTCATGATCAGCTTCTGGCCGGGAAGCTCCTGTAAAAACGCAAAATCCCTGCGCGTATCGTTCAGGCGCATGGCCCAGCTGATATCCCCCGCCAGCACGATGGTGTCCTCGGGTTTGATCAGCTTGCGCCAGTTGCGCTCCAGCCGCTCCACATAGCCGTTCCACCCCGGAAAAACATCCATGGGTTTGGAAGCGCCCAGTGAAAGATGGGTATCGCCAAGCACATAAAGTGCCATTCATTTTTCTCCTGTTCTAAGTCCGGCAGGACAAAATTTATTCCTGATAGCTCAGCGCCACCTGCGCGATCTGCTCCGGGTCGATGACGGTATTGAACCGTTCGGCCTTCTGCCGCAGGGCAGCAAGGCTTGCGGGTGCAGTGCGGCCGGTGGCTGCTTCCAGCTCCTGCATGGCCTCAAAGTCGTTCTGCGGGGCAGTGTGGCCCAGAGCCTCCAGCACGCTACGGGGGAACTTGTAGGGGGAGGCAGTGGACAGCACCACCATGGGCACACCCTCGCGCTTGTGACGGCCCGCCACATGGAAGGCCACAGCGGTGTGGGTATCGCAGAGATAGCCATCCTGCTCATAGCGGGCACGGATTTCCCCTGCCACCTCTTCCTCGCTGCTCCAGCCGCAGCCAAAGCTTTCCTGAATGGCGGCCAGCGTCTCGGGCCGGACGGTATAGCTGCCGGTTTCAGACAGGCTCTTCATCAGGCCCGCCACCTCGGCATCGCTGCCGGTGACGTGATAGAGCAGGCGCTCCAGATTGGAGGACACCAGAATATCCATGCTGGGAGAAGTGGTCTTGAAGAATTCCCGCTTGGCAGTATAAGTACCGGTGGTCAGGAAGTCGGTCAGGACGTTGTTCTCATTGGAAGCGCAGATCAGTCGGCCCACCGGCAGGCCCATCTGCTTTGCATAGTAGCCCGCCAGAATATCGCCAAAATTGCCCGTAGGCACACAGAAGTCCACCTTGTCACCAAAGCGCACCTTCCCTGCCTTGAGCAGCTGGGCGTAGGCGGCAAAGTAGTAAACGATCTGCGGCACCAGACGGCCCCAGTTGATGGAGTTTGCACTGGACAGGCGGATGTTCCGCTTTGCCAGCTCGGCAGCAATGGCCGGGTCGCCAAAGACCTTCTTCACGCCGGTCTGGGCATCATCGAAGTTGCCGCGCACAGCGTAGACCGCCACATTTTCGCCTTCCTGGGTCACCATCTGCAGGCGCTGGATCTCACTGGTGCCGCCCGTGGGGAAGAACACCGCGATCTCCACACCCGGGATATCGTGGTAGCCATCCAGCGCGGCCTTGCCGGTATCGCCGCTGGTCGCCACCAGGATCAATGTTTTCTCGGTGCGGTCAAGATTCTTCTTTGCCTCCACCAGCAGCTTCGGCATCAGCTGCAGGGCGTAATCCTTGAAGGCGCAGGTCGGGCCGTGCCACAGTTCCAGAGAGTACACCTCATCCGAAACAGGGGCCAGATAGCCCGCCTTTCCGCCAAAGGCCGCACCATAGGTGGCCTTGGCGGCCTCCCGCAGGAACTCCTGCGAATAATCAGTCAGATACTGCCCCACGATGGCAGCAGCCATCTCGGGGTAATCCAGCGCACAGATCGCCTTGACATCCACCTGCGGGAAGCTCTGCGGAACAAACAGACCGCCCTCATCCGACAGGCCCTGTGCAATGGCCTGAGAGGCACTCACCACGCGGTTATTATCTCTCGTGCTGAAAAACTGCATTGTCGTCGCTCCTTTTTGCCAGCGGGGCCCGGCATTGGCCCCATGTTTGCGGCAGCGGCAAAAGCCGTTTTCTGCCTTTTCCCACCGATGCACCCCGCATTACGCGGTAAATGCACCCTTTATAATATGTACCATCCAGCGCCCGCTGTCAAGAGGGATCACCTCGGCAACGTCAAAACGAACCGGTTCATCACTCTGTCCGGTGTGCTGGAGATAATATTCCGCGGTGCGGATGAGCCTGCGCTGCTTGGCAGGGGTCACGGCCGCAGCAGGTGCGGCTAGCGGGTCAGGGCTACGGGTCTTGACCTCACAGAGCACCAGTGTGCCGTCCGGCTCCCGCAGGATGAGGTCGATTTCCCCCATCCGGGTGCGGTAGTTGTGGGCTACCAGCTCACATCCCTGCTTCTGGTAATACCGCGCGGCCACAGCCTCGCCGGTGCGGCCGGTCTCGGCCCGATCCATCACTTGCCCTCCGGCCAATAGCCCTGCTTTTTCAGGAAGCTGCGGCGGTAGAAGGGCTGGATCCCGTACTGCTCGATCAGTTCATAATGGAGCTTGGTCGGGTAACCCTTGTGTTTTGCCAGCTGATACTGCGGGTACTGCTTGTCCAGCTCCATCATATAGCGGTCACGGCTGACCTTTGCCAGGATCGATGCCGCGCCGATGCTGGCGCTGGTGGCATCGCCCTTGACCACCGGCTGGGCGGGGATCTCCAGCGCAGCCGGGACACGGTTGCCATCCACCAGCACAAGATTCGGCACAATGTCCAGCCCTTCCGCAGCCTGCTTCATGCCGCTCATGGTGGCATTCAGGATATTATCCCGGTCGATGATCTCCGGGCCTACAAAGACGATCTTATAGGCCAGCGCCTTGTCAAGAATCTCACCAAAGAGGGCTTCCCGTTTTTTCTCGGTCAGCTTCTTGGAGTCGTTGATGCCGTACACTGGCTTCTCCGGGTCAAGGATACAGGCCGCCACAACGACCGGGCCGCACAACGGGCCGCGGCCCGCTTCGTCCACACCGGCAAAAAAGCCGTACTGCGCACGGATGGCGGCATCATACTCGTACAGAGGGGCAGAGATCTCCTCGTCAGAACGCCGTTTCATTCGTCGTCCTCCTCGGCAAAATCCGCCAGATCATCCCGCTGGGGCGGGCGCTCCAGAGAGATGCGGCCCCACTTGCAGGCGCGGAACTCGTCCACCAGCATGATGGCACAGCGTTCGGTGTTCACCTCGCCGCCGCGCACCAGCAGACCACGTTTGCGGCCAATGGCCTCCAGCAGTTCGTAGGGCGGCAGAGCCAGCGTCTCTGCATCCAGCTTGTAGCGCTGGGCCACGAGATCGGGGTAATTGCGGCGCACCTCATCCAGCAGATTCATGGCCAGTTCTTCCACATCCAGGATATCATCCTTGATAGAGCCGATGAAGGCCAGATTAGAAGCAATGGTCTTGGAATCAAACTTTTTCCAGAGCACGCCGGGCATATCCAGCAGGTCAAACTTTTCGGTGCTGACCCACTGCTTACCCTTGGTCACGCCGGGGCGGTCGGCCGCCTTGGCACGGGCAGAACCTGCAAAGGTGTTGATGAAGGTGGATTTGCCCACGTTGGGGATGCCGCAGAGCATCACCTGAGTTTTGGCACCACCCATACCACGGTTCTGGCGGCGCTCCAGCAGCGAGGCCAGCTCCTTTTCAATGGCGGTCTGCACCGCCTTGGCACCGCCCTTCTGCTTGGCGCTGATGGCCACACAGCCTGCATCGGCGGCGCGGAAGTATCTGATCCACTCCTCTGTCACAGCAGGATCGGCCAGATCCGCCTTGTTCAGCACATAGAGCTTGGGTTTGCGGGCCGTAATGCGCTCCACCTCGGGGTTCAGGCTGGAAAGCGGGATGCGGGCATCCAGCAGCACCAGACTGGCATCCACATGCTGGATCTCCGTCTCCATCATCCGCAGGGTCTTGGTCATGTGGCCGGGGAACCATTGGATGTTATATTGATTTGCAAAGCGGGTATCGTTGTTCATTTTACCACCCCAAAATCCGAAAAGGGCAAAAAGCAGAGCAGCACTTTGCCCAGAATATCGCGTTCATCAATGCAGCCCACATAGGACGAGCGGCTGTCCAGCGAGGCGTTGCGGTTATCGCCCATCACAAACACCGTGCCCTCCGGCACCGTGTACGGGAACGTTACGTCATAGCCAAGATAGGTCGGTTCAGCGATATAGGCTTCCTGCAGCACTTCCCCGTTCACCGAGACCGTGCCCGCCTGATAATCAATGTTCACCACATCGCCGCCTTTGGCAATGACACGCTTGACCAGCGGCTTACCGTAGGCCGTGTAGCTGTCCACGATAACCACATCGCCCCGCTGGGGCTCGTAGCCTGCGCCCCAGACGATCAGCTTATCGCCGTTCTGCAAGGTGGGCACCATGGATTCGCCGTCCACCTGAATGATGCGGAAGAACAGTGAGAATACCAGCACCAGCACCAGCGCGGCGGAGATCAGCGCCTCGTACCACTCAAACACATTTTGTCCGCGCACAGTTTCCTGTGTTGAAGCATGCTTTTCCATTTCCCGATGCACCTCACAATCTTGTCTGGCCCGGAATAAAGAAAAAAGGGACAACAAGTTGTCCCTTTTCTCCCGGTTTTACGCGGGGATCATCAAATATCGCTCTTGACCTTAGCAGCCTTGCCGGTACGACCACGCAGATAGAACAGCTTGGCGCGGCGGACCTTGCCCTTACGGACAACGGTGACCTTCTCAACGAAGGGGCTGTTGATGGGGAAGACACGCTCAACGCCGACACCGTAGGAAACGCGGCGAACGGTAAAGGTCTCTGCAACGCCGCCGTGCTTCTTAGCAATAACGGTGCCCTCGAAAGCCTGGATACGCTCACGCTCGCCTTCCTTGATGCGAACATCAACGCGGACGGTATCGCCAACGTTGAACTGGGGCTTCTCAGCCTTGATGCTGCCTTCAGAAATAATCTTCAGTGCGTCCATTTTTGAATCCTCCATTTGTTTTTAGACGTTCATGCACGGCACCTTGCCGTCAGAGGACCGCCCGTTTAATGATATTGTCATTAACCCCGCTGTGGTATCAGCGGACACTAACGCCTTAATAGGATAGCACAAAACGCCCGTAAAATCAAGCGATTTGCCCAAAATAATCCCAAAAATTTTCTGTTCTGCCCAAAAGGCATTCTTTGCCCGGGAAATCAGGCAAAGAGCTGCCGATCCGCCGTCAGGAAACGCTTGCGCAGAATGCCTGCGCTGGCGGCAGGCAGACCGAACTTTTCTTCCAGAAAGCCGGTGAGCAGCGAGGGATTCAGGTTCAGCTCCTGTGCGGCAGGCAGGCAGAGCTCCATGCAGACACGATCCCCTGCGGTGGTATATTCCACCTGCGGGATGTGATCCTTGAGCTCCACGATCTTTTTACCCTTTTTGCTGTGCTTTTCCACCGGGGCGCTTTCCAGCGCGTTATACTGTTCCAGCACAGCCGCTGCCGCTGCCGGGTAGGTGATCTGGTAGCAGGCAAAGGCGATGAGGTCAGCCTTCATCTGCACCGGGCCCACATGGGTGATGCGGATGCCGGTGGGCATGATGGCGTTCAGTTCGGTCTGCCACTGGGCAAAGTCCGGGTTCTCAGCCTCAGTCTTGACATCCACGCACTCACACTCGCTCTCCTGCCCCAGCGAAAGCGGGCAGGCAAAGGTCATGTAGATGTGGGGGTTGAAGCCCAGCGTGTGCCACACAGGCAGGCCGCTGCGCTTGAGCACCCGCTGCATCACCCGCTGCAGATCCAGCAGGGAGATGTAGGAGGCCTCATTCTTTTTCTCAAACGAGATTCTGACTGTAATCAAAGCAGGGACCTCCTAACAGATGATTGGCACCGCAGCCATGGCAGGCGCGGTTGCAGGGCTGGGTGGTCTGGGCGGCAAGGGCCTTGTTGTACTCCCGCACCAGATATTCGTGGGTCACACCGTAGTCCATGTGGCTCCACGGGGTCACCTCGTCCAGCCCAATGGGACGCTGGCAGTAGAACTTGGGATCAATGCCCAGATCCTCAAACACCTGCATCCAGGTATCATACTTGAAGCACTCTTCCCAACCGTCAAAGTAACAGCCCCGTTTGTAGGCTTCCAGAATAACAGGAGCCAGACGGCGGTCGCCCTTGGCGAACACACCCTCCAGAAAACTGGTGGTGCTGTCGTGATAGTTCACCTTGATCTTGCGGCTGTGGACGCTTTCCAGCAGGTGCTTCTGCTTGGCCTGCAGGCTTTCCTCCGTGTCCATGGGCACGAACTGGAAAGGCGTGTGGGGCTTGGGCACAAAGCAGGCACAGCTGATGGTTACCTGCACACCCCTGCCCTTGGCGTGCCTGGGGTTGGAGTAATAGAGATCTACCACCTTCTGGGCGGTCTCGGCAATGCCCTCGATGTCCTCCATCGTCTCGGTAGGCAGACCCATCATAAAGTAGAGTTTGACCGAGGAATAGCCGTTGGCAAAGGCCAGTGAACAGGTCTTTTCGATCTCGTCCCAGGTAACATTCTTGTTGATGACATCCCGCAGGCGCTGGGTACCGGCCTCGGCCGCAAAGGTCAGGCCGCTCTTGCGCACCTTGGTAGTCTTTTCAATCAGGCTCTGGGAGAAGTTGTCCATCCGCAGGGAGGGCAGCGAGAGGCTGACGTGCTCCTTGGGGGCCCACTCATTCAGATCATCCAGCAGTTCTTCCAGCTGGCCGTGGTCGGAGGTGGACAGGCTGGACAGGCTCAGCTCCTCATAGCCGGTGTTGGCACACAGATCCTGTGCCGCCTTATTCAGCAGACTGGCATCCCGCTGGCGCATGGGGCGGTACAGGAAGCCTGCCTGACAGAACCGGCAGCCGCGCACACAGCCGCGCAACACCTCAATGCTGGCGCGGTCCTGGATGGCCCCCACCATGGGCACAACAAAGTTCGTTGGCGGAGCAAACTCGTTCAGATCCTTGATGATGGCCTTGGTGATGACCGCCGGGATGCCCGGCTCGTTGGGGGTAATGGCCTTGACCCGGCCGTCCTCAAAGTAGGTCACATCGTAGAAGGCAGGGATATAGACCCCGGGGATCTTTGCAATGCGGCGCAGCAGCTCCTTTTTGGAGACACCGCCCTCTTTCTTGGCACGCTCGATCTCGGCGCAGATGGAAGGCAGCTGGTTCTCACCTTCACCCAGCTGGATGACATCAAAGAAATCCGCAATGGGCTCCGAGTTGCAGGCGCAGGGTCCGCCCGCCACGATCAGGGGCCAGTGCTCGTCACGGTCCTTTGCGTAGAACGGAATGTGTGCCAGATCGAGCATGGCTAGAATGTTGGTATAGGAAAGCTCGTACTGCAGGGTAAAGCCCACCGCATCAAAATCGGTCAGGGGGTCCTTGCTTTCCATGGTGTACAGGGGCAGGTCCAGCCGCTCCATCTCAGCCTTCATATCCAGCCAGGGCATAAAGGCCCGCTCACACCACCAGTTCTCGTGGCTGTTGAGCAGCTCATACAGGATCTTCTCACCGAGGAAGGACATGCCCACCTCGTAGGTATCCGGGAAGCAGAATGCAAACCGGACATCCACCTTTTCTTTGTCTTTATACACGCTGCCCGGTTCGCCGCCGGTGTAACGGCCCGGCTTCTGCACCCGGCCCAGCGCTTCTTTTAGCTTGGGATCAAACATCAAGTTCCTCCATTGACAGAACAGTTTTACTTCATTCGTTTTATTGTACCCGATTCTGCCGGGAAATGCAATCATTGTTTTGGAGGCACCACCATCCGCACGCCGCCAGCTGTGCCCCATCCAGCGGCGGGATGGGCAGGAGGTTGAAGGCCCCAGTCAGGAGGTTGGCCGCCAGAAAGGCACTGGCCCGGATGGTGGCCCGCTGTTCCAGCCGAAGTATCCAGAGCCCGGCCAGCACAAAATTCACCGCAGGGCCTGCCGCGGCAAGGAGAGCGGTCTGCCACAGGGTCATTTCCCTGCCCCGGGTGCGCATACAAAAGCCGGTAAGGGTGACTTCAATGACCGGAAACTGCCCAAACAGGGCAAGATATACTCCGATGTGCCCCCACTCATGCAGGAATGCTGCCAGCAGCCCCAGCCGCAGAAACCCGCTTGCATCGAAATAGAGCAGAACGTACAGCGTCCCGCAGAGCAGCAGTGGGTCCCGGAACACAAGCGGCCCATACCGGAATCGATGCCGCATCATGGCAGGCTCAGTGCGGCAGAAGGATCATACCGGATGCCGCCTGTCAGAAATTCAAAGTGCAGGTGTGCCCCGGTGGCACGGCCCGTCTGTCCGGCAGTGCCCAGCCGCTGGCCCGCTGCAACCACCTCCCCGGCCCGGACATAGAGATACTGCATGTGGGCATAGAGCGTTTCCTGCCCGTCCCCATGGGTCAGCCGGACATAGTTGCCGTAAGCGGTTCCACGCCGGGCGGCGGTCACCACGCCGTCCAGTGCCGCAAGGACCGGTGTGCCCTCCTCGCAGGCAAGATCCACGCCCCGGTGGAAGGCTTTTTCCCCGGTAAAGGGATCCTTCCGCCAGCCATAAGGGTCAGAGACACGCCACGCCGCCGTTTCCAGCGGGAAGCAGAGGATCTGCCCCGGCTTTGCCTGTTTCAGGCTGGCTCCCGCCGGGACATTTTTGCCCGCACAGACCGGGAGCACCCTGCCCGCCAGCAGAATGATCAGCAGCACCGTCAGAGCCAGCACCGCCGCCCGTTGATATCGCTTGTGTTTCCCTGCTCGTCCATGTTTTGCCTGCATCTTTTCGCCCTCCGTTCTGGAAAGTGTATGCAGAAGGAAGATCACTGAGAACCAAAACACCCCCTGGGAGATTTCCCAGAGGGTGCTCTTTCCGCATTTACCGGCGGAGCCAGTCATGGAGCCGCTGGAAGAGGCTGGGGTGCCCGTGCCGTTCCGCGCGATCAACATCGTGCGGAGCGGGTGCGCTCTGCACAGCCGGAGCAGGTGCTGCTTTCACCGTGGCAGGCTGTTTTGCTGGCTCTGGGGGCTGCTCCGCCACCTGAACCGGCTCCGGTCTCGTTTCGGGCTCAGACGGCCGTTCCGGTGCCTTTATTTCAGGCTGTTCCGGTTCTGCCGCAGGAGCAGCATCCCGGGCGAGCCAGTCATCCCGGAGCAGATCGTACATGTCCATCTGGCCGTTGACAAGGGGCTCACCGGGGGCCGCTTTCATCTTCTGATAGCTGCCGTCTGCCCGCATCTCCCGGGCATTGACGTTATCCCGCAGCTGCAGCTGCAGGATATCGCTCAGCTTCTGGATGAGGACAGGGTCCTCCACCCGGACACCCACCTCCACGCGGCACTCGGTGTTGCGGGTGAGGAAATCACCGGAGGCGATATAGATGCGGGTGGTCACGCCATCGAAGAAGCTGTAGATGCGGCCATGCTCAAGGTAGCGGCCCACCAGACTACGGATATGCAGGTTCTCGGTCTTACCTGGCACCTCGGCGCGGACACAGCAGATACCGCGCACAATCATATCAATGCGGACCCCCGCACAGCTGGCTTCTTCGAGCTTCAGGATGATATCCCGATCCGAGATGGAGTTGTTTTTCAGGATCATGGATGCCGGGCGGCCCAGCTTGGCTGCATTGATGACCCGGTCCATCTCGTCCAGCAGCACGCTCTTGAAGCGCAGAGGAGCCACCAGCATCTTCTCGGTGGTCTCCGTCAGCTTCTGCACGGCAAGGTTCTGGAACACGTTGGAGGCTTCCTCACCGATGCCCAGATCTGCCGTGATGAACGAATAATCGGTATAGAGCTCGCTGGTCTTTTCGTTGTAGTTGCCGGTGCCGATCTGGGTGATGTAGCTGTAGCCCTGCGGGCCCTTCTTGGTGATGAGGGTCAGCTTGGAGTGCACCTTGTAATCATCAAAGCCATAGAGGATAGTACAGCCAGCCTCTTCCAGCTGCTTGGACCAGTCGATGTTGTTCTGCTCGTCAAAGCGGGCACGCAGCTCCACCAGAGCCACCACTTCCTTGCCGTTTTCGGCGGCTTCGATCAGGGCCTGCACGATCTGGGATTCCCGCGCCATCCGGTAAAGGGTCATCTTGATGGAGATGACCTCCGGATCCCGCGCGGCCTTTTTCAGCATCGCGATGAAGGGGCGGATGGACTGATACGGATAACTGAGCAGGACATCGTGCTTTTCCACCTCGGCGGCAAGGTCATAATCCTGGGGCGGCAGCATGGGCCGGGCCGTGGGATAGAACAGCTCCGGGTTTCCCTCGGCCTCCATTTTATCGGTAAGCTTGTAGAAGAAGCTCAGATCCAGTGGGCTCTTCTGGGCAAACACCCGCTTATGGCTCAGCTCTAATTTGTCGCAGAGGAGACGAAGGATCTCCTGCGGGGCCGTGGGAGTTACCTGCAGGCGGACAGCGGCCAGCTTGCGGCGGCGCTTGAGCAGGTCGGCCATGATCTCGCGGTAATCAATATCATGATCCATCATGCCCTCTTTTACATCAATGTCGGCGTTGCGGGTGACGCGGAACAGACACTTTTCCTGGACGGCATCCTTGCCAAAGATGAGGGACGCGTAATGCAGCACCAGTTCCTCTGTCAGGGCAAACTCGGTCTTGCCCTCCCGGCGCACCAGGATCAGCCGCTCCATCTGGCTGGAGATAGGGATCATGCCAAGGCTCTGGCCCTCTTTCTCCTTGAGCAGAGCACCGAGGTAGATCTCCTTATTGCGCAGGAATGGGAACGGGTGGCGGTTGTCCACGATCTGCGGGCTGAGGATGGGGAACAGCTCGTTCTGGAAGTATTTTTTCCAGAAACGCTCCTGCTCCTTATCCATCGCATCGAAGTTTACCTTTTTATAGCCGCAGGCATCCAGATTTTCCAGCGCCTTCTCGTAGTATTTATCGCAGTCCTCCTGCAGATGGGCAACCTTGGGCATGATGGCGTTCAGCTGTTCCTCGGCCGTCATGTTGGTCTTGTTCTCACGCTTGTCTTTGTCCTTCTGACTGCGTGCAAGGTTGGCGCGCTCCTGCAGAGAGCCCACACGCACCATGAAAAATTCATCCAGATTGGAGCCATAAATGGCAAGGAATTTCACCTGCTCTGCCAGCGGGACATTCTTGTCCTTGCCCAGCACCAGCACACGGCGGTTAAAGTCCAGCCAGCTGAGTTCACGGTTGATGAAGATCGTATCCTCTTTCATAGTAGTTTACTCCCTTTTTCCCTGACCTGCGGCTTTCGCCGCAGCGCTTCAGCTCACATAAGCAAGTCCATCCCACTCAGCCACCACCGCTTCTGTCAGGCCGGGCACGGCGGCGGCCTCTTCCACCGCAGCAAAGCGCCCGTACTGCTCCCTGTATTCGATGATGGCCTGGGCGCGCTGTTCCCCCACCCCCGGCAGGGTGCAGAGAGCGTCCTGCCCGGCGGTGTTCAGATCGACCCGCGCCAGCTGGATGAGCGGTGTTTCACTCCCGGCTGCACGGCCCGGCCCTGTCTGCCGCGGAACGGCAAACCCAAACGCCAGCGCGACGCATACCGCGCAGACAAGGGCCGCTGTCCACAGAAATCTCTGTTCTGTTTTTGTGAGACTGGCTTTCTTCATCCCATTGTACCCGACTTTCTCTGAAAAAGAAAGCCCTCTGCGGAGAATTTGCAGAGAGCTTTACAATGATTTTACGCAGAAGTTTCTGCACGGCGCACCATGCCATACAAAAGCTCTGCCGCTGCACCGGCATCGTGGTCAGTCAGGGTCATCCGGTTGGCGGCAAGGCGCAGTTCAGGCGCGGCATCCGCAGGCACAACGCTCTCCCCCGCCAGATGGACAAGGTCGAGCATCTGGGTGCAGCCGGCCAGCACCGTCAGCTGCTCGGCAGCATAGCCGGAGGGAGGGCAGACGGCGTTGAGCATGGCACTGCCTGAGACAAGGCCCGGGGTAAGTACCAGCGTATCCGGTGCAAGGCGCTCCGCATGCAGGAAAGCTGCCGCGTCCCCCAGCGCCTTTTGCAGCGTGGGCAGAATGGGCATCTGCTTTTTGTCCTGATAGAACAGGATGCGCAGAACGTCCTCGCCCTTGACATCGGCGGCGTTGCTCAGCACAAAGGGAGTCCACTCCTGCTTGAGGTGGAACACCAGCCCTTCGCTCATCCGCACAGCGCGGGTGGAGCCATCGCGCATCTGCAGGGCAATGCCCACGCCGGACAGGGAGGGCAGCATCTTCAGGACAGACTCCTCCATCCCCTCAAAGCTGCACAGCGCGGTGCCGGAGCCCTCCGAAAAGTTGTAGGCCAGTGTGCCGCCGCAGACCAGCGCGGGCGCACTGAGCCGCACCCCGCCCAACAGAGAGCGGACCGCCCGGGGCGAGCGCTGAGAGAAAACGGTCAGCCTGCCGCCCCTGCTGGCAAAAAGCTGCAGCACGTCCCGCTGGAGCTGGGGCAGATTGCCTGCGGCATCCAGCAGCAGGCTGTCCAGATCACAGAGGACTAAGGTCTGGTCAATGGTCGTCTCTTTCATAGGGTATTTCCTCCTGTGCGCTGACGGAGCGTGGTCAAGAAGCGGGTGAAGTAATCCGGCAGCTCAGAATCGAACCGCAGGTGTTCCCCCGTGATGGGGTGAACAAACCCCAGCGTTTTTGCATGCAGGCACTGCCCATGCAGGCTGGTGATGCAGTTGTGGGGGCCGTACACCGGATCACCTGCCACCGGGTGGTGGATGGAAGCCATGTGAACGCGGATCTGGTGGGTACGGCCCGTTTTCAGGCGGCACTCCAGCATCGTGAACTCGCCCAGCCGTTCCAACACCTTGTAGCCGGTATAGGCGTACTTTGTGTGGGGCTCACTGGCCGGATAGACCGCCATCTTCTTGCGGTCGGTCTTGCTGCGGCCCAGGTTGCTCTCCACAAAGCCCTCATCCTGGGCAAAGCCGCCATAGACGATGGTATTGTAGGCCCGCTCCACGCTGTGCACTGCCATCTGCTGGGAAAGGCCGATGTGGGTTGCATCATCCTTTGCCACCACCAGCAGACCGCTGGTGTCCTTATCGATGCGGTGGACGATGCCGGGCCGGATCTCGCCGCCAATGCCGGAAAGGCTGCCCTTGCAGTGCCAGAGCAGAGCGTTGACCAGGGTGCCGTCCGGGTTGCCGGGAGCCGGGTGGACGACCATTCCTTTGGGCTTGTTGACCACCAGAAGGTGCGCATCCTCATAGATGATGTCCAGCGGGATCTCCTGCGGCACAGCTTCGATGGGCTTTGCATCGGGAATCTCCAGCAGGATGATATCCCCTGCCTTGAGCTTCAGGCTCTTGGCCGGGGCCTTGCCGTTGCAGAGCACATGGCCCTCAGCCACAAGGCCCTGCAGGGCACTGCGGGAAAGGCCGGTGTCCTCGCCGCTCAGAAAGCGGTCGATGCGCTGGCCTGCGCCCTCGGCTTCTACGATGTATTCACGCTGCTCCATGGCTTACTGCTCCTTCGGGCCCTTTTTCGTATCCTCGTGCAGCTCCTCCAGGAAAATGACCAGCACCCAGAGTGCCACACCAACACAGACACAGATATCTGCAAAATTGAACACTGCGAACCGCATGAACAGCAGGTTGATGTAATCCACCACCTCGCCGTTCAGCACACGATCGATCAAGTTGCCGATGCCGCCGCCCAACACCAGGATGAGTGCGGCCTGCTGCAGACGGTTGTTCCGGCTGCGGAAGAACAGCCAATAAGCAACCAACAGCAGCGCTGCGCTGGTTGCAACGATCAAAAACAGCTGCTTGCCGCTGAGCAGGCTGAATGCCATGCCCTGGTTGAGCACGAACCGCAGCTCCACCACATGGGGGATCAGCGGCATTGCGCCCACCGGCTGCAAAGCGCTGACAGCCCAGAACTTGATGGCCTGATCGAGGCCGACCAGCGCCGCAACGCACAGCAGATTGAAGATCACAAATGCCATAAAAATACTCCCAACGGCGGCATGCTGCCGCCTGTGTTCTGATACCAAAAAGCGGCGCTCCCTGCTCGAAAGGAGCGCCGCAGCGTTTATTTCAGGAAGGCTTATGCTTCCACCACGCTTGCGCAGCGTGCGCAGAGGGTGGGATGTGCGGCGTGGGTGCCGATGTCTGCGGAATACTTCCAGCAGCGTTCGCACTTTTCGCCGGTGGCATGTGCAGCAGCAACGCCCAGACCCTCAACAGCGGAGGCGGAACCACCCTCGCCCTTGACCAGCTCCACATGGGAGACGATCATCAGGTCAGCCAGCTCATCCATGGGAATGCTGTTCAGCAGGTCATAGACGGCATCATTGCAGTACAGGGTAACGGAAGCTTCCAGAGAAGCACCGATGGTCTTTTCTGCACGGGCCTGCTCCAGCACCTTCTTGACCTCGTCACGGACAGCAATGAGCTGTGCCCACTTGGCTTTGAAGGCATCGTCTGCAGCGTACTGGCCTGCCTTGGGCATTGCCTCGAACACAACGTACTTGTTCATGCCTTCGGTCTTGGGCAGGAAGTCCCAGATCTCCTGGCTGGTGAAGCAGAGGATGGGGGCAATGATCTTGTCCAGAGCGACCAGGATCTTGTACATGGTGGTCTGGGCAGCCTTGCGGCCCACACCGTTGGTGCAGTACAGGCGGTCCTTGGTCACATCCAGGTAGAAGTTGGACATGGCAACAACGCAGAAGTTGTAGACGGCGTGATAGACCTTGTTGAAGTCATACACATCATAGCCTGCCTTGGCATTCACGATCAGGTCATCCAGAGCAGCCAGTGCCCAGCGGTCGATCTCCTGCAGCTGGTCATCCGCCACACAATCGGTGTTGGGGTCAAAGCCATCCAGATTGCCCAGAATGAAGCGGGCGGTGTTGCGGATCTTGCGGTAAGCCTCGCTCAGCTGCTTGAAGATGTTCTTACCGGCGCGCACATCCACAGTGTAGTCGGAAGAAGCGACCCACAGGCGGATGATATCCGCGCCATAGTCCTTGATGATCTCGCTGGGCTCCACGCCGTTGCCGGCGCTCTTGTGCATCTGCTTGCCCTGCTCGTCCACGACCCAGCCGTGGCACAGAACGGACTTGTAAGGTGCGCAGCCCTTGGCAGCCACGCTGGTCAGCAGGCTGGACTGGAACCAGCCGCGGAACTGGTCGCCGCCCTCCATATACATGTCGGCCGGGAAGCTCAGCTCCGGGCGCTCCTCCAGAACGGCAGCGTGGGTGGAACCGGAATCGAACCAGACATCCATGATGTCGGTATCCTTGGTCCACTCGGAAGCGCCGCACTTCTCGCAGACTTCACCTGCGGGGATGATCTGCTCTGCCTCATACTTGTACCAGGCATCGGAGCCCTCCTTGCGGAACAGCTCGCTGACAGCCTTGATGGTGGCATCGGTGATGTGGTAAGCGCCGCACTTCTTGCAGTAGAAAGCCGGGATGGGCACACCCCAGGTACGCTGACGGCTGATGCACCAGTCGTTGCGGTCACGGACCATGCCCTTCATGCGGTCGTGGCCCCAGTCAGGCATCCACTTCACGGTGTCGATGGCCTTGTAGACATCGTCACGGAACTTGGCAACAGAGCAGAACCACTGCTCGGTGGCACGGAAGATGATGGGGTTGTGGCAGCGCCAGCAGTGGGGGTACTGATGCTTGATGTGCACCTGACCCATGATGGCACCGGCTTCGGTCAGGTCGGCCAGAATGGTCTTGTTGGCAGCCCAGACACGCTGACCTGCGTACTTACCGGCCAGCTCCGTCAGGCAGCCGCCGTCGTCCACAGGAACAGTGATGGGCACATTGTACTTCTGAGAAATATTGAAGTCATCCACGCCATGGCCGCCTGCGGTGTGGACGCAGCCGGAACCGCTTTCCAGCGTGACATGGTCACCCAGGATGACAGTACCCTCCTTGGGCAGGTAGACGTGATGATAGCGCATCAGCTCGAACTCAGCGCCGGAAACAGGTTCGCCCACGATCTCGTAGTTCTCAATATGGCAGGCATCCATCACGCTCTTGACCAGCTCGGTGGCCATGATATGGTACTCCTCGCCGATCTTGACAAAGGAATACTCAAAGGCACCGTTCAGGCAGATGGCCTCGTTGGCGGGCAGGGTCCAGGTGGTGGTGGTCCAGATCACGAAGTAGGTCTTATCCATCGGAATGCCGTGCTTTTCCAGCACACCGTTGGGGTCCTGAGATACGTGGAAGCGGACGAAGATGGAATCGCAGTCGTCCTCGCCGTACTCGATCTCTGCCTCAGCCAGAGCGGTGCGGCAGTCGGGGCACCAGTACACAGGCTTCAGGCCCTTGTAGATGTAGCCCTTCTTGGCCATCTCGCCAAAGATCTCGATCTGGCGGGCCTCGAACTCAGGCTTCAGGGTCAGGTAGGGGTGCTCAAAGTCACCGATAACGCCCAGACGCTTGAACTGGTCGCTCATAATGTCGATATGCTCGGTGGCAAACTTTTCGCAGATCTGGCGCAGCTCCAGCTTGGAGATGTCCTTCTTCTTCTCGCCCAGAGAGGACAGAGCCTTCAGCTCAATGGGCAGGCCGTGGGTATCAAAGCCGGGCACATAGGGAGCCTGGAAGCCCTCCATGTTCTTGTCGCGGATGATGATATCCTTGATGATCTTGTTCAGGGCGGTGCCCATGTGGATGTTGCCGTTTGCATACGGAGGGCCGTCGTGCAGGACAAACTTGGGCTTGCCGTCGTTGTGCTTGATCAGGTTGTTGTACAGGTCGTTCTTCTCCCAATCCTCCAGCATGGCGGGCTCCTTCTTGGGCAGACCGGCACGCATCTCAAACAGAGTCTTGGGCAGATTCAGGGTACTGTCGTACTGAGACTTATTCTTAGCCAATGGTTACACACTCCTCTAATTTACTAAAACGCTTTGGGATCACTCGCTGAACTTCACGCCCTTAAAAGCGGCGTAGTCCGGCGCTGCAGCCTCATCCTCGGCGGCAGGGGCCGGGGGCGGGTCGAGCTTGAGCTGGCTCTCGTCCTGTGCCCAGAACTCCTCGCTGGTCTTTTCATCCGCAGGTGCCTCGTCCTCAGCATCCTCATCCGCTGCGGCGGGCTGTGCCTCGGCGATCTCCTCGGTCACAGCGGCGGCAGTGGTATCGGCGGCTGCAGCCTCATCCTCGGCAGGAGCATCCTCAGCGGGCTCCTCCTTCTGGAACTCAGGCAGGCGGCTCAGAGACTCAACATGGCTGCGGTACAGGTTCAGCACATCGGACTTGAAGCGAGTCACTTCCAGCCGGACGCGGTCATACTCGCGCTCCTGGGCAAGCTTTTTCTCGTTTGCCTCGTTGATGATCTCATCCGCGCGGTCACTGGCTTTTTGCAGCAGCTCGTTGGCATCACGGATAATATCATCACCGCGCAGATTTGCGCGATGCAGGATCTCTTCCGACTTCTGGTTCGCTTCCCGGATGACATTCTCACCCATCCGCTGGGCATTGATCAGCGCGCTCTTGAGCATATCGCCGTCAGCCTCGTAGCTCTCCATTTCCTTGTGCAGACGCTGATTCTCGGCAGTCAGCTCAGCGATCTGGCGGCGCAGCTCCTCAGCCTGATCTTCATCCTGCTTCAGCTGCTCCTCTACTTTATCCAGGAAACGGTCCACCTCTTCGGTCCGGTAGCCGCGGATGTTCTTTTCAAACTGTGCAGCACGCACATCCTGCGGGGTCAGCATAGTGGTTTCCTCCCTTTTCATTCAATATTGAAAAAACTCGATGATCGATCGGTCTTTTTTGCTTTTTCCGGGCAGGGCCGTCAGGCCAAAGCGCCCCTTGCCGCGCACCGTGAACACATCACCCTCATACACCGGGGCGTGGGCGCTCTCTGCAGGCAGGTGGTTGATCTCCACCCGGCCCGCCGCGATCCACTCACACGCCTGCCCGCGGCTGCAATGGAGCATGGCCGCAAGCACAGCGTCCAGCCGCAAAGAGGACACGGTGGCCGTCTGCGTTTTGCGCTCTGTCTGCGGGAATTCGGGTACCTCATCCAGCGAAAGCAGCGTGGTGGTGACCTCTGTCCGGCCCACCTGCAGCAGTTCCCGGCAGATGAGCTCCCCCGCCGTTTCCAGCGCAAAGACATAGGCAGTGCCCGGCGTATCGGCCGGGAGCACGATATCTCCCAGCGCTTCCCGACGCAGCTCCAGCCCCATCAGGCTGCCCAGATAATCCTTGTGGCCCGGCAGTGCCGCCCCAGAAAGGGTGCGGCAGGTCAGCTTCACACAGCACAGTGGGCTTGCAGGGTAGCAGCCCTCCGGCTCCAGGCAGAGCAGCTTCCGCTCTGCCCCGGGCCAGCCGCCCTCAAAATGATGGTCGCTCTCCGGCACATCAGCACGGTTCAGCGCCGCGCGGGCCAGGTCCTGTTCCCTGTCGCTCAAAAAGCCGGAGTAGCGGGCAATGCCGCGTCCCTCGGCCGCGCGGGCCAGATCTTCTACATGCCGCATCAGAAAGCGCTCTTCATCGGTGCGGGCGGGCACAAAGCCCCGCACTGCCCTGGGAGCAGAATCAATAGAACGCGCCATTGTTCTCTAGCTCGTCCAGCAGATCACCCATAATGTCCACGTTGTACGGGGTAATGATGAAGGTGCTGTTGGCAACGCGCTTGATCTGGCCGTTGTTGGCGTAAGCCACGCCGGACAGGAAATCCACCAGACGGCGGGAAACTTCCTTGTTGGTAGACTCCAGATTCAGCACAACCGTGCGCTTGTTGTTCAGGTGGTCTGCAATGGTGCTGGCATCCTCAAAGCGCTCGGGCTTTACCAGAACGACCTTGAGCTGGGTGGTGGCGTGAATGTTGACCACCTTGTTCTTCTTCTGGGCACCCTCCACCGGCTCTTCCTCTGCATCGTCCATGCCAACGCCGAGACCGCTGTTGTTGTTCACCATCTGGGGGCCGTCGTCGATGTACTGATCGTCGTAATCGTCCTCACCGCCGAAAAGGCCCTTTTTGAGACTATCTACGAAAGACATAGTATCTGCTCCTTTCATTCGGGCAGCCGCAGCTGCCTGGCGCCTTTTGCAAAAGAGATGCAAATAGCTTTTACTATTATCGGATTTTTTGCCGCAGATGTCAATAACTACAAAAGTTTTCCATCATACAAATTTTGTCCGGAGACAATAATCTCGTCATAAAGCCGAACCTGACTGACAGAACCAGCCGTTCCGCTGGGCAAAACGATGAGGTCATCGCCATCCGTGATCTGCGGGTGGGCATCGTCCACAGGGTCGATGCGGCAGAAGCGGGCCAGGTTGCCGTACTTCACATACACGCCGGGGATGTAGTTCTCACCCTGACCCTCTGCCTCGGAGCCGTCCTCCTTGAGGTAGTGCACCGCGACAGCAGGCACTCGCAGGCCGGTGTTGCGTCCCACGATGATCTGGGCATCGGCACAGTTCAGCCGGAGCACATCGCCGTTGATGATCTCGCAGGAGAGGACGAAGCGGGCAATGTCGTTCTCCGCATCAATGTTCACCTCGCTGACCTTTGCCTTGAGGGGCGTTTCCACCTGACCGGGAAAGCGGATCTCAACGCTCTTGGTCAAGGGCTTGCCGTCCCTGCCCAGCAGCTTTTCCGCCTGTTTGGCTGAGCACACCCCGGCATAGTACCAGGTAAAGCCTGAAACGATCTTTCCCGCGCAGCCGTCCAGCGCGATCTCCGGGGAGGATTCAACGTAAGCTTTCAGGTTGGCTGCATCCAGGGCAAGGATATCGGCAGAACCTGCGTTCAGCCGCCCGGAACTGGAGCTGCGGATGAAATAGCCAGTCTGCGGGGCCGTGATCTGGGACGGATTGCCCAGCTGGGACTGCACCGTGGCGGCCTGCTGGGTCAGCGCGGTGATCTGGTCGGAGAAGCTGGCCACCTCGCCGGTGATGACCCAGAGCTTGTTCTGGGCCAGAATGTAATTTTCCTTCTCCGCATCGGTATCCTCGTAGTCCCCTGCATCCAGCGAATCCATCAGGTCGTACAGAGCAGCGGAACGGTTCTTGCGCAGGGATTCCAGCTGCACCGAAGTGGTGTTCTGGGAGCGCTGCAGCAGGTCGATCTGGTCATTGATCTGGGTCAGCTGCTGGCGCAGAGAAGCCTGCGCTGCATCGCCGTAGATCTCAGCCACCGCTGTGCCTGCCGAAACACGCTCGCCGTCTGCCACCAGATATCCCAGCGTGCCGCCGCCCGCAACGTAGCTTTCCTCAAACAGGAGCACGCCCTCGGCATCCACGGTGTCCTCCACCGTAGCCAGCAGGGCGGTCTCGTAGGTATTGGGCGGAAACAGCACCTGCATTGCCTGATAGCCCACATACAATGCCGCCAGCAGCAAAAACACGATAACGACAGCGGCCAGCGTTTTCAGTGCGCCGGAAATGCCCTCGCGGTTCTCTTCCTGCATATCGCTCATCCTTTCGCTAAAAATTCATTTGTGAGACATGCGGCCTGTTCCCGGACATCCGGGGCAGAGGCATCCAGCCAGCAGATGCCCTCCATGTGGCGGAACCAGGTCAGCTGGCGCTTGGCATAGTTGCGGGAAGCCTGTTTCAGCTTCTCCACACAAGGGGCAAGCGCGCTCTCCCCCGCAAAGTAGGGGAAGAATTCTTTGTATCCGATGGCCTGGGCCGCCGTCTTATAAGTGTCCCGGTGTTCCCACACACGTTTTGCCTCGTTCAGCAGATCCTGCTCCATCATCTGATCCACCCGCAGGTCGATGCGGCGGTAGAGCTGGGCGCGCTCCGGGAAATCCAGCCCAAAGATCAGAGAACGGTAGGGCTTTTCGGGCGGAAGCGAGTCTGCTTTCTGCTCACTGAGCTTTTTGCCGGTGGCGCGGTAATGTTCCAGCGCCCGCAGCACCCGGATATGGTTGTTCGGATGGATGGCCGCCGCCGCTTCGGGGTCCACCGCCTGCAGCTCCGCATACATGGCTTCCGGACCCTTTTCATTCAGTTCCGCGGCCAGCTGTTCCCGCAAACCGTCCGGCGTTTTCTCAGCGGCAAAGCGGACACCATACAAAAAGCTCTGGACATAGAGCCCGGTGCCGCCCACGAGGATGGGCAGATGTCCTCTGCCGGAGATCTCACGTTCCAGCGCCCCGGCCAGCGCGGTGAAATCAGCCACGCTGAACGGTTCATCAGGCTGCAGGATATCCACCCCATGGTGCGGAATACCGCGAGTCTCCTCGGGGGTCACCTTGGCGGTGCCCACATCAAGACCTTTGTAGATCTGCATCGAATCGGCGCTGATGATCTCCCCGCCGAACTGCTCGGCCAGTGCAACACCCAGCGCGGTCTTGCCGGAAGCCGTGGGGCCGACCACGGCCAGCACCGGGTGCTTTTTGTTACACGATCCGTCCAAACTGCTTTTCCAGCTCCTTCCGGGTCAATTTAAGGACACAAGGCCGACCATGGGGGCAGAAGGGCGGTACCTCGCCCGAGAGGATCTTTTCAGCCAGTGCCATCAGCTCCTGCGGGGAGGTCTTATCCCCCGCCTTGATGGCCGCGCGGCAGGAGATGGAATGGAGCACCCACTCAGTCTTTTCACTCAGGGCATCGCGGCTGCCCTTGGAGAGCTTATCCGCCAGCTCCACCAGCAGATCCTCGGCACTGCCCTGTTCCACATCAGCAGGCACAGAGCGCAGAAACACGCTGTTGCCGCCAAAGTCATCGATCTCCAATCCGGCGCTTTCCAGCAGCTCAAGGTTGGAGAGGAGGGCAGTCTTTTCCTCCGCCGACAGCTCCACCACCAGCGGCTCCAGCAGCAGCTGGGCCGGAACATCCCCATAGTTTGCCGCCAGCTTCTCGAAAAGCTGGCGCTCGTGGGCGGCGTGCTTATCAATGATGCAGATCTCATCCCCACGCTCAGCGAGGATGTAGGTCTTGAAAATCTCACCCACATAGCGCAGAGGGGCAGGGCCTTCCTGCACGTCAAAGCCCAGCTGTTCCGGCGTATCCTCGGCAGCAGAGGTCTGCTGCGGAGCTGGGGCGGCAGGCATTTCCTCCTTGGGGGCAGGATCCCATGCCGCCATGTGGTCCTGATGTTCGGGCAGATCTACGCCGTCCGGCTCAATGTCCAATGCACCTTCTCCCAGCGCTGCGGCAAAGGCGGGTGCTTCAGGCTCACTCTCCGTGGGAGCCGGTGCCGGGCTGTGCAGGGTGGCATCCTGCCGGATGGGCAGGCCCGATGCAACCGTTGTCCAGCTGTGCTCTGTCGGCTTTTCCTCGGCAGTGCCCGACACAGGCAGGATATCCGGGTGGCTTGCAGGTGCCGGACGGGACGGCGGTGCTGCTGTCGGTGTCGGAGTGAAGCTCCGGAAGCTCCGCTGGGGCTGAGGGGTATGCTCATGGAGCGTTCCCGGCTCGGCCTGGCCCGGAATGATGGCAGAAAGCCCTGTAAAGTTATTCTTCTTTACATTGTTTTCTGTCGCGTTATCACTTATTTCAGATTTGTTGGATTCTTCATCTTTTTTATCCTCTTCAAAGGCGAAGCGCCGCTCTCCGGTGCCCGGTTGGGCCAGTGCCAGCTTGACAGCGTGATAAACGAGGTCAAAGATATCGTTTTCCCGGGCAAAGCGCACCTCAGTCTTGGCCGGGTGGACATTGACGTCCACAAGGTCAGCAGGCATTTCCAGAAGCAAGATTCCTCCAGGGAACTTGCCCTGCATCGTGGTGCCCTTGAACGCTGTTTCCATGGCTGCCATCATGGTGCGGTTGCGGACATAGCGCCCATTGATGTAGAAATACTGCATACTGCGGCTGGCGCGGCAGCTCCTGGGCTGGGTGATGAGACCCCACACCCGGTACACCCCCTCCTGATTGTCCAGCTCCATGAGGTCACGGCTGAATTCCCGGCCCAGCACCGCGTAGGCGGCACTGCGCAGCTTGCCGTCACCGGGGGTGACATACTGCAGCTTGCCTTCCCGGACAAACTTGAAGCTGACCTCGGGGTGGCTCAGGGCCACATGGGCCACAATATCCGCCACAAAGGTACCCTCGCTGGAATCCTTTTTGAGGAACTTCATCCGGGCCGGGGTGTTGTAGAACAGATCCTGCACCCGGATGGTAGTGCCCACGCCGCGTGCACCGGGCTCCAGCGGATAATCCTCGCCGCCCTCGATGCGGTAGACGGAGGCGCACTCGTCGTTCTCAGTACGGGTCAGCACTTCTACCCGCGCCACGCTGGCAATGGAAGCCAGCGCCTCTCCGCGGAAGCCCAGGGTGTGGATATGGTTCAGATCATCCTCCGTCCGGATCTTACTGGTGGCGTGGCGGATGAATGCCGTGGGGATATACTCTGCTTCAATGCCCGAGCCGTTGTCGCTGATCTCGATCAGCTTCACGCCGCCTGATTCAATGGTCACGGTGATCTGGCTTGCCCCGGCATCAATGGCGTTTTCCAGCAGCTCCTTCACCACGGAAGCAGGCCGCTCCACCACCTCACCGGCTGCAATGAGCTCCGCCGTGTGCTTGTCCAGAACATGGATGACTGCCATATTCGTTCCCTCCCCTGTTTTTTTAGGATTTTTCAGGAAATCAGCCGTTCAGGCTGCCCTTCAAGGTCTTTTTCAGCTCGTACAGGAAATTCAGCGCTTCAATGGGGGTCAGCGTTTCCACATCCAGCGCATCCAGTTTTTCCAGCACCTCGCTGGGCACTGCGGGAGAGTTATACTCCTGCAGCGCGTCAAAGTCCATCTGCTCCACCTTGTTCTTGGGGGCAGTGGCTTCCAGTGCGCGCAGCACCTCGTGGGCGCGGCGGGTCACGGTGCCGGGCAGACCGGCCAGCTTTGCCACCTCGATGCCATAGCTGTCATCGGCAGGTCCGCGGACGATGCGGCGCAGGAAGGTGATATCCTCACCCCGCTTTTTCACCGCAATGTTGTAATTTTTCACGCCGCTGATGGTACCCTCAAGGTCCGTTAGCTCGTGGTAATGGGTGGCAAAGAGGGTTTTGCAGCCCAGTCCCTTGGCAGGGTCGCTGATGTGCTCCACCACGGCGCGGGCAATGCTCATACCGTCAAAGGTGGACGTGCCGCGCCCGATCTCATCCAGCACCACCAGACTGCGGGAGGTAGCGTTCTTCAGGATCTCTGCTACCTCGGTCATCTCCACCATAAAGGTAGACTGACCTGCCGAAAGGTCATCCGACGCGCCGATGCGGGTAAAGATGGCATCCACTACACCCACATGACACTCTCTGGCCGGAACAAAGGAACCGATCTGTGCCATCAGGGCAATCAGCGCATTCTGGCGCATATAGGTCGATTTTCCTGCCATGTTAGGGCCGGTGATGATGAGGCAGCGATCTTCGCCGCAGTTCAGGGTGGTATCGTTGGGTACGAACAGACTGCCCTTGAGCATCTGCTCCACCACAGGGTGGCGGCCCTCCACGATGGTCAGCTGGTCGCTCTCATCCACAGTGGGGCGGCAGTAGTTGTTTTCTGCTGCCACCTGAGCCAGAGCGGCCAGCACGTCCAGCTCTGCCACGGCGTTGGCTGTACGCTGGATGCGGTCGAGCTGGGCACCAATGCTTTCCAGCAGCTCATTGAACAGCCGGTGTTCCAGAGCGATCAGCCGCTCGTGAGCACCCAGGATCTTATTTTCCAGCTCCTTGAGCTCCTGTGTGATGTAGCGTTCGCCGGTGGTCAGGGTCTGCTTGCGGATGTAGCTCTCCGGCACCTGTGCCTTATAAGAGTTGCTGACCTCGATGAAATAGCCAAACACATGGTTATAGCCGATCTTCAGCTTGGGGATGCCGGTTTCCTGCCGCAGACGGGTCTCGAGCTGAGCCAGCACGCCCTTGGTGTTATCGCGGATGGAACGCAGCTCGTCCACCTCAGGGTGGTAGCCCTTGGCAATGACACCACCATCCTTCAGGGTAGAAGGTGCGTCTGGATCCACAGCAGCATAGATCTTGTCCTTGATATCGCTCAGCGGGTCGATCCTGGAGACGATTTCGCTGAGTTCGGCGCAGCCGCAGCTTTCGGCCTGCTGGCGCAGGCTGGGCAGGCGCTCACAGGTCTGTGCCATGGCATAGATCTCTTTGGGCGTGGCTGAACCGTAGACCGTGCGGGTCATCATACGCTCCAGATCGGCGATGTAATGCAGTTCTTCGATCAGATCGCCGCGCTGTACGGTCTGGTTGACCAGGCTTTCCACAGCATCCAGACGGTGGTTGATGGCATCGCTGGAAAGCAGCGGCTGCTCGATCCAGGTGCGGAGCAGCCGCTTGCCCATGGCAGTGCTGGTCTTGTCCAGCACCCAGAGCAGGGTCCCCCGCTTCTCACGGCCCCGCAGGGTCTCGGTGAGTTCAAGGTTGGCCCGCGTCACCGGCGAAAGCTGCATGTACTGGGCTTCGTTGTAGCTGATGACGGTCTTCAGGCGCTCTACACCTTTGATCTGGGTGGTGTGCAGGTATTCCAGAAGTGCGGCCATGGCAAACCGCACCAGACCTTTTTTGTCGATAGAGGTGGTCTCATCCCAATTGCGGCCAAACTGATTTTCCAGCGAGATGGCCACCAGACCCGGGGCGTAGCGCTCCTCTTCCACCAGCTCCACAGAGCAGGTCATGTTCTTTTTGATATAGCCGGTCAGCTCACGGCAGTCCAGCATTCCGGGGTTCATCAGCACCTCGCTGGGATGGTAACGGCAGAGCTCCGCGATCACGGCAGGCACGATCTTCTCCCGTTTCAGCTCGGTGATGTGGGCCGTGCCGGTGGAAACATCGGCAAAACAGATGCCCGCCGCGTTCCCTTTCAGAAAAATGCTTGCAATGTAATTGTTTTTGTCATCCTGCAGCATACTGCTCTCGATGACAGTGCCCGGCGTGACCACCCGGATGATATCGCGCTTGACCAGTCCCTTTGCCTTGGACGGATCCTCCATCTGCTCACAGATCGCCACCTTGTATCCCTTGGCGATCAGGCGGGCCACATAGCCCTCGTAGCTGTGGAAGGGCACGCCGCACATGGGGGCACGCTCTTCCATGCCGCACTGCTTGCCCGTCAGGGTCAGGTCCAGCTCCCGGGAGGCGGTCAGCGCATCGTCAAAGAACATCTCGTAAAAGTCGCCGATGCGGTAAAACAGGATCTCGTCCTTATACTGCTTCTTGATGTCCATATACTGCTGCATCATGGGCGACAGTTCTGCCATAATCGTTCACCTTTCCTGCGGGCTATGCCGCTTTGCTTCTTTCCGTCGGTTTGCAGTAAGTAACTGCGAATGGAAGGAAAACGCGGCCTGCGATTTGCAGCCGCGTTCTCATTTTACCTGTTAGTGGCAGCCTCCGCAGGTGGAGCAGCTGCCGGTGCAGGATTCGCTGGGCTCCTGCACGGTCATGGGGTCGCCGCCGTTCATTGCGGTGTTGATGATGGCATCAATGTAGTTGACCAGATTTTCGCAGTCGCGCTTTGCCTCGTTGTAAGCAGTCATACCCTCGTCAGCCATGATCTTGCCGTACAGGTCGTTGACCTTGGTGTTCAGCTCGGCGATGCGCTCATCACTGCGCTCGCTCTTGCTGATCTCGTTATTCAGATCCATGCGGGCCAGATTGAACTCCCCGATAAGATTCTGCAGCTCCTCATCCTTGTCGTTTGCCTTGCGGGCCTGATCCAGAGCCAGGTAACGGGGGTCAGTCTGCAGTGCCATGGCGGCGCGCTTGAACAGATCGATGCAATCCATAATCAAAAATCTCCTTTGATGTGTTTGTTTTTATAGTTACATTATCATTGGGGCCGGTGTGCCCCGGGATCACGTTTCCAGTTCGCCCAGCAGGACGGTGGCGCGGGCACCGGTCAGGTGCACCTGTGCGTAGCTGCCCATCAGGGCGGGGTCTGCGGCAAACTCCACGGTCAGGTTGTTGTCCAACCGGCCGGAGAGGGTTCCGTCGCTGCGGCCATAGCCTTCCACCAGCACCCGGACAGTCTGGCCCACCTGCTGCCGGACCAGATCTATTGCGATCTCGTCCTGCACCTTGAGCAGGCGGGTCATCCGGTCGGTTTTTTCCGCGCGGGGGGTGGGGTCGGGCATTTCGGCAGCCTTGGTGCCGGTGCGCTTGGAGTAGATAAAGGTGAACAGCTGCATGTAGCCGACTTTCTTCACAAGTTCCAGCGTGTCCTGGAAATCCTCCTCCGTTTCCCCGGGGAAGCCCACGATGATATCGCTGGAGAAGGTGATACCGGGCACCTTTTTGCGGGCGTACTCGATCAGCTCCATGTACTGCCCGATGGTGTAATGGCGGTTCATCTTTTTCAGCAATTCATCCGAGCCGCACTGCACCGGCAGGTGCAGGTGTTTGCACAGGTGGGGCTGAGCCGCAATGGTATCGATCAGCTTGTGGCTGGCATCCTTCGGGTGGCTGGTCATAAAGCGGATCTGGTAATCGCCGGGCACAGCGCAGAGCAGATTGAGCAGATCAGCAAAGTCCACCTGTTCTTCCAGGCCCTTTCCGTAGCTGTTCACGTTCTGGCCCAGCAGAGTGATCTCCTTGTATCCTGCTTCCACCAGCCCCCGGAACTCCGCCAGGATATCGCCGGGCTTGCGGCTCTTCTCACGGCCCCGCACATAAGGTACGATGCAGTAGGTGCAGAAATTGTCGCAGCCATACATGATGGGCAGCCAGGCGCGGAACTCACTCTCGCGCCGGATGGGGATGTTCTCCACGATGACCGGGCGCTGGGCAGGCTCCATCAGCACGCGCTTATGCTTCTGCAGCTTCTGAGCAATGAGCTGGGGCAGCGTATCAATGCCATCCACGCCAAAGACCAGATCAACATAGGGATAGCTCTTGCGCAGCTTTTCCACCACATGTTTCTGGTTGGCCATGCAGCCGCACAGGCCGATCATCAGGTCGCGCTTTTTCTCCTTCAGGCCCTTCAGTGCACCCACATTGCCGAACACGCGCTGCTCGGCGTGCTCCCGCACGGCGCAGGTGTTGAAGAGGATGAGGTCTGCATCCTCGGGCTTATCGCACAGGCCGTAGCCGATATCCACCAGCACGCCCTTGATGCGCTCGCCATCGTTGACGTTCTGCTGACAGCCATAGCTGTGTACAAAGGCCAGCGGCGGGGTGTCGTAAGCCGCACGCACCAGCTCCGCAGCCGTCTCGTTGTGTTCAAAGTTAATGTATTCCAATAAAAACCATCCTTATTTTTCAAAAGCTCTTTTTAGTATACCCTCTTTCTGCCATAAGGGCAAGTGGGAAACCGCAAATTTCAGAATCCTTCGGGGCAATTCAGCCTTCTGCCTGCTTTTTGGCGCATGCTTCACACAGGCCGAACAGCACCACAGCGCAGTCCTGCACCACAACATCCTTCTGGCGGCGCACCAGCCTCATCACCTGTTTCTCGTCCACATCGGCATCCACTACGCCGCCGCAGGCTGTACAGTAGAGGTGGCTGTGCCAGCACAGGGTGTGGTCAAAACGATCCGCCCTGCCCGGAATGGACACCCGGCGCACCATGCCTGCCTCCACCAGACTGTTCAGGTTGCGGTAGACAGTGCCCAGGCTCAGGCCCGGGCACTCCGGGGCCGCCTTATCAAAGATCTCTTCGGCGGTGGGGTGGTCGCAAAGCTGCTCCACGGTGCGCAGCACCAGCTCCCGCTGTTTGGAATAACGCATCTTCCTCTCTCCTTCTCTTCCCTTTATACGTTCTCTTCGCCCTTGATCCGCGCCCAATATGCGCGGGAGGCCTGCTCGTTCTTGTTTTCCCCAAAGATGTAGTATTTTGTATTCTTGAGCACATCCGGCAGATACTGCTGCTCGACCCAGTGGTTGGGGTAATCGTGGGCATACTTGTAATTCTGACCCTTTACCAGCGCATCCTCGCCGTCATAGTGCTTGTTCTGCAGCTGGCGGGGAATTGGCCCGGTACGCCCGGCCTGCACATCCGCAATGGCAGCGTTGATGGCATCGTGGGCACTGTTGGATTTAGGGCTGGTCGCCACCAGCACAACTGCATCCGCTAGGGCCAGCCGCGCTTCGGGCAGGCCCACCGCGTTGGCGATATCCACCGCTGCCTTTACGATGGGGATGATCTGCGGGTAGGCAAGGCCAACATCCTCGCAGGCGCACACCATAAGCCGACGGCAGGCCGAGGGCAGATCCCCGGCTTCCAGCAGCCGGGCCAGATAGTGGAGCGCTGCATCCGGGTCGGAGCCGCGCATGGATTTCTGGTAAGCCGACACGATATCATAGTGGTCATCGCCGTCCCGGTCGTACCGCATGGCAGTGCGGCGGGTGACCTGCTGGATCATATCCAGCGTGATGTGTTTTCCCTCCGGTTCGGGAGCCGCCGCCGTCACTGCAAAATCAAGGCAACCCAGTGCCTTGCGCAGATCGCCGCCCGCGCTCTCGGCAAGATAGGCGCAGGCATCGTCCTCCATCCGGATGGGCGTACCCTCGCTCTCTGAAAGCTTTTTCAGGGCGTTCCGCAGCCCCTGCTCCACATCCGCAGCTGTCAGCGATTTAAACTCGAACACAGTGCAGCGGGAAAGCAGTGCATTATAAATGTAAAAATAGGGGTTCTCAGTGGTGGAGGCAATCAAGGTCACCGTGCCGTCCTCAATGCACTCCAGCAGGCTTTGCTGCTGCTTCTTGTTCAGATACTGGATCTCATCGAGGTACAGCAGGATGCCCCCCGCCCCGGCCAGTGTGCCGATATCCTTGAGCACTGCCTTGATATCCCCCGTGCCGCAGGAAGTGCCGTTAAGCTTATGCAGCGTCATGCCGCTGTTCTCGGCAATGATGCGGGCCACGGTGGTCTTGCCCGTGCCGGACGGGCCGTAAAAGATCATGTTGGGGATGCGGCCGCTCTCGATGGTGCGGCGGAACACCCGCCCCGGGGCCAGCAGATGCTGCTGGCCGCAGACTTCGGCCAGCGTTTTGGGGCGCATACGCTGCGCCAGCGGTTCATTCATCGGGCGTTCCCTCCTGTACTGCCCTGCTGTTCTGCATGGGCCTTATGTAAAAATAGTATACCTCATTTTTACACGAACAGCAAGAGCAATAATGAAAATCATTCTCAGATGGATGCTGCAAACCCCATTTACAAAAAAGTCGAAACATGCTATTATCATAGTAATTTACGGGAAACGAGGGGTTCAGATGAAGAAAGCTGCTGCGGCAGAAGATCTCTCTGCCAAAAAGGAGCTGGCGCTCCAGGTCATCGACCGGCTGAAAACAGAATATCCGGATGCAGCCTGCACGCTGGATTACGACCACGCCTGGCAGCTGCTGGTCAGTGTCCGGCTGGCGGCTCAGTGCACCGATGCCCGGGTGAACATTGTGGTACAGGACTTGTTTGCAAAATACCCCAATGTAGCAGCGTTGGCTGCGGCAGAGCCCGAGGAGATTGAAGCCATTGTCAAGCCCTGTGGGCTGGGCCGCAGCAAGGCCCGGGATATCTCGGCCTGTATGCGGGTGCTGCGGGATAAATACAACTGCAAAGTGCCCACCACCTTTGAAGAGCTGCTGGCACTGCCCGGCGTGGGCCGCAAGAGCGCCAACCTGATCATGGGCGATGTGTTCTGCAAACCCGCCATCGTCACAGATACCCACTGCATCCGGCTGTGCAATAAAATCGGGCTGGTGGATGGCATCAAGGAGCCGCAGAAGGTGGAGATGGCCCTGTGGAAGATCATTCCGCCGGAGGAAGGCAGTGACCTGTGCCACCGCTTTGTGATGCATGGCCGTGCTGTCTGCAACGCCCGCAAACCCGAATGTGAAAAGTGCTGTCTGAACGACATCTGCCGGTACGCGGCAGAAAACGCCGTTCCCACAAAAGAAACCAAGGAGGCTTCTGTATGATCACTTTGTCTATCCTGATCGTCCTTGCCCTGATCTGCGCTCTGGTGGGCGTGCTGATGGGCCTGTTCTCTCTGATCGGCCTGCTGGCTTCCCTGCTCGTGGGCGTGCTGGTAGGCGCTCTGGCCGGTCACATCGCCAACCGTTTCATGGGCACCCAGACTTCCACCGGCCGCAACATTGTGCTGGGTATTCTGGGCAGCTTTGTGGGCGAGTTCCTGTTCGGCCTCATCGGCATCCATGCCACCGGCAGCATCAGTTCCTTTGTTATCTCGGTACTGGGTGCCTGCGTCTGCATCTGGGTGGATAACCGACTGTTCCACGATCGTTGACCGGTTTTCTCTGGTTGTTTGTCTTTGCTCTCCCCTCCGGGAGAGCTTTTTTATTTTCAGCCCCTTGACAGTTATATCGAGAGGCGATATAATACACCCATGATATATCGCATAACGATACAAAGCGAGGTGATATAATGGAAAATCCGGCACTGACGGAAACCACCTACTACATCCTGCTTTCCCTCTATCATCCGCGGCATGGCTACGGCATCATGCAGGAGACCCAGCAGCTCTCCGGCGGAAGGGTACGGCTGGCTGCCGGAACCCTGTACGGTGCCCTGAATGCCCTGTGCGAAAAGGGGTGGATCTCTCCCCTGCCCATGGAAAGCGGGAGCCGCAAAAAAGAATACCAATTGACCTCCGCCGGGCTGAAGGTGCTCAAACAGGAGCTGGTCCGGCTGGAGGAGCTTGCTGCCAATGGCCGCGCCATTTTACAGGAGGAACAGGTATGAGTGAAACAAAAACGCTGCATCGGAATTTCTGGGTCTGGGAATTTGAAAAAGAAGAACGCTGGCTCAACGAAATGGCGCAGGAGGGCTGGGCCCTGCAGAATGCCGGGTTCTGCACCTACACCTTTGAAAAGACGGAACCCGGCCAGTACATCATCCGGCTTGCCATGCTGGACAGTTCCCCGGATTTTGAAAGTTTCATGGAAGAGTTGGAAGCACAGAGCGTTGGGCATTGCTTCAGTTGGGGATATTTCCGCCGCAGCGCCCAGCTAGGTCCCTTTGATATGTTTTCGGATGTGGATTCTCGTATCTCCCACCTGAACAAAATTGGACAGATGGTGAGGCTGCTCTGTCTGGCAAACCTTCTCATCGGCGTTACCAACACCTTCAGCGGTGCATCGCTGGCATGGCTGAACCTGCTTTGCGCCACGTTTTTGGCCTACGGGCTGGGACGTATCAGCAGCAAACGAGAGAGTCTGGTGGAAGAACGTCAGCTCCACGAGTGATTTTTTCTCCTTGATGCGCAGGATCTTCAGAGTTTTCAAAAAGTTCATTTTTACCCGCTTGCATTCCGATGCAGGCGGGTATATTATTGTCATTAGCAAATAGTTATCATGTGTTAAGTATTTGTATCTGTTAAGTGATAAGGAGGGATCGTATGCCGCAGAAGAGCGCACCGGAACTGTTCGCCTTGGTCCATTATCTGCATCGGCTGAGCACAGAAGGCAAACGCGGTGCCAAAATGGCACTGGAAAGCTGCCCCAAGTGTCATTTCATCATGCTGGAAGGTGTGCTGATGACCATTGAAGAGCATGGCCAGAATGGCTCCATCTATGTTTCCGATCTGGCTGCCGCCGTCAAACAGCCCCTGCCCGCTGTTTCCCGCGCGCTGCGCCAGCTGGAGCAGGATGGACTCATTGAGCGGATCACAGACCCCAATGACCGCCGCAAAACGCTGGTGCGCCCCACGGAAAAGGGGTTGGATGCCAGCCGCCAGGTCGAAACTGCCATCAGCCGTTACTTTGAGCGGGTCATCTGCCGCATCCCGGAAGAGCAGCGGGAGCAGCTGTTCTCCCTGACCGGTGTGCTGCTGGAGGCTGTGGAAGCGGAAAATGCGGAGCTACAAGCAAAATTGAAGGGAGAAAACGAAAATGGGTAAAATTTTCAAGCAGCTGGCCCGCCACTGGGCCGCCTGCCTTGCCGTGGTGGCTCTGCTGTTCGTGCAGGCCTACTGCGACCTTTCCCTGCCGGATTACACGAGCAAGATCGTGGACACCGGCATCCAGCAGGGCGGCATTGAAAGTCCCCTGCCGGAGACTGTGCGCCAAAGCACACTGGATGCCCTCTCGCTTTTGATGAGCGAAGAGGATGCGGATGCACTGCAGAATGCCTACGGATATTATCTTCAGGACGACGGTGTTCTGAAGCTCCGCAGTGACCTGACCGATGCCGAGCGCACGGCTCTGGAGGAGGCCGTTACCACACCGGATATCGTGCTGTATATGGCGGCGGCGCAGAATGCCAACGCCCCTGCCGGGCAAAACGCTGCCGCCATGGCTCCGCTGTCCAGCTATCAGAGCGAGGACGAGACTGCCGGGGCTGAAGCAGAGACCATGACCGCTGCTCCCACGGCGGAAGATCTGGATGCCGTTTGTGCCCAGTTCACAGCCCTGGCCCAGATGCCCGGTTTTTCCCGGGAAATGATCCAGCAGCAGCTGGCCAGCGCCATGGAACAGGTGGACGAGACCACCCTTTCCAGCATGGCAAGTCAGGCCAGCCTGCTGGTCAGCCTGGAATATGAGGCACAGGGCGTTTCCCATGATGTACAGATGGCCTACCTCTTCCGTGTGGGCGGCCAGATGCTGGCCCTGACCCTGCTGATGGTGGTCGTTGCCATTCTGGTGGGCCTGATCGCCTCCCGCGTTTCGGCTTCCATCGGCCGGGAGCTGCGCAGAGAGACCTTCTCCTCGGTCATCCACTTTTCCAACGCGGAGATCGAGAATTTCTCCACCGCTTCCCTGATCACCCGCACCACCAACGATATCCAGCAGGTGCAGTTCACCTGTGTCATCCTGCTGCGCATGGTGGCCTACGCTCCCATTCTGGGCATCGGCGGCGTGATGCACGTCACCCAGGGCAACACCGGCCTTGCCTGGATCATCGTGCTGGACGTGGCCGCTCTGCTTCTGCTCATCACGGTTCTGATGAGCGTCGCCATGCCCAAGTTCAAGATCATGCAGACGCTGGTGGACAAGCTGAACCTCGTCAGCCGCGAGATCCTGACCGGCGTGATGCCGGTGCGTGCATTCAGCCGCGAATCCTTTGAGGAAAAGCGTTTTGATTCCGCCAGCCGGGAGCTGATGGGCACCCAGCTGTTCACCAATCGCGCCATGGTGGCCATGACGCCCTTTATGACCCTGATCATGAACGGAACCAGCCTGCTCATCGTCTGGTTCGGCGGCAAGGCCATGGATGCCGGAAACATGCAGGTGGGCGAGATGATTGCATTCATCACCTACACCATGCAGATCGTCATGTCTTTCCTGATGCTGGCCATGGTGGCCGTGATGCTTCCCCGTGCCGGTGTGGCTGCTGACCGTATCGACGAAGTCTGCCGCACCAAGGCTTCCATCCATGATCCCGACGCTGCCACCGCAAAGCCCGCCCTTGAAAAGAAGGACTGGGATGGCGTGGTCCGGTTCGAGGATGTCAGCTTCCGCTTCCCCGGTGCCGACAGCGACGCGCTGGAGCACATCAGCTTTACCGCAAACCCCGGCGAGACCACAGCCATCATCGGCTCCACCGGCTGCGGCAAATCCAGCCTGCTCAACCTCATCCCCCGCTTTTATGATGTCACCGGCGGCCGCGTGACCATTGATGGCATCGATGTGCGGGAAATGCCGCAGGAGCAGCTCCACAGCCTTTTGGGCTATGTGCCCCAGAAGGGCGTTCTGTTCAGCGGCACCATCGAGAGCAACCTGAAATTCGGCGGTGCGCAGATCACCAATGCGGGCATGAAGAAGGCGGCTTCCATCGCACAGGCCACCGAGTTCATCGACGCAAAGCCTGAGGGCTATGCAAGCCCCATTGCACAGGGCGGCTCCAACGTATCCGGCGGCCAGAAGCAGCGGCTCTCCATCGCCCGTGCCATTGCCAAGGAGCCGAAGATCTATCTGTTCGACGACAGCTTTTCTGCCCTTGACTACAAGACGGATGTCACCCTGCGCCGTGCGCTGAAGGAAGAGACCGACAACGCCACCGTGATCATCGTGGCACAGCGCATTTCCACCGTCCTCCACGCCAATCAGATCCTGGTGCTGGATGACGGCAGGCTGGTGGGCAAGGGCACTCATGCGCAGCTCATGGCCAACTGCCCTGAATATCAGGAGATCGCCAGGAGCCAGCTGAGCCAGAAGGAGCTCAACCTGCAAGACCTGAACACCGGAAAGGAGGATGAGTGATATGCCGAGACCCGGAAAACAGACCACCGAGCGCGCCAAGGATTTCAAGGGCACTCTGCGGCAGCTCCTCAGCGCATTGCGCCAGTATAAGCTCTCCCTCATCGTTGTGATGGTCTTTGCCATCCTTTCCACCATCTTCAATATCGCAGGCCCCAAAATTCTGGCCAAGGCCACCACGGCCCTTGCCACCGGCTGGATCGCCAAGCTGCGGGGGATCGGCAGCATCGACTTTGCCTACATCGGCAAGATCCTGCTCACCCTGCTGGCCATGTACCTCTGCTCCGCGGCATTCAGCTTCATTCAGGGCTGGCTGATGACCGGCCTTTCCCAGAAGGTCTGCTATGATTTCCGCCGCCAGATCAGCGAGAAGATCAACCGCCTGCCTCTGGCCTACTTTGAAAAGCGGACGGTCGGCGAGGTGCTCTCCCGCATCACCAACGATGTGGACACCCTGGGCCAGAGCCTGAACCAGAGCGTGACCCAGCTCATCACCAGCATTACCACCATGATCGGCGTGCTGATCATGATGCTGTCCATCAGCCCCAAAATGACCCTGATCGCACTGCTCATCCTGCCCGTCTCTCTGGTACTGGTGATGCTGGTGGTCAGGTTCAGCCAGAAATACTTCAAGGCCCAGCAGGCCACCCTGGGCGTTGTGAACGGTCAGGTGGAGGAGGTCTACTCCGGCCACAACGTCATCAAGGCCTTCAACCGGGAGGCTGCCGTGCTGGAGGACTTCAACGCCGCCAACGACAAGCTGTTTGAATCCGCCTGGAAGAGCCAGTTCCTCTCCGGCCTGATGCAGCCCATTATGAACTTTGTGGGCAATCTGGGCTATGTGGCTGTTGCCATCGTTGGCAGCATCTTTGCCGCCAACGGCATCATCACCATCGGCGATATCCAGGCTTTTATCCAGTATGTCCGCAATTTCACCCAGCCCATCCAGCAGCTGGCACAGGTGTCCAACATGCTGCAGAGCATGGCCGCCGCTGCCGAGCGCGTGTTCGAGTTCCTGAACGAGCCCGAAGAGGATCAGCTGGCCGACCCTGCCCGCCGGGCAGACCCTGCCTGCATCGATGGTCAGGTCACCTTTGACCATGTCCGGTTCGGTTATGTGCCCGAAAAGACCATCATCCACGATTTCAGCTGTAAGGTGCAGCCCGGCCAGAAGGTCGCCATCGTTGGCCCCACCGGTGCCGGTAAGACCACCATGGTCAAGCTGCTCATGCGGTTCTACGATGTCGATTCCGGCTCCATCACCCTGAACGGCCACGACATCCGCGACTTTGACCGCAGTGCCCTGCGCGAGGGCTTCGGCATGGTGCTGCAGGACACCTGGCTGTTCAAGGGCACCATCATGGAGAATATCCGCTATGGCCGTTTGGATGCCACCGACGAAGAGGTCATTGCCGCCGCCAAGGCCGCCAATGCTGACCACTTCATCCGTACCCTGCCCGGCGGCTACCAGATGGAGCTGAATGAGGACGCTTCCAACGTCAGTCAGGGCCAGAAGCAGCTGCTGACGATCGCCCGGGCCATTCTGGCCGACAACCGCATCCTAATCCTGGACGAGGCCACCAGCAGTGTGGACACCCGCACCGAGCAGCGCATCCAGACTGCTATGGACAACCTGATGCGGGGCCGTACCAGTTTCGTCATCGCCCACCGCCTGTCCACCATCAGGGATGCAGACCTCATCCTTGTCATGCGGGACGGCGACATTGTGGAACAGGGCACCCACGACCAGCTCATTGAGGCCGGCGGTTTCTACGCTGACCTGTACAACAGCCAGTTTGAGGATGTTGTGGATTAAGCCACGCTCCCTTCTTTGAAAAAGGCTCAGGTTTTTGATCGAAACCTGAGCCTTTTTCTTTTGTCAATTCCTACCGGATGTGCTATACTTATTTTTGTGTCTTGAAGTAGGAAAGGAGTAACCACTCATGGAAACCACTCAAAAGCCCTACGCATTCAGCCGCAAGGTATTCTGCGAGGGGATGCGGGATGGTGTGCCCATTGCGCTGGGCTATTTTGCTGTCTCGTTCTCATTGGGCATTGCAGCCCGCAATGCGGGGCTGACCCCCATTCAAGGCTTTTTTGCAAGCCTGTTCAACAATGCTTCTGCCGGTGAGTATGCAGCCTTTTCGCTGATCGCTGCCGGTGCCACCTATCTGGAAGTTGCCATCATCACCCTGATCGCCAACGCGCGCTACCTGCTGATGAGCTGCGCTCTGGCCCAGAAATTTGCCCCAGGCACGCCGTTCTTCCACCGGCTCATCATCGGCTACGATGTCACCGACGAGCTGTTTGGCATCACGATTGCACGGCCCGGCTATCTGAACCCGTTCTACACCTACGGTGCCATAGCACTGGCGGCCCCCGCCTGGGCCATGGGCACAGCGCTGGGCATCATAGCAGGCAATCTGCTGCCCGTGCGTGTGGTCAGCGCCCTGAGCGTGGCCCTGTACGGCATGTTCCTGGCCATCATCATTCCCCCCGCCCGGAAGAACAGGGTCGTTGCCGTGCTGGTGATGCTGAGCTTTGCCCTGAGCTTCGCCTGCGGCTGCCTGCCCGGCATCGCTTCCCTTTCGGACGGCACCCGCACCATCCTGCTGACGGTGCTGATCTCCTGCGGGGCAGCCGTTCTGTTCCCTGTTACACCCGAAGCACCGGAAACTGCCGGAACTGAGGAGGTGCAGGCATGACCTACAATAATTGGGTCTATATCGCCGTGATGGCCGCCGTTTCTTACGCCATCCGTGTGCTGCCGCTGACCCTTATCCGCAAACCCATCAAAAACCAGTTCATCCAGTCCTTCCTCTACTATGTGCCCTATGTGACGCTGGCCGTGATGACCTTCCCGGCCATCATCAACGCCACCCAGAGCCCCATTGCCGGTGCCGCCGCGCTGGTAGTGGGCATCGCCGCCGCATGGTTCGGAGCCAGTCTGTTTCAGGTGTCCGTCTCCTGCTGTGCCGTGGTGCTTGTGCTGGAACTGTTTTTGGTGCACTGAGCTTTCTGCCGCTGTGGTTCTGGGTAGGCCATGGCGGCTTTTTTGGTCTTTGAAAATTTTTTCGGAAAACTTGTAACGTTCCGGCGGTTTTGCCGTCTTATGGGCGAACCGGTTCCAAAACACACCAAAAAGGAGGGATGCGCACATGGAGCACCGCAGTTTTGAGCAAATTTATCTGCAGTATTACAAGCCCGTGTACGCTTACCTGATGACATTGTGCCAAAACGAGGAACTGGCAGCAGAACTGACCCAGGAGACCTTTTACAAGGCGCTGGATGCCATTGACGGGTTCAAGGGCGGCTGTGCACTGAATGTCTGGCTGTGTCAGATTGCCAAAAACACCCTGACGGATACATACCGGCGGCAGAAGCGGGAACTGCCCCCGCTGGACGACACTCTGACGGATGTGCCCAGCCCCGCCCCCCTGCCGGGGGAGGAACTGGAGCAGCGGGAAGGAGCACTGAGCCTTTACCAAAAGCTTCATGCCCTGCCCGAACCGTACCGGGAGGTGTTCTGGCTGCGGGTCTACGGCGAACTGACCTTTGCAGAGATCGCCGCACTGCACCACAAGACCGAAAGCTGGGCGCGGGTGACCTTTTACCGCGCCCGGATGAAAATGAAGGAGGCCATCTTATGAAACTACCCTGCTACCTGGTTCAGGACCTTCTGCCCCTTTATAAAGATCACGTCTGCGACGAACAGACTTCCGCCGATGTGGCAGAGCACCTGAGCGGCTGTGCCGCCTGCTCTGCCCTGCTGGCTGAAATGGACACCCCGCCCCAGGAAACTGCGGTACAGGAAGAGCAGGCCGCTGAGGCCGCCGAGGCCCTGAGCACCGTAAAAAAGAATCTGCGCGCCCGGCAGGTAAAAATCACGCTGGCCGCTGTGGGCGGACTGCTGGCCCTGATCTGCGCTTTCTTTGGCTGGCGCTACTGGATGATGCACTCTTATGTGGACCTGCCGGCAGGAGATATTGATGTTGAATATCGGTATGGCGGCAGCAACTGGATTTCCATTCGGCATAAAGACACCGGTGTCTACTATACCAGTTTGGGATTCGTCACAAAATACTATGAGGGCATTCCCATTGCGTTCATCAGTGTCACCCAGACCCGGTGGGATGTCCTGATGCAGAAGCTTTCGCTCCAAAAAAACCCCGTCTGGTTCTATGAACCAAATATCAGCGGCTTCTTCGTTTCCAAAGAGACTTACGAGGCACTCTGTGCAGAAGAGGGCCGCATCCACATTGACCCCGACCGGCTGATTGAAATTCTGGGCGGCAATGACAGCCTCCGGCTGCACACGATCCGGTTTACCCGTGCGTATACACTATACAGCAATTCTGTTGAGTTCTCTCACTACAGTACTACAGATGAGGATTTTGAAGCCTATAACGCCAAAGTCCATGAACTCTGGCAGAAAGCATTGGACTACAACAACTCAAATTCTTAAAGGTCTCACCGATCTTATGAAAAAAATCTTAGTTTCCGGGGCGGGTGGTTTTGTTGGCTCCCGCGTACTGCACCAGTGGCAGGGCCGTGCAGAGCTTTTCACCTTCCCGTGCGGATTTCTGGCTGCTGCCGATGAATCCGCCATTCGCCGTTTTGTGGAAACCGTGCAGCCGGACGTCATCCTGCATCTGGCGGCATTGTCCGATACCGGCTACTGCCAGCAGCACCCGGAGGAATCCCAGCGTGCCAACATCGAACTGCCTGTCTGGATATCAAAAGCTGCACGGGACACCGGGGCCAAACTGATCTCATTCAGCTCGGATCAGGTGTACGCAGGTGTGACCCAGCCCGGCCCCCTGCCCGAAACGCTGCCTCTCTCCCCCGTCAACACCTATGGTCAGCACAAGCTGGAGGCCGAGGAGCGGGTCCTTGCGCTCTGCCCGGAGGCGGTGCTTCTGCGGGCTCCGTGGATGTACGATCTGCCCGGTGATGGCCTGCCCCTCCGGGGCAATCTGCCGCTGAACCTGCTGCAGGCCGCACAAAACGCTACTCCCGTTCGCTTTTCGCCACACGATCACCGGGGTGTCAGCTGGGTGCGGGAAGTGGTGGAACAGCTCTTCCCCGCCTTGCAGCTGCCCGGCGGTGTATACAATTTTGGCAGCGGGAACGATGCCGACATGGTCACAACGGCCCGGCAGTTTGCCGAAGCGCTGGGTGTGCAGGTGCAGATCGAGCCTGCTGATTTCTTCCGCAACCTTGTGATGGACAGCTCAAAGCTGGCCGCACAGGGGATTCGATTCCATGATACATTGAGCAGTTTTGAAGGCTGTTTGGAACGGATCAAACCTCTCAGTCGCGCTGACGCGCGCCAGCTCCCCTATTAGGGGAGCCCTTGGCATAAACAGAAAGCCACCCGGTCACAGATATTTCCCCTGCGGCCGAGTGGCTTTTGTGATGTTACAGCAGAATACAGATCAATCCGGTGCAGCCATCGTTGATGACCTGTTCCAGCGTTTCCTGCAGGCGGGTGCGGGCTTCCTGCGGCATGTGGAGGAGCTTGTTCTGCAGCCCCTCATTCACCAGTTCATGCAGGCTCTTGCCAAAGATGTTCGATTCCCACAGCCTCTCCGGGTCGGCTTCAAAATCGCCCAGCAGGCTCTGCACCAGATCCTCGCTCTGCTTCTCGGTGCCCACAATGGGGCTGATCTCGGTGTGGATGACGGCTTTCATCATATGGATGGAGGGTGCGCTGGCTTCCAGCCGGACACCGTACCGCCCGCCCTGCCGGACGATCTCCGGTTCCTCCAGCGAGAGCTCCTCAATGCTTGGCATCACGATGCCGTAGCCGGTGGCTTCCACCTGTTCCAGTGCACTGCGGATCTTCTCGTACTCCCGCTTTGCCCGGGAAAGCTCAATGATGCAGGGCATCAGGCCCGCTTCATCGCCAATTTCCAGCCCCGTCTGCTCACTGAGGACGCGGTAGAACACCTCTGGCTTCAACAGAACGGTCACCCGCACCACGCCGTCGGAAAGGTTCATGCCGCTCAGGGCGGACTCCTGCACCGAATCCCCGGCCAGCGCCCCGGCACTGTTCTGGGCCGGAACATCCTTCATCCGGCTGATCTTCTCTGAAAACTGGAGCGCCGCCGTGTAGATCTCGTTCTGGAGCCAGTGGCCCTTTTCCAGCATCGTCACCCAGCGGGGAATGGCAAAATCCAGCTCCCGCACCGGAAATTCGTAGAGGACACGCTGCAGGATGGACAGCAGGTCATCTTTCTGCAGATCCAGACAGCTCACCGGCAGGACCGTGCGTCCGTATGCTTGTTCCAGCTCTGCGGCCAGTGACTTTGTCTCTGGAGCATCCGGGCGGGTACTGTTGAGCAGGATGACAAAGGGTTTGCCCAGCGCTTCCAGCTCTTCCACCACCCGCTTTTCGGCGGGCAGGTAGTTTTCCCGGGGGATCTCGCTGATGGAGCCATCGGTGGTGACCACGATGCCGATGGTGGAGTGATCCCGGATGACCTTGCGGGTGCCGGTCTCAGCGGCAAGGTCAAAGGGGATCTCTTCCTCGAACCAGGGGCTTTTGACCATGCGGGGCTTCTCGTCCTCCTCGTGGCCCATGGCTCCCTCCACCATATAGCCCACACAGTCGATGAGTCGGATGCGGCATTCCCCGCCACCCTCCAGTTGGAGCGGCACGGCCTGCTCCGGGATGAACTTCGGCTCTGTGGTCATGATCGTTCGCCCTGCCGCCGACTGCGGCAGCTCATCCCGGGCCCGGAGCTTTGCGTCCGCCGGGCCGATGGCAGGCAGCACCAGCTGCTCCATAAACTGCTTGATGAGGGTGCTCTTACCGGTGCGCACCGGCCCCACCACCCCGATCAGGATCTCCCCGCCGGTGCGTGCCCCGATCTCCCGGCAGACAGTGGCTTCCAAACACTCCTGTTTTTCCAAATTGCTCTCTCCTCTCTCCCGTCCGCACCGGGCGGCAAGGCCGCACCTTCTGCGTCTGCTTCTCGGAAACAGTCTATTCGGACAGGCGGCAGGATATGAGCGGCACCTAGCGAAAAAGCGTCGGTTGACAGAAAATCTTTCCTACGCTACAATAGAGAAAAATGTATGGAAAGGTGGGACGCAGATGGAGTGGAAGGTTTATTTTGAGGACAATCCGGGCTGTCACCGCCCGCATCGGGGCCGCCCCGGGCAGGAAGTGTCCTGCGGGGCACACTCGGTGTGGGGCGGGCAGCATTTCATCATCCCGGCGATTTACCTTTGTGGAAAAGGGCTGGTTGTAGACATCTGCCGCCGGGTGGAGCGTGAAGCGATCGAAGCGCATTACCAGAAGTTGGCCGCTTATGAAGGGATGGATATTGACGAATGCCCGCCGGAAGTTGTCGAACTGGCCGAAGCCGAGGACCCGTTTGGTTCTTTTGACTATCTGCCAAGTGTAGCCATCAACGGCAAAACCGTGGAGTACAGCCGCGGTGCCGGGGAATATTATAACCCCCTCCGCTCCGAAGAGGAGATCGTTTGCAGCGGTGAACAGGCCGCGCGGGACATCGTGAAGCACTACGGGCTTGACCCGGAACAAGGCTGGGATCTCCGGCAGTGGAGCTTTCCCTGGGCGACAAAACGCAGGCCTGCCCACATCACCAGCCTGACACTGACCCTCACCCAGCGGGAACAGCCTGCCGAAGCGGTGCAGTTCACGGCAGCTCCCGGAAAGGTCGTGGAGTTTGCCCACCCCGTCACCGGTGTGCCCTGCGTGCTGACGGTCAAAGACCTGAAACCGGCCCGGCTGCCGGAGAGTGACCTCCCCCACATGGGGCCGCCCATGGAATGGCCCCGGGAATTTGTGGAAATGACTTACACCCTGACCCCCGCCGTGACCACCGGCTGGGTGCAGGTGAACGACTGCGCCTCTAGTGATAAGCCCATCCGGAAAAGCGACGCACCCACGGAAGATGGAACCATTGGCATCATCGGCGGGGCAGACGGCCCAACGGCGATCTTTGTGAGCGGAAAGCAGCAGGGTGATACCCGCACCGCCTGTTCCTCGCTCCACTTTGCGCCGGTGGAACCGGAAAATATCCGGTGGAAGGTGACCTACTACCAGAAGCAGTTCCCAGATGAAATTATAGCGCTCTTATAACGAAAAAACAGGCGGCTCCAACCAAAGTTGGATGCCGCCTGTTTTACTGTTCAGATCAACTTGATGGCCACCGCCTCGCTGGTGCGGTCCTGGGCTTCGTTGGTATGCTCGGGGTCATCCAGCATATAGCGGAGCAGAAGCACCTCGCCCACATAAAGCACCGCCACCTTGATGGGGATGCTGCCGGAATCCAGCGGGCTTTCCTGTGCGCCGCACCGCAGCACCACATCCGCCATGGCTGCGCCGGGCGAATCCTCATAATGGGTGAGCAGAATGATCTTTGCGCCGGATGCCTTGGCCGTGCGCAGCGTTTCCAGCATATCGCGGGTCGCGCCGGAATAGGAGATGAAGAGCACCACATCCTCCGGGCCCATCAGGCTGGCAGCCAGGATCTGCAGATGACTGTCCCCTGCGGTGCGGAACTTGTTGGACAGGCTGGAAAAGCGGGCGCAGATATCGTTGGCCAGCAGCATACTGCCGCCCTGACCCAGGCAGAACACCTGCCGCGCCGCACGCATCAGGTCCACAGCCTGCTCCACGGCTTCGGGCGAAAGAGAATTCTGGGTACCGTTGATGGCAGTAAGAAACAGGCCACTGGCGTGCTCACACAGGCTGGCGGTGGTAGCGCCCGGCTCCGGCTCATGCTGGTTGACCAGCGCACCGGTGGCGTTGGCCTGCGCCAGCGAAATGCGCATCTCATGGTAGCCCTCAAAACCCAATGCCCGGCAGAAGCGGAACACCGTTGCCTCTGCTACCTTGCATTCCCGCGCAAGGGAGGAAATGGAAAGGTACTGTGCCTCGTCGGCATGGTGGACAAGGTAATCTGCCACAGCACGGCCGGATTTTGTCAGTTCGTCCTGCCTTTGCTGCAGCAGCTCCCAGAAGTTTGTGGTCGTAGACATGATGGTCTCCTTTTTCCTGCTCCGTTTCCCGCCGGAAGGGCCGGCCGCACACGCCAACACCATTGTCGGGAAGTTTTCCTTTAAGAAAAGTATAAAAGAATCCCTGCCGCTTGGCAAGAGGGGCTTTGACTACAAATTCAGGTTTGTTTCTGTGCAGAGCGCCCAAATTCGCCGCATTAGTATGACTTATTTGTGAAAATCCTTTTCAATTTACCAGATTTTCCGCTCTTTTTTGAGTGAAAACTATTTTCACCAGCAGAAAGTGTGATTTTTCTACAATGGTTACAAAATAGCTACAACTTCCAAAATTTCCGTGAATCCTGCCCAAAATGTCAGTTTTTTCGCTAAAATTGTGCGACATTCACAAGAAAATCCTTTCATTATTGGGCAGACAGCCGATAGACAAAATGAAAATATTTTTCTATAATAAGGCCAATAGAAGCGGTTCCCACACGAGGGCCGCAGAGCAGAATCGCACTACATCAATGAGTAAGGAGAAGTTTCTTATGAAAAACAGTATCTCTCGCCGCTCTTTCCTGAAGGCCGTGGGTGCCCTGAGTGCAGCTGGTGCACTGGCCGCATGCGGCGGCAGCTCCTCCAGCAGCACTGCTGCTTCCTCCACTGCAGCTTCTGCAGCGGCAAGCACCGCAGCTGGCGCAAACATCAAGCTGTGGACATACCCCATCGGCGGCTGGGGCAAGGACGAGACTGTGCAGGAGCTGATCTCCAGCTTCAACGCAAAATATCCCGACATCAAGGTCACCGTTGAGTACCTGGATTACACCAATGGTGATGACCAGGTCAACACCGCCATCGAGGGTGGCAGCGCACCCGACCTGATCATGGAAGGTCCCGAGCGTCTGGTTGCCAACTGGGGCAAGAAGGGCGTTATGGCTCCCCTGAATGACCTGTGGACCGACGATGCCAAGAAGGACATCTACGCTTCCGTTGAGTCCGCCTGCAGGAACGAAGCCGGCGACTACTATGAATATCCTCTGTGCATGACCGCACACTGCATGGCCGTGAACATGACCAAGGTCAAGGAAGTGGGCGCAGACCAGTACATTGATACTGATAAGCACACCTGGAGCACAGACGGCTTCCTCAAGACCGTTGACGCACTGTACAATGGCGGTTATGAGAATGTTGCAGCCATCTACTGCAGCGGCCAGGGCGGCGACCAGGGCACCCGCGCGATCATCAACAACATGTACGGCGGCACCTTCACCGATGCTGAGCACACCAAGTACACTGCCGACTCCCCCGAGAACATCAAGGCCATCCAGGCTCTGTACGATGCCAAGGGCGTGAACTTTGATGCTTCCATCAACGGCGGCGAAGAGATCACCCTGTTCCGCAACGGTACTCTGCAGATGGCATTCTGCTGGAACATTGCACAGCAGCTGAACTCCGACAACAACGATGCCGGCCTGACCAACAGCGGCGACGAGATCTTCCCCATGGCCTTCCCCACTGAGAGCGGCGATCCCAAGCTGTGCGGCGGTATCTGGGGCTTTGGCATCTTCGACAACGGCGACGAGGCCAAGATCGAGGCAGCCAAGACCTTTATCGACTTCATCGCTGCTGACCCCGACCAGGTTGGCGCAAGCGTTCTGGCTTCCACCTACTTCCCCGTTCGTGAGAGCGTTGGCGACATCTACGCCGGCAACGACATTATGAGCGAGTACACCAAGTTCATGGGCTTCCTGGGCGATTACTACCAGATCACCCCGGGCTGGGCAACTGCTCGTACCGAGTGGTGGAACATGCTGCAGCGCGTTGGCACCGGCGAGCCCGTTGAGCAGGCCGTTGCTACCTTTGTTGAGAACGCAAATGCTGCCGCTACTGCCGAGGCATAAGCGCACCACCTGAGTTTTTCATCGTAACGTTATAAACCTTGCCCCTTCCTCGATAATCCCGGCGAGGGAGGGGCATTCTTTTTGCAAGTTCCGTCGGGAGCCGGTCATTTTACCGGAGCTAAACGAAAGGTTTGGTGATTTTCTTGGCTGCTACCACCGTAAAAGTCAAAGAGCCAAAGCGCAGCCGCGCACTGGTCCGGCAGGAGACCATCGCATCCTATCTCTTCCTTCTGCCCAGCCTGATCTTCTTTCTGGGGTTCGTCATCTATCCCATGATCCTCTGCGTGGTCACGAGCTTCTTTGATTCCACCATGAACCGCGCTGATGTCTTTGTCGGCCTTGCAAACTACAAAGAGCTGTTCGCCGATAAGATCTTCTTAGGTGCTCTGAAGAACACCTTCATCATCGTTATCGTGTCGGTGCCTGTGACCTGCGCCTTCTCGCTGTGGGTCAGCTCTGCCATCGTGGATCTGCCCGAGTGGGCCACCAGCCTTTTCCGCTGCGTGTTCTACCTGCCTGTTGTCACCGGTTCCGTTGCCGTTACCGTTGTCTGGAAGTGGATGTACAACAATTACTACGGCATCTTCAACTATCTGGGCAAGACGCTGGGTCTGATCGACAAGAACATCAACTGGCTGGGTGACGAGCGGTTCGCTCTGGGCTGCATCATCCTCATCCTGCTGACCACCTCTGTGGGCCAGCCCATCGTTCTGTATGTTTCTGCCCTGGGCAACGTGGATCAATCCATCGTAGAAGCTGCCGAAGTGGACGGCGCGACCGATTTCCAGTGCTTCTGGAAGATCAAGTGGCCCGCCATCATGCCCACCACCCTGTACATCCTGGTCATTACCACCATCAACTCCTTCCAGTGCTTTGCGCTGATCCAGCTGCTGACTTCCGGCGGTCCCAACCACAGCACCGATACCATCATGTACTACATCTACTACACCGCGTTCAAGCTGTACCGCTACGGCTATGGCAACGCCATGGGTGTTGTGCTTGCCATCATCATTGCCATCCTGTCTGCGATCCAGTTCAAGGTTGGCAACCAGAATAATTGAGGAGGTGCGTAACAATGAGTGCAACTGCTGCAACCGCAAAAAAGCAAAAGCCCTTGAAGCGTCACCCCAGCAAGCTCAAGCAGGCCAGCGCCTATACCATCCTGACCCTGATCCTGATCAGCATCGTGGCCGTGACCTTTGCGTTCCCGCTGTACTGGATCATCACCGGTTCCTTCAAAACCGGTGCAGCCATCAACTCCACCACCCCCGAGTGGTGGCCCCATGAGTGGGTGCTGACCAACTACCAGAAGCTGTTTGCCGGAAAGAGCGCTCCGCTGTGGCAGCTGGCCATCCCCTTCAGTGCACGCTTCAGTGCCGACGGCGATCCCATCTACTTCTCGGTCGGACCCACCGCTCCTGCTGCCCTGCGCTGGATGATCAACACCGTGTTCATGGCTGTTGTCTCCATGATCCTGACCTGCATCACCGCCGCCATGGCCGGTTATGCACTGGCCAAGAAGCGCTTTGTGGGCCGTCAGCTCCTGTTCACCCTGATCGTGTGCGCAATGGCTCTGCCCAAGCAGGTCATTCTGATCCCCCTGCTGCGTGAGATGAGTGCCCTGAACCTCTACAACACCATCTGGGCCGTCATCTTCCCCATCGTCGGCTGGCCATTCGGTGTGTTCCTGATGAAACAGTTCAGCGAGGGCATCCCCACAGAAATGCTGGAGGCCGCCCGCATTGACGGCGCAAGTGAAGCCAAGACCTTTATCAGCATCGTGCTGCCCATGGTCAAGCCGGGCATCGGTGCTCTGGCCATCTTCACCTTTATCAACAGCTGGAACGATTACTTCATGCAGTTGATCATGCTGTCCAGCACCAGCAACCTGACCATTTCTCTGGGCATTGCAAAGCTGCAGGCGGAAAACAGCACCGACTTCGGTCTGATCATGGCAGGTGCTGCACTGGCTGCTGTGCCTATCATCATCATCTTCCTCATCTTCCAGAAGTACTTCACCAAAGGCATCGCAATGGGTGCCGTTAAGGGCTAAAATCCCGACCGCCGCCTGCGGCGGGAACAGGGAGGGATTTTTGGCGCAGCGGTCAGCAGGATGCGAGGCCCGCCCAAGGGCCGAAGCAGACGCTGGGCACCGCAAGAGGGCGCTGATCCCGTTGACCGAACGAAAAGCGTTGGAGCTTGATGTTCAGGAAGCAATTTTTGGCGCAGCGGTCTGCAAAACGCAAGGCCCGCACCAAGGGCGAAGCGGATGCAGGGCACCGCAAGAGGGCGCTGATGCAGTGAACAGAACAAATAAGCATATAGGAGCTTAAGGAGACAAACCATGAAAGATATCACTAAATACCAGGGCGTTATCCCCGCTTTCTACGCCTGCTACGACGCAGAGGGCAATATTTCCACCGAGGGTGTCAAGGACCTCACCCGCCACCTGATCGCCAAGGGCGTTAAGGGCGTGTATGTCGGCGGTTCCTCCGGTGAGTGCATCTACCAGCATGTGGACGAGCGCAAGGCCGTGCTGGAGGCAGTGATGAGCGAAGCCAAAGGCAAGCTGACCGTCATTGCACATGTTGGCTGCAACAACACCGCCGACAGTGTGGAGCTGGCCCGCCATGCCGAGAGCGTGGGTGTGGATGCCATCGCCTCCATCCCCCCCATCTACTTCCACCTGCCCGAGTATGCCATTGCAAAATACTGGAATGACATGTCCGCTGCTGCTCCCAATACCGAATTCGTCATCTACAACATTCCCCAGCTGGCTGGCACCGGCCTGACCATGAGCCTGCTGAAGGAGATGCTCAAGAACCCCAACGTGGTGGCTGTCAAGAACAGCTCCATGCCCACCCAGGACATCCAGATGTTCAAGGATGCCGGTATCGCTGCCCGCGGCGAAGGCAACTTTGTGGTCTTTAACGGCCCCGATGAGCAGTTCGTCTCCGGCCGCGTCATCGGCGCAGACGGCGGCATCGGCGGCACCTACGCCGTGATGCCTGAGCTGTATCTGGCCATGAACGAGCATATCAACAAGGGCGAGGTCAAGGAGGCTCAGACCCTCCAGTATGAGGCCGACCGCATCATCTACAAGATGTGTGAGGCCCACGGCAACCTGTACGCCGTGCAGAAAGAGATCCTGCGCCGGATGTATGGTCTGGAGCTGGGCGGCGTGCGTGAGCCCATGCCCGGCCTGATTCCCGAGGATGAGGCCATCGTGGCCGAAGCACAGGCCATGATCGAAGCCGCCATCGCAAAACTGTAAGCTGAACAAGCGCCCCCTCTCCGTCTCTTTTCAGAGGGGAGGCGGGCGCTTCTTTTTTGGAGGGAAAGCGTATGATCTGCGATACCCTGGATCAACTGCATCTGTACAAGGGGTTCCACAAAAACCTCGACACGGCCATTGAGTTTCTGGCCGCACACCCGCTGGATACCCTGCCGCTGGGCCGTACCGAAGTGGACGGCGACGAGGTGTTCATCAATGTGATGGATGCCGATCTCAAACCCCACACCGGTTCCCACGCCGAATATCACCGGCTCTACGCCGATCTGCAGATCGATCTGACCGGCGGCGAGGGCTGGGGCTACGAGACCGACCCCGGCTCCGAGGTGGAACCCTACCAGCCGGATATCGGCAAAAAGGACAGCGAAGATGCCGTTTTTGGCACTCTGGGCGAGGGGCGGTTCGTCCTCTTCTTCCCCGGTGAGCTGCACCGCCCCGGCGTGGAAATGCCTGGCTGCGATCATGTCCGCAAAGCTGTTGTCAAGATCAAGATGGAGGATAAGTATCATGGATAAGGAAAAACTGTTTGCTCAGATCAAGGGCGGGCTGATCGTCTCCTGCCAGGCATTGGAGCACGAGCCCCTGTACACCAAGGAGGGCGGCGTGATGCCCCTGATGGCCAAGGCTGCCGCCATGAGCGGCGCGGTGGGCATCCGCGCCAACACCGTGCGGGACATCACCCAGATCAAGGAGGTCGTGGACCTGCCCGTGATCGGCATCATCAAAAAGGACTACCCCGGCACCCCCATGTACATCACTGTGACCATGAAAGAAGTAGACGAGCTGGTGGCCTGCGGTGTGGATATTCTGGCGGTGCAGGGCACGGGAGCTCTCCGCCCGGACGGTTCCACCTCCGCTGAATTCATCCGCACCATCAAGGCAAAGTACCCGGATCAGCTGGTGATGGCCGACTGCGACAACTTTGAAAACGCCATGGCCTGCGCCGAGGCCGGTGCCGACTTTGTGGGCACCACCATGCGCGGCTACACCCCTGAGACCCAGGGCATTGACGACATCGATTTTGATTTCGTCCACAAGCTGGCCACCGAGTGCCCCGCCAAAGTCATTGCCGAGGGCCACATCCACTACCCCGAGCAGGCCGTCAAGGCACTGGAAGCCGGTGCTTTTGCACTGGTGGTGGGCGGTGCCATCACCCGCCCTGCCGAGATCACGGCCCGCTTCACCGGTGCCATCAACGCCATGAACAAGTAAAACGGAGACACTGAGATGAAACAGTATCTTGCGATCGATATCGGCGGCACTGCCGTCAAGCTGGGCATCGTGGATGAGACCGGCGCGGTAGGCCCCAAGGCCGAGGAAAGTGTCAACTTTGACGGCTACCAAACCCCGGTACTGGCCACCGTGCTTAAAGCCGCCAAAGCCTTTGTGGAGACCCAGAACATCGACGTGAACACACTGGAAGGCGTGGGCGTTTCGGCTACCGGCCAGATCGATAGCCGCAAAGGCATCGTGGCCGGTACCTGCGGCAATTTTCCCAACTACATCAACAGCCCCATCCAGGCCGAACTGGAACGGCTCTTCGGCCTGCCCGTCACCGTTGCCAACGATGCCAACTGCATGACGCTGGGCGAGGTCTGGGTCGGCGGCGCAAAGGGTTATACCGATGTCATCGGCGTGACCCTGGGCACCGGCGTGGGCGGCGGCATCCTGACCGGTGGCCGCCTTTTGGAGGGTGCCCGCGGACTGGGCGGTGAGCTGGGCCACTACCGCACCCATGCACTGGACGGTGTTCCCTGCACCTGCGGTGCCACCGGCTGCTGGGAGCGCTACGCCGCCACCACGGCTCTGGTACGGGCCGCACAGGAAAAGGACCCGGCCTGGAAAGACGGCCGTGCCATTTTTGCTGCCGCAGAGGCTGGCAACGAGACCGTTCTGGCCCTGCTGGATGCCTGGACGGATGAGATCGCACAGGGCCTTGCAGGCATGGTGCACATCTTCAACCCGCAGCTCATTCTCATCGGCGGCGGTGTGAGCGCCCAGCAGAAGCTGCTCATCGAGCCCATTGCCGCCAAAGTCAGGGCCTCCGTTATGCCCGCCTTTGCCGAGGGGCTGGAGATTCGCGCCGCCCAGCTGCACAATGATGCCGGTATGGTAGGCGCAGTCTATTACTTCCGCCAGCAGCACGGCGAAACCTGATCACCTGAACGATCAAAGGAGTGTATTGAGATGAAAACACATATTCTCTGCCTGGGCGATTCCAACACCCACGGTTATTGTGCCGACCCCAAGGATAACGCCGACGGCGGCATCCGCTTCAACGAGGACGAGCGCTGGACCTGCCGCCTGCAGACTGCTCTGGGCAACAAGTATCTGGTAACCGAAGAGGGCCTTTCCGGCCGCACCACCGTTTTTGTAGATCCCATCCACGAGTCCATGGATGCGCTGAGCGTGGCCTATCCCCTGCTCAAGAGCCATGAAGTCATTGACCTGCTCATCATCATGCTGGGCACCAACGATGTGAAAGAGCGCTTCAACGCAAACGCCGCCTGCATTGGCGCGGGCATGGAGCGCCTGATCCAGAAGTGTAAGACTGTGGACTGCTGGGGCGGCAAGGAACCCAACATTCTTGTGGTCGCTCCTCCGCGCATCAAAGAGGGCTTCCACGATGAGGTCATGGGCGACGGCTGTGTGGAGAAGTCCAAGGGCGTTGCCGGCTGGTACAAGATCATTGCAGAGCGCAACAACGTCCATTTCCTGGACGCTGAAGGCTGCGAGTTCAACCAGATCGACTTCATGCACCTGACCCGTAAGGGCCACGCACAGCTGGCTGAGAAGCTGGCCGAGCTGGTGCCGACGCTGCTCTGAGTCAAAAAGAACAACCCTCTCCGTGATTGCCTCGCAATGCCGCCTCACCCTTTCGGGAAAAGCAGGCAAAGCAAAAGGCTTTGACGGAGAGGGTTGTTTTCTTTTGTCAGATGTAATCCGAAATATACGGGATCTTATGGAAGAGCACGTCATCCAGCCGTTCCACAGCCTCTTCCCTGCCCTCGATGCGCTCCAGCTCATACAGACGCTCTGCGGTCTTGTAGCCCAGCAGCAGGGTGGTAAAGGTGCCGATGCCCATTTTCAGGTGATACTCGGCGGGGTCACGGGTCATGGTGCAGTGCCCATCCGCAAAGCGAACGTTGAACGTCCGGTCGTTCCATGGCAGAAGCGAGTCCTCGATCTCCAGCTCGATGCACAGGGTGCCGCCGTCCGGGTCACAGGGGTAATCGGCGAGGAAATCCTCCACATCGATGATGCGTCCCATGGCATAGGGGCGGATGCTCTCCTTGATGTCGCCATCGTCCATCTCAAAGGCGATGGGTTCACTGAAATAGGTGCTGCCGTGCACCTCATCGATCATGGAATCATGGGCATGGATATACTCCCACAGGCCTTTCTGGGCCTCGCGGTTGAGGTAGACCATCTCCTTGATGTGCATGATGTCGTTTTTGATGAGGTAGACCATGTAGCCGCAGGGCTTATCCTTGACGTTGTAGTAGACCGCAACATTGGTATCGTCCTCGTCCCAGCGCCAGTATTCCTCCCAGGCCAGACTGTTGCGGAACAGACAGCCATGGGTGATGGACGCAAAGTGGGAGTGCAGCTCATGGAACTCGGTATTATCCCAGCTGACACGCCGGACATAGCCGGGGGCCTTGACCTTGGTGGGGATCTGCCGGTCCTTGATGTTGAACGAGATCTTGTTGGAAACGATCTCCCAGCCCAGATGATGGTACAGCGGAATGCTGTACGGGTAGAGCAGGGCGAAGGATTTGCCCTCCTCGTGCATCTGGGTCAGACCCTTGATCATCAGGTGCTTCATAATGCCCTGCCCGGTGTACTCCGGGTAGGTGCAGACACTGGTGACAAAGCCCACATGGTAGACCGTATCGTAGATGTTCATTTTCAGCGGATAGACGGCAAACTGGGACACCAGCGTGTCTCCATCAAAGCAGCCCAGAACATCGGCACGTTCCAGCACCGGGAACTTGGACTGCTTGATCTCGTCGTCCTTCCAGCCTGTGGCAGTCAGCTCTTCTTCCGTGACCTGAAAGGTGTAGCGGAGCAGTGCATTGTACTGATCCAGATCCTTCGCTTCCAGATAACGGGTCAGATAATGGTCTGCGGCGTTCATACGAACACCCCCGTCCTTACGGGGTCAGACGGTTGGGGCCGCGGAACAGGAACTCCGCGTCCTTGATGCTCTCGCCCACCAGCAGCATGGTCAGGCGGTCGATGCCCAGACCGAAGCCGCCGTGCGGGGGGCAGCCATACTGGAAGAACTCCAGATAGAACTTGACATCCTCAGCCAGACCCTTTTCCTCAGCCTGCTTCTTCAGCACCTCATAGCGGTGCTCGCGCTGGGCACCGGTGGTGATCTCCACACCGCGCCAGATCAGGTCGTAGCCCTGAGGCACGCCGTTCTCGTCGCGCATGTGGTAGAAAGCGCGCTTCTCAGCATCGTAATCCGTGACGAAGAGGAACTCGTGGTTATAGTGCTTCTTCACCCAGTCGTAGCTCAGGCGCTCGGCCTCGGTGGTCAGGTCGCCCTTCTCGGAATCGTCCACCACATAGCCGAAGTCCTCTTCCAGACCCTTGTACAGGTCAGCCAGCTTGACCACGGGGAACGGGGTCTCGGGCACGATGACTTCCTTACCGAACAGCTCCTGGATCTGATCGCCGTATGCGTCCTTCACAGCCTGCAGGCCAGCCTTGAGCAGCTGCTCCTCCATGGCCATGACATCCTTGTAAGAGGTGATGTAGCTGAACTCCAGATCGAAGCCGGAGAACTCCGTGGCGTGCTTGTTGGTATAGCTCTTCTCGGCGCGGAACACAGGGCCGGTCTCGAAAATGCGCTCAAAGCCTGCAGCCATTGCCATCTGCTTGTAGAACTGGGGGCTCTGTGCCAGATAGGCATTGCGGTCGAAGTAATCCACCTTGAACACCTCGGAGCCGCTCTCGCTGGCAGCAGCGATCAGCTTGGGGGTGTGGATCTCGATGAAGTTCTGGTCCAGCAGGAACTTGCGCATGGCGTTGACCATGCAGCTCTGGGCCTTGAACATCAGCTGGTTCTCGTCGGTGCGCAGATCGACCCAGCGGTAATCAATGCGCTGGTCGATGCTGGAACGCTCCACCGCCTTTTTCTTCTTGGTGGCGGCAATGGCCTTGCGGGCAATGGGCAGTGCATCCGCAATGCTCTCCACCTCGATGGCCTCGGGGATCATCTCGATGCCGCCCATCTTGACGTAGTCGTTCTCGACCACCTTACCGGTGACAGTGATGACAGAATCAGGGGTCAGCTGATCAATGGTGTCCACCAGATCAGGATGATCCTCTTTTTCAACCGTGATCTGCAGCTTGCCGGTGATATCCTTCAGTACGATAAAGGCCATATACTTGCTGTTGCGCAGGTTTTCAATAAAGCCCTGTACCTTGACCGTATTGCCAATTTCCTTTTGTACCTCGTTGATGTAGGTGCGATTCATGGAAATCCTCCTTTGATGTCTTATACCGTTTTATTATACGCTTTTCAGGGGATAAATCAAGTATTCTGCCCGGGCCAGTCTTACTTCTTGTGGTTTTCCTCTTCGTGCAAAGTGCCGGTGCCGCCCTCGACCACACCGTCGTGGTCGAGCACCGCCCTGATGGTGCCAAAGAAGCACTTTACGTCCATGCCAAAGCTCAGGTGCTCCACATAGTAGCCGTCCAGCCGGGCCTTGTCCACGATCTCCAGCTCATCCCGCCCATGGATCTGAGCCCAGCCGGTCAGGCCGGGGCGGACATCGTTGGCACCGTACTTGTCCCGCTCGGCCAGCAGGTCATACTGGTTCCACAGCGCCGGGCGCGGGCCGATGACTGCCATATCGCCCACAAAGATGTTACAGAGCTGGGGCAGCTCGTCCAGACTGGTCTTGCGCAGGAAGTGCCCCACCCGGGTGATATACTGATCCGGGTCCTTGAGCATGTGGGTGGGCATATCGTGGGGGGTGTCGATGCGCATGGTGCGGAACTTGAGGATATTGAAATGCTGTTTGTGGATGCCCACCCGCTTCTGCCTGAAAAAGATCGGTCCCGGGGAATCGATCTTGATGGCAAGGCAGAGGATGAGCAGCAGCGGCGAGAGCACGATCATGCCGCAGAGGGACAGAATGACCGCCAGCAGCCGCTTGATGCCGTTTCGATACATGGAAGATCCTCCCTTTTCAGAGTACCTTTTATTATAGCAAGCCCTTCGACAGTTTGCAATCCATTCCGTGCAGTTTCACGCCCGAGGGGCTCAGGCAGGCGCAACAGAAGTATTGGCTGTTGCGCAGACCACAAAACGCCTGTTTTGTTGCATTATTTATCCTGTTTTCTCTCTTGTTCCGGAACGATTTCTGCCGTATCATTACAGTAACAACTCTATCTGAAACAGGAGGTCTATTCTGTGATCCAGCGTTTTTCTTTCGGGCATCCCTTCCCCACCCAGAGCGTTGTGCTGTCTCTTCCGGCGGAAAGCGGCCCCGTCCCCTTTCTGACTCCCGACGACAGCGGCTGGCGGCTCACCCTCAGTGAGCAGGCTGCGGTCTACGGTCTGGGCGAAATGCCCCGCGGCATCAACAAGCGCGGCTGGCACTACATCACCAACAACACCGATGAATCCCGCCACAGCGAGGACAAGCTTTCCTTCTATGGTGCGCACAATTTTCTACTGGTGCGGGATGGCAGCACCTGCTTTGGCCTGTTCGTGGATTTCCCGGGCAAGGTGTATTACGACATCGGCTATACCCGCCACGATCTTTTCTCTTTCCACACCGAGACCCCCGACTATGATCTGTATCTCCTCTCCGGCGAGAACGAGAATGCGATCTGCAAGGAGTTCCGCACCCTCATCGGCCGCAGCTATATCCCACCCAAGTGGGCATTCGGTCTGGCACAAAGCCGCTGGGGCTACAAGACCGAGGAGGACGTACGGGAAGTTGCACGCCAGTACAAGGAGCACGACCTGCCGCTGGACATGATCTGTATGGACATCGAGTATATGCAGGACTATGCCGATTTTACCGTAAACAAGGAACGTTTTCCTGACCTTGCAAAGCTCTCCGCAGACCTGAAAGCGCAGGGCATCCGGCTGGTGCCCATCATCGATGCCGGCGTGCGCATCGACCCCAACGACCCTACCTGCACCGAAGGGCTGGAAAAAGGATACTTCTGCAAAAAGGCCGACGGGACCCCCTTTGTGGCGGCAGTCTGGCCCGGCAAGGCCTACTTTGCCGACTTCCTGCGCCCTGAGGTGCGGGAGTGGTTCGGCCACAAATACAAGGCCCTGACCGACTGCGGCATCGAGGGCTTCTGGAACGATATGAATGAGCCCTCCCTCTTCTACTCACCCGAGCGGCTGCGCGCTTTTCTGAACGATATGGCCGCCCTGCGGGAGAAGGACAACATTGAGCAGGAGGAGTTTTTCCCGCGCGTGGTGGGCGGTGCCATGGGACTGATGAACAGCCCGGCAGACTACGCCAGCTTCTACCACGAGGTGGACGGCCAGAAGGTGCGCCACGATCAGGTCCACAACCTCTACGGCGGCAGCATGACCCGTGCCGCTGGCGAAGCCTTTGTCGACCTGCGCCCGGGCCAGCGCACCCTGCTTTACAGCCGCTCCAGCTTCATTGGCAGCCACCGCTACGGCGGCATCTGGCTGGGCGACAACAATTCCAGCTGGGCCCAGCTGCTGGCCAACATCCAGATGATGCCCAGTGTCCAGATGTGCGGTTTCCTGTACAGCGGTGCCGACCTCTGCGGCTTCTCCTCCGATACCACGCCGGATCTTGCCCTGCGCTGGCTTGAGTTCGGTCTGCTCACCCCGCTGATGCGCAACCACTCCGCAGTTGGCACCCGGATGCAGGAATACTACCGCTTCCCCGAGGTGCTGCCCGCTGTGCGCAATATGATCCGTCTGCGCTACGCCCTGCTGCCCTACCTGTACAGCGAATTTATGAAGGCCGCGCTGGAAAACACCAGCTACTTCCGGCCGTTGGCCTTCGACTACCCGGATGACCCCGATGCCCGGGAGGTGGAAGATCAGCTTCTGCTGGGCGAGGGCCTGATGGCAGCGCCTGTCTATGTCCAGAATGCCCACGGGCGGCATGTCTATCTGCCCGAATCCATGAAGCTCCTGCGCCTGCGGGCTGTGGACGACTACGATGAAGAGATCCTGCCCGCCGGACACCACTATATCCGCTGTGCGCTGGACGAAGTGCTGTTGTTCCTCCGTCCGGGTCACATCGTTCCCGTGGCACAGCCCGCCAACAACACCTCTGAGCTGGATGATGCCAGCCTGACCCTGTGGAGCTTCCTGCCCGACGGCGAATCTGCGGAGTACCGGATGTACCGGGATGACGGCGTGACAACAGAATATGAGAAGAAAGAGCACTGGAAAACGCTGCAGATCCATCATTCCTGATCGAAGTGTCCCGGAAAGGCAGGATCTCTCCTGCGCGGCATCTTGTATTTTACAGAAAACTGTATTATAATATAGGTGTTCTTTACAAATTGCGTTGTGCCGCAAAACGGCACGGCGCATTTTTTACGCTTCAATTTTGGTGCAAGAGTATGAGAGAAGTTTCAAAGGAGGCGGAGCTTTCATGGCACAAATGTCCAAAGCCGGTGATCTGACCAGCGGCCCGATGCTGAAAAAGATCATCCTGTTTTCCCTGCCGCTGGCGGCATCCAGCTTTTTGCAGCTGCTGTTCAATGCTGCCGATGTGGTCGTGGTGGGCCGGTTCGTCGGCAGCGCCGCGCTGGCAGCAGTTGGTTCCAACGGTGCGCTCATCAACCTGCTGGTCAACCTGTTTGTCGGCCTTGCGCTGGGTGCAAACGTTGTGGCTGCCCGCTGCTATGGCGCAAAGGATGACCAGGGCGTGCACGAAGCGGTGCAGACCGCTGTTACCCTGAGCCTTGTGGGCGGCGTACTGATGGCTTTTGTGGGCTTTTTTGCAGCCCACGGCCTGCTGGAACTGATGTCCAGCCCCGAGGATGTCATTGACCTTGCCACCCTTTACCTGAAGATCTACTTCATCGGAATGCCGATGACCATGCTGTACAACTTCAACGCCTCCCTGCTGCGTGCCGTGGGCGACACCCGCCGCCCGCTGGTCTGTCTGGCGGTGGCAGGTGTCATCAATGTGGTGCTGAACCTGGTGTTCGTCATCGTGTTCCAGATGAGCGTGGCGGGTGTTGCGCTGGCCACCATCCTCAGCCAGACGGTATCCGCCATTATGGTCACGGTGCTGCTGGTCAAGGAAGAGGGTGCCATGCACCTTGACCTGCGGCATCTGGGCTTCCACAAGAAAGCCCTGCTGCAGATCATCCAGATCGGCCTGCCCGCCGGTCTGCAGAGCACCGTGTTCAGCCTGTCCAACGTGGTGATCCAGTCGGCTATCAATTCCTTTGGCTCCACGGTCGTGGCCGGAAACTCTGCCGCATCCAACCTCGAGGGCTTCATCTACACCGGCATGAATGCCTTTGCGCAGGCGGCCGTGACCTTTACCAGCCAGAACGTGGGTGCCCGCCGGTACGACAACCTCGACCGCGTCATGCGCAACTGCCTGCTCTGCGTCACTGTGGCGGGCCTGTTCCTGGGCTGCGGCGCTTACTTTGGCGGTGAGGTCCTGCTGCACTTCTACTCCACGGATGAAGCCGTGGTGGCTGCCGGCCTGTCCCGGATGCAGATCATCTGCACTGCCTACTTCCTGTGCGGCATAATGGACACTCTGGCCAGCTGCCTGCGCGGCCGCGGCTACTCGGTGATCCCCATGATCGTCAGTCTGGTGGGCAGCTGCCTGCTCCGTCTGGTCTGGATCGCAACTATCTTCCGGATGTTCCGCTCTACCGGCACGCTGTACATCAGCTATCCCCTCAGCTGGGCCCTGACCGCAGGGGTGCATCTCATTTGCCTGCTGGTCGTGCGCAAAAAGATGAACGATCAGCTGAAGGAAGAGAGCCGCCTGGTCGCATAACAAAAAACGCTCTCCTGTGCTCAGCAGGAGAGCGTTTTTGTTTACAGCATCTTCTTTAACAGATATCGGTCATACCCGCCGTACATCTCCCGGCGGTCGGCAATGACAAAACCGCAGGCAAGGGCATTGTTCAGGCTGTATTGATTCTCCGGGCTGACGGTGGCCCCGATGCCCACGATGCCGGGCCGGACAAGGGGCAGCGCAGCTTCCAGCAGCTTCCGCTGCAGGCCGTTGCCCCGCCAGTCCGGGTGGACCACCGCGCTGTCCGCATTGGCCCAGTGCTCCCACTCCTCCCGGGGCACCCCCAGAAAGGCCGCATAGTTGTGTGCGCTCCGGCCGCAGTAGCGCAGGATAAAGTACGCCCCCAGCCGTTCGCCGTCGTATGCCCCGATGCACAGGTCCTCCCTCAGGTAGGCCGTGATATTCTCCAGTGTGTCCGGCACAAACTGCTCCGGGTGGGGCATGGCGGCCCGCACTTCGTTCTGCAAAGCAAAGAATGCGGCGGCATCCGCAGGGCCGCACCGGCGCAGGCGAATGGGAAGCTGTGCAGGCCGGCCACACACTTTTTGCAGTATCAGTTCCATTTTGTGAACCCTCCAAAAATAAAATCATACTTTCTGCTGGATTCCAGTATAATTACCATTCAAAATAAAGTCAAATCATGCTATAATGAAAGCAAGAAAATCTGTCCGGCGCAGCTTTTGGGATGCAGGGCAGGTTTTCCCAAGTCCAGGCGGGCACTGCCCCGCCCGCGAACCGGAGGAACAGCCCATGAAAGAATCCAGCTCTTCGTCATCCATCCGCCTGGGCGGTGCGGTCATCAGTGACCGTGTCGTCGCGGCGCTTCTGGAAGAACTGCGCACCGGCCGCTACGCCGATGCCGACCGCCTGCCCGCCGAGGTCGATCTGGCCGCGGAACTCGGTGTCAGCCGTACCGTGATCCGGGACGCGCTGAGCGAGATGGAGCGCGCCGGTTACATCGAGCGCGTGCGCGGCATTGGCACAGTGGTCAACCGCACTGTGCTCGGCCTGCGCAGCCGCCTTGACCAGAAGCTGGAATATTACCCGCTGATCCGCAGCTTTGGCAGCTACCCCCACGCCGATGGCATCCAGATCTATCCCATCCGCGCCGGAGCCGAACTTGCCCGGGATCTTGCCATTGCACCGGGGGATGAGGTTATCTGCATCAAAAAACGCATCCTGGCCGACACCACCCCGGTCATCTACTCCATCGATTATCTGCCCCGTGCCCTCTTTGGCAGCCGGGACTACACCCGCATCGACCTGAGCGGCGGCGTGTTCGATATCCTGGAGCAGGAATGCAGCCAGCAGATCTCCTCGAATGTGGCCCACCTCAAGGCCAGCTGCGGCGACGAGACCATCCGGGCTGCCATGCGTCTTGCCCCCGGCGAGGCCATGCTGCTGCTGGATGAGATCTGCTTCAACCGTCTGTGCCACCCGGTCATGCGCTCACTGAGTTATTACACAAATTTCTTCGATTTTTCCATTCTACGAAAATTACTTTGACGGAGGTAAAATTCATGCGCCATCTCATCGATCCCTTGGATTTCAGCCAGGAGGAGATCACCTCTCTGCTGGATCTGGCCGACCGCATCCGCTCCGACCCTGCCGCTTACCAGGACGTTGCGGCTCACAAAAAGCTTGCCACCTTGTTCTATGAGCCGTCTACCCGCACCCGCCTTTCCTTTGAGGCGGCCATGCTGAACCTGGGCGGCCATGTGCTGGGCTTCCCGAGCGAGACCGTCTCCAGCGCTTCCAAGGGAGAAAGCGTTGCAGATACCATCCGTGTGGTCTCCTGCTATGCTGATATCGTGGCAATGCGCCATCCCAAAGAGGGCGCACCGTTCCGCGCTTCCCGCTACTCCCGCATCCCGGTCATCAATGCCGGTGACGGCGGCCACCAGCACCCCACCCAGACCATGACCGATCTGATGACCATCCGCACCCGGATGGGTCGGCTGGATAATCTGACCATCGGCCTGTGCGGCGATCTGAAGTTCGGCCGCACCGTCCATTCTCTCATCAAGACCATGGCACGCTGCAAGAACATCCGCTTTGTGCTCATCAGCCCCGAGGAACTGCGGGTGCCCGACTACATCATCAAGGACGTGCTGGAGGCCAACGGCATCGAGTACCGTGAGACCCGGAGCCTGGAGGAATCCATGCCCGAGCTGGATATCCTGTACATGACCCGTGTGCAGAAGGAGCGCTTCTTCAACGAGGAGGATTATATCCGCCTGAAGAACAGCTACATTCTGACCAGCGAAAAGATGGCCCTTGCCAAGCCTGAAATGGCAGTGCTGCATCCCCTGCCCCGCGTGAACGAGATCGCACTGGATGTGGACAACGACCCCCGTGCTGCCTACTTTGAGCAGGTGCAGAACGGCGTATACATCCGCATGGCACTGATCATGACGCTGCTGGGTCTTGCCGACCCCAAGGCACCGAAGGAGGGCAACTGATATGCTGAATATTGACGAGATCCAGAACGGCATTGTGATCGACCACATCAAGGCAGGCACCGCTGTGGGCCTGATGGAGCTGCTGGGCATCACCGGCAACAAAACCGCCAACGTGGCACTGATCCAGAATGCGCGCTCCCACAAGGCCGACTGCGGCCGCAAGGACATCATCAAGGTCGAGGGGGATGCCTCCTGGCTGAACCTGGACGTGCTGGCCTACCTTGACCCTGACATCAGCGTGACCGTGATCGAAAACGGCAAGGCTGTGCGCAAGGAAAAGCCGAAGCCCCCCAAGCGTCTGGTGAACATTGTGCGGTGCCGCAATCCCCGCTGCATCTCCTCCATTGAAGAGGAATGCGACCAGATCTTTGAGATGAGCTCCAACGGCAAATACCGCTGCATCTACTGTGAGCAGGAGCTGCAGGTGAAGCCGGAATAATCGGTACAAAAGCAAAAGGCAGTGCGTCCCACGCGGCGCACTGCCTTTTTTGTTTGTTACACGAAATCCTCCCGCATCGGGGTGAAGATATCCAGCAGGATGCCCGCTTCCATGCAGGTGCAGCCATGCTCCACACCGTCCTCCTTCCGGCCTGATCTCAAACAAAAAAGCCCAACAAAGCTCCCTCCGGCAGCACCGCCCGGCATCCCATTCCCACATACGATACCGTGCAGATGCAGTGCATTCAGAAGGTCTCTATCTGCAGCAATCCCCCAAGATCGCCATTCAGAGCTTCGTCAGACTTTTTATTCGTAAAGACGTTCCGGCCCACGCACACACGCCTGCGTTCCCGGATGTTCCTTCCTCTGTCGGCCGCAAACCATACAGCGGGGAGGCGCTCCTGCCTTTAACTTGATTTCATTGTAGCAGATTCCGATGAAACTTTCACCCCAAATGTCATATTCTGCAGGGTTTCATGTCATAACTTGCGGAGCGGGATGGTGCAGGTAAAGCGGAACCAGCACCCCCGGCAGCTGATGGTATATTCGCCGCCGTATTTTTTCAGCACATCCCGCACGTTCCACAGCCCAAAGCCGTGGCCCGCCCCTTTCTGAGAGATGCGGGGCAGCTGGCCGTCCGCGAGATTCAGGTCCTTCTCCACCCGGTTGCGGACAGAGAGCACCACCTCGTCCTCGCTCTTCCGCATCCGCACATAGACCTCCGGCGGATCAGCCTGCTCGGCGGCCTCAATGGCATTGTTGAGCAAATTGGAGAGCACGATCACAAGATCCGTCTGGTCCATGGGCATATCCCGCAGATCGGGCAGATCAAAATAGACCATGACCCCTTTTCGGCTGGCCTCCTCGTACTTTTTGCTGAGCAGGGCATCTAATAAGGGGTTATGGGTGTTCATAATGGTGGTATTCGCCGCAATGGTCTTTGTGAGCGTGGAAAGGTAGGCCTTTGCGCCCTCGTAATCGCCCTGCTGGAGCAGCAGAGCCAGTGCCTCGGTGTGGTTGGTGAACTCATGGGTCAGCCGCCGCTGAGTCTTGTAGGATTCCAGAAGAGCTTCTGCGCTCTTCTTCTGGCGCACAGCCTCCACCATCAGTGTCTGCTGCTGCAGCATCTGGTCGTTGACCATCTGCACGATCCCCAGATGGATCAGCACTGCTATGGTCAGACCAAAGGTCAACATCATATTCATCATGCTGGGCACTTCGCTGCCGCCGGATACCATCAGCACGATGTTCAGCACCACAACGATGCCAGGAAAAAAGGACATGACCAGCATCTGCAGCGGGGTCAACGCCTGCTCCCGCCGCCAGCGCCGGATAATGTAGGCTGCAAGCAGGCCAGCCCCCACAACAGCAGCAACCAGCAGGAACAGACAGCTGCGGTAGCGCCAGACCTCCCGGACGGGAATGTGCTTACACCAGGCAAAGGTGTAGCTGACCGTGTTTTCCGTCAGCAGGCACATAATGCCGTTGACAAGGCAGGCCGAGAGCTTCTGGTTCCAGCTTCCGCCGAAAAAGAGCACCGTGACCAACAGGTAGATGATGTTCAATATCACAGATCCGATATTGAAAAAGCCAATGTCATGCCGGATCGAGGCCGCCAGAAACACTGCTGCCAGCAGGGCTGCCCACAGGCAGGGGAAGCGGAATCTCCTGCCGCGGCCCAGAAATGCATGGTCCACCATGATAAAGGCCGCCCACTGGCCAATGCAGACCAGATGCCCCATCAGAAACCAGAGCATTTCCTTAGTCATCCCCAAACTGCCCCTTCCATTCCAGATAGGTGCTGCGGATCTCAGCATAGCCGTTCCGGCTCACGCCCAGCTTGACCCCGTTGCGCAGGGTGACCATATAGCTGCTGATCTGCCGGATGTACTTCATATTGACCACCGCGCTCCGCCCCACCCGCAGAAAGCCGTTCTCAAACAGGGCCTGCGGCAGCTCATTCAGCTTGCCATAGTAAGAGCACAGGGGCTGGTGGGCCACATCCCCGTAAACGTTGATCTTGCGCAGGTCGCTTTCGAGGTAGTAGATGCTGTCGTAGGGCAGCTCGGTCTCGGTGCGGTTCTGCCGGATGGTCAGGGTCTTGGGAGCCCGGTGATCCTGCTCGTGCAGAATGGCATCCAGACAGCGGGGCAGCTGGCAGTCCAGATCGCGCTTGAGGATATAACGGAACGCATTCACGGTGTAGCCCTCCGGGGCAAATTCCAGATAGGCCGACACATACACCAGGCAGATCTCCGGGCTGCATTGGCGCAGCTGCTTTCCCAGTGAGATGCCGTTCATGGTGTCCAGATCCACATCCAGCAGCGCCACCTGATACAGATCAAGGTCCCGCCGGGCCAGTGTCTCTTCCCCGCTGTGGCAGACGGTGCATTCCACCTGCAAGCCCCGCAGCGCAAAGAAATCCCGGACGAGCGTTTCCACGCGGGCAGCAAATACCGCATCATCATCACAGATCAAAATGTGCATTGTGTCCTCCAACAAAACGCCCTCTCCGTCAGTGCTTCGCACTGCCACCTCTCCCAAAGGGCGAGGCAATTGCTGCTCTGACTTCAGGCTGTGCAAGTTGCTTCCCCATCAGATGCGTTGCCCTCCTTGGGGAGCTGGCGAGCGAATGCGAGACTGAGAGGGTTTATTTCCTTATGCAAAGAACTTGTCGTAGATGCCAAAGGCGAAGATGAACAGCACGATCACGGGCAGACCGTAGGTCAGGTAACCACGCATCCAATCGTGTATCTTCATCCCCTTGCCAGTGTTGACCTCTTTTTTATAGTTGTCCCAGCCCCAGCCATAGCGGGAAACGCAGAACAGCAGGTAGACCAGGCTGCCCAGCGGCAGGAACAGGTTGCTGACAAGGAAATCCTCGAAGTCCAGCACTGCACCGCCAAACACGGCAAAGCCATCCCAGGCCCAGAGGTTATACCCCAGCACGCAGGGCATGGACAGCAGGATGATGAGGAACAGGTTGACCAGACTGGACTTTTTACGAGTGCAGCCGGTCAGCTCCATGCCGCAGCAGATGATGTTCTCAAACACTGCCAGCACGGTGGACAGGGCCGCAAATGCCATAAACAGGAAGAACAGGCTGCCCCACAACCTGCCCAGCGCCATGTTGGCAAAAATGTTGGGCAGGGTGATGAAGATCAGGCTGGGGCCTGCGGTCTGATCCACGCCAAAGGTGAAACAGGCCGGGAAGATGATGAGGCCGGCCGTGATGGCCACAAAGGTATCCAGCACCACCACACGGACGCTCTCGCCCAGCAGGGAGTGCTCTTTGCCGATGTAGCTGCCAAAAATAGACATGGCACCAATGCCCAGGCTCAGGGTGAAAAAGGCCTGATTCATCGCACCCACCAAGGTGTTGACGATGCCAACCTCCTTCATACGGCCAAAGTCAGGCACCAGGAAGAAGGAAAGGCCCTCCTTTGCGCCGTCCATGAAGAGGCTGTTCACGGCCAGAATGACCATGATGAGGAGCAGGGCGATCATCATACCCTTGGTCACACGCTCCAGACCATTCTGCAGGCCCTTAGCGCAGACCAGAATGCCCAGAACGACCACGAACACCATCCAGAAGGTCATAATGCCGGGGCTTGCCAGCATCTCGGTGAACTTGCCCGCCACCTCGTCTGCGTTCAAGCCGGAGAGCTTTCCGGCGGCGGTCATATAGAAATAGTGCAGCATCCAGCCTGCAACGGTGGTGTAGAACATCATCAGCAGGTAACAGCCGATCAGGGTGAAGTAGCCGTGGATATGCCACTTCTGGCCTGGCTTTTCCAGCACCTGATAGGCGCGCACCGGGCTTTTGCGGCTGGCACGGCCCACAGCAAATTCCATGGTCATAATGGGCAGACCCAGAATGACCAGGAACAGCAGGTAAAACAGTACAAAGGCTCCTCCGCCGCCCTGACCTGCCATATAAGGAAATTTCCATACGTTGCCAATGCCGATGGCACAGCCTGCCGACAGCAGGATGAAGCCCAGCCGCGATTTCAGCGTTTCACGTTCCATAATAAATTTGTCCCCTCCAATAATTTCAGCCGCCCGCCTTCTGCACGAAAAACAGGCGAAATCAGTTTATTATATCACAAATTGGAAGAGAATGGAGTGCTTTTTTCGCGGTTTTTTCAAAAACCGAACCTAAAAAGCCGCTGTCCGGCGCTCTCTGGCAGAAGCACTCCGGTCAGCGGCTTTTGTATGGGAGATTTTCAAGAGAGAAAACACTGTTTTGTGCGCAGAACTCAGTCCTTTGCAGCCTGCGCCGCCTCAAAATTGCAGAACTGTTTCCAGTCCCACGCAGTCATATCATGGGGGCCCTCGCGCAGGGCATAGCCCACATCACCGGTGCAGCAGGCAGTCTGCGGTGCTGGATACTCAGTCTGGGTGCAGGGTGTTTTGCCCAGCGCGGCGTAGACACGCCCAACCGAAATAACACTACGAAACTCCGCCTCCGGATCACTCCAATAGTCACGATTGCCAGATGTTACAAACACCGGCCTAGGTGCCATAGCAGCCAGCAGCTCATCCTGGTCAAAGGGCATCTGCTCCACCGGCATCGCACTATATTTCAGAAAGTTCTTGCAGAACCAGCGGGGCATCATCTGGCACATGCTGGCCACACGCTCACCCAGCTTCCCCACATTCATGGCAACACCACAGCAACCGGAGTTGTTAGCCAGCACCGTTGCAAAACGCTCGTCCTGCACAGCGGCCCAAAGAGCAGCCTTTCCAGCACGGGAGTGGCCCGCCACAGAAATACGCTTAGGGTCGATCTCCGGGCAGGTCAGTAATGCATCCAGCACACGCTGGGCACCAAAACCCCAGGCAGTCAGACAGCCAAAGCCATCTGCCGGGCGTTCTCCCGCCCCATAAAACAGCGGATACAGTCCCTCCTGCTTCCAGCTATCCCCCTCATCGGGAGCCAAACTGGATGCATAGATAGCGGCAGCAGCATAGCCGTCGGCCAGCAGTTGGCGCACCGGCCAGTAGCCTTTTTCCACATCGCAAGTGATATCCAGTGTGTTTGGTTCCTTCGGAGCCATCATATCGTCGATCATAACGTTGAAATGATCTTCGTTTCCAATGAGCTCCTTCATCATACCCATAAACTTCTCCCGCATGGCCGGATCAATGCCCTTCATCTGGTCGTGGACCACAGGATCATGACAGCTGATCTGAATCGCGCAGGGCACGGGTTCACTGGTCTTCTCAGGCAGCCAGAGTGCAAAAGGAAAGCTCATGCTCCGGCCCTTGTATTCCACCGTAACACAGCCTAATCTACCGTGCAGCCCGTCCTTCTCCAGTTCCTTTTCCCAGACAAAGCTGCTCGTCCAGCCCGCGGGGACCACGCCGTATTCCTCCTGCCCAAACAGCTTGACCAATGCTTCGCGCCGGGCAGGCCATGTCTCTGGGGTGAGTCGCGCGATATCTATATTTTTCATTGCATGGACCTCTTTTCTCAATTTTATGCCTCTTGCTGTTCCTCCGGGATATAACTGCGAAACACAGGAACCAACATCAGTGCGTTGACATAGGCAATGCCGCCCGGGCCAAACAGCAGAAAAATACCTTCCAGTGATTCCACCCATTCTAGGTGGGCGTAAATCAGCCAAAATGGGATGAAATGCATGGCTGTCACAGCCACCACTGTCAGTGGGTGCTGGAGCAATAGCAGCAGGACATTGCGTATCAGTTGACGCAGAGTGCAGCGAAACTTTGCCAGCACCGGGAAGATCAGGCCTGCAATGGCTACGTACAGCACCAGCACCATGATACACAATCCATGGAACACTGGACTGTTCCCCAGTCTACCTGCCAACAGGTTGAAATCCACCACCAACGCATAACCGATCACAAGTAGCAACAGGGTCACAGGAAGCGACGATCTGATATTTTCCTTGAACGCATGGAAAAACATCGAAATAGTGCTGTTCCCTCTCTGACGCACTAGCTTCATTACTGTGTAATACAGTGCCGAGGTCGAAGCGCCAATGGTGATGACCGGAAGACTGCACAGTAGCCACAAAAGGCTCAGTGCCACCAGATCAGAAACGCGCAGCAGCAGCTGAAACAATTTGCTGTCATAATCGAACAATCCACCCATACAGGTCGCCTCCCTGATGTATCAGTACTCTGTTTTGGGCATCCGCCACGAGAAATGCGAACAGAACTCCCGCCAGTCTGCGCCCGGGATTTCATTCATTTGGCTCTTAGCATCCTGCGTGCGGCACTGGATGTTCTTGCTGGGTGAGGTTCCATAGAACATGGTATCACAAAATTCAATCACATGCACCCAGTCCAGCTTCTGATATTCATGCGGTCCGTCCCTCATGGCAATGGCATTTTTCCCTGCCGCACCAAGGAACTGGTACACCTCATCGGCGGCACGCCATGTAATCTGACTGCCGTAGGGGTTGGCCCATGTATCACTCAATCCTTCGGTAGTAATGACCGGACGGGGTGCGATGCAGGCGCGCAAAAAATGCAGATCAAAAGGCAGATAATCTTCATCCCCTGTCTCACCAATAGATTCGGACTGCAACATTGCCACTGCATCTTGGAACTCTATTTTGGGCGCATTGCTGCGGGTATAGGTCTTGACCCGTTTACCAAACTCGCCAAAATTGTCACTCCACCAGAACGGGAACACATCTTCAATACTGCCTGCAGTCTCGCAAGTTCCAAGACCTTCGCCCAACCGGCCACCCAGATAGCGCAGACAGCCCGCACCGCAGCAACCGCTGCCGCTGGCGGCACAGAGCGCAAAACGCTCATCATAGATAGTAGCGCACAAGGCAACCTTGCCTCCCCGGCTATGGCCGGTGGCAACGATTCGATTCATATCCGCATAATCTGTGGTCGCAAGATAATCCACCACACGGCTCTGAGCCCAAGCCCACATGGCAATGGCACCCCAAGTATAACCGGGATAGGTCGTAGCCAGCGGACCATGGATGGCATCGGCACTGTCCGCTGCCAGTTGCTCCTTTTCAAACTCGATAATGGCATAGCCGTGATTCAGCACAGCATCTTCTTCATCGGGGCTGCCATGACGGCCCTTGAACTGGTTCCAAGTAATAACCGGTACCTTTCCTTCTTTTGCCGGGCGAATGAGCTCACAGTCGAACTGCACGGCATCCTTCGGCCCGCAGGTAATGTGTACAGTCTCGGCAATGGCACGGCCATTGTAGACCTTACGGCTGAAGGTTACTTTACCGCGGGTATTGCCCGGCGGCGGTGGCATAGTGCCATAGAGGTAATGGGTCAGCATCGCCTTAAGGTATTCCCGCTGCTCCGGCCATTCTTCCCTAGTCTGAACACGGGTACCATCAGGTTTAAGGAAAGGATCCGGTAGCTCATGGATGGCTTTCAGCTCACTTTTGGGAGAAAAATCATATTTATTCATTATTCTTTCACGCCTCCAATCATAACTCCGGTAACAAAATAACGCTGGATGAAGGGATAGATGCAGAGGATGGGAGCTGTAGAGATGACGATGGTGGCATACTTGATGGTCTCGGCCAAAGCCACGGTGTTGGTACTGCCGCCAGAAGTGCTGATAATGTTGTCTGCACTGCTGGTCAGCAGGATCTCGCGCAGGAAGATCTGCAAAGGATACAGGTCAGCCGTGCGCAGAAAGATGGTTGCGCTCATCCAATCATTCCAGCGAGACACAGCGTAGAACAGCAGTACAACGGCAATCGTTGCCTGACTCAGCGGGATAACAATGCGGAATAAGCAGGTAAACTCACTGGCACCATCCAGCCGTGCCGCTTCGATCAAACTTTCCGGTACATTGGCAAAGGCTGTACGCATAACAATGAGGTTATAGGTGCTCAAGGCAGTGGGCAGCAGAATTGCCCAGACCGTATCAATCATGTGGAGCTGCTGTACCCACAGGTAAATGGCAATGATACCACCGCTGAAATACATAGTAAACATGATCATCAATGTTACCAAGCGCTTGCCCATCCAGCCCTTACGGCTCAAGGCGTAGGCCCCCAGGAAGGTCAGGAACATGCTGATGGCAGTACCGGCCACTACATAGAATAGAGTGTTGCGGTAGCCCACCAAAATGCGATCTGTAATGCAGTACTGGTAAGCCTCCAAGCTGAATTTCAAGGGTTTAAGCAGCAGGACAAAATCATGCCGCAGAAATTCATTGGCATCACTGAAGGAAGCACAGACAACATACCAAAACGGATACAGACAGGCCAAACCGATCAGAATCAACAGTGCCGTGTTTAGAATGTCCAGCACCCAGTCAAGTCCAGTTTTCTTTTCAACCATAGTGCGTTTTCCTCCTTACCACAGACTCGTCTCGCTGACCTTGGCGCTGATTTTGTTCACCACCACTACCAGCAGGAAATTGACCAACGAGTTCACAAGGCTGACCGCCATACTGTAACTGTAATTGGATTCAATCAGGCCCTTTCGGTAGACAAAGGAACCGATGATATCCGCCGTTTCATAAATATTCTCATTGTACAGCAGAATGATCTTGTCGTAGCCCACACTCATAAACTGACCGATGCGCATGATGAACATGATAATAATGGTGGGCATCAAACAGGGGATGGTAATACTGAGGATGCGGCGGAAGCGACCCGCTCCGTCTACAGCAGCGGCATCGTAGAGTTCCTGATTGATGCCAGCCAGGGCGGCCAGATAGATGATGCTGTTCCAACCTATGGTCTGCCACAGTTCACTGACCACATAGATTGCACGGAACTTGGAGGGATCCATTAGCAGATTGGAGGCCATGCCCCCTGCTGCGAGCAGATTGCTGATCAGTCCAGTAGAGGAGACAAATTCCTTGATGATACCACAGACCACAACCAGGGAAATGAAGTGCGGCAAATAACTCACAGTCTGAATCGCACTTTTCAATTTTTTGAGCCGCAGTTCATTCAGCATCAGTGCAAACAAAATAGGGGCTGGGAAGCAGATAACGATAGTATAAAAGCTGATGTACAGGGTATTGCGCAAAACACGCCAAAAATATGGGCCGGTGAAGAACTGCTTGAAATTCGCCAAACCGACCCATGCGCTGCCCCAGATGCCTCGACCGGGGCGATAGTTGCGGAATGCGATCTGCAAGCCCTGTAGCGGCGCATAGTTAAAAACAATATAGAATGCAAGCACCGGAATCAGCATCAGGTAAATGCCACGATATTGATAAAAGTTCTTTTTAATCTTATCCCAGGTCAGCCGGGTATCGATTCCATATTTCTCTGCCACAGCTTTTGCCTGACGGGACTGTTTGGACATAAGCGTTTTCCTCCGACTTCAAAAAATGCCGCAGGGCACCCCGCCCTGCGGCACGGATCTCAAAGATCCAGATTTACTTTACGCGGGCATTGTAGCGGTCCAAAGCTTCCTGCTGGATATCCAGGCAGTTCTGCATCCCCATGCTGTAGACATTTTTGACATAATCATCAAAGTTATCCAGGCTCTCAGTACCAGTAATGAACTTTGCGGTCATCTCGCCCACATACGTGCCAATTTCGTTGAAAGCTCCGCTGTAAGCAGCCTGCTCAGAATCCAACAATGTGGTGGCAGGCAAACCATTGTAGTGCTTGCCGTTCTCGTAGCTCCAGGTATTCAAAGACGCAATATTCTGGTCGATTTCTCCTTCAGCAAGAGAATAATCGGTCTTGGAGACCAGACGCTGCCAGTGGTCTTCGGGGAAGGGACCGTTCAGCTGGCGATACATAGAGTGAGCAGTAGAAGGAGCCTTGCCTTCCTTGTTGTGTATGATAGCATCGGTGAACTGAGGCCAGCCATCGACCATCTCATAGCTCTCGCCTTCAATGCCCCAGTTCAAAAGCATGTTACCTTCTTCGCCCCAGCCATAGTCAAGCAGCTCCATCGCAGTCTTTACATCCTTGCAACTGCCGGTAATGGCACCCACAGAACCGGTGAACGGCTGGTTTGCCTGATGATACCAATTCTCAGTACCAGCCGTCTTGACCATTTCATGGACACCCACGGCAGAAAACGTATTATTGGGATCATCCTTAAGGATCTGGCTCTTCAGATTGCCCAGACCAGTGGGCATCATCTCGATCCAAGCACCCACATCGCCCTGCAGGATTTTTGCCTGAACACTGGTACGATCCAGAACCATGTAGTCATTATCTAGTAAACCCTCGCTGTACAACTTGTTCAAGAAGGCCAGATAGTCCTTGTAGCCGTCCTTAACAGGGCCAAATTCGACCTTATTTTCCTCATTGATGCCGTAGCCGTAGGCTGCAGAGAAACCAGAAACAGGAACACAAACACCAAAACCTGCGCTGATAGCAACGGACATCTGTTCAAACATCTGCACAAAACACATAGGATACTTCAGGCCAAGTTTTTCCTTAAATGCCTTCAGCACATTATACCAGTCATCGTAGGTCACCGGAACATCCATTCCCACCTGCTCGAGGTAATCAGTACGAATGACCAGACCGATGAAGCTTTCAGCAAAAGGTTCACGATCAAACACCCCCTGCCACTCCTTGCTACCCTCTGCAGTGGAGGTGTAGATAGCGGGGAACCCGTAGATATTGCCGCTGTCGGTGGTAATATCGGCCAACATATCCGGGTGCAACTCAAAGTAATGGGTCATATTGGGAGCATATTCTTCCATATAATCCTGCAGAGGAATGATCTTGCCATCTTCGATGGCTGCGTCAGCACCACCGGAGTAATTGGTAGCCCAGCTGTAATACATGATGTCTGGCATTTCGTTTCCTGCAACCACCAAGTTAAATTGCTCAGCAGCCTGACCACTGGCCGGATGCTGGAATTCTACGTTGATACCAGTGTTGGCCTCAATAGCCTTCCAGCAGTACAGGTCGCCCATGCTCTTGACATCGGCACCGGATGTATTTGCCAAGTCAATCCAGTAACTGACAGTACGGGGGCCGCTCTCGGCAGAGCTAGTTGATGTTGCAGTGGAAGCTGTGCTACTGCCAGAACTGCCGCAAGCAGTCAGCAGGGCAGCACCGGAGGTAGCGGCGCTTGCCTTCAGAAAATCGCGGCGAGAGATTTTTTTCATGTTGGTCTTCTCCTTTTCTTCGTACTTTTTAGGTTCTTCGTGCTTCTTAGGATTCGATTCAGCGCTCTTCCATGCGCCTTTGATGGCTCTATCATACTGTGTTTTCGGCGCAAAATCCATCCTCAAATTTTTGCATTTCATCTTTTTTATCCCTATTTTTCGCCAAGAATACAACAGTCTGTGCACTTTTGATATGCACATTGCATCGTTTTATTACAATATGCACAAAGTCCCGCCTTTTGTTAGAAAAGCAGGACTTTGCTGTTTTTTCTGTAGAGATCAGTGTTTATTATAATTGCCCGGGGTATCACCAGCATACTTTTTGAACAGGCGTATAAACGTGTTGGCACTTTCGTAACCCGCACGATCTGCCGCTTCGGCTACTGTGATCTGTTCCTCATCCATCAGCTTTTTAGCGTAATCGATGCGCAGACTGTTCAGGTAGTTCAGCAGGTTGACTCCAGTTTGCTGCTTGAAGTACTTTGAGAGATAGGCCACACTCAGCCCCAGCAGGTCAGCGGCACGGGAAACATTGAAATCGTGTTCGCAAAAGTGATCCTGCACACACTGTAAAATACGAGATAGCAGCTCGGGCTGATCAGTCTCTGCCGGGCTGGTATACTTTACCGCCACGGCACCGATCAGAGTATCCATCTGCTCTTCAGCCTCTGCATGGGTCATAGCTTTTTGCAGCGCACGGGATGTAGCAACAATTGCCTGCTGCACCTCTGTTCCTTGTTCCCCTGGCGAAACCGCATTGAACATAGCCACCAGCACATCTGTCAGGAGCATCCTCAACAGGAACATATCCGGCGGACTGCTGAAATTGGTCTGCATCGTGTGGCGCAGGGCTCGGATGGCCTCCTCCGCATTGCCAGCGAAGGTCAGCCGGGCAATCTCTGCCCCCTGTGCTACTGTGATACGCTGTGCAAAGCTCGGCGTGGGAGCTCCGCTTCGTTCCAGCTGCTCCTGTGCAAATTCACTTCGTTCACATAGTGAAAGGAATGCCGGGTGGATCTGTTTCCATCCACAGCGGACATTTCCCGCGTAGTAGTCCACACCGTTTTCCTTGAGGTAAGTTTCCATCAAACCAAGGCATTGGCGTAAATCAATTTCCTCCTTTGCAAACATACAAAGGGTCGGCACGCCGTGCGGCTGCACTGGTAGCAATGTCACCTTTTCGGTCAGCGGCTCAGAAAAATCCAAGCCCTCATCCTTGAGTAGCAGCAAAACGAACCATTCACCCCAGCTATCGATTCCAATCCAGGAAGCAATGTCTCCAGAAAGTGCCGATACCTCGATGTCGTGCTCCAGCAGGTTCTGCATCAGCTCTTTTTGAAGGGAAACACGCTGATTTTCCTGGAATATCTGCATCCGCTCCAGATCTTTGCGATATACCTGGAATGCACCGTCAATTTGTTGATATTCATTCTGGTTTTCTGCACAGTCTGATTTTATCGGCAGGCTACGGGTCAGTTCCCGTAAGGGCTGATAATTCAACTGCACCATAGAAGCCACTGCAACTACGCCCACTGCTAGGAACACCATCAGAAACACCATCGACTGCTGCCAGACCCAGTTGCTCTTCCGGGTAATTGCAGAGACCGGCACCAACGTGATGAGGGTCCAATTTTCTTCTTCCAGCTGCTTCTGCAGCAGGTAATAGCTTTTATTCCCCAGCTCTACATGGCTCTCCAGCCTTTTTTCTGCTGCCATCTGCACCAGTTGCCCTGCAAGCGCTGGATTCCCACTTTCGCACAGAAGCTGACCACCACCGTCCATCAGCAAGGTCGTTGTCCCCTCCATCGTCGCCTGCCCAGCAACGATTTCGCCCAACACCTGCATATCTAATACTTGAATGATAAGTGCGGTTGGGGATCGTCCCTGTGTTGGAATACTGGTCACTGCCATGACCTGCGTCACACCGTTAGAGGAATCGCTGACTACACGGAATAGAGACGATGTCGTGCGCAGGGAATCAAACCGTTTTCCCGCCTCGCTGCCGGAACCAAACAAAACTGCTGCCAGTGTTTCCTTCTCATAGACTGTCTCGGAGGTCAGCGCCTTTTTCAGGTTTCTGAAATAAATATAAGTCTCACTCACCGCACTGCGGGAACTTCCCGGAGCTGCCAACAGACTTTGAATGGTGTAGAATGTGTAATTATCCGACGGCATCGGCGTGGAGAGCAACGAAAAACTACGGATTACATTGTTGCACGCCAGATTGATGGCATCTGTTTTGATCTGAGACATACTGTTATTCAGCGCAGTTTCAATTTTTTCCTGCTGCTGAATCGTAATTTCTGTGTATTCGTCCAGCAATTTTCTTCTGGCGGAAAGAGTCAGCGTAACACACATGGCTGCCATCAGGATCAGAAGAATTGAGAATTCAATGACCCATGTGTAGAGAACGCTTCGCTTTTTCATGCGGTTTCATCCTCTTTTCATTTCTTCGTATTCATTCATCTCATAGACATCTTCGCTGGTTTCAGGGCCATGCGTTCTGTGACGTATCGCATTCCTTTCTCCACACACAGACGTTGGCGCAGCTGCATCCGATCGATCTGCGCTCCGGCACGACCTTGGGTTGTAGCACGGACCGCGGCTTCCGTCTCCGCATCAGACACAGTCAGTCCTTCTTGACGGGAAACGGCCAAAAACACTGCCCGAAGTTTCATATCTTCCGCTGCGTGTACTCGGATGCTTGCATCCAGTTCCTCTCTCGTTTTATGCAAGCGATGCAGATGACTATCCAGTGAAATACCACTCTTTTCCAGTCGATTTTCAAGCTGCCGCCACTGATATTCAGCTTCCAGCTCCACAGCAAGCTGCGGCAGCACCACAATGGTCTCATCACACAAAGCATGGAGCATCCGCTGAGAAACGATCCGCCGGGCTGTCCCAGCCTCCTGCTCAAGGAAACGCTTCCGAATCATTGCGCGAAGAGATGTCATATTTTCCTGTCCAAAACTTTGAGCAAAGGCATCATTCAGCATAGGTATTCTCTGGTGCACGATTTTTTTCACTCTACCGGTGTATACCGCATTCTTTCCGGCTGCTCGCTTATCCTCATAGGTATAGGGCAACTGTACTCTGCATTGGAATCCATCACCTGCTTTTTTTCCTACAACGGTCTGCCAGACTCCCTCCGGCAACTCCTCGCCTACGGCAAGATGGTATCTACCATCCCGGCCCATGCTACCGGAAAATCGTGTTCCATCCTCCAGTACCGCATCAAAGTCTAGCGTTGCAAGATCTCCTGCACGGGCCGGTTTTTCATCCTCCGATGTCTCCATCCTCGTCCGGGCCAAGGCTTGTAGTTGTTGTTCTACTTGCGCATCTGTTGGCGGTTTCAGACGGTACTCGGCTGTGCGACCTTCCAGCTGCGGCAGCTCCATAGCAGGTAGCACACAGGTCAGGACCAGAACTCTGTTATCTTTTCTTTGGAGTGTTGCGCGTCCCAACAGCCAGATTTTTTCTGCTCCTGCCTGACGATCCACAAACTCCAGCACCTGCACTGTACTGGGTTTTTCCCCTGCGTCCAGCAGAACCACAGCATCCAATCGACCTGCTGAATCCTGCACCCATTTTTCGATCTTCATCCCGTTCTCCTTCTGCCTGCCCGGAGCAGGCCTTCTTACTCTTTACATCTTTAATATACAAAAATTTCGTTTTGCTCTCAATCCTCAATTTTTGCCTTCCGGGAAATATAATCTTCAATTTTTGCCTCTAAATTAGTTTTTGCCACTTCAAAATAGCACAAAAATCACTCTTTCCCTTGCAAATTTCTTTCATCTTATATAAAATAGACAAGATGAAATGTGTACAACACGGAAAGGAACAACCGGATGGTCTCAGACGAAACAGCCTACCGGAAGTATCTGGCCGGAGACGAAGCTGCCGCTCAGCTGTTGGTGGAGCGGTATGGCGACGCGCTGACCCTTTACATCAACGGCGTGCTGGGCGATATCCACGAGGCAGAGGATCTGATGATCGAGGCCTTTGCCCATATTTTTGCAAGAGAGCGGCCCATTCAGGATGGCTGCTTCAAGGCTTACCTCTATAAAACCGGGCGCAATCTCGCATTACGCTGCAAGACCCGGCGGCGGTTTTTTCTGCCGCTGGAGGAACTGCCTTTTGAACTGCCAGACGAGGCACTGGCCGAGACTGGATCGCTCCAGAACGAACAGCACCAGCAGCTGTACGCCGCACTGGGCAAGCTCAAAAAGGAATACCGGGAGACACTTTTTCTGGTCTATTTTGAAGAACTGAGCTACCGACAGGCCGCACAGGTGCTGGGACGCACCGAGCAGCAGGTAACGAACCTTGTGTACCGGGGCAAGCAGCAGCTGAAACAACTTTTGGAACAGGAGGGATATCAGTATGAAAACTGATGCCGAACGGATGGCGCTGATCCGCCAGCGCACGGCCCAGCTGCAGCGTCAGGCGCGCGCACGGCAGATGCTGCTGATCGATGCAGGCTGTATGGCGGCCTGTCTGGCGCTGGTGGTCTGCCTGGGCCTTGCCATGCCCGGCTGGGCAGGCACATCGGTCGCGCTGCATGTTTCCCCCACCGGCACCGCCGGAATGCTGAGTGAGCGCGGAGCCGACGGTTATATCCTGGTGGGCGTACTCTCGTTCCTGCTGGGCTCCTGCGTGACCATCCTGCTCTACCGCCTGCGCCGCAGCAGTGAAAAGAAGCACACGAGGGACGACGATGAGCTTTGAGATCATTGACAACACCTTTCAGGTGATCGTGCTGGCTGCGATGGCGCTCCTCGCCTTTCTCCTCGCCTTCCGGCGCAGCAGCCGCTCCTGCCTGATCCTGGCGTTCGGCTACGCCAGCTTTATGATGGGTACTTTGTACTACCTGCTCCATCTGATCATTCTGGGCCATGGGCCGCAGGTGTTTTATGTGGCCGAATGCTCCTGGATGGCCTCGTATTTCTTTTTTCTCTCGCTGGAGATCCTCTATTGGGAGGGCCTGCGCCCGCCGTTCTCGCCTTTTGCGCTGGCGGCCGGGGTGGTCATTGCCGGAGTTGTCATGCGGGTGCAGGTGTTTGGCCCTTCGCCGCTGATGTCTGGTGCGCTGGCGCTCACCTTTGGCGCGCTGGCCTACCTCTGTTTTTCGGCCCTGCAAAAGGAAAAACGGCTCCGGCCTTATGAGATCGCACTTTTGTTTGAAATGCTGTTGCAGATCCTTCTGTTCGTTGCCTCCGAGTTCATCCGTGATTACACCCGGTTCAGCTTTTACTATGCTGTGGACATCCTGTTGACCCTCACGCTGGTCAGCTTCCTGCCCCATATCCTGCGGGAGGAGCCCCATGACCTACATTGAAAACATCTTTTTGTGCCTGGCGCTTCCCATGCTGCTCTCCCTGCTGTTCACATCGGGCAGCCCCCGGCGCTTTACCCTGTTCGTGGTGCTGGGCATGGCCACCTGCCTGCTTTCGGCTTATGTCAGCAGCTTTTTCATGGGGCGGCACCAGTGCAGTGCCGTGACCACCGCCATTGAGATCGCACCTGTCTGCGAGGAGATCCTGAAGCTGCTGCCTCTGCTGCTCTACTTTTTGATCTTTGAGCCGGATTCCCACAAGCTGACTCCTGCGGCCATTGGCATTGCAGTGGGCTTTGCCACCTTTGAAAACGTCTGCTACCTGACCGAAAACGGTGCAGGAAGTTTTGTTTTCCTGCTCATCCGCGGCATGTCCGCCGGGGCCCTGCATCTGGTTTGCGGCATCCTGACCGGTCTGGCACTGGCCTATGTGTTCCGCCGTCCGTGGCTCACCTGCACCGGCGCGGTGGGGATTCTGGGGGTCTGCATGGTGCTGCACGGCATCTACAACCTGCTGATCACCGCCGACGGCTTCTGGCAGATGGTCGGGTACTTCTTTCCTTCTGCCATCATCGTCACCCTGTTTGCGGCAAGGCTGCTCCACAGGGGCAGGCACACTGTTTTTCGCTGACCGTTTCCCGCTCTTTTCCGGAGCGGGAAATTTTTTTGAACTTTTTTCAAATTTGGGTGAAAGGAATCGGCGCGAACTGTATTATAGGAGATAGAGAGGACGGAAAGCAGCCGCTCTGATGATCTCTCAAAAGGAGGGACTGTCCATGACCCAGAAGGCGAGTGTTCGTATGGAGGAAATTCGCCGCCGCACACGCAGGCTTCGTCAAAGGCGGGCACATCGAATCAACTGCGCTCTCTCCGCAGTTTGTCTGTTTTTGACAGTCGGCATTGCGTCCCTGCTGTATCAGGAGCATGTTCCGGGTCTTTCCATCGTTCTGGCCGGGTACGGCTCGGTGCTGCTGCACAGCGGCGCTGATGCTTATATCGTGGTCAGCGTCGGCTCCTTTGTCACCGGCGTTGTATTCACGTTGCTCGGCATCCGGTACAGGCGGTACAAAACACTGCACCGCCCCTTCTCCCCGGATGCTGCAGACAAGGCTTCCTCCCAAAGCCTCTCTGACGACCAGTAGCGCCCTCCATGCTCTTCTCCCACACACTTTTCTCCATACCCCGAAAAGGCTCTGCCGTTTCTCCCGGCAGAGCCTTTTCCCTTTTAACCAAAAACAGCACGCCGAAACCGAACGGCGTGCTGTTTTTTCTGGTTCTATGGTTATCTGTCCCACTTGTCGCACAGGGCGTTGATCTGGTCGGCAAACTTGGCAAGATCCTTGTTGGCCCCGCCCTCGTTGTGCTCGATGACGCGGAGCAGCCGCTTGCCGGCGCTGACCAGCCGCTGGAACACCGTTGCGGCGCGGGATGCGCCCTCGCTGGGCTTGTGCTCCAGCCGGACACGGGAGCCTTCCTGCAGGCAGACCGCACCTTCGGCCCCAATGGCCCACTGCTCCCCATTGTAAGGGGCACAGGCGGTAAAGCCCTGCTCGGTCAGGGTCTGGGCAAAGATGTTCTCCACCTCGTCCTCGCCATGGATGACAAACACCCGCTTGGGCTTGGGGCTGAACGCGTTCACCCAGGCCAGCAGGCCCTCGCGGTCGGCATGGCCCGAAAGGCCCGTCAGCTGACAGATCTCTGCCTGCACGTCGATGGTCTCACCGAACAGCTTGACATTGACGGCGCCATCGATCAGGGTGCGCCCCAGCGTTCCCACGGCCTGATAGCCCACAAAAAGGATCGTACACTCCGGCCGCCACAGATTGTGCTTGAGGTGGTGGCGGATGCGGCCTGCCTCGCACATGCCGCTGGCCGAGATGATGACCTTGGGCACCCGGTCGGCGTTGATCATCCGGGACTCATCGCTGGTCACGCTGACCTGCAGCCCCGGGAACTGGATGGGGTCGATGCCCTGGGCCAGCAGCGCCCGGGTATCCTCGTCAAAGCAGTCGGGGTCGGTATCTTTGAAGATGCGGGTCGCCTCAATGGCAAGGGGGCTGTCGATGTAGACCGGGAAATTGCCATGGCCGGTGACCAGACCCTCTTTTTTGATCTCACGGATAAAGTAGAGCAGCTCCTGGGTACGGCCCACCGCAAAGCTGGGGATGACCACATTGCCGCCCCGGTCAAAGGTGCGCTGCAGGATCCTGCTCAGCTCCCCCACATAGTCCGGGCGGGGACCGTGGCTGCGGTCGCCATACGTAGACTCCATAAACACATAGTCCGCGTCCCGGATCGTTGTCGGGTCCTTGATGATGGGCTGATGCTGGTTGCCGATGTCCCCGGAAAAGACCAGCTTGGTGGTGGTGCCGCTCTCGGTGACCCAGATCTCGATGCTGGAAGAACCCAGCAGATGGCCCACATCGATGAAGCGGATCACAAGGCCCGGGGCCAGCTCGATCTTAGTATTATACTCCATGCCCCGGAACAGCTGCATGGCCGCCTCGGCATCCTGCACGGTGTACATCGGCTCCACCGGCTCGGCACCGGCACGCTTCGCCTTGCGGTTCTTCCACTCAGCTTCAAACTCCTGAATGTGGGCAGAGTCCCGCAGCATGATGCTGCACAGCTGAGCCGTGGGCTTGGTGGCATAGATCCTGCCCCGGAAGCCGTTGCGCACCAGCAGCGGCAGCTGGCCTGTGTGGTCGATATGCGCATGGGTCACCAGCACGCCGTCAATTTCACCCGGTGCCACAGGAAAGGGCTGGTTCTCGTAAACATCCTTTCCCTGCTCCATGCCGCAGTCGATGAGGTAGCGCTGCCCAGCTGCTTCCAGCAGGGTGCAGCTGCCCGTGACCTCATGGTTGGCTCCCAAAAATGTGAGCTTCATAGATACACCTCCCAGTTCGGTTTTGCACCCTTAGTATAGCATAACTCGCCGCGTCCATCTGCCCAAATCGTGTAAAGAGTTATCGGGCAAAGCGCTGAAATTTTGAAAAAGTTTTTATACAATCTTGACAAACCACCCCCAACTGAGATAAACTTTATTCGTATGACGTAACTTCTACAGAGATTCAAAATAGAGAGGTAGTTATTTATGGTTCGTAACGATTTGCGCAACGTCGCCATTATCGCTCACGTTGACCACGGCAAGACCACGCTGGTGGATGCCATGCTGCGTCAGAGCGGCGCTTTCCGCGACAATCAGGTCGTGGCAGAGCGTGTCATGGACAGCGGCGATATCGAGCGTGAGCGCGGTATCACCATTCTGGCCAAGAACTGCTCCTGCACCTACAAGGGTGTCAAGATCAACATCGTTGATACCCCGGGCCACGCCGACTTTGGCGGCGAGGTCGAACGCGTGCTGAAGATGGTCAACGGCGTGCTGCTGCTGGTGGACGCTGCTGAGGGCTGCATGCCCCAGACCCGTTTTGTTCTGCAGAAGGCTCTGCAGCAGAACCTGAGCCTGGTGGTTGCCATCAACAAGATCGACCGCCCCGATGCCCGCATCAAGGAAGTCATCGATGAGGTGCTTTACCTGCTGATGGATCTGGGCGCTTCCGATGAGCAGCTGGAATGCCCCATCCTGTTCTGCTGCGGCCGTCAGGGCACCGCAAGCCTGGACCCCGATGTGCCCGGCACCGACCTGATTCCCCTGTTCGACACCCTGCTGGACACCATCCAGCCTCCTCAGGGCGATCCCGAGGCTCCCTTCCAGATGCTGGTCTCCTCTGTTGACTACAACGAGTTCGTTGGCCGCATCGGCATTGGCCGCATCCAGAACGGCGTTGCCAAGGTCGGCGAGGAAGTGGTCGTGTGCGATTGGCACAACCCCGACCTGAAGATGCGCGGCCGCCTGACCAAGCTGTACGATTTCCAGGCCAATGGCCGCCAGCCCTGCGACAACATCACCGCAGGCGATATCGTTGCATTCTCCGGCCTGCCCGATGTCACCATCGGCAACACGCTGTGTGCTCCCTCTCAGGTTGAGCCGCTGCCCTTCGTGAAGATCAACGACCCCACCGTGGAAATGACCTTCTCCGTCAACGACAGCCCCCTGGCTGGCCGTGAGGGCAAGTACGTCACCAGCCGCCAGATCCGTGACCGCCTGCAGAAAGAGCTGCTGAAGGACGTTGCTCTGAAGGTGGAGGATTCTCCCACCACCGATTCCTTCCGCGTCATGGGCCGCGGTGAGATGCACCTGTCCATCCTGATCGAGACCATGCGCCGTGAAGGCTACGAGCTGCAGGTCTCTCCCCCGCACGTTCTGACCAAGGTCATCGACGGCAAGACCTACGAGCCCATGGAGCACGTTGTCATCGACGTTCCCACCCAGTATCAGGGTGCTGTGATGACCGGTCTGGGCCAGCGCAAAGCCGTCCTGCAGCAGATGGAGTCCCTGGGCACTGACCGTGTCCGCCTGGAGTTCCGGATGCCCAGCCGCGGCCTGTTCGGCTACCGCAACCAGTTCCTGACCGATACCCACGGCGAAGGCATCCTCAACCAGATCTTTGATGGCTACGACGTCTGGGCCGGTATGATCGCCAACCGTTCCACCGGTTCTCTGGTCAGCTTTGAGACCGGTGATGCCGTTACCTACGGCCTGTACAACGCGCAGCAGCGCGGCACCCTGCTGGTGGGCGCTGGCGAAAAGGTCTACGAGGGCATGGTCATCGGCTACACCGCTTCTGGCGAGGATGTGGATGTCAACGTCTGCAAGACCAAGCACCTGACCAATACCCGTGCTTCCGGTTCCGATGACGCTCTGCGCCTGATCCCCGTCAGCAAGCTGAGCCTGGAGGGCTGCCTGGAGTTCCTGGCACAGGATGAGCTGCTGGAGGTCACCCCTGAGAATCTGCGCATCCGCAAGCAGATCCTGAACCACGACCAGCGCATGAAGGCCAAGAGCAAGCTGAAGTAAGCTGCTTCCCTTCCCGATCAACATAAAAAACGGCATCGCAAACCAATCGGTCTGCGATGCCGTTTTGTGTTTCGCTCCTTATTCAGCGCTGTATGCGCTGCCCATAGTCCAGGAGTTGGAAGCCGAATACTTTGCGTGGTTGCGCAGGTAGGTGACCCAGGCACCATAGCCGTTTCCGGCCGAGAAGTGGACCCCATCCGGAGCCGCCAGCATCTCCTTCAGATTCCCGTTCTCATCGGCAAAGGTCTCCCACAGGTCAAGGTAGACACAGCCCTTGTCTGCAGCCAGCTTTGCCAGCTGCTCGTTCACCGAGCGCAGGACATCGGACGCAAGACCGGGCTTTTCCGCAGCAGCCTGGGGCCGCACCGGCGGGATGGACTGGACATAGATGACGCAGCCGGGCAGGGCCTGCCTGAGCTGATCCAGCATCTGGCCATAGTAGGCCAGAAAGCGGTCTGCTGCCCCCAGCGTGGTCAGCGTGTTGGTACCCAGCAGGATATAGAGCTTTTTCGGCTGGGCCGCTGTCAGCACATCCATTGCCACCTCTGAGCCGCGCACGCTGCTCTTGACCGCGCTGCGGTTCACGATGGCATCGGGGCCCACACCGGTATAGCCGCAGATGAGCGCCCCGCCCAGGTTGATGCTGTAATCGGAAAAGCCCACGGTCAGGCTGTCGCCCAGCAGGGCCGCATCCGAAAAGTAACTCAGATCCACCTGCCCACAGCTGGGCTGACGGATCACGCTGCTGTCATACGCCTTGACCTGGTAGGCCCCCGCTGCCTGCCGGGCGGGGCCGAACTGTTCCAGCGTGACAGCCGCCGCATCGTCGGCTCCACTGCCTTCCCCTGCCGTACCGCCGGCGCTGTCTGCCGCAGAAGCTCCCGTATCTCCCTGCATGGGCAGCGGAGCCAGGATATTGGCCGCTGTGCCCGCCGCCGGGCTTTGCTGGACAGCCTCGCTCTGCTTTTCGCCATTTTCCAGAATGGCCGTGATGGCCAGCGACAGCAGCAGGATCGCTGCAATGACCCCCGCCAGCCGCAGGCCGGTGCCTGCCTTGCTGCGCCGTCTCCGGCCATGGGTGGAATGATATTCGTGTGAGATTCCCATTCTCTTTCCCGCCTTTCCCTGTTTTCTTTTCTCTATCATTACGGTCAGTATCCCCGAAAAATTGCAAAGTTTGCATTCCGCACTCCGACCGACCCTGTGTTTTTGTAGGATACGCCAAATATTGTATCATAATTTTTTTGCCCGTGCAACCAATCAGGTCTTGCATACAACAGAGAAATAGTTTACAATAGTATTGTTGCAGGAATTGCACAGTTTTCATTGAATCAGATGCACATCCTGCATTCTTTTTGTACGACTTGCGGCGCGCATCCGCAATCTCCTTCCCCGGGCAGTGCAGGGCTCTGGGAGGACACAGAAGGATTTGCCGCGCTTTGCAGGACGTGAAATGTTGTTCTTTTGGATAAGGAGGACGTATGTCAAAAAATGTCATCATCGGCCAGAGCGGCGGCCCTACCGCCGTTATCAATTCCAGCTTAGCAGGCGTATACAAAGCTGCCTGCAGTCTGGGAGCCGATAAAGTCTACGGAATGAAGTACGGCATCGAGGGCCTTTTAAAGGAAGAGATGCTGGAACTGAACGTTCTGCTGGATGACCGCATGAGCATCGAGCTGCTCAAGCGCACCCCGTCCAGCTATCTGGGCAGCTGCCGCTACAAGCTGCCGGACCCGGACGTGGACTCTACCCCGTTCATCAAGCTGTTCACCCTGTTTGACAAGTACGATATCTGTGCTCTGTTCTACATCGGCGGCAACGACTCGATGGACACCATTGCAAAGCTCTCCCGTTACGGTGCCCAGGTGGGCAGCAGCGTCCGGTTCATCGGTGTGCCCAAGACCATCGACAACGACCTCTGCCTGACCGACCACACCCCCGGCTACGGCTCTGCCGCCAAGTACATTGCCACCATCCTGAAGGAGGTCATCCGTGACTCCTCCGTTTACAACATCCGCAGCGTGACGGTGGCCGAGATCATGGGCCGCCACGCAGGCTGGCTGGCCGGTGCGGCCTGTCTGGCCGGCGGCGATGACTGCGAAGGCCCCGACCTCATTCTGCTGCCCGAAGTTCCCTTTGACCCGGACAGGTTCCTGACCCGGGTGGACGAGCTGCAGCGGGTCAAACCCAATGTCATCATTGCAGCCAGCGAGGGCGTTAAGACAGCCGACGGCACCTATCTGTGCGATCTGGTCTCCACCGCCGGGCAGCTGGATGCCTTTGGCCACAAGGCCATCCTCAGCGGCACCAGCCGGTATCTTTCTGACCTCATCCACGACAATCTGAACTGCAAGAGCCGCGCCATCGAGTTCTCGACCCTGCAGCGCTGCGCCAGCCATCTGGCCAGCCGCACCGATGTGAACGAGGCCTATGCCGTGGGCGGCGCTGCCGCTTCCGCTGCCTTTGCGGGTGAGACCGGACGGATGATCTCGCTCAAGCGCATTTCCGATTACCCCTACCAGTGCATCACCGAGTCGGTGGATGTCCAGCAGGTGGCAAACCTGGAGAAAAAGGTGCCGCTGGACTGGATCACCCCGGACGGAATGCAGGTGACGGCGGCATTTGAGGAGTATGCCCGTCCGCTCATCCTGGACGAAGTGACACCGGTCTACGTCAACGGTACCCCGCGCCATATCTGCCTGTAAGTTTCATTTGCGCGCTTCCTCCCCCCTCGTGGTCTGTTTTCGTGCTCCTGCACGATAATATAAAAGCCGAAACAGAAGAAAAGGAGAAATCATCATGGGTAAAAATGCAATCGTTGGTCAGTCTGGCGGCCCTACCTCCGTCATCAATGCAAGTCTGGCAGGCGTATTCGAGAGCTGCAAAAGCCGCGGCGCTGAGATCGTTTACGGCATGTGCAACGGCGTTGCCGGTCTGCTGGAGGAGCGCGTGGTGGATCTTTCCACCGTGCTGACCGATGACCTGGATATCGAGCTGCTCAAGCGCACCCCGTCCAGCTTCCTGGGCAGCTGCCGCTATAAGCTGCCCGATTGGCACGATGACGAGACCGTTTACAAGAAGCTGTTCGCCATCCTGGAAAAGCTGAACATTGGCTACTTCTTCTACATTGGCGGCAACGACTCCATGGATACCATCGGCAAGCTGGCTGAATACGGCAACCGCATCCAGAGCGACATCCGCTTCATGGGCGTTCCCAAGACCATCGACAACGACCTGATGGTGACCGACCACACCCCCGGCTACGGCTCTGCGGCAAAGTACATCGGTGTGGTGATGAAGGAGATCATCCGCGATGCCACCGTTTACGGCACCAATTATGTCACCGTGGTCGAGATCATGGGCCGCAACGCTGGCTGGCTGACCGCTGCTGCCTCTCTGGCCAAGAGCGATGACTGCGAGGGCGTGGATATGATCTGCCTGCCCGAAGTCCCCTTCAACGTGGAGCACTTCATTGAGAAGGTCCGCGCCATGCAGGAGAAGAAGCCCAGCATCGTGATCGCTGTTTCCGAGGGTGTCAAGCTCGAGGACGGCCGCTACGTCTGTGAGCTGGCCGATGATGTGCACGCAGTGGACGCTTTCGGCCACAAGGCACTGACTGGTACCGCACGCTATCTGGCGAATGTGGTCGCTCGCAATCTGGATACCAAGACCCGCTGCATCGAGCTGTCTACCCTGCAGCGCTGCGCTGGTCACCTGACCAGCCGCACCGATATCACCGAGGCTTACCAGGTGGGCGGCGCTGCTGCCAAGGCTGCCTTTGAGGGTGTCACCGGTCAAATGGTCGCCCTGAAGCGCATCTCCAACAGCCCCTATCAGTACATCACCGAGCTGCACCCCATCAGTGAAGTTGCAAACCTCGAGAAGAAGGTTCCCCTGAGCTGGATGAACGAGAATCACACCCAGATGACCGAGGAATTCCTCGAGTATGCCCGCCCGCTGATCCAGGCTGAGCTGACTCCGCTGTACATTGCAGGTCTGCCCCACCACATCTACATGAAAAAGTAATTTCTCCTTTGAATCCTTCTAAGGCATAGCAAAACTCCCGCCCGGATGCGCTCCGGGCGGGAGTTTTTTGCCGTATGGCTTATGAATTACTGTTTGCCCAGCTGCCAGAACGCCACGGCGCTGGCGGCGGCAACGTTCAGGGAATCGACCCCGTGGGACATGGGGATCTTGACCGTATAATCGCAGGATGCGATGGTGGTATGGGAAAGGCCGTCTCCCTCCGTGCCCAGCACAATGGCAAGCTTCGGTTCCCGGGCAAGGGCTTCGTCATCGATGCTGACCGAACGGTCACTCAAGGCCATAGCAGCCGTCTTGAAGCCCAGGGCATTCAGCTGAGCAAGCCCCTTTTCAGGCCAATCAGCAGGAGTTTCGCCGATCTGCGCCCAGGGCACCTGAAATACCGTGCCCATACTCACGCGTACGGCCCGGCGGCAGAGCGGGTCACAGCAGGAGGGGTTGATAAGAACAGCGTCCATGTTCAGCGCTGCCGCGCTGCGGAAGATGGCACCCACGTTGGTGGAATCCACAATGCCCTCCAGCACGGCCACCCGCCGGGCGTTCCGGCAGAGCTCCTCCACGGTGCGGGGCTTCGGACGTTGAAAGGCGCAGAGCACGCCCCGGGTCAGCTCGTAGCCTGTCAGTGCAGCCAGCAGCTCCCGGTCAGCAGTATAAATGGGTGCATCCCCGCAGCGGGTCAGGATCTCCGCCGCAGGGCCGGTGATCTGCCTGCGCTCCATCAGCAGGGAGACCGGCACAAAGCCTGCATCCAGTGCCCGGGAGATCACCTTGGGGCTCTCGGCAATGAAGATGCCTTTTTCGGGTTCCAGCCGACTGCGCAGCTGGTTCTGCGTCAGGCGGGCGTAGGGGTCCAGCTCCGTCGCGTGAAAATCCGTGATCTCGATGATATTGGGCATGGGGGGATTCTCCTTTTTCTGTATGAATGGTCTTATTGTAGCACAACCCGGATACAATTGCAAAAAACATGGCAGGCATATTCGTTTTACATAGTCAAAACCGCCAAAAATCACCTTTTGTTTTTGACAAATCCGTCAACCAGCGTTATAGTATAGGGGTAAAAAATCAGAGGGGGAATTTGCATGAATTCCAAGAAAAAGCGCCGCGGCCAGATGTCGGAAGCCTTCTGCACGGCAATGTTCCTTTCACTGTCCGGCGGCCTGCAGGACGTATACACCTATCTGTTCCGGGGCAAGGTGTTTGCCAACGCCCAGACCGGCAATATCGTGCTGATGGCTGTCCATGCCTTTGCCGGGGAGTGGGGGCGTGTGCTGCATTATCTTGTGCCCCTGTGCTTCTTTGCGCTGGGCGTGTTCGCGGCAGAGCTGATGCACCAGAAGCTGCAGAATCTGCAGCGGCTCCACTGGCGGCAGCTGGTGGTGCTATGTGAGATCGTGATGCTGTTCGTGGTGGGCTTTTTCCCGCAGGAGTGGAATCTTATGGCCAATGCGCTGGTCTCGTTTGCCTGTGCGATGCAGGTGCAGACCTTCCGCAAGGTGAACGGTTATGCCTTTGCCAGCACTATGTGCATCGGCAACATGCGCAGCGGCATGGACTCCCTCTGCAGCTGGGTGCTCAACCGCAATCCTGCCGCCCTGAAAAAATCCTTCTATTACTGGGGCATCATCCTCCTGTTTGCGCTGGGCGCGGGCCTGGGCAGCCTGACGCTGGACCTCTGCGGCGCAAAAGCCATCTGGCTCTCCTGCCTGCTGCTGGCCGTCAGCTTCTGCCTGATGTTCCTGAAAGAAGATGTGGAAGAGATCAAAGAAGATCTCGAAGCACTGGAAGCAAAACATTAAATCAAGGAGTTTCCCTCAGTTTCACGCTGTTTACCGCCATGCCAAAGGCTCCCCTGGTAGGGGAGCTGGCGAGCGCCAGCGAGACTGAGGGTTTATTTTTTTCCGGATCTATCCAACACTTCCCCGGTCTCCTTCGTCTTACAGGCAGAACGACGCATGAAAGGAGGAAGCCCCATGTGGGAGCTGCTGTACGAGACCTTCTGGGACAGGCTGGAACACTTCTGTTTCAATCTCTGCCGGGACGAAGCCCGGGCGGAGGATCTGACCCAGGAAGTCTTTCTGCGGGCACTGCAGAACCGGAGCCTTATCAACAGCTTTACAGAGCGGCAGTGCAAGGCCTGGCTGTTTACCACAGCGCGGAATCTCTACTGCGACCAGCTCCGCCGGGCGGCAAAGGAGGCGCAGCTGCTCAGCACCTTTTTCCCGGAAGAGGACAGTGCTGAACCGGATTTTGCGCTGGACACAGTGGAAGCCGCCAGTCTGCTGGCTCTGCTCACCCCGGAAGAGCGGCGGCTGTTCACCCTGCGCTATACAGCGGGCTACAATGCCAGCGAGATCGGTCAGCTGCTCAGTCTCCCGCCCGGCACGGTCCGCAGCCGCCTTGCCCAGATACGCCATCGCCTCAAAACTGAACTTACGGAGGATTAAATGATGAAAAAGAACCTGAATGTGGACGCTATGATCCTGGACCTGCGCAATGTGCAGGAGGATTTTCTTAACCGCTATGAGCAGATCAAGCTGGACTGCATGATCGCGCTGACCTCGCCCCGGGTGCAGACGCTCCTGAGCCAGCACAACATTTCTCTGGATTCGATGCTCTGCAAAAATGTCCCGGAGGAGGTCTCGGTGGGTGTGGTCAATGGCAAGGTCACGCTGAGCTCTGCCAGCCAGACCACCGCCGGGCAGGTACTGGTGGTCAACGGCAAGCTGATGATCACACCGGATGCCGCGGAGGTTTTACAGAAGTACGCCTGCATTCTGGTCAACGGTATGATCTACTGCCCGCAGTGCCTCTCGGCAGTGGTATCCGCCCGCTGCATCCTGAACGGAAAGCTGGCGGTCTACCCCGATGATGCAGTGCTCCTGCCGGGAAGCTCCATCAAGCTGGACAACACCTTCCTGCTGCGGGCACAAAGCCGCCTGTACTGGAATGAACATCGCTTCCTGGCGGTTGACCCCAGGCTCGACACTGCCGCACTGGCCGCAAAGGGCTGCAGCTTTTCCGCTCCAAAGGCCATCCTGTGCGCAAGCCTTGCGCCCGCTCTGGCCCCGCTCTTCCCGGATTCCACCGAGCTGATCATCGTGCCGGACGGCACCGCCGTGGTGGAGGACGACCTGGAGCTGACCGCCTCTTCCCTGCGCCGGTATGGCACCCGTCTCTATGTGCTGGGCGATGCTGTCATCCCCGCAGAGAGCGCAGACCTGCTGGCTCAGATCGAATTCCTGCATGTTACCGGTGAAGTAGAGCTGCCTGATGCTCTGGAAGCGGCCTTCTTTGCCATCCCTGAGCTGGAATGCGGCAAAGTAGTCCACGAAGACGCTCTGCCCAAACAGACCCGCGCCAAAGCAAAGGATGAGGAGCCCGATCCGGATACCGTGACCCTCAGCGGCATCCAGCTGACCCTGTAATCCGCACTGTTCCTCCCTGCCCCGCTCTTTCCGGCAAAAGCTTTCTGCTGGAAGGAGCGGGACTTTTGTCGATTTTTTATTGCACCCGCTCCTCTGATATGATATACTATTTTTTGTATTGTGTAATTCCCCGGGCACACTTCCGCTGTGGAACCCGCTGCCCGGGCAGGATATGGGAACCGAAATCAGGAAGAGGAGCAACGAATGAAAAAAGGATTTGACAACGACAAATACCTGCAGATGCAGTCGGAGCACATCCGGGAGCGGATCGCGCAGTTCGACAACAAGCTGTATCTGGAATTCGGCGGCAAGCTGTTCGATGACTACCACGCCTCCCGCGTGCTGCCCGGCTTCCAGCCCGATTCCAAGCTGCAGATGCTGCTGCAGCTGAAGGATCAGGCCGAGGTCGTTATCGTCATCAACGCTGAGGACATCGTCAGCAGCAAGGTGCGCGGTGACTATGGCATCACTTATGATCTGGACGTTCTGCGTCTCATCGATGCATTCCAGGAGCGCGGCCTATTTGTGGGCAGTGTATGCGTGACCATGTACACCGCTGCCCCCGAGGTGGAAGCCTTTGAGAAGCGGCTGAACAGCCTGGGCATCCGCACCTTCCGGCACTATAAGATCCCCGGCTACCCCAACGACGTTGCCCGCATTGTGAGCGACGAGGGCTATGGCCGCAACGAGTACATTGAGACCCAGCGCCCGCTGGTGGTTATCACGGCTCCCGGCCCCGGCAGCGGCAAGATGGCCACCTGCCTGTCCCAGCTGTACCACGAATACAAGCGGGGCGTGAAGGCCGGTTATGCCAAGTTCGAGACCTTCCCCATCTGGAACATCCCCCTGAAGCACCCGGTCAACCTGGCTTACGAGGCTGCCACTGCCGACCTGAACGATGTGAACATGATCGACCCGTTCCATCTGGAGGCCTATGGCAAGACCGCGGTCAACTACAACCGCGACATTGAGATCTTCCCCGTGGTCAACGCCATGTTTGAGCTGATTGCAGGCAAGAGCCCCTACCACTCTCCCACCGACATGGGCGTGAATATGGCCGGCAACTGCATCGTGGATGATGCGGCCTGCTGCGAAGCTTCCCGCAACGAGATCGTCCGCCGCTACTTCAAGGCCCTGTGCGACCTCAAGAACGGCGCACAGATCCAGAGCGAGGTCTACAAGCTGGAGCTGCTGATGAATCAGGCCGGACTGACCCAGGGCAGCCGCCCGGTGGAGCAGGCCGCCCATGCAGTCTCTGAAAAGACCGGCGGTGCCCCCGCTGCCGCCATTGAGCTGCCGGACGGCACCGTTGTCACCGGCAAGACCGGCCCCCTGCTGGGTGCCGCTTCCTCCGCTCTGCTCAACGCGCTGAAAAAGCTGGCCGGCATCGACCAGGAGCTTGACCTCGTTTCTGCCGCCGCCATCGAGCCCATCCAGACCCTCAAGACCAACTATCTGGGCAGCAAGAACCCCCGTCTGCACACCGACGAGATCCTGATCGCCCTGTCCAGCTCGGCTGCGCAGAATCCCACTGCTGCAGCCGCCCTCAAGCAGCTCTCCCACCTGAAGGGCTGCGATATGCACTCCACCGTCATCCTGTCCAGCGTGGATATGGACACCGTGAAGAAGCTGGGCATGTATCTGACCTGCGAGCCCACCTATGAGGAAGCAGACCGGATGTACCACAAGAAGTAAAAAATAATGACCCTCTCTGTCATTGCCTTGCACTGCCGTCTTTCCCCAAGGGCTAGGCGGCCGCATCTGCGCGACGGAGAGGGTCATTTTTATTTCCGGGTCTGTTCCCAGTAGGCTCCCATGCTCTGGCCGGGCTGGTCGGTGACATCATCGTTCAGATAGTCTGCAAGGCCAAAGGCTTCCGGCTTCCAGCTGCAGGCGGCATCCACGGTGGGGTATTCCACCTCAGCGTACCAGAACGCAGTGGGCTGGCCCTCATCCACATGGTTCACCTCCAGCACAAGGCCATCGGGCAGGACATAGCTTCTGCGGATCTTCCCGATCAGGGGCTTACCGATGATCTTTGTTTCCAGTTCATCAAACAGTTTCTTGTCGATGGGGCGCTCGATTTCCTCCCGTGCAAGCCCGCTTCCGGACTTGAAGCAGAGGATATAGGCCGTCTCGCCGCCCTTGAGTGCCTCCTCCCGGATGCGCACGGTGGGCCGCACGCTGATATATCCCTGCCGCATGGCAAACTCTTCCTTGAGCGGCAGAGCCGGGAAGTTTTCACCCTCCGGCCAGCCGTTCACCATCCATTTGCGTTCGATCTCCATGACGTTTTCCTCGTTTCTGTGTTTTTGTATTTATTCTAGCACGTTTTTATGTTAGAATAAATATCAGTATGAAATTTTAGCATCCTCACCCTCTCAGTCAATGCCTGACGGCATTGCCAGCTCCCCCAAAGGGGGAGCCAAGAGCCGCTCTGTATTCAAGTTTGATGAGACTGAATCGAAAATCGCCAAAGGCTCTCCCTTCGGGAGAGCTGGCGAGCGGAGCGAGACTGAGAGGGCGAGCCAGTTATAACAGGAGCATCTATGAAATCTTCTCGCAATTACCCCGTTTACACCGTCAACAAACACGCCGAGGGCCTGCTGGTGGGCGGCCACCCCTGGGTGTACGAAAACGACATCCAGAGTTCCCCGGAGGCGGAGCCTGAAAACGGCACGCTGGTCGATGTGGTCAGCACAAAGGGTGCCTATCTTGGCACCGGTTTTCTCTCACTGAAAAGCAAGATCCGGGTGCGGCTCATCTCCCGCAACGCCAACGACACCTTCGATGCCGCTTTCTGGAAGCGCCGTGTCGAATACGCATGGGCCTACCGCAAGACCGCGCTGGAGCCCGCCGACCTGACCGCCTGCCGTGTCATCTTTGGCGAGGCTGACCAGTTCCCGGGCCTGACTGTGGACCGGTTCAACAATATCCTTGTCACCCAGACCCTGAGCGTGGGCATGGAAAAGCTCAAGCCCATCCTCTTCCCCCTGCTGGCGGAAGTCCTGCGCGCCGACGGCCAGACCATTGAGGGCATCTACGAGCGCAACGACGAGGCTCTGCGGGCCAAGGAGGGTTTGGCGCAGAACAAGGGCTGGTTTGACCTGCCCGGCGAGACGCACCCCGACAGCACCCAGACTGAGATCTGCGAGAACGGCGTGTTCTACCACGTCGATTTTGAGAACGGCCAGAAGACCGGCTTTTTCCTCGACCAGAAATACAACCGCCGGGCTGTGGCCCGCATTGCTGCCGGTCACACTGTGCTGGACTGCTTTACCCACACCGGCAGCTTTGCGCTGAACGCCGCCAAGGGCGGGGCTGCCCGGGTCACTGCCGCTGACATCAGCGCCGAGGCCATTGCCATGGCCCAGCGGAACGCCCAGCGCAACAACCTGACCAACATGGATTTTCTCTGCGAGGACACCTTTGAACTGCTGCCCCGGCTGGAAAAGGAGGGCCACCCCTACGACTTTATCATCCTTGATCCGCCGGCCTTTACCAAGGCCCGCCGCACGGTGGAGAACGCCATGCGCGGCTATAAGGAGATCAACTACCGCGCCATGAAGCTGCTGCCCCGGGGCGGCTATTTGGCCACGGCCAGCTGCTCTCACTTTGCCACCGAGGAGCTGTTCATCAAGATGCTGCACGCCGCCGCAAAGGATGCCCACCGGCAGCTGCGGCAGATCGAGGTGAAGCAGCAGGCACCGGATCACCCCATCCTGTGGGGCGTGCCCGAGACCAATTACCTGAAGTTCTTCCTGTTCCAGGTGATCTAAAAGTAATACCAAATACGATATCTCCCAAAAAAACGAGAACGTGTTTGTGCAGAATCGTCAGTTTTGTCAATTGCCTTTTGAGCCGTTCCGGGATATAATCAAACCATAGACAGCAACGGCGCTGTGGGTCACCTCCTGACTCGCAGCGCCGTTTTTGTTAAAAAGCTTTTCGCTGTTTCCGGGCCGCAGTTCGGCGGCGGGAGACAGTTTCGGAAGGGACAGACATAAGATCAAGTAAGGAGTAGGATTTATGGCAGCAAATGTTATGGAAATCTACGGCAGCAAGGTCTTTAACGAGCATGTAATGAAGGAGCGCCTGCCGAGCGCTACTTACAAGAGCCTGGAGCGCACCCTGCACAAGGGCGCACCCCTGGATATCGAGGTGGCAAACGTTGTGGCCAGCGTGATGAAGCGCTGGGCCATGGAGCTGGGTGCCACCCACTACACCCACTGGTTCCAGCCGCTGACCGGCATCACCAGTGAGAAGCACGACGGCTTTGTGAGCCCCGTGGGCGACGGCACCGCCATCATGGAGTTCTCCGGCAAGGAGCTGGTGCGCGGCGAGCCCGATGCTTCCTCCTTCCCCTCCGGCGGCCTGCGTGCCACCTGCGAGGCCCGCGGCTACACCGCATGGGACCCCACCAGCTACGCTTTCGTGAAGGATGACGTGCTGTGCATCCCCACCGCTTTCGTCAGCTACACCGGCGAGGCACTGGACAAAAAGACCCCCCTGCTGCGCTCCATGAACGCACTGTCCGGTCAGGCCATCCGCATCCTGAAGCTGTTTGGCAAGGATGTTGATTACGTCTCCACCACCGTCGGCCCCGAGCAGGAGTACTTTCTTGTCAAGAAGGAGGATTACGAGGCCCGTCAGGATCTGATCCTCACCGGCCGCACTCTGTTCGGTGCTCCCTCTGCCAAGGGTCAGGAGCTGGAGGAGCATTACTTCGGTGTCATCCGTCCCGAGGTCTCCGCATTTATGAAGGAGCTGGACGAAGAGCTGTGGAAGCTGGGCGTTCCCGCCAAGACCAAGCACAACGAAGTGGCTCCTTGCCAGCATGAGCTGGCCCCCATCTTCGACACCACCAATGTTGCCATTGACCACAACCTGCTGACCATGGAGATGATGAAGAAGATCGCTCCCAAGTACGGTCTGGTCTGCCTGCAGCACGAGAAGCCCTTTGAGGGTGTGAACGGCAGCGGCAAGCACAACAACTGGTCCATGTCCACCACCCACGAGAATCTGCTGGACCCGGGCGACACGCCCATGGAGAACCTGCAGTTCCTGGTATTCCTGGCCGCTGTCATCAAGGCAGTGGACGAGTACGCCGATCTGCTGCGTACCTCCGTTGCCACCCCGGGCAATGATCACCGTCTGGGTGCCAACGAGGCTCCCCCGGCCATCATCTCGATCTTCGTGGGCGAGGAGCTGGAAGCTGTTATCGATGCCATTGCATCTGATTCTCCTTATGCCGGCCCCGTCAAGATGAAGATGGATCTGGGCGTGGATGTTCTGCCCAAGTTCAGCAAGGACACCACCGACCGCAACCGCACCTCTCCCTTCGCCTTCACCGGCAACAAGTTCGAGTTCCGTATGCCCGGTTCTGCTGAGAACCTCAGCGATGCCAACACCATCCTGAACACTGCTGTTGCCAAGGAGCTGAAGGGCTACGCCGACGAGCTGGAGGGCGCTGAGGACTTTACCAGCGCTGCTATTGCCCTGGTCAAGCGCACCATCCGCGACCACCGCCGTGTCATCTTCAACGGCAACGGCTACACCGCCGAGTGGGAAGAGGAAGCAGCACGCCGCGGCCTGCCCAACAAGAAGAACACGCCCGCCGCTCTGCCCGCACTGATCGACCCGAAGAACATCCAGCTGATGGAGGATTTCGGTGTCCTGACCAAGATCGAGATGGAGAGCCGTTACGAGGTCGAGATGGAGCACTACTCCAAGATCATCAACATCGAGGCTCTGACCATGCTGGAGATGGCCCGCAAGCAGCTGCTGCCCGCCATCAACGCCTACATGAGCGAGGTTGCCAACACCGCTGCATCCAAGCTGGCCGTCAGCGAGGCCATCAGCGTGCGCAGCGAGACCAAGACCCTCACCCGCCTGTCCACCGATGCCGATGCCATGAGCGATGCCATCGATGCCCTGCAGGCTGCCGTGGATACCGCTGAGGCCATGACCGATGAGAGTGCCAAGGCTGTCTCCTTCCACGATGACGTTCTGCCCAAGATGGATGCTCTGCGCGCCGCTGCTGACGATGCCGAGACCATCTGCGGTGAGGACTACTGGCCTCTGCCCAGCTACAGCAAGATGCTCTACTACGTCTGATCTTTCTGACATAGCTTGATAAGCATCGCTGGGTTGTTGGATTTTTAAGCCATTCCCCTTTTCCTATTTCTTACACCAGCCTAAAGACCTGCTTTGCGCATACGAAGCAGGCCTTTAGGCGTTTTTTAAGAACGCAAGCTGATTTTTCCAGTTTTGCACTGATGTGCCATTCGCCGCACCCTGCGGCTCGGAGGGAACCACTATGAGCTATAATACCCAACAGGACATCCTTGATTTTGTGGAGGACAACAACGTCAAATTCGTCCGCTTTGCCTTCTGCGATATCTTTGGCACCCAGAAAAACATCGCCGTGCTTGCCAGCGACCTGCCCAAGGCCATGGAGGATGGTGTCTGCTTTGACGGTAGCTCCATTGCCGGTTTTATGAAGGTGGAGGAGAGCGATCTTGTGCTCCGGCCCGATCTTTCCACCGTGACCATCCTGCCCTGGCGGCCCACCGAGGGCCGGGTGATGCAGTTCTTCTGTGACGTGGAAAAGCCGGACGGCGCTGCCTTTGGCGGCAACTGCCGCGGCTTCCTGCGCCAGATGAGCCGCAGCTTCCGCAAACTGGGGCTGACCTGCAACGTGGGGGCTGAGTGCGAGTTCTACCTGTTTGAGAATGACGACCGGGGCCGCCCCACCCGCATCCCCATCGACTTTGGCGGCTACTTTGATGTAGCCCCGCTGGATGCAGGTGAGAACCTGCGCCGGGACATCTGCCTGACCATGGAGCAGATGGGCATGAGCCCCCAGCACAGCCACCACGAGAGCGGCCACGGTCAGAATGAGATCGACTGTCACTACGCCGGCCCCCTGAAAACAGCCGACCATGTGATGATGTTCAAGCAGATCGTGCGGGCTGTTGCCATGCGCAACGGCATCCACGCCAGCTTCCTGCCCAAGCCCCTGCCGGATCAGGCAGGCAGCGGCCTGCACATCAACCTTTCGCTCTGCATGGACGGCCGCAATCTGTTTGAGGGCGACATTGCCCCGGACAGCATTGCAGGCAGCTTTATGGCGGGTGTTCTGGCCCACAGCCGGGAGCTGACCGTGTTCACCAATCCCCTGCCCAACAGCTACCAGCGCTTTGGCTGTGACGAGGCCCCCCGCTATGTGAGCTGGAGCCGCCAGAACCGCAGTCAGCTGGTGCGCATCCCGCAGGTCAAGGGCAACAACTGCCGCATGGAACTGCGCAGCCCTGACCCTGCCTGCAACCCCTATCTGGCCGTGGGTCTGGTGCTGGCCGCCGGTCTGGACGGCATCGAGCACCGGATGGTGCTGCAGGCCCCCATCAACAAGAACCTGTTCGATCCCACCGAGGCCGCAGGTCTTGGGCTGGAAAGACTGCCTTCCACGCTGGAGGAGGCCGTGCAGGCCGCGCAGGAGAGCGAATTTCTGCACCGTGTGCTGCCGGAAGAGCTTTCGCATCGGTACTATGAGGAAGAACTGAAGCGCTGTGCCGCCCTGAAAGCTGCCGCCGACCCGGCAGAGTACGAGCGGGTGCACTACTTCAACGCCATCTGAATCGCTTTTGAGGGAAAGTACGAAGGGGCAATGATTCGGTCCCTTGCCTGGATGTAAGAGAAAGGAGCGATTCAAATGGGACGTGCTCTGATCGTGAGCGCCGGAGCAAGCTCCAACGAGTACATCTCCGCGCGGCTGGCAGAGCTGGGATACACCCGGCCTACGATCATCCCCAGTGGTGCCGAGGCCCGGCGCAGGATGCTGGAATCTGATTTTGAGCTGATCGTGGTCAACGCGCCTTTGCCGGACGAGTTCGGCCACGAGCTGTGTTCCTCTGCCGTAGAAAAAACAGACGCAGGCGTGGTGCTACTGGCCAAGGCAGCCGCCGCCGAGCAGCTGCTGGCCCCCATGAGTGAGCAGGGGGTGCTGCTGCTGAGCAAGCCGTTCTCCAACACGCTGTTCCTGCAGGCCATCCATCTGGCCGCGGCCAGCAACCACCGCCTGCAGCTGCTCCGGCAGGAAAACGCGCGGATGCAGGAAAAGATCGCACAGGTACGGCTGGTCAGCCATGCAAAATGCTGTCTGGTGGAGCGGGAGCAGATGAGCGAGGATGCCGCCCACCGCTACATTGAAAAGCGCGCCATGGACACCCGGCGCAGCCGTGCAGAAATTGCACAGGAAATCCTTGATTCTTACGAGGATTAGGATTATAATCTGGTGTTGTATGTTTTGTTCCGGATGCAGGCGCATCCACACTGGGAAAGAATGATCTCTGAAAGATAAATTAGAGGAGGACTGAACAAATGGCAAAATTCATCTTTGTGACCGGCGGCGTTGTCTCCGGTCTGGGCAAGGGCATCACGGCGGCTTCTCTGGGCCGCCTGCTCAAGTGCCGCGGACTGAAGGTCGCCAGCCAGAAGCTGGACCCTTATGTGAACGTGGACCCGGGTACCATGAGCCCCCTGCAGCACGGTGAGGTGTTCGTGACCGATGACGGCACCGAGACCGACCTTGATCTGGGTCACTATGAGCGCTTCATCGACGAAAATCTGAACAAGTACTCCAACCTGACCACCGGCAAGGTGTACTGGAACGTGCTGAACAAGGAGCGCCAGGGCGCTTATTTGGGTCAGACCGTCCAGATCATCCCCCACATCACCAACGAGATCAAGAATTACATCTACAACATGGCATCCTCTACCGATGCCGATGTGGTCATTACCGAGATCGGCGGCACCACCGGCGATATTGAGAGCCAGCCCTTCCTGGAGGCCATCCGTCAGGTGGGCCTGGAGCAGGGCCGCGACAACTGCTGCTACATCCATGTTGTGCTGGTGCCCTATATTTCCGGCTCCGACGAGTACAAGTCCAAGCCGGCCCAGCATTCCGTCAAGGAGCTGCAGGGCATGGGCGTGAACCCCGATATCATCATCCTGCGTGCCGACGGCAGCGTGGGCGGCGATATCCGCCGCAAGATCAGCACCTTCTGCAATGTCAAGCCTGAGTGCGTTATTGAGAACCTGACCATGCCCAGCCTGTACCAGTGCCCGCTGATGCTCCACACAAACGGCCTGGATGATGTGGTGGTGGAAAAGCTCAAGTTGGACGTGCCCCCCGCCGACCTGACCGAGTGGAAGGGTGTGGTCTCCCGCATTGCCACCCGCAGCAAAACCTGCACCATTGCGCTGGTAGGCAAGTACGTCAAACTGCACGACGCTTATCTTTCCGTGATGGAGAGCCTGTACCACGCCGGTTTTGAGAACGACAGTCAGGTAGACATCAAGTGGGTGGAGAGCGAGGACCTGATCGATCAGGATGCCTGCAAAGAAGTGTTTGCTGACGTGGACGGCATCATTGTGCCCGGCGGCTTTGGTGACCGCGGCATCGAGGGTATGATCCAGGCTGCACAGTATGCCCGTGAGAACCAGATCCCCTACTTTGGCATCTGCCTGGGAATGCAGATCATGGTGATGGAGTTCGCACGCGGCGTGCTGGGCTATGCCGATGCCAATTCCAGCGAGTTCACCCCCGATGGTGCCCACAATGTCATTGCCCTGATGGCCGACCAGCAGGGCAACATCCCCAAGGGCGGCACCATGCGTCTGGGCAAGTACCCCTGCACCGTCAAGCCCGGCACCAAGATGGCCGAGTGCTACGGCGAGGCTGAGATCTGGGAGCGTCACCGCCACCGCTACGAGTTCAACAACGCGTTCCGTCAGGAGATGGAGGATGCCGGACTGGTCATTTCCGGCACCAGCCCTGACGGCCGTCTGGTGGAGACCGTGGAGCTGCCCGGCCGTGACTTCCATCTGGGTGCACAGTTCCACCCCGAGTTCAAGAGCCGCCCCAACCGCGCTCATCCCCTGTTCAAGGGCTTTATCGCCGCCGCACTCAAATTCCGCATCCATGCACAGCGCGGCATGATGCACGTCTGACCTTCTCAGGCGTTTCGTTCCGGTTCTCCTCGTAGGAGAGGCCTGTAAGATCGCAACAAAAAAGCAGCTGCACTCCGTGTTTTTACGGAATGCAGCTGCTTTTTCTTGTATTACTTACTTTTTAGCGGCAGCAGCCTTTTTGCGGGCAGCGCGGCTGGTCTTTTTGGCGGCGGGCTTCTTTGCGGGAGCCTTGGCAGCGGGAGCAGCGGCCTTGACAGGCTCCGCCTTCACCTCTTCGGCCTTAACAGGCTCAGCGGGCTTCTCCTCAGCCTTTGCAGGCTCCTCCACGGGCTTTTCCTCCACAACGGGCTCTTCCTTGACCTCCGGCTTTGCCTCCTCTGCAGGAGCGCTCTCGACCACAGGTGCAGCCTCTACAATGGGCTCCTCTGCCTTCTTGGCAGGGGCACGCTTTGCACGATCCTTCACCTCGGAAATGGTCCACAGCTGGTCATCGCCTGCGGCCTCCTGCCAGATCTGCAGGATGGCACCATCGTTGGCACCCATGCCCACGGTATCGATGCACTTGCCGCTGGCCCAGGAAGAGCGCAGACGGACGGTGCCGGCGGGGGTGGGCTCCACGGTCCACATCTGAGAGGTGCCGCCCACATCCTCCCACAGGTGCAGCCAGGTGCCATTGGCGGTGCCGGTCATCATCAGGTCGATCAGCTTGCCGGATGCGCGGTTGCGGATGCGGTACACGCCGTCACCCTCGCGCACAAAGGCCCACTCCTGCTCGGGCTTGTGCTCGTACTTGCCCAGGCGGATATTTCCGCCGTTGGTGGCCTTCTCCACGGCCTGAATGACACTGCCGCCCTTGGCAGCGATGGTATAGAAGCGATCTGCCTCGATCACGGTCTGTGCTACAGTTTTCATGTAAATCCCTCCAAGTTTGTTTCTTTTGAGCCAATCATTTTTGTTTTACAGGTAAATTATACCACCTGCTGTTATTTTTTACAAGGATTCCGCCATTTCTTTAGCACTATTCACAAAAGGCCCCCGCTTTTCAGCCCGTTTTGCACCGTTTGCGAAAACTTTTCGCCCTGTTTCGGCCCATAAAGCAGCAGCACCCCGCCATTTCTGGTGAGGTGCTGCTGTCGTTTTGGAAAATATCAAAAGGGTTCTGGCAGGGTTCTGGCAGAGCTCACTTACTGCTTTACCTGACTGGGATGCGGCTGCACAGGCATTTTAGTGAACAGCGCTTTCAGGGCCAGCGGAGTGGCCACACTGGACACGACGATGAGCAGGATGACGGCGGTGAAGTAGACGGAATCCACCACGCCGATGTCCAGGCCCTTCTGGGCCACGATCAGGGCCACCTCGCCGCGGGTCATCATGCCAACACCCACCTTGAGAGAATCACCCCAGCTGAACCTGCAGACCTTGGCCGCCAGCCCGCAGCCGACGATCTTGGTGATCAGGGCCACCACCACGAAGCACACGCTGAACAGCAGGATCTCCGGGGTCAGGCCGCTGATATCTGTCTTCAGGCCGATGCTGGCGAAGAAGATGGGAGCAAACAGCACATAGTTGCTGATGTCCACCCGGCGCTCCACATAGGGGGCATCCTCCAGAGTACACAGGACGATGCCCGCGATGTAGGCACCTGTGATGTCTGCAATGCCGAAGTAGGCCTCGGCAATGTAGGCCATAGCAAAGCAGAACGCCATACTGACGATGGTGATGCGCTGGGTGTGGGGGTTGCGCTTGTCCAGCCACTTCATGGCGAAATGGGCAATGATGCCCACGCCGATGGCGGTAGCGAAGAACAGCACGGTGTTCATCAGCACCTTACCCAGCCCTGTGCCGGTGCCGGAGCTGGCTCCCAGCACACAGGTCAGCACCACGATGCCGATGACATCATCGATGACGGCGGCGCTGACGATGGTGGTGCCAAGGAAGCTCTTCAGGTGGCCCAGCTCCTGCAAGGTAGCCACGGTGATGGACACGCTGGTGGCGGTCATAATGGTACCGATGAAGAGGGCGCGGTAGAACTCCTGGCTGCCCAGCGCTGAGAAGCCGTAGAATAAACTATAAAGGAGCGTGCCCCCTGCCAGCGGCACCGCCACGCCCACACAGGCGATCAGGGTGGCGATGGGGCCCGCCTTGATCAGCTCCTTCAGGTTGGTGCCAAGGCCCGTGGAGAACATCAGCAGCACCACGCCGATCTCTGCGAAGATCGAGATGGTATCGCTGATATGCACAAGGTTCAGCAGACAGGGCCCGATGATCAGGCCCGCGATGATCTCGCCCACCACCTGCGGCGCTTTGAACTTGCGGGCCACCAGCCCGAAGAACTTGGCACTGAGGATGATGATAGCGAGGTTGCGAAAAACAGAATACATAAATTTACCTTCCTCCGTTTTATTCCATTTAACAGGGCTGCCGGCCGCGCCCGACCCCCTATTCTTTTATTATATCGCCGCTCCGAACCAAAATCAAAATACTTTTCAATCTTTCTCGTTAAAAAAACAGACAAAGTTCGCCAAAGCTTCAGCACAAATTTTTGTGCGGATTTTTGGTCCGCAGGGCTTGACAAAACAGCAGGGACTTGCTATAATAAATTGCTGTCTGAACAGACACGCCGCACACGGCAGGCGATGCCGCATGTCGTGTGTACCCTTGGCCTCATAACCTTGAGGCCCTTAAGTCCAAAAGGAGGTGCTACAAAATGGCAAAGTACGAAACCATGCTGATTACCAGCGCCGCTCTCGACGAGGAGGCTACCGCCGCTCTGGTTGGTAAGTTCAAGACCCTGATCGAGAACAACGGTACGATCGATTCCATCGACGAGTGGGGCAAGCGCCGTCTGGCCTACCCCATCAACGACGAGGAGGAAGGCGTTTACACTGTGATCAACTTCACCAGCGAGCCCAGCTTCCCCGCTGAGCTGGACCGTGTGTACAAGATCACTGAAGGTGTTATGCGCAGCCTGATCGTTGCCCACGAGGAGTAATCTTTTCGTGACAGAAAGGGAGACCGTAAAATGTTGAATGTTGTTGCTATCATGGGCCGTCTTGTGGCGGATCCTGAACTCCGCACCACGCCCCAGGGCACCAATGTGTGCAGCTTCCGCATTGCCTGCGACCGCAATTTTGTGCGTCAGGGTGAGCAGCGTCAGGCTGACTTCATTGATATCGTTGCCTGGCGTTCTCAGGCCGAGTTTGTTTCTAAGTATTTCCAGAAAGGCAGTCTGATCGCCATCGAAGGCTCTCTTCAGACCCGCCAGTATCAGGATAAGAACGGCAACAATCGCACGGCTGTGGAAGTCGTAGCCAACAACATCAGCTTTGCAGGCCCCAAGAGCAGCAATCAGGGCGGTGGAGCAAATTATCAGAATTCTGCTCCCGCCTACCAGAACGCAGCCCCTGCCCGTCCGGCTGCTGTGGAGGCAGCTCCCAGTTATTCCGCCGGCAGTGCAGATGATTTTGCTGTCATTGATGACAGTGATGACCTGCCGTTCTGATTCCGTAACGGTCTGACCGTTCAATTCTTATAGGAGGTAATAAGCAATGGCTTTTGAAAGAACCGAAGGCTCTCGCCCCGCACGCCCCATGCGTCGCGGCCGCAAGAAGGTTTGCAGCTTCTGTGTCGATCGCATCGACACCATCGATTACAAGGACGTGCCTCGTCTGCGTAAGTACGTCTCTGAGCGTGCTAAGATCATTCCCCGCCGTGTGACCGGCACCTGCGCTTATCATCAGCGCGCACTGACCACCGCCATCAAGCGTGCTCGTCACGTTGCTCTGATGCCCTACGTCAGCGACTAATCAGAACTTTATCAACCCATTCAAAATAATCAGCAATCAGCAAAGCGCTTTCACCGATGACAAGGTGAAAGCGCTTTTTTGTTGTATCTTTCGTTTGTGCAGTGCTCCCGGCACTCAGTAGTCTGCCTGTTTCTTTTTACTGCATTCTGGGAACATCTTATGGAACCGTTCCCGCAATTTCCGGGCAGATCACCCTCGTCCATAAAATTGCATCACCCGGTCAAAAAGTTACAAACCGGTACGGTTTTCCCGGCATTTCCTGAAATGTTACCGGGAATTTCCGAAATCAGCCGGTGTTTTGATGTGTTGGCAAATCAAACTGCACAACGTCAAACCGATTCTTTGTACACATTTCACGAAATCGCTCCAATACGATTGATTTTTTACACAAATTGTGCCATACTATAGCCACTGGAAACGTTCCCGACACCGTTCCCGATAATCCAACCGAAAGCGAGGGCACGCGATATGACGATCAAGGACATTGCCCGCATCAGCGGCTGTTCTGTCAGCACCATTTCGCGCGTCATCAATGACCGGCCGGATGTCCGGCCCGAGACCAAGGAGCATGTGCTCAAGGTCATGCGGGAGGCAGGCTTCACCCCCAACACCAACGCGCGGCAGCTGAAGATCCAGCAATCCCGCAGTCTGGTGTTCGTGGTCAAGGGGACCCGGAACATCTTCTTCTCCGACTTCCTCGTTCAGTTGCAGCGGGCCGCTACCCTGTATGGGTACAACGGCATCGTCTCCTACCTGGACGAGAACGCCAACGAGATCGATGCTGCCGAGAAGATCCTGCGGGAGATCAAGCCCAAGGGCATGATCTTTCTGGGCGGCAGTGTCACGAACTTCCAGAACGGCTTTGCAAACATCTCCGTTCCCTCCGTGCTGGCCACACTGGTCTCCAATGAGTTGGACTTCCCCAACCTCTCGATGGTGGGTGTGGATGACCGGGCCGCAGCAAAAGCGGCAGTCTCCCATCTCATCGCACAGGGGCACCGCAAGATTGCGGTGCTGGGCGGCCCGGCCACCAGCTTTCCCAGCCGGATGCGCCGTTTGGGTGCGCAGGATGCCATGGAGGACGCAGGGCTTGTCCTTGACGATAAACTCTATGGCCTGTGCAACTACGATTTCGAGTCCGCCTACCACGCCATGAACAGTCTGCTGGCCCGCCGGGCCGAGTTCACTGCCCTGTTTGCCATGAGCGATGTGATCGCCTTTGGTGCCATCCGGGCGCTGGTGAGCGCAGGTATGCGGGTGCCGGAGGATGTCTCAGTGATCGGTTTTGATGGCATCACGATGTCCCGCTACTGCGTGCCGGTGATGACCACCATCGTCCAGCCCAGTGAACAGATCGCACTGCAGAGCATCGAGCTGTTGGTGCGGCAGATCGAACACGGAGCCCCGGCCCAGACCGTCACGCTCCAGCCGGAATTGCAGCAGGGCGAAAGCGTTTGCCCCTGCCGCCGGAACGATTCAGTCTAACTTCCGTCCTCATGCTGTGGACGGTGGCAGATATTAACCAAAAGAAGAAGGAGTACTACTATGAAAAAGATGATCTCTCGTCGTAATTTCCTGAAAGTGGCCGGTGCATCCGCCGCTGCTCTGGGTCTGGCTGCCTGTGGCGGTTCTTCCAGCTCCACCGCTTCCTCCACTGCCAGCTCTGCTGCCGGTTCTTCGACCGCTGCAAAGGCTGACGGCAAGGTCTACTACCTGAACTTCAAGCCGGAGCAGGATCAGGATTGGCAGGATCTGGCCGCTGAGTACACCAAGGAGACCGGCGTGCCTGTGACCGTTGTCACCGCCGCTTCCGGCCAGTATGAGACCACTCTGATGAGCGAGATGGAAAAGAGCGAGGCTCCCACCCTGTTCCAGGTCAACGGCCCTGTGGGTCTGGCCAACTGGAAGGATTACTGCTACGACCTGTCCGGCAGCAAGCTGTACGGCGAGCTGACCAGCGACTCCTTCGCCCTGAAGGACGGCGACGCTGTCACCAGCATTGCATACGTCATTGAGACCTACGGCATCATCTACAACAAGGAGCTGCTGAGCGCCGCTGGTTACACCCAGGACGATATCAAGGGCTTTGACGATCTGAAGAAGGTCGCTGACGATATCCAGGCACGCAAGGCCGAGCTGGGCGTGGACGGTGCTTTCACCTCCGCTGGCATGGACGGTTCTTCTGACTGGCGCTTCAAGACCCATCTGGCAAACCTGCCCATCTACTACGAGTACAAGGCAGACGGCATCGGCTCCACCGACGCCATCAAGGGCACCTATCTGGACAACTACAAGCAGATTTGGGATCTGTACATCACCGATTCCACCTGCGATCCTACCCTGCTGGCTTCCAAGACCGGCAACGACGCTGTGGCCGAGTTCGTGGGCAAGAAGGCTGTCTTCTATCAGAACGGCACCTGGGCTTACAATGACGTGAAGGATCTGGGCGACGACAACCTGGGTATGCTGCCCATCTACATCGGCGTGGATGGCGAGGAGAATCAGGGTCTGTGCACCGGTTCCGAGAACTTCTGGTGCGTGAACAACGCTTCTTCTGATGCCGACATTCAGGCTACTCTGGACTTCCTGTACTGGTGTGTCACCTCCGAGACCGGCACCAGCGCAATGGCTGACAAGATGGGCTTCGTCATCCCCTTCAAGAAGGCTAAGGACTCCACCAACCCCCTGATCACCATTGCAAACGACTACGTTGCAGCTGGCAAGACCAGTGTTGACTGGTGCTTCTCCACCATGCCTTCCGAGGAGTGGAAGAACGGCGTTGGTTCCGCTCTGACCGCTTACGCAGCAGGCACCGGCGACTGGAACGGCGTTGTGACCGCTTTCGTCGATGGCTGGGCTAAGGAGTACAAGCTGGCAAACGGCTAAGCATTCTCGGTTTTCTCTTTCCCCTTTTATTTGTGTAAACCGTAATGGGAGGCGGGCGAGTTGTTCGCCCGCCTCCTTTTGTTTTGGAGGTATATCATGCAAAAGGCCATCAGCAAATATTGGCCGGTGTTCGTGCTTCCTACGCTGATCGCGTTCATCATCGGCTTTATCTGGCCCTTTATCTGGGGCATCTTCCTTTCCTTCCAGCGCTTCACCACGGTGAGCAAGACCACCTTTGTGGGCATCCAGAACTATATTTCCGTGTTCCAGGATTCCACCTTCCTGCATGCGTTCGGCTTTACGGCAGCGTTTACCGTGATCTCCACTGTGCTTATCAATGTCTGTGCCTTTGCCATTGCAATCGTGCTGACCCGCGGCATCAAGGGTACCAACATTTTCCGTACCGTCTACTTTATGCCCAACCTGATCGGCGGCATCCTGCTGGGCTACATCTGGCAGATCCTGCTCAACGGCGTGCTGGCAAACCTGCAGAAGCCCCTGCTGGCGCTGGATGCCAAGGCCGGTTTTGTCGGTCTGGTCATTCTGATGTGCTGGCAGCAGATCGGTTATATGATGATCATCTACGTGGCCGGTCTGCAGAGCGTGCCCGGCGACCTGATCGAAGCTGCTAAGATCGACGGTGCATCTGACCGCGAGATCCTGTTCAAGATCAAGCTGCCCATGGTCATGCCCAGCATCACCATCTGCACCTTCCTGACCCTGACCAACAGCTTCAAGCTGTTCGACCAGAACGTTGCTCTGACCGCAGGCGAACCTGCCAACGCCAGTGAAATGCTGGCCTTGAACATCTACAACACCTTCTATGGCCGCTCCGGTGCTCAGTGGAAAGGCATCGGCCAGGCAAAGGCTGTGGTATTCTTCCTGATCGTTGTGGTCATCTCTCTGGCGCAGCTCCACTTCACCCGTTCTAAGGAGGTCCAGCAGTAATGATTAAACAGAAAAAGTTGTGGGATAACACTCTCACCGTCATCATGGCCCTGCTTTGCCTGCTGTGGATCTACCCCATCGTCCTGATCCTGCTGAACAGCCTGAAAAAAGAGGGCACCTTTACCACCTCTACCGTGTTCCAGCTGCCCACCAGTGAGACCTTTGCTGGCCTTTCCAACTACGTCTACGGCGTGATCAAAATGGGCTTCCTTTCCAGTTTGGGCTACAGCCTCGTCATCACCGTTTCCAGCGTGGCCCTCATCCTGCTGTGCTGCTCCATGACAGGCTGGTACCTGACCCGCGTGAACAACAAGCTCAGCAAGTTTATGAACCTGCTCATCGTGTTCTCGATGGTCGTCCCCTTCCAGATGGTCATGTTCACTCTGTCCAAGACCGCAGATACCCTCAAGCTGAACACCCCTTGGAACATCTGCATCATCTACCTGGGCTTTGGCGCCGGTCTGGCCGTGTTCATGTTCACCGGCTTTATGAAGAGCGTTCCCATGGAGATTGAGGAAGCGGCCATGATCGACGGCTGCAACCCCATCCAGATCTTCTTCAAGGTCGTGTTCCCCATCCTGAAGCCTACCATGATCTCCACCGCCATTCTGGAAACCATGTGGGTCTGGAACGACTACCTGCTGCCTACTCTGGTGCTGGATATCAAGAAGTACCGCACCATCCCCATGGCGATCCAGTACTTCCGCGGCGGCTATGGCCGTGTGGAGCTGGCTCCCATGATGGCCTGCATCATCATCGCCATTATCCCCATCATCATCCTGTACATGACCTGCCAGAAATACATCATTGAGGGTGTTGTTGCAGGCGCTGTCAAGGGCTAAGGAGGAGTTCACCATGCGAGCATGCGGCATTCTGATGCCCGTTTTTAGTCTGCCGGGGCCCTTTGGCATCGGCACGCTGGGGGAAGAAGCCTTTGCGTTCGTGGATTTTCTGGCCCGTGCAAAGCAGACCTATTGGCAGATCCTGCCCATTGGCCCCACCGGCTACGGTGACAGCCCCTACCAGAGCTTTTCCGCCTTTGCCGGAAATCCCTACTTTATCGATTTCCGTGTCCTGCACGAGCAGGGCTATCTGACCGCCGATGAGATTCCCGCTGAGGTTCCGGTTGGACCGGTGGACTACGGCGTGCTCTACCAGCAGCGCCCGGTGGTGCTGCAAAAAGCCGCTGACCGCCTGCTGGCAGCAGCCAGCGTGGAGTACAAAGACTTCTGCACGGCACAGAGCTTCTGGCTGGACGATTACGCCCTGTTCATGGCCATCAAGGCCGAACAGGGACAGGCAGGCCTGTGTGACTGGCCGGATGACCTGCGCACCCGCCAGCCTGCTGCCGTAGCCGCTGCCAGGGAGCGTCTGGCCGGGCAGGTGGATTATTTCAAGGCGGTGCAGTTCTTCTTCTACACCCAGTGGAACGCCCTGAAAGCCTATGCCAACGGCAAGGGCATTCAGCTGGTGGGAGATATCCCCATCTACGTCAGCCCGGATTCCAGCGATCTGTGGACACGGCCGGAGCTCTTCCAGACCGACGGCCAGACCCACCTGACGCAGGTGGCAGGCTGCCCCCCGGATGCCTTTGCGGCAGACGGTCAGCTCTGGGGCAATCCGCTCTACGACTGGCCCCGCCACAAGGCCGAGGATTTCGCCTGGTGGAAGCGCCGGATGCGGCACGCTACTTCCATTTATGATGTCGTGCGCATCGACCACTTCCGTGGTTTTGAGAGCTACTACGCCATCCCTGCCGGAAACAAGACAGCGGCGGGTGGCCACTGGGAAAAGGGGCCGGATCGCGCCTTCATCAATGCCATCCACGAGACCCTGGGTCAGGGCGGCATCATTGCAGAGGATCTGGGATACCTGACCCCTGAGGTCAAGACCATGCTGGCTGCCAGCGGCTATCCGGGCATGAAAATCATGCAGTTTGCCTTTGACAGCCGGGAACCGGGCAACTATCTTCCCTACACCTACCCTCACAACAGCGTGGTCTACACCGGCACCCATGACAATGTGACCACCGAAGGCTGGCGGCAGTCTGCCAGTCCCGAGGATGTCCACTATGCCTGCCGTTACCTGCGCTGCCTGCCCGAGGATCTGACAGAGGCTATGATCTGCGCCTGCCTTGCCAGTGTTTCGGATATGGCCATCATCCCCATGGCCGACTGGCTGCATCTGGGCGCGGAGGCCCGCATCAACACCCCCAGCACCCAGGGAGCCAACTGGCAGTGGCGGCTGGATACCCCGCTTACCAGTCTGCTGGCCGAGCACATTGCCGATCTGACAGCACTGTATGACCGGGTCCCGGCTGCGGCAGACTGCTAAAACGTTTCCTTCTTCTTTTCTCCCCATACAAAGACGGCAGGCCCTGGCCCCTCCTTTCCGGAGGAACTGGTGCCCGCCGTCTCTTTTTGCATTATTTTCAATTTTCACACAACATTTTTTCGCCGCATCCCGCACAGGACGTTCCACATATTTCCGCGCAGAGCCGTTTCTTTTTTACAAAACAGCCACAGTATCTTCACAATTCTTTCGCATTTTGGGTTTCATCGCTCTCTTGTTGTTTTTGGGCAATTATGCTATAATCCAATTAGCTTCACGTCCGCCTTTGCGCGGATTTTACGAACGAAAGGAGTTTTCCACCATGGAATTTACCTATCAGAGCACGATGCAGCTGCCCGCATCCTATGCGGTTCTCTCCGAAGATGAAATGGTCTACACCGTTGGCGGCGCTTTTGAGCTGAATATCAACGCGCAGGATGTCCTGAATTTCACCGTCAATGTCGGTGTCAACCTGGTCCGTATGCTGGGTCAGGCTGCCATCAGCAACACCATTGCCGGTATCATTGACATGCGAAACGATGGTCTGACCACGATGGGTGCCATTGAGCATTATTGGGGCCGCCAGACTCCCGTGGGCAAGACCATGACTGTGGTTGCTGCCGGTTTTGCAGGCGTTTATGTCTACTACTGGGCTAGGTCTGCCATTGAGAGCTTCCTGTCCATCTACAACGATATGCGGAACATCTACAACGAGAGCGAAGCCAAAAATCAGGCACAGGCCGCAGGTACAGCAGCTCTGGCCGCCTGAGTAAATCTTTGAAAGGAACCTTTTATGGAAAACTTGCGTATGCCTGCATCTTATGCAACGCTTCCGGAAGAAGAGCTGCCGGAGATCTTTGGCGGCGGAGAACTGGGAGATGCATTGGACAGCTTTACGGATAACCTCCACCTGGACGATTTCTTCTTTCAGGGGGGTATCCTCTCCATCTCCATCTCGTTTGTACCTCTGCTCCTGTTCAATGTTGTTGCTTCCGGCTACCGGTTTGTAGAGAACATTTACAAGAACCTGTCCAACTGGTTCGGTTATCACGATGATACCTTCTCTGCCGTTTCTAATTTCACGGATGAAATGCGCCAGAAACAGCAGCAGCGCGGTATCTGAGCCGTTTTCCCTGTAACATGAAAGAGCTTCACGATTCCGACTTCTGCCGGAGTGTGAAGCTCTTTTTGTTTGGCCGCTTCCAGATGTTCAAATGACCCGCAGGGCACCCTGCTCCCGCAGACGGAGCAGATAGCAGCTGCCCGCACCGAACACCTTTTCTATCGCGTCGTGATATTTTGCCGTCAGCATACCGGGTACAAACGCCTGAATGGTCCCTGCAAAGCCGCCGCCCTGCATCCGCCAGGCTCCCCCCTGCCCCTCCAGCAGAGTCTGACTGATGGCAAGCGCCACCGAGAGTCCCTGATGCCGTACGTCTGTGGAGCAGTAAACGTTCTGGCACAGGGCAAAAGAGGCGTGTCCACTTTCCAGAATCAGCTGCAGGAAGGCATTGAAATCCCCGCTGACCAGGGCATTCCGCTGGGCCAATGCGCGGGCATTCTCCTCAAAATAGTGGACTGCACGCAGAACAGCACGATCCCCGCAGGCCCTGCGCAGGCGTGGCAGAGCCGTCCAGAACTCCTGCTCCTTGACCTGCCCCAACACCTTACCGCCCAGACAAGCCGCCACCGATTCCATTTCATGCCGGATGGCCGCAAATTCACCGGTCAGCTCGCTGTGACTGCCCCGGGTATCGGTCACGCAAAGGGTCATGTCTGCCGGGAGCAGCCCTGCGGTGTGGATCTTTTCTATCCGGGGCTTCTTTGGGTCGGCAAAATCCGCAAAGATGACCCCGCCCACGGCACTGGTCAGCTGATCCAACAGGCCGCTGGGTTTTCCGAAATATGTATTTTCAGCATACTGGCAGATCTTCGCCAGCTCCGGCGCAGTCAGGCCACAGCCATATTCCCCGTTCAGGATGGCCGCCATTCCCATCTCGAAGGCCGCAGAGCTGGAAAGCCCGCTGCCCCGGAGCACGTCGCTGGCGGTATAGGCATCGAAGCCCCCCACCGTCTTTCCCTGTGCCCGGAAACCTTCCGCAATGCCCCGGATCAGGCTGGCCGAATGGGTGCTCTCTCCCTGCTGAGGCTCGGCCTCGCTCAGGTCGATGACATCCAGCTTGTTGAAGCCCCGGGATTTGACCCGGATAAAACCGTCGTCACTGGGGGATGCCACTGCGACCAGATCCAGCGTCACCGCTGCCGCAAGACCATACCCGTGCTGATGATCGGTGTGGTTGCCGCCCAGCTCCGCCCGGCCCGGAGCCGAGTAAACATGCACCTGCCGCCCGGGGCCATAGTACAGCTCAAACTGTTCCAGCGCGGCGGCATACCGCTGCCGCTGGCGGGCCAGCACCGCCGGTTCTGTGCCATAGAGCGTGCAGAGCGCTTCGTCCCACTGCCCCGCAAGGATCTCCCGTCTGAGTTGTGCACTGGTCGCCATGGCCGTTCCTCCTCCACAAACGTTCTCCGCAAAGTCCGTGCATGAAGGGTCCATGCACTTGGGTTAGCCTTATTGTACTTCATTCCGCCCTCTTTTGCAATTTGAATCCGCAAAAAATCCAATTTCGGCGCGAAAACCAAAGTTTCGGATGTACTTTTGTTGAATTTGCAGATACAGTTATGATATACTGGGAATAAGAATGCGGTCAACTGGAGGAAACGATCATGGCAGATGTCTACAAGCAGTCCTTCAAGCAGAATTACACCAATAATATTGAATTATCCATCTTCAACTGTGGTCTGGAGCGCTGTGCCCCGGGCCAGACCTGGGGCCCCGGTATCCGGGATCACTACCTGATCCATCTGGTGGTCTCGGGCAAGGGCACCTTTGAAGTGGGCGGCAAGACCTTTGAGGTCGTGCCGGGGGATCTGTTCTTTGCCCGGCCCAGTCAGCTCATCCGCTACTCTGCCGATGAGCAGCAGCCCTGGGAGTACAGCTGGGTCGGCTTCAACGGTGCCTGCGCCCATAAACTGGCGGCACAGCTGCCCTTTACCGATACTGCTCCTGTGCACCACACACAGGACCCGGAGGGAATGCGGGCAGCCCTGACCAACATCTATTCTTCCCGTGGGTTAGAGCCTCAGGATGAGGCTGCCATGGTGGGGTACCTCTACCTGTTCATCTCTGCCCTGATGAAGGAGACCAGCGAGACGCGCCCCCACAACGCTTCCTCCTCCAATCAATATGTACTGAATGCCATCAAATACATCCAGTTCAACTATTCGCACGACATCTCCATCGACGATGTCGCCAAGAGCGTGGGCGTTTCCCGCAGTCATCTGTACCGGGTGTTTATGCTCAATGTGGGCAAGAGCCCCATCGATTATCTGACCGAATACCGCATCAACGAGGCCTGCAAGCTACTGAGGGCCGGCAACCTTTCCATTGCAGAGGTTGCCATCTCGGTGGGCTTCTTTGACCAGTTCTATTTTTCCCGGGTCTTCAAGCGGGCCAAGGGGATGCCGCCCAGCAAATACATTGCCGCTCAGAGTGAGAATGCAGATGCCCCCGCTTCGGAAGAAGCCTGACCCAATCCCATTCCAAAGGAGAATTTTCATGCCCTTACAGAAAAATCAGGTGCTGACCCTGACCATTGAGCGCCTGTCCAACGATGGCAGCGGCGTTGCTCACAGCCCGGACGGCGAGGCTGTGTTCATACCCGGCACCGCCCCCGGTGACGTTGCCGCCATCCGCATCGTTAAAGATTGCGGCCGCTACGCTTTCGGTATTCTGGATGCCATTCAGACTCCCTCGCCTGACCGTATCCCGGTAGATTGTGCAGTGGCCGGTCCCTGCGGTGGCTGCAGCCTGCGGCATCTGGATTATGCAGCTGAACTGCGCGCCAAGGGCGAAAGCGTTACCGATGCTTTCCGCCGCATTGGCGGGCTGGATGTACCCGTGCTGCCGCCCCTCCCCTCCCCCGAGATCGACCGCTACCGCAATAAGGTTCAATTCCCGGTGGGCCGTGATAAGAATGGCAAGCCCTGCATCGGTTTCTACGCCGGGCGCACCCACCGCATTGTACCCTGCCCCGACTGCAAGCTGCAGCCGGATGTGCTGAACGAGATCGGCAATACCCTCTGCGATTTCTTTGCCGCCCACAACATCCAGCCCTACGATGAGCAGACGGGCAAGGGGCTGGTGCGTCATGTGTTTCTGCGCCGGGGTGTTCACAGCGGCCAGATCATGGTCTGTCTGGTCTGCACCCGGGCAAAGCTGCCCCACGCAGAGGAGCTTTGCCGCGCACTGACTTCGCAGTTTTCCGATATCGCCACCATCCTGATCAATGTCAACGCCAGAAACACCAATGTGATCCTGGGCAGCGAGACCCACACCCTGTACGGCCCCGGGTTCATTGAGGACACCCTCTGCGGCGTTCCGGTGCAGCTGGGCCCCTTGTCGTTCTATCAGGTCAACACCCTGGCCGCTGAGCAGCTCTATGGCATTGCCGCAGAATATGCTCAGTTGACCCCGGATGACCTGCTGCTGGATCTCTACTGCGGCATGGGCACCATTGGCCTGTCCATGGCAGACCATTGCCGGGAGCTCATCGGCGTGGAGATCGTGCCTGAGGCCATCGAAAGCGCCAAGGCCAATGCTGCCCGCATGGGTGATGCCATAGCCGCAAAGAGCCGCTTCTTCTGTGCCGATGCTGGTAAGGCGGCCTCTCAGCTTGCCGCCGAGGGCCTGCACCCGGATGTTGTGATGCTCGACCCGCCCCGCAAAGGCTGTGACGAAGCAACCCTTTCCGCTGTCGTCGCCATGTCCCCCCGCCGGGTGGTCTATGTCAGCTGCAACCCCTCCACCGCCGCCCGGGATGCCAAGTGGCTGGAAGAGCATGGGTATCGGGCAGAAAAGGTGCAGCCGGTGGACCTTTTCCCGAGGACGAAGCATTGCGAGGCGGTTCTCCTTTTGACCAAACTCCATGTCGATCGGCACATCGAAGTGGACGTCAGCATGGATGAACTGGATGTGACCGCTGCAGAAAGCAAGGCGACTTACAACAAGATTCGGGATTATGTGTGGGAACACCATCAGTTGAAGGTATCCAATCTCTATATCGCACAGGTGAAGCAGAAGTACGGCATCATCGAGCGGGAGAATTACCATAAAGCGAAAAATGAAAATGCGAAGCAGCCTAAGTGTCCGAAGGAAAAAGAGGATGCGATTGTGGAGGCATTAAAGCATTTTCAGATGATTTGATACGCAATCACCCCAGAGAGAATAGCCTCTTGTGCGTTCTCTCTGGGGTGATTTTTGCGTTATGCTACTTCCGGGTAGCGCATATATACATACTCGTAGATTTTCTTCTGGTAGGTCTGGATATCGCTTACATCATAGCTATTGGGAAGTTCTTGCCAAAGGGTATTGCGAATCAGGTTATCCACAATCGCCTTAGTTTCCTGCTTGTCCGTCCAATGGTCGAGTTTGGCAATCTGCTGTTTGATTTTTGTCAACAAGTCCACAGACACCTTCTTGATCGTTTCAATTTCCTGCTTCGTGAGATTCTCCGAAAACAGCAAATCGTACACCGAAAGCTCCTCGTCACTGGAAAAGCCCTCACGCACATAGCGCTGCTGCTCCGTGTCCAGTGAACTTGCAAGTTCCATCAGATCCATGAAGGTTTTCTCGATGGTCGCACGGTTCTGCTCCGCATTGTAGGCATCGATAATCTCCTGATAGCGGTCATAATAATCAATGCGCTGCGGGTTTGCAAACAGCATTTTCGCCAGCTGCTGGTTTACCAGTTCATCCAGATCGCGCAGCAAGAGATTCTTCCGCCGGGTGTGGGCAAACTCCCGGCTCAGCAGCTCAAAATCAATTTTGCTGATGTCAAACTGCCGGGAAGGTACAGCCTCCTGATCCGGCTTTTCCACATGGATGTACTCGTTGACGATGCCGTTGATCTGCACCATCAGGTCGGTATTGTCCGCGTGTTTCCGTTTCTGCTGCAAGCCCTCGTAAATGGCGAGAATTGCGTTTTTCCGGGCGCGCACGGTATCGTCCACATCGTCACGGTCTGCGTAGCGGAACAGCCGCGCCAGCTCAGACGCATAGGTCTGGAAGGTTTTCTTGGTTTCCAACGTCTCGCACATTGCGTTGGCTGCATCCTGTACAAGGTTCATCTTTTCAAAGTCCTGTGCGTCCACCAGTTCCTGCAGCCGGAACCCGTGTTCTGCCAGAAAGCCGTCCGTTTCTCCGATGACCGTACGGATACGCTGAATCAGCTCCGTTTTGTCCACCGTTGGGTCAATGCCCGCCGGGCTGTTCTTGCTGACCGTATAATCTGCCAGAGCCTTGCGCAGCGCCTTTACGATACCAATATAGTCCACGATCAGGCCGTTGCTCTTGCCCTCCGAAACACGGTTTGCACGAGCGATGGTCTGCATCAGGGTATGGGCTTTCAACGGCTTGTCCAGATACATACAGGACAGACACTTTACATCAAAGCCCGTCAGCCACATGGCACAGACGAACACCACCCGGAACGGATTCTTTCTGTCCTTGAATTCTTTATCCAACTCCCGTTTTTCCATTTTGGCACGGTGCGGCAGAATATCCAGCCCCCACTTTTTGAAGGTCTGCACCTCGTTCTGCTCCTGACTGATCACCACTGCCATTTCGGTTTCTTTCATCCATGCCAGTTTGCGGGCAAGTTCCTGTGCTTCCTGCTGGGTCGCTGTACCCTGCCGGACTTCCAGTTCCCTGATCTTTGCCCGCCAGCATTCCTGCACATAGTTATACATCCGCACACAGGTGACCTTATTCAGGCAGACAAACATCGCCTTGCCGCTGGTCCAAAGGTCAGAGTAATGCTCCACAAAATCCTTTGCAATGGAGCGCAGCCGTTCATCTGCGGTGAGAATATGGATTTCCTTTGCAAACTCGCGTTCCAGCTTTTCCTCCTGCGAGGGATCAAGGTCGGCTGCTTCAATGGCATCCAGAATCCGCCCGGTGATCTCCGGCTTGTCCAACTGGGCGATCTTATCCGCGCGGTTCTCATAGTACAGCGGTACCGTTGCGCCGTCCTCCACTGCCCGCTTGAAATCATACACCGACAGATACCCGCCAAAGGTGCGTTCCGTGATATGATCATCCGCCAGAAGCGGTGTACCGGTAAAGCCGATGCGGGACGCCGTGGGCAGCAGGTGCATCATGTTGTCTGCAAAAATGCCGTACTGGCTACGGTGGGCTTCATCCGACAAAATCAGAATGTCGTGATCCGGGTAGATGGGCGGCTCCTTGGGCAGATTGAACTTCTGGATCAGGGTAAACACAAAGCTGGGGTTGCCCTGCAGCTTTTTTACAAGGTCTGTACCGCTGGATGCAATGAACTGTGAAGCCTTTGTCTTGCCCAGCAGACCGCAGTTTTCAAAGGTATCGCTGATCTGCCGGTTCAGCTCGTCACGGTCGGTCAGCACCACAATGGTGGGCGAGCCTGCAAACTTGCGCCGGATCTTCTGCGCCAGAAAGACCATGGAGTAGCTTTTGCCTGACCCCTGCGTGTGCCAGAACACACCCAGCCTGCCGTCTTTCAGTTTGCGGTTCTCGTAAGCACTGACGGCCTCGTTGACGCCGAGATACTGGTGGTTGCGGGCCAGAATCTTGGTGGTGCGCCCACCGGAATGGTCGTAAAGGATGAAATTTTCCAGCAGATCGAGGAAGGTCTTTTTCTCGCAGATGCCCCGCAGCATGGTTTCCAGTTCCACGCTGCCTGCATCGCTTTCCTTCAGACGCTTCCACTCGTGGAAAAACTCGTACTTGCTGCCAAGCGTGCCCACCTTGGCTTCCAATCCATTGGACAGCATGAGAAAGGCATTGTAATAGAACAACTGCGGAATGGTATCGAGGTAATCCCGATAGTTGTCTATGTAGGCGTTCTGCACATCCACGGTGGGCTTTTTCAGCTCGATAAACAGCAGCGGAATGCCATTGACAAAGCCCACAATGTCTGTCCGGCGGCGGTACAGCTGCGAGTGGATCTTCATTTCTTTTACGGCGAGGAAATGATTATTTTCCGGTTTTTTGAAGTCGATCACCGCCGCACTCCGCGTTTCGGTGCGGCCATCCAGCCGCTTGACCGTCACCGGGATGCCATCCCGTAGCAGAAAATACTTTTCCTCATTGATCTGCATCAGGGATGCGGTGGAAACGTGCGCCGTGAATTTCTTCTGCACCTCGTCCAGCTGGTTCGGGGTGAGCCACGGGTTCAGCCGCAAAAGTGCCTGCCGAAAATACCGGGTCAGCAACACTTCCCCATAGCCGGTGCGGCCCAACGTCCCGTCTGGCCCCAGCTTTTCGGAGTTGTAAGCCAGCACGACCTCCCAGCCCAGAACGTTTTGCAGCAGGTTGCCTGCGCTGTTCTGGACAAGGACATTTTCGGAGTATTCGCGGCTCATAGGATCACCTCACCTTATATCATATCAGGGATTGTAGAATCACATCTTTTAGCATTTGTATGTGCCAAAATTTCGCCAACTTTCGTTATTGAGAAACTCGTTGGAATTTCATCCCACCATCCATGTATTTCTTTTAGAACTGGGTACGAATCCCACTTCTTCACAAATGCTTCATTGACTTGTTTCTGTTTATTAGCATCTGTTTCATATAGTTTCCAAACTGCTTCAAATACTTGCTTTTCTTTTGAAGTTATCGGCTTTCCTATTCCTTGATGTATAACCCGCAGGGTTTCAATTTGGTCAAAACTTCTTATATCAATTCTAACAAAACCATCCAAAAATTCATTAGGTTTCAAACAGGTTTCTGCATTCAATGAAATTTCTTGCAATAGCTCTGACGCTTTGTGATATTCTTCGGATTCCTTTTTTATTCCTATACATGCATATCCGTTTAGCACCTTGGGATAATAGTCAATAAACTTCTTAAAACCTCCCATTGAAGACATTCTTATTGCACCCAATGTATCGAGATGGTCTAACCAATCCTCCCCTTTGGGCAATTCTTGATATACAAGTTTTCGGTACACTTCCTCCAACACTTCTAATCCGTACGTAACATCACCTGTAATCGGTGCAAATCTTTCTAACACATGTGCTACTGTCAATCCACATAGAGCATCATTGTCAATTTGTCCAACAATTTCAACTGCCTTATTTATTCCCACATAATTCTTTCTACTGTCCCCTTTCTCGACATGGCAAACTAATAGTTCTGTTAACAAATCATAGTCAGCTTTTTCATCAGTCACCGCCGCCGACTGTTGAGCTTTTCTAAGGACCTGCTGAAATGCCGGATCTGCAAAAGCTTCAAGCATCCCCTTAACTTCATTAACACGGGGCAATACAGAATTTTCCCAGTTTGTAATTCTCTCATTGGCTTTTGTGTATGCTTCTTTTGTATACTCCTCCAATGCTCTTGGAACCATTTCATTAAAAACCGTTCTAACTCTTTCTTCTGAAACACCCTGATTGATAACAATTGTACCAGCCTGAACTAGCTGACTTCCCTCACCGGCCTGTTGGCTCTGTTTGTTAACGTCCACGTTTTATACCTCCAATCTGCACCTGCTCTGCATTATCACCGGCTTTTTGGCTTTGTTGAAAATTGTTTTTTATCTTTCCTCCATCTTTGGAAACATCTTCATTTTCCAGTGTAAACTCCTGTCGCTGTTTAACATTGTCTCCGCCAGTCTGTTTCTGTTTAACGTTTTTATGTACGCCTATCTTATATCCAATCGCTCCACCAATCAAGGCTCCTGCGATTAAAGAGAAAATTGTCGAACCAATTCCATCAAATACCCATGTTATCCACTCTGGCATAGATCATACCCTCCATTTTTCATTCAACAGTTTCGTTAGCCGCTTTCATATACCAAAAGAATCTCTCTTTCCCGTTTTCTCTTGTATTTCTTTCATTTGCTCATCAAACGCTTTTTCGCCTATTTTAGCAATACAATGCAATTTTAATCCTTGTTCATACTGTCCTAGGAGTGCGTATAGCTGGCTATCTGATGCTGCTGAAAAAGGTGCCCAACTTGTCGCACCCTGCGCCATTTCCAAGGCCGAAATTTCCATCAGCGCACTCATTTTTGCATCTCGCAACGCTTCGTTCATTCCATCTCTGGTCGGATTCTTCATTTGAGCACGAAGTTTTTGAATTTTATTCATCGCATCTTTTACGTCCTTAAGATCATTTGCTTCGGAACAATATTTATTAAGCGGATTTGACATATTATGAACACCCCTTTCATCAAAGCCCATGAAATTAATTTTATTACTGTCCTATTTTTAACAGCAACGGCAATAACGCAATCCCCACATCACAGCTCTTATCTGCCAGCCACGTCAAAACAGGCTTTACCTTTTCCCATTTTGACTTCTTGCTGTCTTTGGACTTTACCACTTCTTCAATCTCAAAAATTTTATCCAGCACTTCCTGTGTCTGTTCATTTGTGAGTGAAGTCATTTCTTCTACTTCTTTGCGTACCTGCTCAAATGTAATGTTCACATTCACGCTGTTAGTCACATTGACGACCTGAGAATTGGAAACTTCCGGCTTGGGCAACTGTACCGCATTCATCTGGTACTTATATGTTTCCAATTTTGCCTTCATCATCTTCAAATTAGATAACACATACTTTTGAGGATTCTGGGCCAAATGTCCATAAGCAATATGTGTTCCATCACTTGTAGAGCACCACAAACCATCACACCACTTGTTGATGCAAGCTTGATACCTTGCATCAATCTGACGATGTAGTTCAAATAACTCTTCTGCACTTAAGTTTCGAACATTGTCTAGTCTTTTAATGTCAGCACACACCATATCATAAAATTCTTTTGGCATATCCATGGTATCACACCTCCACTTCCCCACTCATGAACTTTGGCAACAGTAAATCTCTCGCTGTTTTTAATCTATCATTTTGCTTTTCCAAATTTTTAATTTTCTGATATTGTGGTTCTGCAATCTTCGCAAACACATCTTGCAATTTCTTTTCCGGCTCAATTACTTCAATATTGGAAAGCACATTTCGATTTAATGTCGGGATGGCGCCCCCATTATTTAGCGATGCAAAGTCCACTGTTTGTAGCAAGCTGTAAACAAAAAATATATTATGTCCCTTGTAATTGCTTATGTAAAGTGATGTATTATGTGGCCAAAAATCATCCCAAACCAATTGGTATTTTCCCAAACTTCCAGAACGACCTGTTACAATACCTGGCCCTTTAATTTTGAACTCGTTGTGATAGCCGATTATCGAGGTTGAACCAATAACTGGATATCGTCCAGCTTTCATCTCGTTTTTTGTTAAATCATATCCTCGATGAAACGTCAATATCCCATTGATATTTGTCCTGCTCCACCCCTCCGGCACACCGTCCACAATTTTCGTGTTTTCATGCCCCGGAAATCGCAAATCCACAAACCACTCTTTATAAAGCCGTTGGGCAGCTTCTTCCAGCAATTTGATTTGTTTCTGGTTGTTTTCAATCAGGTCGTCGTAAGCAGAGAGAATATCAGCGATATGTTTTTGACTTTCCAATGATGGAACATCAATTTTTATATTTCTCAATGAACCTAAACTTACTGTACGCTGAGCAGCTCCAATTGCAACTGCGTCAGCTTTTGCATAAAAGTCTCTGCTCAACATTGTATAAAACAGGAATCCACTGTCAACAATATCTTCTTTTGGACGTAAAATCGCAATATGTCGCTGAAAAACAAATGGTCTTTCTTCCTTTATCAGAACAGGAATTCCAAATGAACCGACCACAGAATAAAGTACGTCTCCTTTACGAACTTTTCTCTTTTCATCCAAAGACTGATAATATTCTTTTGGAACAAACATCGTGTCAGAGAAATCCAGCTGATTCATTGAATTTATATTTGAAATCGTCACAAATGGAATGCCCTGTTGTGCCTTCGGTGGAGGTTGATGGTCTCCATCTGAGATACTATAACAGCAATCTTCAAGTCTCACCTTTTCCCACTTCATACCCCCATCTCCTCCAGATTCTTCGAGATGGTTTCCATCAGGCGGTTGGACTCTGCCTGCAATTCCAGCAGTTCCTTGTGGATCTCCTTCATCCGCTGGGCAAAATCCACGCCGTCATCCTCCACGGGTGCAACGCCCACATAGGCACCTGGCGTCAGGGATGCGCCTTTCTCGTTGAGGATGGTGTCGCGGCTAGCCACCTTGCACAGACCGGGGATATCCTGATAAGCGCCCTCGCCAAACTTTTCGGTGAGCCAGACGGCCTCCTTGGCAACGGTCAGCTTCTCGTTGAGGGCTTCCAGCTCCTTGTCGAACTTTTCCTGCGTGGTCTTGCGCTCCTTGCGGGGTGCTGCCTCCACAGCGGCTTTGGCTTCTTCCCGCTTGGCCTGCACGTTTTGTTCCAGTGCGGCCTGAATCTCTGCAAAGGGGCGGTCGTCCGCCAGTTCTGCGTGATACTCCGCCAGAAGCACCTTGTACTTGTCCACCTCGCCACGATAGAGCCAGACAATGGCGTTGAGGTTCTTCAGCTGCCAGTCGCTCCACTCGTTCTGAGTGCGGTCCACCACAGTATAATAGTTGCGGGCGTCGATGAACAGTACGGTGTCCAGCAGATGTTCCGGCTTGCCCTTATCCAAAAACCACAGCGAACAGGGCAGGCTCTTGGTGTAGAAGAAGTTGTTGCCCACGCTCATCATCACGTCTACATGGCCGGTCTGGATAAGTTTTTCACGGATGTCCTTGTCTTTGCCCTGACTGTCGGTAGCCGAGGACGCCATCACAAAACCCGCACGGCCATGCTCGTTCAGGTAGGAGTAGAAATAGGACACCCACAGATAATTTGCGTTGCCGATCTCCTTGGCCTTGTTCACACCGGGCAGGCCAAAGGGCAACCGCCCGGCACTCTGCGCCGACTCCGACTTGACCTTGTCCACGTTAAACGGCGGATTTGCCATCACATAGTCGCAACAGCCGTTCAGGTTGTGGGCATCGTGATAGAAGGTATTGGCTTCATCGCCGGACTTGATCACGCCGGTCAGACCATGCACGGCCATATTCATCAGGCAGAGCTTGGCGTTGTACTCCACCTTTTCCTGTCCGTAGAAGGTCATGGTGTTGTTGGCGATCATGCCCGCATGGTTTACAAAGTCGCCGGTCTGCACAAACATACCGCCGCTGCCGCAAGCCGGGTCCAACAGAACGCCGTGGGCAGGCTCCAGCACATTGACGATCATCTTCACCAGCGATTTCGGCGTAAAGAACACGCCGTCGTCCTGTGCCACATTCTTGGCAAACTTATTCAAAAAGTACTCGTAGATACGGCCGATCACATCGCCGCCCACATCGTCCAACGCATCATTGTTGAAGATGCGCAGCAGTTCCCCCAGCAGCTCATCCGAGAAGATGGTGTAGTCCTTCGGCAGAACGCCCTGCAGCTGCTCGCTCTGCTGCTCCACCAGTTCCATGGCGTTGTTCACCACTTCGCCCAGACTGTTCAGAGGATTGCCCTCAATGCCGGTCAGCCCCTGCTCCGGGATGTTGGCAGGCAAATTGACTAAGTAATTGTACTGCGCCTCCTTGGGCAGAAACAGTGCACTCTTTTCGGCAAAGTCGCTTTGCTCCACCGGCAGCACCCGACCGCCGCGCACGGGACGGTCTTTCAGGATCTCCTGCTCTACCAGTTTGAAGCGGCTGTACGCATACCGCAGAAAAATCAGTCCCAATACCGGCATACAGTATTGGTTCGAGGTGAGTTTAGAGCCTGCACGCAGCAGATCTGCCGACTCCCACAGGTCAGTTTCCAGTTTTTTGACGTTCACATTATTTGCCACGAGGGGGTTCCTCCTGTTGTTTGGATTTTCATTTTCTATTGTATCACATTTTTCCGTAATGTTCATCTTTAATCATCGCTATTTTCTTTTTTGACTGGAAAAAGTTGTTTACCAATGGCTGACAATGTGTTAGAACCATACGGAAGGAGAACGCACAGGAAAAGCTGGAACGCTTAAAAATTTTAATCGGATAGATCAGAAACATTTCTGAAGGAATCCGCAGGACGTCCTAAGTTCTGCTACAAGGAAATGGAGCCGCCTATTGAATAATTGCCACCGTACAGAAACCAGCCCTGCCCCTTCGCAATGTTCTACGCCCACACTTGATGAATGGAGCGAATTCGCAGCCTTTCTAGCTGATGTGATTGAGAAGTACGCATCGGTCTTGGAAATAGGCAACGCGGTATCCTCAACCAACAACGAAAATCAACAAGATGCTGTTGATACCGCTCTTGCAGCATGATATAATATTCTTGTAATATTTGTCCCAACGCAGTGGTAAGGTTTCCCCTTCCACTGTATTACATACACGGAACGAGGTGCTTAAAATGAATTGTCCAGATGACTCTCCCAATAATTCTATCATCATCTACACCACAGAAGATGGCCTGACCAAAATCGATACTACCTTTGACGGTGACACTGTCTGGCTTTCCATTGACCAGATGGCTGAGTTGTTCCAACGTGACAAATCCACAATTTCCCGTCACATCAAAAACATTTTTGCAGAGGGTGAGCTTGAACGAGATTCAGTTGTTGCAAAATTTGCAACAACTGCCGCAGACGGAAAGACCTATCAGGTCGAATTCTACAATCTTGACGTCATTATTTCTGTTGGTTATCGTGTCAAATCCAAACGAGGCACACAGTTCCGTATCTGGGCAACTGGCATCCTGAAGGAATATATGCGCAAGGGATTTGCGCTGGATGACGAACGCCTGAAAAATTTGGGCGGCGGTGGATATTTCAAAGAACTGCTGGAGCGCATTCGTGACATCCGTGCTTCTGAAAAGGTGTTCTACCGTCAGGTTCTGGAAATCTATGCAACCAGCATCGACTATGACCCGAAAGCTGAAATCTCCGTCCAGTTCTTCAAAAAAGTTCAGAATAAAATTCATTATGCCATCCACGGTCAGACTGCCGCCGAGGTCATTTACAATCGTGCAGATGCCGAAAAGGAATTTATGGGTCTGACCACTTTTGCAGGAAACCAGCCCACTTTACGAGAAGCTACCATTGCCAAAAACTATCTGAACGAGAAAGAGCTTCGCGCCATGGGACAGCTTGTTTCCGGTTATCTGGATTTCGCAGAGCGTCAGGCAGAGCGCGAACAGCCCATGACCATGCAGGATTGGGCCAATCACCTTGACCGCATTCTGACAATGAGCGGTGAGCAGTTGCTTGTCGGAAACGGCACTGTGACGCACAAGCAGGCCGTGGACAAAGCCACCACTGAATATCGGAAATACAAGGCTAAAACGCTCAGCGACGTGGAACAAGACTACCTGGATTCCATCCAGTTCTTAGAGCAGAAAATCGACAAGAAATAACGGTAGCCGTGAGGATTTCTTATGTCACAGGGAAAGACAAAAGTTTATATTTACACTCGTGTATCTACCACCATGCAAATCGATGACTATTCGCTGGATGCACAGAAAGCTCGCATGAAAGCCTATGCAGACTTCAACAATTACCAGATCGTTGGCGAATATGAGGATGCAGGCAAATCGGGAAAATCTATTGAAGGCCGTGCTTCCTTTTGCAAGATGATGGATGACATCAAATCCGGCAAGGATGGTGTTGCCTATGTGCTGGTGTTCAAGCTCTCCCGGTTTGGCCGCAATACTGCCGATGTACTGTCTACCTTGCAGGTAATGCAGGATTTTGGTGTGAACCTGATTTGCGTGGAGGACGGCATTGATTCTTCTAAAGACGCTGGCAAACTGATGATCTCCGTTCTGTCCGCTGTCGCTGAAATCGAACGTGAGAACATCCGTGTCCAAACCATGGAAGGCCGCATTCAGAAGGCACGGGAAGGTCGCTGGAACGGCGGTTTTGCGCCTTATGGCTATCGTTTGGTTGACGGTGTGCTGCAAATCAATGAGGATGAATCCCCTGCCATTCGCACGATTTTTGAGCAATATGTAAACACGGACACAGGTGCAAATGGTCTTTCCAAATATCTGGAGACCCACGGCTTTCAGAAACTTGCTCGTCAAAATGGCACCTCTCCCCTTTTCAGTGCAACATTGATTCGTGCCATCCTGAAGAACCCCGTCTACTGCGGAAAAATCGCCTTTGGTCGCCGCAAACTCGAAAAGATCCACGGCACCCGGAACGAATATCATCAGGTTCCACAGGAGAATTATTTGCTGGTGGACGGCCTGCACAAGGGCATCGTATCAGAAGAATTGTGGAACGCCGCACAGGTCAAGCTGTTGGCGCAGTCTAAACGATACGAACCAGTCAACCGCAGCAAGACGGAACAGGCGCATTTATTATCCGCCCTTATCAAGTGCCCCATTTGCGGTGCTGGAATGTACAGCAACAAATGCACCAAACGAAAGAAAGATGGCACACCCTATAAATCTTTCTCTTATTACAGTTGCAAGCATCGCAAGATGCAGCGTGGGCAAAAATGCGATTTCAACAAGCAAATTCAGGAAGAAGTTCTGGACAACGCCGTGGTGGAGGTTATCATCAAACTGGTCAGCAATCCAAAGTTTGCCGCCATGATGCAGGAAAAGATCAACAGCAAAGTAGACACCACTGCCATTGAACAGGAAATCGCAGCCGCCGAAAAGCAACTGCGCCAGTATTACTCCGTCAAATCCAAACTCATGGATGAAATCGACACCCTTGACCCGGATGACCGGCACTACATCATGCGCAAATCCGACCTTGACGAACGGCTCTACAAGATGTACGATAAAATCGAGGGTACCGAGAATCAGCTTGTGACGGCTCGTGCCAAGAAACAGGCCATCGAAGCAGACAAAATCACCGGCGACAACATTTACAAGGTTCTCGTCTGCTTTGAAAAGCTCTACAATGTGATGAATCCTGTCGAACGCAAAAAGCTGATGGAGCACCTGATTTCCGAAATTCAGATCTACCCGGAGCGTCAGCCCAACGGCCAGTGGCTCAAGTCCATCAAATTCCGACTGCCTATCATCGAAAATGGCGCGGATTTGTGTTTGGACAATGGAAGTCACGTGGAGGTTGTGAGTTGTTATACCAAAACGATGTAACAAACGCAACCCTCAAGCCATTGCGAATGTATCACGGCATTAACCCGCATGAAACCTTGATTTCTAGCACTTTCAAGGTTTGAAGAGCAGTAATTTTCCACCTTTGAACCGGCTCCGGATCTGCCAGAATAATCTTCACCGTCTCATAGAACTGCGAACAAGAAAACCGCCCTGCCGTATAGCTACGACAGAGCGGTTTTCTGCTGTATGGACTCGAAGGGAGTCGAACCCTCGACCTTTCGGATGCGAACCGAACGCTCATCCCAACTGAGCTACGAGCCCTCAACTGTCCTCTGACCACTAGAGCCAGAGGACATCGTTCATTTTGACTTTATTATTTTACTGCTTCTGGAATCATTTGTCAAGAGTTTCTACCTTCCGGCGAAGCAGACTCATGGGGGGCAGCTCCGGGGTGGGGATGGTGTACTTTTCCATGGCGTGGGGGGTGGATTCCACGCTCTCCCCTGCCTCGTTTTTGATCCACTCCGGGTGCAGCGAGATGCTGCGGCCATCCGGGCAGAGCACCTCCAGCGTGTCCCCAAGGCTCCATTTGCCACGCTGCTGGCAGGAGGCAACACCATTCTCCCAGCTTTCCACAGTGCCCACAAACTCCCACTCACGGATATAAGTAGCGCTGTCGGTTGCCTGGCGGGCCTGCTCGCGGCCAAAGTAGAAGCCCGGGGAGTAGTGCCGGTGGCTGGTACGGGTCAGCTCGGCCAGAACGTCATCGCTCAGCTCAAAGTTATCGTTGAGAGGGTCGGCCAGATACTGATCCAGAGCCTTGCGGTAGGCGGCGGTGACGCTGGCGACATAGTAGAACGTCTTGGCGCGGCCCTCGATCTTCAGGCTGTCCACACCTGCCTTGCAGATGAGGTCGATGAAGGGAGCGGTGCACAGATCGTTTGCATTGAGGATATAGCTGCCGTTCTCATTTTCGCCGATCTCATACAGCTGGCCCGGGCGGGTCTCCTCGCTGAGGTAATACTTCCAGCGGCAGGGCTGAGCGCACTGGCCCCGGTTGGCATCCCGGCCTGCCATGTAATTGGAGAGCAGGCACCGGCCCGAAATGCTCATGCACATGGCTCCGTGAACAAACGCCTCGATCTCCAGCTCCGGCGGGGTCTTATCGCGCAGGGTGGCGATATCCTGCAGGCTCATCTCACGGGCCAGCACCACACGCTTTGCACCCATGTTGTAAGCGGCACGCGCAGCGGCCCAGTTGGTGATGCCGGTCTGGGTGGACATGTGGACATCGATCTCCGGGGCGAACTGCTTACAGGCTTCCAGCACACCCAGATCGGCCACGATAAAGGCATCCACACCGGCGGCAGCAGCAGCCTTGATGGCTTCGGGCAGACGGTCAGCTTCCTCATTGGTGGGCAGCGTGTTCATGGTCAGATAGACCTTGCGGCCGCGGGCATGGGCATAGATCACACCCTCGGTCAGCTGCTCCGGCGTAAAATTGGCAGGAGCCGACCGCATACCGAACTCCGGCAGGCTGCAATAAACAGCGTCTGCTCCATAGTTGATGGCATAACGCAGGCGCTCCAAGTCGCCTGCCGGGGCCAGCAGTTCCGGGATCTGTAACATAAAATCGTCCTCTCTTTTTAACACCCTCTCTGTCATCGCTGACGCGATGCCGCCTCACCGGATCGGTTTCTGCAAACCTGACTCCGGAGCCGCAGTTGGCACTCCCCTTGGGAGAGCTGTCAGCGAAGCCGACTGAGAGAGACTTACTTCTTCAAACTCTGATTGACTTCAGCCGCTTTCCGGCAGTTGGCCTGATGTTCAGCATAGGTCTTGGCGTAATAGTAGTGACCGGAAAGATCCGTAACAAAGAAATAGCAGTCCTTGACTTCCTCATCACACTGAGGTGCCAGAGCAGCCTGGATTGCGGCAAGGCCCGGGTTCGAGATGGGCCCGGCGGGCAGGCCGGTGCAGGTGTAGGTATCGTAGGCATTCCGGATGTTCTCGGGGATCTTCTCCCAGCCGCCATAATACGGAGCCACCCAGTTCCAGAGGTAGTTGTTGTCCTCATCGCTCTGGACATAGCTGGAGGTATTGCTCTGGAGCTTGGGGTAGGGCGAACCCTCGGCCAGACGGTTGCGGAACACCTGCGCCACATTGGAATCCTGATCGTTGCCCGCTTCCTCTTGCACAAAAGAGGCCAGTGTAATGACCTCGGGCAGGGTCAGCTCCTGCTTTTCCAGTTCCCTGTACATCTCGTCCGTAAACTGCTTATCGAAGTGTGCATAGAACGTTGCAACATAATGATGCACGGTATCGTCCGTCAAAAACTCATAGGTGTCCGGAAAGAGGTAGCCCTCACACTTCATAAAGCGATTGGGGGCATCGGCATCGTCTGGGACATACTGCCAGAAGGTGTACTCACTGAAATCTCCGGTGTTGGCTTCTTCCAGAAACTCCTCGGCAGTACACAGACCGGCTTCCTCCATTTTCCGGGCAATGGCAATGGCAGTGGTTCCCTCCGGGAAGGTCAGACGCACCGAATCCGCCTTGGCATACGTGGACAGCTCTGTGATCAGGCCATCGTAGGAATATCCGCCGGTTTGCAGCGTAAAATCACCGTACTGCAGTTTTCCGGCGGCACCCTTGTGCCCCACATACCAGCGGAACAGATAGGCCGAACGGATCACTCCAGCCTCCTTCAGCTCCTTTGCGATGGCAGCAACGCCGCTGCCCTGGGGGATGCTGACGGTCACCTCTGCACCGGGCTTTCCGCCATTGCCGTTGATCTCGTTATACGCAAACACGCCTGCCGCACCGGCTGTCAGTACCAGCAGCAACAGCACGGCCAACAGGATCTTCAGCGCACTGCCTTTTTTCTTTTTCTGGTGTTTCTCTGCCATATCCACGTTCCTTTCAGTCCATCATCAGGCGCATGTAGCTCTCCGAAACATCAAAAGGTTCTCCTTCAAAGCGGATGAGGCCATACTCCTGCCGGGTTCCCTCGCCCAGGAACAGATTCTGGGCAGCCCCCACCGTGATGACAGCCTTTTCCACAATGACCTCTTTCTCCCGGGCGGCTTCCATCAGCACCTCGGCAGCACGGTCATTTTCCGCCATCATCTCCACAAAGTAAAGGGTATCCTCCCTGCGGAAATAGATGCCGTAGCCCTGCTCACTGGATACGATGGTCGCACCACGGGCATACAGGTCCCGCAGAACTTCCCCCATCTGCTCCGGCGGCAGCTGAACGGTGTCGGGCCAGTATTTTGCCCGCAGCTCGCAGAGTTTTTTTGCCGTCACGGAATCGAATTCCGCCTGGCTCCACAGGTTGCGCTCCACCTCCCGGGGCAGGCAGCGCAGGGCAAAGGCTTTCTGGAAGCCTTTATCCTGCAGCAGCGTTGATTGTTCCGGGCTGGCGGGCACTGCCACCACAAAGCCTGCGCCCCGCAGTTTCTGCTGGGCGCACAGGGTATCCACCAGGCCCGCAAGGAGCAGGCTGCCCTGCCCGCACAGACCGAACAGATAGCTGCCCGGGCGGCCCTGCAGGGTCACTGGCACAGCCAGTGCCACAGCCTCAATGTGGTCGTTTTCCTCCGCGACGTAGACATTCTGCACCCCGGCAAAGCGCTCCACAGCGCCACGGACAAACTCCTCCGTGTCGCCGCGCTGGGCCTGCCACAGGGCCAGCACCTCCGCCCAATCGGACGGCTGCATCAAACGGTACATGATATAGGATGCCTCCTTTTGTTTCAAATAACAGCGAGAGCAAGAGTTCTGACCTCTCCCTGAATATCCTCAATGCTTCGCATCTTCTCCCCTGCCGTGCAGTGGACGGTATCCCAGCCGAGGTGAGCGGCGCAGTATTCTGCCGCCCGGCGGCTGCGGGCCAGATATTCGGTGTCCTTTTCATGGACATCCTTCCTGGTCTCATCGCCATGGTAGCGGGCAGTCATCAGCCGCTGGCTCACCGCCGGGTCAACCTGCAGATAGATCACCTTATCCGGTGCAGGCAGGCCCAGCAGGTGGTATTCATAGTCAAAGAGCCACTGCAGGAATGTGTCCCACTGCTCCGGCGGGAGCTTCGAGCACTGATGTACGGCATTGGAGGTGGTGTAGCGGTCAGCGATCAGGATGCCGCCTTCCTCGTAGAACTTGCCCCAATCCGACTTATACCCCGCATAGCGGTCCACCGCATAAAAGCTGGATGCCGCGTAGGCGTTGACATCGTCAGGCTTGTCGCCAAACTGCCCGGCCAGATACATCTTGACCAGCGCACTGGAATCACTGTCATAATCCGGGAAGGTGATCTCTCTTACCAGATGATCCGTCACCGTCAGGTGCTTTGCCAGCAGCTTAGCCTGCGTGCCCTTGCCGCTGCCGTCCAACCCTTCCAGAACAATCAGCTTGCCTTTGCTCATACACCAGCCTCCTGCTTGATGGCCTCATACTTTGCGCGGACTTCGGCAGTTCTGCCGCAGCACATCTTGCCCTCGGGGCAGGGGCCGCTGACACAGGCCGGACCGGCCTTGGCAAAGATATGGGGTGCCACCGGGTAGACCAGCCGGAACATCTCCTCAGCCAGCTGACGGATCTCCCACTGAGCGCGGGAGCAGCAGCGCAGATGGAAGAAATTCTGCAGGCTGCGGGCGTTCATGGTCACGACCATCTTCGTCTCGCAGGCGTTGGGCAGCACGAAGCGGGCATCCTCGTTGGCCTGTTTGGAGGCCTTGGCGCGGGCCTGCTTTTCGGGCATCCCCTCCGCCATCAGGCGGGCAGTGTGGCCGTCCTCCAGTTTTTTTGCAAGGTCCAGGTAGCGCTTCGCGTCCTCATCCATGCTCTCAAGAAAGGCTGCCTTTGCCTCAGGGATGGCCTCGATCTCCGGCGGGATGACATAGTGGAAGTCGTCCAGCCGGACATACCGCTGGCTCTGGACACTGAAGGATGCGATGCGGTGCCGGGTGATCTGGGCCAGCAGCGTGCGGCTCACACCCTCAATGCCAAAGGTGAAGCTGGCATGTTCAATGGGGCTGGCATGGCCCAGGTCGCTGAGCATGGTCAGGAACTTGGCCGTTTTCTCCTCAGTCAGGCCGTCCAGCAGGTCGGTGATATGGGCATCGGAGTAGCAGAGCTTGGCCGCTGCCGCCACCACCTTTTCCGGTTCCGGGGTATGTGCGATCAATCGAACGGTCATCATAGTTTTCTCATTCCTCCGTGATTTTCGTCAGCGGCGCAAAATTTGCCATGGTTTTCTTCACGCCGACCTTTTCAAAGTTGATCTCCACGATCTGGTCTCCGGCAGCGGCCTTGACCGCCAGCACCCTGCCCCGGCCAAAGACCTTGTGCTCCACAATGTCGCCCACCTCGTAATGCTTTAGGCCGGTAGATGCCGGGCGGGAAGCTGCCGGGCTCCCCGGAAAGCTCACGGGTTTGGACGCTGCCTTGGGGGCCGCGGGGCGGCCATAACCCGCGCCAAAACCGGAGGAGCCGGACGCGCGCGCGGCGCTGCTTCCGCTGCCAAACCCGGAAGCACTGCTGCCACGGCCTGCATAACCGGAGCCGAAACCGCCGCGCTCAGAGGCATTGTATTCACGGTTGAGGTAGCTTCCGCCGGTGCGGCCGCCGAAGCTGCTGGAATTGCGGCCCCAGCCGGACGCGCCGGAGTAGCCCGAGGCCCCACCGGGAACGGTATCACTGTAACTGGAACCCCAGCCCATGGAAGAACGGCGTTCCAGCGCCGGGCTGCGGGTCTCTTCTATATACTCCGGCTCGATCTCGCGCAGAAAGCGGCTGGGCTCGTTGCGCTGGGTGCGGCCGTAGAGCATCCGGGAGACACTGTTGGAGATATACAGCTCCTTCTTGGCGCGGGTGATGCCGACATAGGCCAGGCGGCGCTCTTCCTCCAGATCTGCCTCGGAGTATTTGCTCATCTCGCTGGGGAACACCCCCTCCTCCATGCCAATGAGGAACACATAGGGGAATTCCAGACCCTTTGCAGAGTGGATGGTCATCAGGACCACCTGATCAGCGCTCTCGTTGTAGCTGTCAATGTCGCTGATGAGGGCGATATCCTCCAGGTAACCTTCCAGTGAGGCATCCTCTCCGTGCTGATCGCAGTAGTTTTTGACGTTGTTGACCAGCTGGCCCAGGTTCTGCAGGCGGTCTGCCGCATCCTCGTGGCCCTTGGCCGCATCGGCTTCCAGCATGGCCTTGTAGCCGGTCATCTCAATGACATCCTGGGCAAATTCGTCCAGCGTCCTGGTTTCCAGCGATTCCTGCAGTTTTTCGTAGATCTGCCAGAATTTCAGCAGCGGCATAATGGCACGGCTGAGTTTGGCGTATGCATCCGCGTGGGAGATGACCTCCAGCATACTGATTCCCTGCTGGGCGGCAAGGTCAGCGATCACATCAACAGTGGTGTTGCCGATCTTCCGGGCAGGCTCGTTGATGATGCGGCGCAGGCGCACATCGTCCCGGGCGTTCGCCACGATGGACATATAGGAGTGGATGTCCTTGACCTCTTTGCGGTCATTGAAGCGCTGGCCGCCCACGATCTTATGGGGAATGCCCGCGCGGGTAAAGTAGCTTTCGATGGGGGCCGACTGGGCATTCATGCGGTAGAGCACCGCATGGTCCGCCAGATGCCCGCCCTCTTTCAGGTGCTCACCGATGACATCCGCAATGTGCATGGCTTCGTCCTGCTCATTCTCGGCAGTGTAGACCTGCACCTTGTCGCCCTCGTCGTTCCGGGTCCACAGGGTCTTGCCCTTGCGCTCGGTGTTGTGCTGGATGACGCAGTTGGCAGCATTCAGGATATTGGAGGTGGAGCGGTAATTCTGCTCCAGACGGATGGTCTTGGTGCCGGGGAAGATGCGCTCAAAGTTCAGAATGTTCTCAATGGTGGCACCGCGGAAACGGTAGATGCTCTGGTCATCGTCACCGACAACGCAGATGTTCTTTTCCGGGCCGGTGAGCAGGCTGACCAGCCGGAACTGGGCCACGCTGGTATCCTGATACTCGTCCACCAGCAGGTAGCGGTACTTGTTCTGGTAGAACTCCCGCACATCCTCGTGCTCCGCCAGCAGCTGCACAGTCTGGTAGATCAGGTCGTCGAAGTCGAAGGCTCCTGCCTCCCTGAGCTTTTTCTCGTAGGCGGCGTAGACTTTGGCGGCAATGGCTCCCTTGGTGTCCCGGGCCGGGGTGCGCAACGCCTCCTCCGGGCTGACCAGCTGGTCCTTCCAGCGGCTCATCTGGTTGATGGCGCTCTTGATCGGGAAGAACTTATCGTCGATGCTCAGTTCCTTATAGACCGCCTTCATCACGCGCTGGGAGTCATCGGTATCATAGATGGTAAAGCTGCGGGGGTAGCCGATGGATTCTGCCCAGCGGCGCAGGATGCGCACACAGGCCGAGTGGAAGGTGGAGGCAAACACCTCGTCCCCCTCTTCGCCGCCCAGCATATTGCGCAGGCGCTCCTTGAGCTCCCCTGCCGCCTTGTTGGTAAAGGTGATAGCCATCACGTTCCAACTGTGGACAGCGTTCTGCCGCAGCATCCCGTCCAGCCAGGCGGGCGCATCGGTACCGGTCATAATTGCCGTTTTCAGAGCCTTGACATCCTCCTCGGTCACCTCACGGGGAGTCCAGTCAGAGCCATGGGCTGAGCCAAACCGGATCAGGTTTGCGATACGGTTGACCAGAACAGTGGTCTTGCCGCTGCCTGCACCGGCCAGAATGAGCAGCGGGCCGTCGGTGGTAAATACCGCCTGCCGCTGCATATCGTTCAGGCGGCCAAACTGCTTTTCAATATAGGTATCGCGCAGAGCGCAGAATTCCTGTTGGAGACTTGCTGCCATTGTTTCACCTGTTCTTCTATAAAATCACTTACTTTATAAGTATATCACAATTCAAGAGGGTTGTACATAAAAAACCGCCCTTCCTGTACAGCACAGGAGGGGCGGCAATGTTCAGATAAAACTTAGCCGAAGATGTTGATCAGGATACCGGCAGCAACTGCGGAACCGATAACGCCAGCGACATTGGGGCCCATGGCGTGCATCAGCAGGAAGTTGGAGGGATTCTCGCTCTGGCCGACCTTCTGAGAAACACGGGCAGCCATGGGAACAGCGGAAACACCAGCGGAGCCGATCAGGGGGTTGACCTGACCGCCGGTCAGGGCGTACATCACCTTGCCGCACAGAACGCCTGCAGCGGTACCAAAAGAGAAGGCGATCAGACCCAGCACGATGATGAACAGGGTGCGGCTGTTCAGGAAGGTGTTTGCAGAGGTGGTGCAGCCAACAGACAGAGCCAGGAAAATGGTGATGATGTTCATCAGCTCATTGCCGGCAGTCTTCTGGATACGATCCACAACGCCGGACTCCTTCATCAGGTTGCCCAGCATCAGCATACCGACTAGAACGGCTGCATCGGGAACGATCAGAGAAACAATGATGGTGACCATGATGGGGAAGATGATCCTCTCGGTCTTGGACACAGTGCGCAGCTGCTTCATCACGACCGTACGCTCTTTCTTGGTGGTAAGCGCCTTCATAATGGGCGGCTGGATCACGGGCACCAGAGCCATGTAGCTGTACGCCGCAACGGCAATGCTGCCCAGCAGCTCAGGTGCCAGACGGGAGGTAACAAAGATGGCGGTGGGGCCGTCTGCACCACCGATGATGGCGATTGCAGCGGACTGCTTCTGGGTGAAGTCCACAATGCCGGTAGCAGCCAGCAGACGAGCGCCCATGTAAGTACCAAAGATACCGAACTGAGCGGCAGCGCCCAGCAGCAGGCTCTTGGGGTTGGAGATCAGGGGGGCGAAGTCGGTCATGGTGCCGATGCCCAGGAAGATCAGCGGAGGGTAAATGCCCAGCTTGACACCCATATAAAGCATATCGGCCAGACCGCCGTTGTTCAGGATCTCGATCCACATCGGGTGCTCGAGACCATCACCAACGAAGTACTGCATGTGGATAACGCCGCTGCCGGGCAGGTTGGCAAGGATCATGCCGAATGCCATGGGCAGCAGGATCAGAGGCTCAAATTCCTTCACGATGGCCAGGTACAGCAGGAAGCAGCCCACGCAGATCATAATCGCGTAGAGGTAGCCGCCCGGCTCACCGAACCGTGCGAAGCCGGAACTCTGGAAAATACCGACCAGAGTATCGATAAACTGTGTCATGTTTTTCCTCCTGTGTTAAAAAGGTGCGGTGGTGTCGTTGACACCAGCCTTGCTCCAGCCATTTGCAGCACGGCGCACGGCCTTCAGGGTGTACTTGCCATTGCCCATGGCATGGATGGCAGCCATAATCGCGGCAACCACATCGCCGGGAATGCCTTCCTCCACCACAGGGGCGGGAGCAGCCTGCTGTACGGGGGCAGCGGGCTTTGCGGCAGCCTTGGGAGCTGCAGGCTCCTTGGCTGCCTTCTTCTTGGCGGCCATACCGTCGAAGATCTTGCCTTCCAGCGTGATGATGAGCATCAGCAGGATGAGGATGGCAAACACCAGCACGATACCGGTAATGGTGATAACCACATCAGAACCCAGATTCATGGTCTTCCTCCTAATAATAATTTACTCCGCACTCCGGAGCAGGCCCCGGCGCGCAAAAAGCGATTTGACAATATTATACAATATTTCCCGACCCGATTCAACAAGTATGAACAAAATTTTGTTGCAACTTTTCCAATTTCTTAACAAGCCGGGCCAGGGTCCCGGTTAACGGCGGCCCATGCGGGGGGTCGCATCCAGGAAGCCGGTCTCCAGCTTATCGTTCAGGCCCAGGCTCATGGCAGTGCCCAATGCCACGCAGTTCACGGGATCGGGCGAGACGGTCACATCCACCTTGAGCTCCTGGCTCAGGTATTCGGGCAGGCCGTGCAGCTGTGCGCCGCCGCCGGTCAGCACCACACCATTGCGGAAGATATCGCCTGCCAGCTCGGGCGGGGTTTTTTCCAGCACCTGATGGGCGGCAGTGCCGATCTGTTCACTCAGCATCATCACAGGCTCGTAGAGGTCGCTGGTGGAAACATTCACCTTGATGGGCAGGCCGGTCAGCAGGCTGCGGCCCTTCACCTCCATCGTCTCGTCAAAATCAGCCTTCTGGGGGCAGCAGGCGACGTTCTTTTTCAGCTGCTCTGCGGTACGCTGGCCGATGGCAATGCTGAACTTGTTGCGGACATGCTTCAGGATCTCGTCATCATAGTGGTTGCCCGCCACACGGACACTGGTGGCCTTGACCTTGCCGCCCAGAGACAGGACAGCGATATCGGTGGTGCCGCCGCCGATATCAATGATCATCCGGCCATCGGGCTGGGTAATGTCGATGCCGGAACCCAGTGCAGCGGCAATGGGCTCATCGATCAGGTAGACCTGACGGGCACCGGCGGCCATCACGGCCTCCACCACGGCATCGCTCTCAATGCCGGTGATGGCAGCGGGCACGCAGACAGCCACCCGGGGCTTGACCATGTGGGAGCTGTACACCTGATTCACAAACCGGCAGATCAGCTCCCGGGTCATGGTGTGGTCGCTGATGACGCCGTCCTTCAGCGGGAAAATGGCGGAAATATAGTTGGGGGTGCGGCCTACCATGGCCAGGGCCTTGTCGCCCACCTCCAGCACGGAGTTCTTGCGGGTATCCATTGCCACCACGCTGGGCTGGTTGAGCACGACCCCCTGCCCTGCCTGTGCAATGATAATGGTCGTTGTGCCCAGATCGATGCCGATGTCATTCTGTGCCATAATGAAACGTTCCTTTCTCTGCTCCCCTGTTTTCTATCGTAAATGCCCGTTCGGGCGGGAAATCAAATCAATTTATATTGTAGCATAAGCCAGTAAAAAAGTATAGACCAAACCTCTCCTAGTAGGAGAGCTGGCGCAAGGCGCCTGAGAGGTTATTCTGCCGCCATCTGTTCCGGTGGCAGATTCTCTTTCAGCAATTCGCACAGGCCGCTGTACCGCAGGTTCTGCCGGACATTGGACATCATCCGGTTCACCACATCCCGCCGCCCGGCCACGATGCACAATTTGCGGGCACGGGTCACGCCGGTGTAGAAGAGGTTGCGGTAGCAGAGCCTTGGCGGCACCTGCGCCACCGGCAGCACCACCGCCGGGAACTCGCTGCCCTGGCTCTTGTGCACCGTGATGGCGTAGGCGATCTCCAGCTCGTTCAGGTTTTCCGCCGGGTAGAGCAGTCGGCGGTCATCCATCCGCACCACCATGGAGCGGTCGCGCATGTTGATGGATTCCACAATGCCGATATCACCGTTATAGGCTCCCACGCCCTGCTCCCCGCCAATGCGGTTCCAGACGATCTCGTAGTTGTTCCGCACCTGCATCACCTTATCGCCCACCCGGAACACCCGGGAGGCGCTCTGGAGCTGAGGTTTGCCCTTTTGCTCCGGGTTGAGCAGGTTCTGCAGCTCCACATTCAGCGCCTGGGTGCCGGTGGGTCCCAGCTTGGTGGGGCAGAGCACCTGAATATCCCGGACAGGGTCAAACCCATAGCTCCGGGGCAGACGGGTGGTGACAAGATCGCACACCAGTTTCTGCGCCGCATCGCCGTCCGATTCCAGAAAGAAGAAATCGTCTGTCTTGCCGCCCTTCTGCAGCGGCTCACTGCTGATGATGTGGTGGGCGTTCTCCACAATGAGGCTGCGTCTGGCCTGCCGGAAGATCTCGTTCAGGCAGACGGTGGGCACCAGCCCGGAGCGGATGACCTCGCCCAGAATGTTGCCGGGCCCCACGCTGGGCAGCTGGTCGGCATCGCCCACCATAATAATGCGGCAGCTGTACCGCAGGGCTGCAATGAGCGCCTGAAACAGCTTCACATCCACCATACTCATCTCATCCAGAATGACCACATCGCATTTGAGCAGGTTCTTGTCATTGTGGATAAAGCTGACCACACCGCCGGAGTAGTCCACCTCCAGCAGGCGGTGGATGGTAGAGGCCTTGCGGCCGGTCAGTTCACTCAGCCGTTTGGCCGCACGGCCCGTGGGAGCACAAAGCGCCACCCGGTCGGCCTGATGTTCCAGCAGCTGCAGGATGGCGTTGACCGTAGTGGTCTTACCGGTGCCGGGGCCGCCGGTCAGCACAAGGCAGTTTTCGGTCATGGCCTTGCGGATGGCTTCCCGCTGCAGGGGCGCATAGGCAAAGCCCTGGGTCAGCTCCAGCACCTGAATGTTTTTATCAAGGTCCCGCACCGTCTGCTTTTCCCGCTTCGCCAGCAGGGCCAGCCGGTCGGCAATGGCCTGTTCTGCTTCCAGCAGGTCAGGCAGATAGATATACGGCACCGCCTCCAGCATTTTTACGCCAAGCTGCCCGGTCTCAATGCAGTGATCCAGCGCACGGGCCAGCTTTTCGGGCGGCTGCTGGATGAAATGGGATGCCGTGTCCAGCAGCTGCGCACGGGGCAGGCAGGTGTGGCCGTTGCCCGCGTTGTGGCGCAGGGTGCGCAGAAGCGCTGCTTCCAGCCGCTGGGTGCAGTCCCCTTCCATGTGGTAATACTGTGCAATGCTGTCCGCATGGCGGAAATCCAGCTGCAGGGGTTCCCCACAGAGCAGATAAGGGTTCTGGGAGATAGCCTGCATGGCACTGGGGCCAAAGACGCGGAACACCTCCATGGCGCGGCGGGGGCTGATCTCGAACTGCGCCAGATAGGCGATCAGTTCCCGCATTCCGAACATCCGCTTGAACTCCTGCTGGATGCGGTCAGCTTTGTCCGCCGAGATGCCGGGGATCAGGGTGAGCTGGGCGGGGTCGTTGGCGATCACCTCCAGCGCCGCCGCGCCGAATTTGTCGATGATCTTATTGGCCGTGCGCGCCCCGATATAAGGCAGGGAGCCGCTGGCAAGGAAGGCGTATACCGCTTCCAGATCCTTTGGCATATCAGTCTCACACTCCTGGGCGTGGAACTGGCGGCCATAGGTGGCGTGGTTCTCATATTTACCGCGGCAGACCACGCTCTCGCCCGTATGGAGCTCGCCCACGATCCCGCACACCACGGTGACCGTGCCGCCGCCGGAAATTTCAAACACCGTGTAGCCGTTGTCCGGGTTCTCGTAGATAATGTCCTCCACCGTTCCCTCGATCTGTTCAAGCTCCATGCTCCTCACCCCCTTGTGACATAATTATTTATAGTATAATCGTTTTGGTGTTATTTGTAAAGGAATTGGGCAGGCCCTGCTCTATACAGCCTCTCAGCTTTGGCGTTGCATGAGGCTTTCCCTCTTCGCCAAGGCCTCCCCTACTAGGCAACAAAAGAGCCGCCCTTCTGCGGTTTCGCAAAAGAGCGGCTCAATTTTTACAGGTTTGCGTGCGGTCTTGCTTTTTCCTGTTTCAGCTTCCGGAACACAACGATATACGCCGGGATCAGGAAGAAGCAGGCAAAGAACCAGGCCACCGGGTTTGCAATGCAGGCGGCAAAATAGCCCCACAGCGGCACGAACAGGAAGCCCACCAGAGCACGGGCGATCATCTCTGCCACACCGGCAAACATGGCCAGGCTGGAATAACCCAGACCCTGAATGGTGTAGCGGTAAATGATAAGGACCGCCAGCGGGATATAGAACACGCTGTTCCAGAAGATGAAGCTCTGGGCGTTGGCCATGATCTCGGTCTGGCTGCTCTCAAGGAACAGGCCGATCAACGCCTTATCCAGCACGCGCAGGATCAGGAAGGATGCCACACTGTACACACAGCCGATGCCCAGGGCAGTGTTCACGCCCTTGTTCACACGGTTCAGGTCGTGGGCACCCATGTTCTGGCTGGCGTAGGTGGTCATAGCCGTGCCAATACTCTCCAGCGGGACGGACAGGAACTGTGCCGCCTTGCCGCCTGCAGTCTGTGCTGCCACGATGTCACTGCCCAGACCATTGACTGCACCCTGCAGCACAACGGAACCGATGGCCGTGATGCTGCACTGCAGACCCATGGGGATGCCCATGCCGCACAGCTTGACACAGTGCTGTCTGCTCAGGTGGCTTTCTTCTTTGTTCCAGCGCAGCTCATTATAATGCTTGAGGATGTACCACAGGCTGCCCAGACCGGCCACTGCCTGGCTGAACACGGTGGCGAACGCCGCACCGAACACGCCCATCTTGAAGACGATGATACAGAGCAGATCCAGCCCGATGTTCAGAAAGCTTGCCACCAGCAGGAAGTACAGGGGCCGCTTGCTGTCGCCCAAAGCGCGCATCAGGGCGCTGGTCATGTTATACAGCAGGGTGAAGGGGATGCCGATAAAGATGGTGCGGATGTAGATGTCCGCCAGATCAATGATGTTGTCCGGGGTATTGGTCCAGACCAGAATGGAACGGGTCATAGCCACTGTGACCACGGTAAGCACTGCAGCAAAAAAGACACTCAGCCAGACGGCATTGGCGGTGTAGCGGCGCATCTCCACATAGTCTTTCGCACCGAATGTCCATGAGATGGGGATGGAGAAGCCGCAGGCAATGCCGTTGACAAAGCCCAGCACCAGATAGTTCAGACCACCCACACTGCCGACTGCCGCCAGGGCTTCCACGCCCACAAAGCGGCCCACGATGATGGTATCCGCCAGATTATAGAACTGCTGGAACAGGCTGCCCAGCATCAGCGGCACCGCAAAGGCAAGGATCAGCTTGAGCGGGCTGCCCTGCGTCATATCTTTCGTCATACGCACGTTCCTCCTTGGGAAAGCATCACAGACCTTATCACACGAATTTTTTCCGACAAAAACGCCCTGCCGCGCAATGGGCAGGACGTTTTTGTTCATGTGGGTATTATATCAGGTTGCGATGATTTTTCAAGAGGTTTTTTCAAATTTTTCAGTGCTTCCCGGCCAGATGCTTCAGCAGCTGGAACAGAATGCTCCAGAAACCCGTTCCGGCATTGTCCGAAGGCGGGGTCTCCTCATCCGGAATGCTCAGCGGCGTATCATCCTCCGTGATGTCCATAGCAGCCGACACACCATATTCGTCCTGAGCAGCCCCCTCATCCGAAGGGGAAACCACCTGAACCACTGCCGCACTTTCGGTTTTCGCAGTCTCTGCGCCGCTGGCAGCCAGTGCGGGCAGACCCGCCGTAAGGACAACCCCTGCAATCAGTGCTGATGCAACACCACGTTGGAATGCATATTTCAACTTCATTTTTTGTTAAGCCTCCTCAAATTGAGAATGGGTCTAATTCGTGTTTCAATTATAGCACAAAATCCAAAATGATTATCACTGATTTTTGCACAAAGCGTTATTTTTTCGCAGATGTGAAAAAGTTTCAGATTTCCGTTCACAAAATGCAATGTAGTTATGCAGCCCAAACCTGCTCTGTACAGCAAAACCGCCCCGGCGTGCATCTCTGCATTCCGGAGCGGTTCGGGTCATTCTTCATTTTGGACGATTTTCTCAAATGCCTGTTGCAGCGGCGCTTCGATTCCCTGCGCCGCATAAATCGTTGCGATCATCAACTCGTCCGGATCTACCGCAGTGAAATCCAAATCATACCCCGCATTTTCTGCCAACTGTGACAAAAAGACGCGCTGTGTTCGCCCATTGCCCTCCCGAAACGGGTGTAGCTCGTTGGTTCGTTGATAAAGATCCACCAATGCAGCGATAAAATCATTCCTTGCAAGCCCACAAAGAAGATTATTCTGCGCAAGACGCTTAAAAATCGCCGCACTCACCCGTGGGATTTCCTCCACCGGGCAGAACTGCGTTCCTTTTTTGGACAGGTTGACCATCCGTACCTGTCCCGCCCAATCATACAACTCACCGAATAAATGTCGATGGACTGCTTTATAGTGCTCAAAATCAAATGCTGCACATCGGGGGTTCTCTGACCATTGTATCGTTTTGGCCGTAACCAGAACCGATTCTACTGCATTCAGCTCTTTTTGCGTGTGCAGATCAAATTTATTGACCAGGACTGTCGTTCCCGGATAGCAGCCGTCCTGAGCCGCTTCGATGGTATAAGACATTCGTCACCTCCGGGACAGCTCCTGCTTTTTCTGACGTTTCAATGCTTCTCTTACAAGGGTTGCAGTGTCGATTTTTCCATCCAGATAGCGCAGGCAGTCTCTCTTTTCCTGCTCTGAGATCTCCAGCCCCTCCATCCGGGCCGATGCAACTGCGTTTGCAAGTGCTCGTTTCCGTGCTACTGTCATTTTTCCGCCCCCCTGTTTTTATCAGTATACCAAAAAACACCCACAGAGTGCAAGAGATAAAACCGCCCCGGCGTGCGTCTCTGCACTCTGGGGCGGTTCGGGTCATTCTGAATAATGTGCGAGGAACTGTCTGGTACGCTCTTCCCGGGGGTGGTCGATGAGCTGTTTGGCCGGGCCTTCTTCCACGACCACGCCGCCATCCATGAACAGGATGCGGTCGGCCACATCGCGGGCAAAGTGCATCTCATGGGTGACAATGATCATCGTGGTCTTGCGGTCGGCAAGATCACGCAGGACCTTCAGCACCTCGCCGGTCAGCTCCGGGTCAAGGGCGCTGGTGGGCTCATCAAAGCAGAGGATATCCGGGTGAAGCGCCAGCGCGCGGGCAATGGCCACACGCTGCTGCTGGCCGCCGGAGAGCTGATGCGGGTAGTGGCCGGCCCGCTCCGAAAGGCCCATCTGCGCCAGCAGTTCTCTCGCCTGCTGTTCCAGCTCCGCGTGGATGGCCTTTTTGTTTGCCTGATATTCCGGACGTTCCTTTGCCAGCAGTTCCCCTGCCAGCATCACGTTCTGTAAGGCCGTGTACTGCGGGAACAGGTTGAAGTTCTGGAACACCAGACCAAAATGGAGCCGCTTTTTGCGGATCTCGCTTTCCTTCTGGGTGGCAGGGTCGGCGGCATCCCACATGGTCTCGCCGTTCACCTTGATCACACCCGTGTCAGGCCGTTCCAGAAAGTTCAGGCAGCGCAGCAGAGTTGTTTTGCCGGAACCGGACGAGCCGATGATCGCCAGCGCTTCACCCTGCTCCAGATCCAGGGAGATGTCCTTCAACACATGGGTCTCGCCAAAATTTTTCCCGATACCGGAAGCTTCGAGCAACGCCATAATCTATCTGCCTCCTTAGCAGCGGAAATAATCGAGCTTTTTTTCAGCCCAGTTGAACAGGATGGTCAGTGCGCCCACAAACACCAGGAAGAAGAGCGCGGTGGAGAACAGCGGCCAGATCAGGCCCTTTGCGCTATACTCCTTGGCCATCATAATAATTTCCTTGTTGGCAATGGTGTTTGCCAGCGAGGTATCCTTGACCAGCGTGATGATCTCGTTGCCCATGGGGGGCAGGATGCGCTTGACGACCTGAAGCAGGGTCACCTTGAAAAAGATCTGTGTTTTGGTCATGCCAAGCACCTGCCCGGCCTCAGTCTGCCCCTTGGGCACTGCTTCAATGCCGCCGCGGTAGATCTCAGAAAAATAGCAGGCATAGTTGATGGCAAAAGCCACCACCGCCGCCACCATCCGTCCGCCGGAGCCGGAGGGCCAGGGGTTGTTCATGCCCAGCAGGCCGGGGCCCAGATAGATCACAATGATCTGCAGCATCAGCGGGGTGCCGCGGATGATCCAGACAAAGGTCTTGACCACCCCGGCCAGCGGCTTGCAGCGGCTCATGGAGCCAAACGAGACCACCAGCCCCAGCGGCAGTGCAAACAGCAGTGTCAGGGCAAAGAGTTCACAGTTGAGCAGGAACGCGCCGGACAGGCGCATAAGAATCACAGACACAAAAACACACCTTTTTTATTCAGAATCCATATTCCCCTTCCATCACAGCCGGTGAAAGTTCCCTCTGCTCGGGAGCCTTTCACGCATCGGCAACAAAAAGCCTCCCTCACCGAGGGAGGTTGCATCGCATAGCGATGACGGAAGGAGTTGTTCAACAAATTCAGTCAGCCAGTGCCAGATCGTACTTATCGGCCAATGCCTGCGTAGTACCATCGGCCTTCAGTGCATCAAAGGCCTCATCCACAGCGGCGGCAGCATCACTGCCCTTGCGGAATGCCACGCCGTACTCCTCGGCGTTCAGCTCGTCCACGATCTTCAGGTCGGCATAGTCAGTGCCCTCACCGATCATGGCGTTGGCTAGGGTCAGGTCAAGCACAGCGGCATCGGCAGTGCCTGCGGCAACTTCCATCAGGCAGTCGGTCTGAACGCTCTTGGAAACGTAATCAGCCTGTGCCAGGTTCTCGTCTCCCTCAATGGCGGCCTCACCGGCGGAACCAGCCTCGGCGACCACGGTCTTACCCACCAGGTCAGCGGTAGAGGTATAATCGGTGCCATCTTTCACAACGACCACCTGTGCATTCTTTGCATAAGCCTTGGTGGTAGCGGTGTTCTGCATGATGTCATCGGTCAGGGTCATACCGTTCCAGATGCAGTCGATGCTCTTGGCATCCAGCTCCACGACCTTGGTATCCCAGTTGATCTCCACAAACTCCGGCTCCACGCCCAGCTTTTCGCAGACAGCAGTGGCCAGCTCGGTATCAAAACCGGTGAAGTTGCCATCGGCATCGGTGTAGTTCATGGGCTCGTAAACAGTGTAGCCAATGACCAGCTTGCCCTTGCCCTTGATGTAATCCAGGTCGCTGCCTGCAGCCTGGGATGCGGCAGCACTGCCGGAAGCAGAGGCCGAAGCAGATGCGGCAGTGGAAGTGGAAGCGGCACCGCCGCAGGCGGCAAGGCTCAGTGCCATGGCACCGGCCAGGAATGCGGATACAAGACGTTTCATATACGGTTCCTCCCTCAGTGGCAAGCAGCTTCGTTTTATTGCTTTACCATGATAAATTGCTAAACTGTGGTTATAGAATAGCGCGTTTTCTGCCATTTGGCAAGGGGGAAAACCGATTTTTCGCAGTTTGCTCAAATCTTTACCGCTTTACCACGGCAAAGCGGTCATTTTGACAAAACAAAAACGCCGCGTCGGCAGCTGCCAGACGCGGCGAGAGGGTTTCTCTCTGAAAACGCAGCGGAATGCCACCGTCCCCCTATCCGGGAGAGCCGGTGCGCGATTGCGAGACCGAAAAGGGTTTCCTCCTCAGCTCAAGGCATCCAGCGCCGCCTTTTGCAGATCGGTGATGTCAATGGTACACAGAGCCTTCAGGTCGGCATCGCCGCCGGAAAGCCCAGCGATCTCGGTGCGGGTCTTGCCCTTGAGGGCATCACAGAAGCCCTCGCTGTGCTCATACCACTCCTTGCCCAGCGCCGATGCGCCGCGCATCCCGTAGTCCTCACCCAGCTCCAGCTTGGTCTTGACGAGGTCCGGGGCTGTCACACCGCCGTCTGACACCACCGTCAGGGCCGGCTCAGCCATATCCGCAACGGCACTTGTTACACGGTGATCCGCATCGGTGGTCAGTGCCACGATGCTCACATCCACCTGCGCATTCACATCCTTATCATCAGTGGCGGTAATGTCCGAAGTCCCGTTCACCGCTTCGATGCCCAGCGCAGCCCTGTCGCCCTTGGCGGCACCCAGTGCCCTGGCATTGGCGCAGGCCCGGGTCACGGCATCCCGGTAGCGATCCACAGCAATGGTGCACCCGCTCAGCAGGTCGGCATCCGTGGGCTTGCCATCCTTATCCACTTTGAGCATGGAGACCTGTTCCGGGGTCATGCCGATCAGGTAACTGGAAAAGGCATCTACCTGTTCCGCCCAGCCCTTTTTCAGGGAAGAGACCTCGGCCAGCGGGTAATCGCCCCCCTTCTGCCGCTTGGTGCGCCAGTCGGTGGGCAGGGTCACATGGCCGGTGCTGTCCGCCGAAACAGACACTTCCAGCTCGTCCAGCAGAATACTTTCCAGTTTGCCCTCGCCATCCAGCAGGACAGCGGCCGCTGCCAGTTCAATTTTCCCTGCCCTGTCCTGATCGGTAGCCTCTGTCACCACACCCAGACCGGTTTTCCATGCCGCTGTCTGGGTCTGTGCGGAGGATGTGCCGCTGCTTCCGCTCATGCTGCCGGAGCTGCCCGACCCGGCGTTCGTTTTGCCGCAGGCGGTCAGCAGCAGCGCCGCCGCCATGGCACAGCTCCAAAGAGCCCGATGGTTCTGATTCATAGATACGCTCCCTTTCCACACGGCCCGTTGGGCCTTTGTCCCATAGTATGTCCAGAAGAGCGTAAGATTACGCAGCCGACGGGAGTTTTCCAAAGCAAGTGTCCGCTGGGGTGGGACCCTGTTGCCGCAGGCAATAGGGCGGGCGATGGAATGGCCCGTTTCACTTGCGCGGAAAAGCTCCCCGAGTGCTGCGCGCAGCCGCTTACATCAACGGACTCAGCAGCCGCAGCACGCCGTCCAGTGCTGTGCCCGGCAGATTGGTGCGGCAGTCGGACCGCATGATCTCCCGGCACTGCGGCAGGGTGCGCTCCACATCCTTCCGCAGAGCGGCGATCTGGCTGTTATGGAAGAGCAGTGTGCCGCACTCAAAGTGGAGAAACAGGCTCCGATAATCCATATTGATGCTGCCCACCACGGCCACGCGGTCATCGCTGACATAGCACTTGGCGTGGAGGAAACCGGGCGTGTACTCATAAATGCGCACACCCGCCCTGAGCAGGGGCAGATAGTAGGAACGGCTGAGCCGGAACACCAGCTTCTTATCCGGGATCCCGGGCAGGATGAGCCGCACGTCCACCCCGCGCTTGGCCGCACTTTTCAGAGCATCCAGCATCTCTTCGCCCACGGCCAGGTAGGGCGTGTAGATATAAACATATCTCTGGGCCTGAGAGAGGATGTCCAGATAGACCGTCTCGGCCAGCGGTTCCTCATCCAGCGGGCTGTCCGCGTAGGGCTGCACCACGCCATCCTGCACTGCGGGCAGGCGGGTGGGCGCAAAGGCGGTGTAATCGGTCTCCTGCGGGCGGAAGGCATTCCATACATTGAGGAACATCACGGTAAAGTTCCAGACAGCGGCTCCTTCCAACCGGATGGCCGCATCCTTCCAGTAGCCAAAGCGCTGCTCAGCATTGATATACTCATCCGCCAGATTCACGCCGCCGGTGTAGGCCACATTGCCGTCAACCACCACGATCTTGCGGTGGTCGCGGTGGTTCATCACCAGCGAGACCAGCGGCACCACCGGGTTGAAAGGGATGCAGCGGATATGTGCCTTCTCCATGCGGATGACAAAATCACTGGGCAGGCCCAGCAGGCTGCCAAAATCATCGTAGATCAGCCGCACATCCACGCCCTGAGCGGCCTTGCGGCGGAGGATCTGCTCCACACCGTCCCACATTTTGCCGGAACGGAGGATAAAGAATTCCAGAAAGATGAACTTTTCCGCCTTTTCCAGATCTGCCAGCAGCTGGGGATACATCTCCTCCCCGCAGGAAAAGTAGTGAGCAGCGGTATCCCTCCAGGCCGGATACGGCCCGAACTTTGCCACATAGCGGCTCAGGTTCCGGCTGGAGATATCCAGCGCATCGGTCTGGCCATCGGGCTGGGCAAGCTCAATCTGATGGGCCTGTTCCACCTTCTGCATCCGCTCCCGCAGATACTTGGCGGGGGCCTTGTTGCCAAAAGCCAGATAAAGCGCGCCGCCCAGCAGGGGCAGAAGGCCGATCAGAACGATCCAGCCGATCTTATAAGCACTGTTTTCATCCTTGCGCACCAGATACAGCACGATCAGGATGCTCAGCGCCTTCAGGGCACCGTTCAGCCAGACCCGCCCCGCCGTGAACGACCAGAACGCCCAGAGCAGCCAGAGCACCTGTAAAGCCACCAGCACCACTGTGATCGTGACACGGTTGAAGATGCGGTTGAAAAACTTGACGATAGGCAATCTGAACATGTGGTATCCCTCCCCTGCCGCCCACGGCGATTTTTGATGCTGTTAGTATAGCGCAGAGCGGAGGATTTTGCAAACAAAAAAGCGCCCACAACGGCTTTCCCCGCTATGAGCGCCTATTCAATCGTGGGCAGAATTTTTCCGAGGGCCGTTCGCTTATGCTTCCGCGTCCTCATAACCAACCAGCAGGCCGCCCAGCTCTGCATAATAGCTGCACAGACCGCCGCATTCGCTGATGTCCACCTTTGCTCCATCAAACACAGCCTTTACCATGTGCTTCAGGCGCTCGGCGGCGGCGGGATTGCCGCAGTGAGAGATATGGAGCCTGCCGTTGGTGTAGCCGTGCTCCTTGAGTTCCAGCACGATGCGTTCCAGCGCACCATGCTCGCCACGGGTCTTGCAGAGAACATCCAGCTCTCCGGCCTCACTTGCCTGACCGATGACCCGGATGCCCAGCATCCGCGCCACAGCAGCAACGGCAGGCTTCACGCGGCCATTGCGGGCCAGATTGGCCAGCGACTCCAGCGAAAAGAGCAGATGGGTGTGCTTGTGGTAGCGGAGCATCTCTTCACAGATCTCGTCAAACTCCTTGCCCTCAGCCAGCAGATCCCGCAGATGCTCGGCCAGCAGGCGCTGCTCCGGGCCGGTGGAAAGGCTGTCCAGCACAAACACCCGCTTGCCGGGGTTCTCCTGCTGGTATTCCTCGGCGGCCAGCTGGGCGGCATTGTAACTGCCGGACAGAGTGCCCGTGATGGTGATGGCATACACCTCGTCGGCTCCCTCGTAGGCGGCCAGCCAATCGCTGACGTTGGGGCAGGAAGTCGAGGTCTTGCCCTTATAGGTACGCAGGGTCTGGGCCATGCCCAGGGCATCCATCGTGCCGTTGTCCAGATATTCGGCATCATCGGTGATGATCTTCAGGGGAACGCATTCAAAATCCACGCCCTGCAAGGTGTACAGGCTGGCGGAGGAATCCACAACAATCTTGGTGTTCATAAGCATTTATCTCCATTCCGGCGGCAGAGGATGCCGCAGTTTTTCCTGTTGTTTGAATCACTATATCAGTTTTTCAAAAACCTGTCAACTGTTTTCTTGAATTATTTCAAAAGTTTTTAATTTCCTGTTGACCACATTTCCAAAACATGGTATACTGTCCGCATGAAATTAGAATCAAACCGCCGCGTTGCGGCCTGCGCCGCAGGGTTTGCCCTGCCCCGGTATGCAGAACTCCCCACCGTAGGGCTTTATCTGGATCAGAGTGTACAGTTTGTCAACGGGTGTTTCCGCACATTTCAGGGGGTGGAGCTCACCGCTTCCATGGTGAGCAACTACGTTAAGAAAGGGATCATCAGCCACCCCATCAAAAAGAAGTATACCCGGGATCAGCTGGCCTGCCTGATCTACATCGTAGTTTCTAAAAATGTCCTGTCCATGGAAAACATCGACAGCCTGTTCAAGATGCAGCAGGCGCATTATACCTCCGCGCAGGCGTATGATACCTTTTGCGATGAGCTGGAGAACTACCTGCCCTATGTGTTCGGCCTGACCAAAAGCTTTTCCGAGCTGGAGCCGGATGTTGATGATGCACGCAAGCTCCTGCGCAGCACCATCATCTCGGCTGTGAACAAGATCTATCTGGACTGCGTTTTCACCGACCTGCGGCAGGAGCAGGCCCTCTGGCCCGATATCCTGCCGGATCTGGCATAACAACAAAAAAGGCCCTCTCCGTCATGCTTTGCAAAGCAATGATGGAGAGGGCCTTTTTTTCTTAAAATGTAAGTGCAGGGCTGATCTCATTGCGGCGCTGGGCCTGCACGATGCAGTCCTTTTCCGGCACGACACCTGCCGCACCCAGGGTGTTGAACATGGTCTGCAAAGCAAGCGCTGGGGTGTTGTTCTCCTGCGAGAGATGGCAGAGAGCAAACTTCTTGCATCCCTCCTGGATCAGCTCCAGCAGCTTTGCCGAGCACTCATCGTTGGAGAGGTGGCCCCGGTTGGACTCGATGCGGGAGCGCAGGTAGTAGGGATACCGCCCGCTGCGGAGCATGTGGAGGTCGTAGTTGCTTTCCAATGCCACCAGGTCACAGCCGCTCAGGGCCTGATGCACCGGCGGGGTCAGGACACCCAGGTCGGTGGCAATGGTCATGGTCTTGTTGTCCGGGGTGTGGATGCGGTAGCCCACGCAGGGCACGTCGTGGCTGGTGGGGAACATCGTCACGCCGAAATCTCCCACATCCTCTTCCCCGCCGGACAGGGTGCGCAGCTCACAGCTGGCGGGCACGATGCCGTTTGCATCCAGAAAATCCAGCGTATCGTCTGCGCCGTATACCGGCAGCGGATTCTTTTTGAGGAAGGTGGCCAGCCCCTTGACGTGGTCAGAGTGCTCATGGGTGACCAGAATGCCCGCACAATCGCTGATGTTCAGGCCCAGCTCCTTGAGCGCCGCCGAGGTGGTGCGCACGCCCTTTCCCATATCGATGATGATGTACTTCTCCCCCGTGCGCACCACGCTGCAGTTGCCGGAGGAACCAGAGTATAACGAGATGAATTCAGACATTTCAAACCTCAAGAAACGAACCTCTCCGTCGTTGCTTCACAAAAGCTCCCTGTCAGGGGAACTTCTGCAAAACAGACTGAGAGGTTCTGAATGATCACATTGCCGATTCCAGTGCGGCGGGCATCCGCTCCACCTTGCTGATCTCAGCGCCCAGGCCGCGCAGCTTTTCCACGATGTTCTCGTAGCCGCGCTCAATGTGGCCGATCTCCTCGATCTCGCTGGTGCCGTCTGCCATCAGGGCAGCAACGACCATGGCCGCACCGGCACGCAGGTCAGAAGCACGCAGGGGGGCGGGGTTCAGCTTGTCCACACCCTCAAACACGGCCACCTGACCGTCCACCTGCACCATTGCGCCCATCTTGCGCAGCTCGTCCACATAGCGGAAGCGGTTGTCCCACACGCTCTCGGTGATGGTGGAGGTGCCCTTTGCCACGCTGAGCAGCACACCCATCAGGGGCTGCATATCGGTGGGGAAGCCCGGGTGAGGCATGGTGTTGATCTTCAGCGGCAGGATATCGCCCTTGCGGGAGACGCGGACGGAATCATCGAATTCCTCCACATCCACACCGGCACGGCGGAGCTTTGCCGTGATGGGTTCCAGATGCTTGGGGGTGACATTTTTGATCAGAACGTCGCCGCCGGTGGCAGCAGCGGCAACCATGTAGCTGCCCGCCTCGATCTGGTCAGGGATGATGCTGTAAGTGCAGCCGTGCATCTTTTCCACGCCGCGCACCTTGATTACATCGGTGCCGGCACCGCGCACATCCGCGCCGCACATATTCAGGAAGTTTGCCAGATCAACAACATGGGGCTCCTTGGCGCAGTTTTCCAGAATGGTCTGGCCCTGTGCCATCACAGCAGAGAGCATACCGTTCATGGTAGCGCCCACGCTGACCTTATCAAAGAAGATATGGGCACCGTTCAGTTCCTTGGCACGCACGGTGATCATGCCGTAGTCCACGCTGTCCTCTGCACCCAGCGCGCTGAACACCTTGAGGTGCTGGTCGATGGGGCGGGGGCCCAGATTGCAGCCGCCGGGCATGGCCACCTGTGCCTTGCCAAAGCGGGAGAGCAGCGCACCCAGGAAGTAGTAGCTGGCACGCATCTGGCGGGACAGATCGTCCGGGACGTTGGTGCTGTTCAGGTGGGTGGTGTCGATCTCGTAGGTATTGCGGTTCAGCATCTTGATGCTGGCACCCAGGGTGCTCAGGATCTTCAGGCTGACTGCCACATCACTGATGTCCGGCAGGTTTTCGATCACACAGACATCTGCCGCCAGAATGGTGGCAGGCAGAATGCCCACAGCCGCATTTTTTGCACCGGAAATGGTAACTTCGCCATGCAGGGGCTTGCCGCCCGTAATAACAAACTTTTCCAATTTTATAATCTCCTTGTCGCAGGCCCGCCAGCGGCAGGGCCACTCAGGGTTCTTGCTTGATCTCTCCGCGCACCGCCGGGCACACACCCTCACGATACAACTATCTTATTATACACAACTTCGGGCAAAAAGCAAAGCCCCCTTTTCCCCTGCCGGATTATTTTCTGTTTTGCCCAGAATCTGCGGAGATATTCGATATTTTTGTTTCTTATTTCAAAAATTTTACAATCAGCGCCTCTTACCAGACGCAATCCTCGCTGCAGGTCTCCTTGATCCAGCCCAGCTGATAGGCCTTGACCAGCTGTTTCAGGTCGTGCACCCGCTCCCGCAGGTTCTCTCCCTCGTCCGTCTCTTCCACCAGAATGCGGTGGTTCTCCGTTTCCAGTATATTCTTCTGCGACACGATGTCAATGTTTTCGTTCACGGCCTTTTCGGCACTGACAAAGGGCTGATGGGTCCGCAGGGACATGGTGCGGCTGGAGTACACCAGTGTGTACCCTGCAATGCCGGTCTTTTCATGGTAGGCGCGGCAGAACCCGCCGTCAATGACGACCAGACGGCCCCCGCCCTTGATGGGGCTCTCGCCGCTCTTCTCCCGCACCGGCACATGGCCGTTGACGATGTGGCTGGTGCCGGGCAGGCCGAATTCCGCCAGGATACGGCGGCAGGCGGCCTCTTCATTGTACCATGTATAATAGGGGTCCTTGACTTCCTCGTGGGTGGCGGGGTCGGCAATATACAGCCGCTCAAAGGTGGTCATGGCGCTGCGGCCGAACAGCGGCGACAGCTTGCCGCACCAAAGATACCACAAAAAGTCCTGACCGCTCCGCCGGGCCGCGCTGCCCTCAGGGGCAAAGTAACCGCGGCGTGCCCGCTCGTCACAGTAGTCCATCAAGCCGCGGCCCGAGTAGTTGTGTCCCTCGAACCGCTCCACGGCAAAGCTGCCGTTTTTGGTCATGGGCACCACGCCGTGGTAGAGCAGGTTGCCGTTCTCGATGTGGTAAACGCTGCCCTTGGCATACAAAAATTCCACATGCTGCTGCAAACGCTCGCTCTGCCGGAAGGATTCCACCAGCTTGCGGAGCACCAGCCGCTCATCATCATTCAGGGCGGCGGGGTCTGCCGGATCCACGGTGGGGAAGCTGGTGTCCCGCAGGGGGTATGCCTGCCCGTTCAGGGTCACTGTTCCCTTTTTCCAATCGATGTGCCGCAGGAAATCCCGACCCTGCATCTTGAAATCCGGGTTGCGGTCGATGACCTTGCACTCCATCTTGAGCATCAGAATGGTCACGGCCTTATGCATCACGGCACAGCGGTGGAGCATGCCCTCGGTGTAAGGGCCGCGCGCCGCGTCGGTGTGGGGCATCCAGAGGGTCAGGTCGTCATTTCCGTAGAACTGCTCGGCCATCCGCTGCAGGTGCCGCAGGTTGATGCCGTAGCAGTCCTCGAGCATGGCATGGTTGTGGTAGGCCAGTGTCGTTTTGAGCACGGTGCAGACGCAGATGGGACTTCCGGCGGCGGCACCCATCCAGACCACGTCATGGTTGCCCCACTGGATATCCACATGGTGGTGGCGCATGAGCCGGTCCAGTATGATATCAGGCCGGGGGCCGCGGTCAAACAGATCCCCCACGATGTGCAGCTTGTCCACAGCCAGCCGCTTGATGAGCTCACACAGCCGGACGATGAACCGGTCAGCGCGGCCATTTTCGATGATACTTCCCACGATCTGCCCATAATAAAGGTCCTTGTCGTGGTCCTCAAAGTGGGCATGGAGCAGCTCATCCAGAATATACCCGCAGCTGGACGGCAGGCAGGAGCGCACATGCTGCCGGGTATGCTTGGAGGACACCAACCGGCAGATATCAATGAGCTGAAGCAGGGTCTCTGTGTACCAGTGGTCAAGCGCTTCTTCATCCGCGCACTCGGCTTTGAGCTGGGGCAGCTTCTCATTGGGATAATAGATGAGCGTTGCCAGCTCGGCACGGGTCTGCTCCGGCACACTGTCCCCCAGCACGATGTCCACCTTTTCCCGGATGACACCTGAAGCCGAGTTCAGGATGTGGACAAAGGCCTCGTTTTCACCGTGCAGGTCGCTCATAAAATGTTCGGTGCCCTTGGGCAGCTTGAGCAGGGCCTGGGTGCTGATGATCTCACTGGCAGCGGCCGCCTGCGAGGGGTAATCCCGTGCCAGCAGGGAGAGATATTTCAAATGATCCCGGATCTCCTCGTTTTCGGTGCGCATGACATCCTCCGTCTGATATGTAGTATTTTTGCATGATATATAATATTCTATCATAGTATACCACATTCCATGTCATAAATGGTATAATAAACAAGAGTAATTCTGTCAAATCTTTTGCAAAGGACTTGGATATTATGCCCAAAACCATTTCTGTTGTCGTGCCGGAAGCCTGCACTCTCTGCCCCCGGCAGTGCAAAGCCGACCGGGCCGCCGGGCAGACGGGCTTCTGCGGGGCGGGCCACACCCTGAAAGCGGCCCGCGCTGCCCTGCACTTCTGGGAGGAGCCCTGCATCAGCGGCACCCGGGGCAGCGGCACGGTGTTTTTCTCCGGCTGCACACTCAAGTGCTGCTTCTGCCAGAACTACCCCATCAGCGCCGAGGGGCTGGGCAGGGAGATCACCGTAGAGCGCCTGGCCGAGATTTTTCTGGACCTGCAGGCGCAGGGAGCCCACAACATCAACCTTGTCACGCCTGGGCAGTGGCGGCCCTGGATCATCGCTGCCCTCGACCTGGCCCGGGCGCAGGGGCTGCATCTGCCCATCGTCTGCAACACCGGCGGATACGAGACCGTGGAGAGCGTGCACGCCTGGCGCGGCTTCATCGACATCTGGCTGGCCGACCTGAAATATGTTTCCCCTGCCCTTTCGGCAGAGCTTTCCGCCGCGCCGGACTATTTTGCACAGGCCAGGCCCGCCATTGAAGCCATGATGGCTCAGGCTGGGCACCCTGTTTTTGACAGCGAGGGCATCCTGCAGCGGGGCGTGATCCTGCGCCACCTTGCCCTGCCCGGCCATGTGGACGACAGCTTTGCCGTACTCGATCAGATGGCGGCTTGGAACAAGGCCGACCCCGGGTGCTTCCTGCCCAGCGTGATGAGCCAGTACACCCCCTTCTATCAGGCGGCAGACCACGGTATCGGGCGGCGCATCACCACCTACGAATACCGCCGGGTGGTCAACTACGCCATGGATCTGGGCCTCAGCTCTGGCTATATGCAGCAGAAGAGCAGTGCAAAGGAAGAGTATACGCCCAGCTTTGACCTGACGGGGGTGTGAACCCCACCGTCATCCCTGCGGGATTCTTTCGTCAAAACAACCAAAATTTCTTTTTCTTTTTCTCTCGGCCGAAACAGCATTTGCTTGCTATCCGGTGCGCTGTGCGGTATAATGGATACAACAATGTGTTCTCACATGAAATGGATCCCAGAAACGACTTTTTAGGAGGAGCGTTATGGAACACTACAATCCCATCCTCGGCAGCGAGCCCAACGGCCAGAAATTTATCACCTGCGGCGAGATCATGCTCCGTCTGACCCCGCCGAACTACGAAAAGATCCGCATGGCATCCAGCTTTGAAGCCAGCTACGGCGGCAGCGAGGCCAACATTGCACTGGCCCTGGCCAACCTGGGTGTGGACAGCACCTTCTTCAGCGTAGTGCCCAACAACAGCCTGGGCAAGAGCGCGGTGCGCTGGCTGCGCTCCAACGATGTGCATTGCACCCCCATGATCCTGACCGAGCCCAACGAGACCCCCTCCAACCGGCTGGGTACTTATTATCTGGAGACTGGCTACGGCATCCGCGCTTCCAAGGTCATCTACGACCGCAAGCACAGTGCCATTACCGAGTATGATTTCTCCCAGGTCGATCTGGACGCTCTGCTGGACGGCTACGACTGGCTGCACCTGAGCGGCATTACCCCGGCACTGGGCCCCAACTGCCGCGGCCTCATCATCGATATGCTCAAAGTGGCCAAAAAGAAGGGCCTGACTGTCAGCTTTGACGGCAACTTCCGCTCTACCCTGTGGAGCTGGGAGGAAGCCCGCGATTTCTGCACCGAGTGCCTGCCTTACGTTGACGTTCTGCTGGGCATTGAACCCTACCACCTGTGGAAGGACGACAACGATCACAGCAAGGGCGACTGGAAGGACGGCGTGCCCCTGCAGCCCAGCTATGAGCAGCAGGACGAGATCTTCCAGCATTTCATTGCCCGCTATCCCAACCTCAAGTGCATTGCCCGCCATGTGCGCTATGCCCACAGCGGCAGCGAGAACAGCCTCAAGGCCTTTATGTGGTACGACGGCCACACCTTTGAGAGCAAGCTCTACACCTTTAATATTCTGGATCGCGTGGGCGGCGGCGATGCCTTTGCCAGCGGCCTGATCTACGCCATGCTCCACGACTACCGCGCCATGGACATGATCAACTTTGCCGTGGCAAGCAGCGCCATCAAGCATACCATCCACGGCGATGCCAACATCACCGATGATGTCAGCTCCATCCGCAACCTGATGAACATGAACTACGACATCAAGCGGTAACATTCCTTTATACGCAAATATCCCCTCCGGCACGCACACCGGAGGGGATTTTCCATATCAGAAATGCATCAGGAAAGGATCATGCGGTCGTTGGCGAACTCGCCGCCGGACGCGATCTGGAACTTGGCCAGCAGGTCGGAGACATGCAGGTTCTTCTTCTCTTCCCCGGAGACATCATAGATGATGTGGCCCTCGTGCATCATGATCAGGCGGTTGCCGTACTTGATGGCATCCTTCATGTTGTGGGTGATCATCATGGTGGTCAGGTGGTTCTCCTCCACGATCTTGGCCGAGAGGGTCAGCACCTTGAGCGCCGTCTTGGGGTCCAGAGCGGCGGTGTGCTCATCCAGCAGCAGGAGCTTGGGCTTGTTCATGGTAGCCATGAGCAGGGTCAGTGCCTGACGCTGACCGCCGGACAGCAGGCCCACGCGGGCGGTCAGGCGGTCCTCCAGGCCCAGGTCCAGGCTCTTGAGCAGTTCACGGTAGCGCTCCCGTTCGGCCTTGGTGATACCGATTCTCAGGCCGCGCCGCTTGCCGCGCCGGGCGGCCAGGGCAAGGTTTTCCTCGATCTGCATGGTGGCGGCGGTGCCGGTCATGGGGTCCTGGAACACGCGGCCGATATAGGCGGCGCGCTGGTGCTCCCCCAGTTTGGTCACGTCGGTGCCGTCAATGATGATCTTGCCGCTGTCCACAGGCCACACACCGGCCACAGCGTTCAGCATGGTGGATTTGCCCGCACCGTTGCCGCCGATGACGGTGACAAAATCACCTTCGTTCAATTTCAGGTTCAGACCGTTCAGGGCCGTTTTCTCGTTGACGGTACCGGCGTTGAAGGTCTTGGAAACATTCTGGATCTCAAGCATTTTTTGCATCCTCCTTCTGTGCCTTCTTTGCCGCGGGCTTTGCGAAATACTTGCTCTTCCAATAGGGCACGGCCAGGAACACGGCCACCACGGAGGCGCTCAGCAGCTTGAGCAGGTTTGCATCAAAGCCGAGGGTCAGCACCAGCTGGATAACGATGTAGTAGATGATGGCACCCAGCGAGACGGACACCAGCTTGAGGGCAAAGTTGTGGAAGATGCGGCTGAACAGGGCCTCGCCGATGATGACAGCGGCCAGACCGATGACGATGGCACCACGGCCCATGCTGACATCAGCAAAGCCCTGATACTGGCTCAGCAGTGCACCGGACAGGGCCACCAGACCGTTGGAGACCGCCAGACCCAGCACCACATTGAAGCTGGTGTTGATGCCCTGGGCGCGGCTCATGGCGGGGTTGGAACCGGTGGCACGGATGCCGCAGCCCAGCTCGGTGCCAAAGAACCAGTACAGCACGCCGATGACCACAGCGCTGACCAGAATGACCATGATGAAGGGGTTGTGCAAGGCAAGCTCCTTGACCCAGCGCAGGGAGATCAGCAGGTCGTACTTGTCCACGTTGATGGACTGGTTGGCCTTGCCCATGATCTTCAGGTTGATGGAGTAGAGGGCCAGCTGGGTCAGAATACCAGCCAGAATGGCCGGAATGCCCATAAAGGTGTGGAGCAGGCCGGTGACAAGGCCGGTGGCCAGACCGGCCAGCAGGGCGATGAAGAGCGCTGCCCAGACGTTCATGCCGGAGAGCAGGCACATAACGCAGACCGCGCCGCCGGTGCCAAAGGAACCGTCTACGGTCAGGTCAGCCACATCCAGGATGCGGTAGGTCAGGTACACACCAATGGCCATGATGCCCCAGATGAGGCCCTGCGCACAGGCACCGGGCAAGGCACCGGGCAGGTTGGCAAGTCTTGCAAGAATATCCAAAACGTTTTCCTCCTGTAACTACACTTTTTTCTGATACGGGAAAGCGGAGAAGAGCCAAAATTTGCTCTTCTCCGCTGATTTTATTGTAAAGTCATACTGTCACCGCAGCATGAACCCAGCGCCCCTATCAGGGGAGCTTTCTGCAAAGCAGACAGAGCGCCTGTTATTCCTCAATGGCCTCGTAACCCTCGGGAACGGTCATGCCCAGGTCATCGCAGATGGTCTTGTTGTACTTCTTGGTCACGTTGGTGTACTCAACGGGCATGGTGGAGATATCGGCCTCACCGGTCAGGACCTTGGCGGCCATCTCACCGGTGGTGTAGCCCAGATCGTAGTAGCTGATGGACAGGGTCGCCACGCCGCAGCCGGAGCAGATGCCCTCCTCACCGGCGAACACGGGTTTCTTGGCCGGGCGGCAGATGCCGTCGATGATGCCGGTGTTGGCAGCGCAGGTGTTGTCGGTGGGGACATACACTGCGTCGTTCTCGTCGGCAGCCTTCTGGCAGACAGAGGCCAGATCGTTGGAATCAGAGAAAGCGTACTGGGTGGCGGTAACGCCCTTGGCCTCCAGGTACTTCTGGACCTCATCTACCTGATACTGGCTGTTTGCCTCGGCAGAGCAGTAGAGCAGGCCCACCTTGGTGGCCTCGGGCAGCCACTCGGTGATCATATCCGCCTGCTGATCCAGCGGAGCCAGATCAGAGGTGCCGGAGACATTACCGCCCACGGTGCCATCGAAATCGGTCAGGCCCAGAGCCACGCCGTACTCGGTGACGGAGGTGCCCAGAATGGGGATGCTGTCGGTGGCAGCCTGTGCGGCCTGCAGGGCGGGGGTAGCGTTTGCCATGATCAGGTCAACGCCTGCGGAAACAAAGCCGTTGGCGATGGTGGCGCAGGTTGCGGAATCGTTCTGGGCGTTCTGGAAGTCAAAGGTGACATTCTCGCCGAACTGTGCGGTCAGAGCATCCTCAAAGCCCTGGGTGGCAGCGTCCAGAGCGGCGTGCTCCACCAGCTGGCAGATGCCAACGGTATACTTCTGGCCGTCAGCCGCTGCGGAAGAAGCCGCAGCAGAGGAAGCGGTGGAAGAAGCAGCCGTGGAGCTGGAGGAACCGCCGCAGGCAGACAGGGCAGCAGCTGCGCCGCAGACAGCGGCGGCAGACAGGAACGAACGACGAGAAATTTTACGCATGATATTACTCCCTCAATTCTACTTTCGCGGCAGCAGGACACCGCATGAAAGTCAGTATTCAAGCGGCCTGTCGCATCGCGCTGCCGCTTTACACTCGTGAAGTATATCACACTTTCCGCTCTAAAACAACCGGGGAACAGCCCGAATTATCAATCAAAGTAATTTTATCTATCACTTTTTTCGATGGTTCTGTGCCGCATCTGCATCCCTTCGAGCTTTTTCAGCTCACCGTCCAGCCAGAGCAGATTTTCTTCCAGCTGGGGGCGGTACTCTTTTGCAAAGTCGTACCGGTAATACAGCGCCTGCCACAGCTTTTCCTGCATCCGCCGGGCAAACACCGGTTCAAACAGAGCCTCCAGCCGTTCCACGGTATCTTCCAGTTCCATGCACACCTGCGCCCAGCGCACATCGGTGGCCTCCCGGGCGGGCACATCGTACCGGGCCAGATAATCCCCCACCCGTGCCGCAATGACCTGCCCGCCGCACTGGGTGGGCTGCAAAAAGTAGGATACCTGCCCGTCCTTCGTGATCTCCTGCGCCAGCGGGTAAAGGGCGCAGACCAGCGGCTCGGCATCGTGGATGGCGCAGTGGTTCCCAGTGAGGAAGGGGCAGTTGCTGCGCTCCTCCTTCAGCGGGGCCAGCCGCAGCACCGGCAGGCGGCTGACCCGCCCGATGCTTCCCCGGCAGAACGCCCGGGCCACGGTGCGGGGCGGCAGGCGCAGGCGGGCCGCAATGCGCCACAGGTCAAAGCCCGACAGCACGATATCCTCCCGCCCCCGGCAGCAGCCGCCGCAGCCCGCGCAGGCAAACGAAAACGCCTCGTCCCGGGCAAGCAGGGGCGCGGTGCGGGTAAAATCGGTGCGGCCGCAGAGATCGACCTGTGAATCCTTGAGCATGATGGTTCTCCTGTTCTGTGAATGGTTTTGTTCCATTGTATCACAAAGCCGGGCACAGAAAAAGGGAGCGCATCCGCTCCCCTGTTCAGAACCCCCGGCTCACACGGCGGTAGACCGTTACGGCATCCTCGATGTGGTAGGGCGCGGTGCTGTGGTTTCCCCCTGCCCCGGCCGTGACCAGAATGTATTCCCTGCCCTTCACCTCGGCCAGACTGGCAAGGCAGAGCCCTGCCTCCCCGGTGTAACCGGTCTTACCGCCCAGGATCCGGCCACTGTGCAGCTCTGTGCCGTCCAGCTGGCTCAGCAGGGTGCTGTGCATCGTGAACCCCTGCGGGTGGCAGTTGGTGGCCGGAACGGTATACCGCTCCGTGGTAAACAGCTTGCGGAAGGTCTCGTTCTGCAGGGCTGCTTCCGTCAGCCGGGCCATATCCCGCACGGTGGAAACATGTTCTGGGTCGTGCAGGCCGGTGGGGTTGCAGAAATGCGTGCCGGTCATCCCCAGCTCTGCTGCTTTCTGGTTCATCCGGGCCGCAAAGGCTTCCTCGCTGCCGCTCACCTCCCGGGCCAGCGCTTCGCAGCACTCGGCCCCCGAGGGCAGCATGGCCCCGTACAGCAGATCCCGCACCGTGGCCGTTTCCCCGGCCTGAAACCCTGCCAGCGAGGCATTCTGGGCCTGCAGAGCCGGAAAGATCTCCTCGGGCAGGGTCACGGGCGTGTCGAGGTCCGGGTTTGCTTCTATGGCCAGCAACACCGTCATCATCTTGGTCATGGAAGCCGGATAGATCGTGCTGTCGGCATCCTTTTCGGCCAGCACCTCTCCGCTGTCGGCCCGCAGTAAAATGGCATGGGGACTGTTCAGCCCATCCAGCGTGACCCGCCGGGGCCACAGCAGCAGAAGCAGGGTCGCCAGCACCAGCAGCCAGAACAGCCGCCGGAAGGCTCTGCGCCGGTGCTTCCGGCGGCGCGGTGAAGTTTTCATTCTCGTTCTCATCCTTTTTTGCAAAATCAAAAGCGCTTTCATCCCCTAATACGGGACGAGAGCGCATTTTTCTGCAAAAAGTGGGGCCGCCCCACAAAAATTTGTGCAGCGGCCCCAAGCCAGTTTAATATTTTACCTTTTTACGTCATCTACAAGAACGTGTTCAGTGCTGTGCCTTATGGAACATGCTCTTGCGTTTACGCTCCAGCAGATAACCTGCAGCCAGCAGGACACCGCCTGCACGCACCAGAACATCTGCCATCCAGTTGGTGGTACCGGTCTGGATCAGCTTGCCGCTCTCCGGGCGGGCATCCTGTACCGGCGGGTTCACGGGGGTCTCCGGGGCTGGCGTGGTCTTAGCAACTGCCTGCTCCACGGCGGGAGTGGTGGGCCGTGTATCCTGCACTGCCGGGGTAGTCGGCGTAGTGGGAGCCGGAGGAGTGGGATCGGAGTCCTCCGGCGTTTCCGGTTCCGGGTTCGTGGGGATCACAGGGTCGGTCACTTCTCGCAGAGCGCCGTAAATGGTCACGGTATACTGTGCGGAGTCGGTGCCATCGATGTTATCGCCGGTGACCTTCACGTTGGAATCCGGGCCAAAAGCATCCAGCACGCCCGCTGCTGCGGTGGTGTTGGGGTTGTTCTGGCTCTCATAGCCCCAGACGATGGTATAGGTCTTGCCCTCATACTCGTACTCGGTGCCATAGACCATATCATAAGCGCTGGGAGCACCCTCTGCCTGTTTTTCGTAGTTGCCCCAGATGAGCTTGGTATTGCCCTCTGCATCGGTGGTCTTGGTGAAGTTCAGGCTCTTACCGTTCACCACCATATCCCGCAGAATAACGACCTGATCGCCATTCTCAGCGGTCTGGTAGGCAGTGTCGAAATTGTATCCGGCCTGCTTCAGCTCTTCCAGTGCCTTGCCGATGATCTCCGGGTCATGGGAACCGTCCACATCCAGCATATAGTTCAGTGCGGCGGCGGGCACCCACACGGAGAGATACTGCTTCCCGGTCTCCTTGTTCAGGTCAGAGAGGTAGGTATAGGTCTGGCCTTTATAGGAAAGGGCATCGAAGTTTGTGCGGGCATCATCCTTGGTCAGCAGGAAATTGGTCAGCTTGTCGCCCTGCTCGTTCACCGGCCACAGGGTGTTGTCGGCCTTGTAATCATAGGTCAGCGTGCCGCCGGTAACGATGAGGTTTTGGCCCTTGTCACTCTTAGTACCCACGATAGAGTTTACATCCACATGGGAGCCATTCCGAATGGTAGTGGTGGAATTGCTGCCCAGAGAATAGATACCTTTGAGGAAATTGCCCTCAGTGATAAGAGTGCCGTTATCCATGGTAAGAGTTGCACCGTTACCGAGAACAATAGCGCTTGCGCCTTTTGTAGCCTGCGAAAGGTGCAACTTGCTATTTTGATCAACCAGAATACTGCTTGGATTCTTGCTTAGATTAACACGCAGAGCATGAGCATAACCCTTCATTTGCAGATTATATTCGCTCTCTCCGGTAACATGCAGTTTGGTCGCACCACTCTGACCGCCAACAAACATCATACCAACACTGCCTATGGAGGTTACCTTGCTCTTGCCGCTGATTTCTACTTCATCAAAACCAGCGTAGATGCCAGTGGGAGCTTCCAATTTGACCTCGCTCTTGTTGGTAACGGTAAGTTTTCCCTTTCCGTTACTCTCGGGGCCGTAGATGGCAGTACCATTCTGAGCACTGACGCTTCCGGCGGAGTTGTCAAATGTGATGTTGGTGCCGCCTTCGGGAGCAACGGAGATACCCATGCCATTGCCGCTGATATTCACCTTGGAATCTTCGAAGGTGATGTCCCCGGCACCGCCCTCATAGTCAATGCCACGGCCATTGCTGTCGATGTTCAGCGTGCTGTCTTCTACGGTTAGGCTGGAACCGGTTCCTCCATAGATTGCAGAGCTTTGTGTTCCCTTGATCTCCAGTGTGCTGTCACCTGTTACCGTGATGTCATCGGTACTGTCAATGCCATAACCATTGTTACCGTAGACTAAACCTTCCTGATCATTATCGATCTTGTAAGCACCGCTGCCTACCGTGTCAATGGTCAGGCTGGACTTGTCCTCTACGGTCAAATCGCCCCGCTGTACGATACCGCGTCCACCCTGCGTACTGGAACCTGCTTCTGTGTGCTTGATATCCACATCGGCATTGTCCGTCAAGGTCACATCAGAATCGTTAGAGATCACCATTCCGGTAGAAGTATGATCAATGTTCAGAGAGCCTTGGTCGCTGGTCTCGTCTCCTTTGATGGTCAGGGACGCACCCTCGCCACTGCTGTTATCACCTGCGTTTTCGCCGCCCACGCGGATGCCTTCCACATTGCGGTTGGGGCTGCTCGTGCCTTCTTTTTTCGCTTCTTCTGCTTCCTTGGCGGCACCCTCCAAGGCTTCCTTGCCATCAATGGTGTTTTCGCCCTTTAATGTAACGTTCACCGTGGAGTTATCCCGTGCAACAATGCCTGCGGTGTTATCTTTTTCGGTCAGATTAATTTCGGTATTATCCAGCGTCAGGTCAACGTTGGTTTTTTTTGTTATCATCATCATCTTTCAGATTCACACCGATATCAATGCCGTTGCCGCCGGTGGTCAGGTTGGAATCCCTAACTGTCAGGTCAACATCTGCACCCTCGCCCACCTTGATGATGGTTTTATCTTCTTTGGCATCTGCGGGCACTCCAGCCGGGGGGTCAGTCTGGGTGCTGGTATCTACATTCACGCCGTCAACCACGATGGTTGCACCCGTCACATCCTCTTTGACCGTGATGGTGTTTGTGGTTGTGGTCTCAGACGTGGAACTGTTCTCTGTGTTGTCGGCAGAAGAATCTGTGGTATGATCCGTAGGTGTGGGTACCTCTGTACCATTGTTGGAGTTATCAGTGGTTGACGGGACTTCTTCCTTTGGCACGTTGCCGTCCTTGACGTAGATCGTACCTTTATCCGCTTTATCCTCGTTGACGTAGGTGCGGTTTTTATCGCCCTGATCCTCACCCTGATAACTGAATGCACCGCGAGTGTCATCCTGGTCAACAGTTACACTGCCATTGCCCAGATAATACGTCACCGCAGAAGCACTGGGGCCAACCGTGCTCACTGCAACCGCAGTGGCCAGCGACATTGCTGCCAACTTGAATTTCTTGTTTGTCATTTTTCTTCTGCTCCTTTCCAGTTCATGCTCACATGATCGAAAAGTGGTGGTCAAACAGCAGGCCGAACCTTTGTCAACTGTTTTTTGCATTGGAACGCGTTTCTCCCAAAAGCATTTCCAACCTTATGATAGCACATTGTACGAAAAAATCAAGCAAAAATAGAAACTTTTGGCAATTTCTTTGCCGGTGAAAGAAAGTACTATGCAAAAACAACAAACCCCCAAGGAATTTCTTCCTCAGGGGTTTCATGTAAGTCGGCGACTACCTATTTTCATGCGCCGTTTCCAGCGAACTATCTTGGGCACGAGTGAGCTTAACTTCTGTGTTCGGAATGGGAACAGGTGGAACCTCACCGTCATCGTCACCGACCAATATGACTGGTTTAGTATAACATTTCTGTTTTACTTTGTCCAGTGTTTCTTGAAGGACGGGCCTTCAAAACTGAATAATCACTGCTCACATTTTATCATTGACTTGAGAATTCAAGCGAATTGTGGTCAAGCCCTCGATCTATTAGTACACACTTGCTGAATGGATCGCTCCACTTACACATCGTGCCTATCAACCTCGTAGTCTACAAGGGATCTTACCTGATTCAATCAGTGGGATATCTTATCTTTGGGTCGGCTTCACGCTTAGATGCTTTCAGCGTTTATCCGATCCGTACGTAGTTGCCCAGCTATGCTCCTGGCGGAACAACTGGTGCGCCAGAGGTACGTCCGTCCCGGTCCTCTCGTACTAGGGACAGCTCCCATCAAATATCCTGCGCCCACGACAGATAGGGACCGAACTGTCTCACGACGTTCTGAACCC